>Ga0136612_10001237_pt1 | contig 10745 bp, 11 predicted proteins | sample AntDryUQ224A2306_2_FD_106644 | JGI IMG/M metagenome (GOLD analysis project Ga0136612, IMG submission 106644) | Polar desert sand microbial communities from Dry Valleys, Antarctica - metaG UQ224A (23.06) | ecosystem: Environmental > Terrestrial > Soil > Desert | place: Antarctica: Dry Valley...
CATTGACGGCCATCAGCGCGGCGATGACCGCGAACGCGACGAACACGCCGATCACCCAGTCGGGGAGCGCGTCGACGATGTCCTGGACCGTGCCTCGCAGCCCAGGCGGGCGCTGCGAAGACAACGCCACGGCGGGGGCCGCGGTGCGGCGGGTCGCGCCCCGCTCGTCCTGCCGGGCGGCAGCGGCTCCGGGCGCTGAGACGAAAGACGGGCCTGGTGGCGTCGGGCTGTTACGCGCCCGGCGCGCGTCCTCGCGCTCGCCGGTCCTCCCGGCGCGAGGAGCGACCGCGACGCCGGGGGAACGCCGGTCACTGGCCGCCGACCGCTCGGGCGCGGGCGTCGAATCGGACGGCGGCGGACCGGAGCGATCCGGCACCGAGAGGCTCGGCGGTGGAAGCGCGGGCGCCTTCACGTCGGGTGGCGCCGGGATCAGCGCGTCCGGGATCGGAGCCTGCGGTGTCGCGGGCACGGTCGGCACGGGCAGCGACGGCACCGGGACGCTCGGCGTGGGCACCGTCACTCCCGCCACCTCGGGCGTCGACGCGGACGGCACCTGCGCGCGCGCGGGGCCCGGGCTGACCCCGGCGGGCGACGCCGCCAGCCCAGCGGCGAGCACGATCGCGATCGCGCTTCGCCGGCGCCGGCTGACGGGCGCGGCCGCGGGGGTGGGCTCGGCCCCCGGGGTGAGCGGCACCGCAAGCCTACGCCCGAGGTGCCGGGTCAGGCGCGCTGAACAAGACATCCACCCACCACATTCGACGCAGGGGCTCCCGGACTTGAGCCGAGGTGGACCCGCAGAGGCGCGGACGCCCCGGCAGATGTGCGGATTGCTCGTATCCGAACATTGATTCTGCAAGATTCGCACGTCGTGAATGGTCGAGATCGCCGTCAACTGGTGTTCGAATCGCTCGAGCGACATGGCGAGGTCAGCGTCGCCGAGCTCAGCCGGGTGGCCGGCGTGTCGGAGATGACGATCCGTCGCGACCTCGAGACGCTCGAGCGCGAGGGCGCCGTCCGCCGCGTCCATGGCGGCGCGGTGAGCGCCGTCTCGCGCGGATACGAGCCGCCCTACGCGCTGCGTTCCACCCGCAACGATGAGGCCAAGGCGCGCATCGGGGCGCACGCCGCCGGCCTGGTCTCCGACGGAGAGACGCTCGTCGTCGACGTCGGGACGACGACGCTGCAGTTCGCGCGCGCCCTGCGTGAGGCAAGCGGGCTCACCGTGCTGACCCCGAGCCTGCGAGCGGCTGCGGAGTTGAGCGCGAACGGCGGGATCCGGACGATCGTCACCGGCGGCATCGCCCGACCCGGCGAGCTGTCGCTGATTGGGGACCTCGCCGAGCGCGCCTTCGGCGAGCTGCACTGCGACACCGTCTTCCTCGGCGCCGGCGGCGTCAGCGCGCCGGCCGGCGTGACCGAGTTCAACCTCGACGACACGCGCGTCAAGCGCGCCGCCCTGGCCAGCGCGCGGCGTTGCGTCGTCCGCGCCGACGCCTCGAAGCTCGGGAAGGTGGCGCTCGCGTCCGTCTGCCCGCTCGAGCGCGTGGACGTCCTCGTTACCGACTCCAGCGCCGCCGACGAGGCGCTGGAGCCCATCCGTGACAGCGGCGTGGAGGTCCTGATCGCATGAAACGGCCCCGGTTCACCGACCTGTTCGATGCCGACAAGCCGGTCATCGCCATGGCGCACCTCCCTCCACTTCCGGGCACGCCGCTGTACGACGAGCAGGCCGGCATGTCCGGCATCGTCGAGGCGGTGCGGGCCGACCTCGAGCTCCTCTACGCCGCCGGAGTCGACGGCGTCATGTTCTGCAACGAGGGCGATCGGCCCTATCAGCTCAAGGCCGGCTTCGACGGCGTGGCCGCGCTGACCCGCGTCGTCACCGAGCTGCGCCCACGCGATCGACCCTTCGGCGTCGACTTCCTGTGGGACCCCGAGGCCGCACTGGCCGTGGCCGCCGCGACCGGCGCCGGCTGGATCCGCGAGGTCACCACCGGGGTCTACGAGTCCGACATGGGCCTGTGGAACACCAACGCCGCGCGGCTGCTGCGCGAGCGCCGCCGCCTGGGCGCCGAGGCCATCCACGTCCTGATGAACGTCACGCCGGAGTTCGCTTCGCCGATCGGGCGGCGCTCGGTCGCCCAGGCCGCCCGGTCGGCGGTCGTCTCGTCACTGGCCGATGCCATCCTCGTCTCGGGCGCGATGGCCGGCTCCGAGCCCGAGCTCAGCACGCTGCGGGAGGCCAGCGACGCCGTCGCGGGCGCGGTGCCCGTACTGGTGAACACCGGCGCCAAGGAGACCAACATCGGCGAGTTCCTGACCGTCGCCGACGGCGTCATCGTCGGCTCCTCGCTCAAGCGCGACGGCGTCTTCTGGAACCCGGTCGAGGCGCAGCGCGCGCAGCGGTTCATGGAGGCGGCGCGCGCATGAGCCTCGTGCTCGGCATCGATGTCGGCACGACCGCTACGAAGGCGCTCGTCGTCGACGTCGGCGGCACGATCGTGGCCGAGGCGCAGCGGCGCTCGGACCTGCGCTCCCCTCACGCCGGATGGGCGGAGGAGGACCCCGACCAGTGGTGGAGCAACGTGTGCTCGCTGCGGGAGGAGCTTCCGCTGGGCGATGTCCAGGCCGTGGGGGTGAGCGGCATGGTGCCCTGCGTCATCCTGCTCGATGCCGACGGAGCCACCCTGCGCCCGTCGATCCAGCAGAACGACGCACGCGCCGGCCGCGAGGTCGAGGAGCTCGCTCGCGAGCTGGCCGAGGCGGACATCCTGCACCGCACGGGATCGCCGATCACCCAGCAGTCGGTTGCGCCGACCGCGCGCTGGCTGGCTCGCCACGAGCCGCAGACGTGGGCGGACACGCGGACGATCCTGGGCTCCTACGACCTGATCGCCCACCGCCTCACCGGAGAACGCGCGGCGGAGCACAACTGGGCGCTGGAGAGCGGCCTCTACGACCTGCGCACCAGGGACTGGGCGCCCGACATATGCGCCGCCGCGGGCATCGACCCTGACCGGCTGGGGCCCGTGCGTGCCTCGAGCGACGTCGTCGGCACGGTCAGCGCACAGGCCGCGGCCGCCACCGGGCTGGCGCAGGGCATCCCGGTCGTCGCCGGCTGCGCCGATCACGTTGCCTCGGCCTTCGCCGCCGGCGTCGTCGATGACGGGGACATGCTGGTCAAGCTCGGTGGCGCCGGGGACATCCTGCTGTCGACCGCCGAGCCGATCGTCGACGAGCGACTGTATCTCGACCACCACCTGGTCCCGGGCCGGTTCCTGCCCAACGGCTGCATGGCCGCCTCCGGAAGCCTCATCCGCTGGTTTCACGAGCAGCTCGGCGCGGATGCCGACCTCGCCGGGTTGGACGCCGAGGCGGCCGCCACCGCTCCCGGCGCCGACGGACTCGTGCTGCTGCCCTACGTCCTGGGCGAGAAGACGCCGATCAACGATCCCCGGGCCCGCGGCGTCCTCTACGGCCTGCACCTCGGGCATACGCGCGGCCACGTGTTCCGCGCCGTTCTCGAGGGGATCTCCTACGGCTTTCGCCACCACCTCGACATCTTTCGCGAGCGCGACCTCGAGCCGCGGCGCGTGCGCCTCACCAACGGGGGCGCTCGCTCGAAGCTGTGGAAGCAGGTCACCGCCGATGTGCTCGGGCTGCCGATCGAGATCCCCCGGACGAGCGCCGGCTCGGCCCTGGGAGCGGCCTTCGCCGCGGCGATCGGAGCAGGGCTGCTGGACGACTGGTCGGCGATCGACCGCTTCGTCGATGTCAAGGCCGTCATCGAGCCCGAGCCCGCGGCGCATGCGGCCTCCCATGAGGGCTATGCGATCTACCGCGAGCTCTATCCCGCCCTTGCTCCGCTGTTTCACCGGGAGGTGATCGCATGACCGTCGTCGTGACCGGCGCCGGCGCGGGAATCGGGCGCGCGATCGCCCGCGAGCTCGGGGCCCGGGGCCACGCGGTCGCCGCCACGGACCTGGACCTTCGCACCGCGCAGGAGACCGCAGCGGCGATCGATGGCGCTATCGCCCTCACGCTCGACGTCACCGACGCCGACTCGATCGAGCGTGCGTGCGCGGAAGCGGTCGAGCAGCTCGGGCCGCTGAAGGCATGGGTGTCCAACGCGGGCGTCTCCACGATGAACCGCTTCGTCGACCTCACCGAGCGCGAGATCGACCTCAACCTGGCGGTCAACGCCAAGGGGCCGTTGCTGTGCGGACAGGTTGCCGCCCGGCGCCTCATCGCCCAGGGCCAGGGCGGCGCGATCGTGAACGTCGCGTCGATGGCGGGCAAGCAGGGGCGCGTCCCCTACCTGGCGCACTACGTCGCGTCGAAGTTCGCCGTGGTCGGACTGACACAGGCGATGGCCTACGAGCTGGCCGAGCACGGCATCCGCGTCAACAGCGTCTGCCCGGGCTTCGTCGCGACGGCCATGCAGGAGCGCGAGCTGGCGTGGGAGGCCCGGCTGCGCGACACGAGCCCGGAGGCGGTACGGGCGATGTGGGTGCAGGACACGCCGCTCGGGCGTCTGGAGACGCCCGAGGACGTCGCCCGCGCCGTCGCCTTCCTGCTGGGAGACGACGCGGCGTTCATCACCGGGGAGGCGCTGGCCGTCAACGGCGGCGCCTTCATGGACTGACACGAGGAGGAGGAGAGGACCATGAAGCGACCGATCACAGTGATGGCGGTGCTCGCGGCGGTGGCCGCGCTCGGCGCCTGCGGAGGCTCGGACGAGCCGTCCGGCGGCGGCGGCACGGGAACCACCGACCCCGCCCAGGTCAAGGGCGCGGTGCGGGTGATCATGGAGGAGGTTCCCGACACCGACGTCGTCAAGGAGCTGCTGCCGGGCTTCCGCAAGGCCTATCCGGGCGTCGAGGTCAAGATCGAGGCGCTCCCCTATGACCAGATGCGCGATCGCATCGTCAGCTCGTTCCTGGCCGCCAAGCCGACCTACGACATGATCATCGTCGACAACCCGTGGATGGTCGACTTCGTCGAGGGCGGATTCCTGGACCCGCTCGACGATCGCATCAAGGCGGCCAAGGACTATGCGTTCGAGGACTTCAGCGAGCCGCTGCGCAAGATCGCCCAGGTCGACGGCAAGACCTACGGCGTCCCGTTCTACAACTACGGGCTGGCGCTGGTCTATCGCAAGGACCTCTACGAGAAGGCAGGGTTGTCGGCGCCCCAGACGCTTGACGACCTCAAGGCAGCGGCCGCCAAGCTGACGAGCGACGGGCGCTCGGGGATCGCCATGCAGCCCCAGAAGGGCTACAAGATCTTCGAGGAATGGGGCAACTACCTGTTCGCCGCCGGTGGCTCGATCCAGGATGACGAGGGCAAGGTGACCCTCGACTCACCCGAGGCGCGCACCGCGCTGAAGGAGTACATCGCGATCTACAAGGCCAGCGCGCCCAAGAACTCGCTCAACTGGGCGTTCGACGAGGCGATCCGCGCGGCGTCGTCGGACAAGGCGGCTCAGCTGCTGTCCTACAACTGGACCCTGCCGACGCTCAACAAGGAGGGCGAGCTCAAGGACAGTTTCGCGGTCGCCGAGGTTCCGGGCGGCAAGGCGGTGCTCGGCGCTTGGTACTGGTCGATCCCGGCCAACTCGGCCACCAAGGACGCCGCCTGGTCGTTCATCGAGTGGCTCACGTCCCAGGCACAGGAGAAGCAGCGCGTCATCGCCGGCGGCGCGCCGGTGCGCGACTCCGTCCTGGACGATCCCGAGGTCTGGGAGCAGGGCTATGGCGAGGAGTACTACAAGACGGTCAAGGAGATCCTCGCCGACGCCGCGCCCCTCGCCCACGGCCGCAACGCCGAGGAGATGATCAACGTGGTCGGCGAGGAGCTCAACGCCGCCGTGGCCGGTCAGAAGTCCGTCGACGACGCGATCTCCGCCGCCGCTACGCGCGCGGAGGAGACCCTCGCGAAGTAGGAGCGCGGGGCGGGGGCTCCGGCCCCCGCCCTCGTCCATGTCGCGCCGCATCCCCATCGGCTATCGCTTCCTGGCCCCGCTGCTCGCGCTGCTGGCCCTCCTCGTCGCCTATCCGCTGGGCTACTCGCTGTGGCTGTCGCTGACCAACCGGACGATCACCCGTCAGGAGATCGCCTTCGTCGGCTTGGACCAGTACTCCGGCCTGCTGTCCAACGCCGGCTACGGCGTGGCGATGCGTAACACCCTGATCTTCGTCGTCTGCGCGGTGGGCATCGAGCTGGCCCTCGGGCTGCTGATCGCGCTCGCGCTGCAACGCCAGCGCTGGGCGCGCGACGTCACGCGCGCGTTCCTGCTGACACCGATGTTCGTCACGCCGATCGCGGTCGGTCTCATGTTCCGCTTCCTGCTCAACCAGCAGCTCGGCGCGATCCCGCAGGTCCTCGACACGGCCGGGGTGACGATCGACTTCTTCGGCCCCACCCTCGCTCTCGCGACGATCGTGGCGATCGACGTGTGGCAGTGGACCCCATTCATGGTCCTGCTCCTGCTCGCCGGGCTCGAGTCGCTGCCGCGTCAGCCGTTCGAGGCGGCGAAGGTCGACGGTGCGTCGATGTGGATGACCTTCCGCCGGATCACGCTTCCGCTGCTGCGTCCGGTGATCGCGATCGCGGTCGTGCTGCGCGCGCTCGACGCGTTCAAGATCTTCGAGTACGTGTTCGCCACCACGCGCGGCGGGCCGGGAACAGCGACGGAGACGATCCAGTACCAGATCTATCGCACGGCCTTTCAGTTCTTCCGGCTCGGCGAGGCGGCCGCGATGGGCTTCGTGCTCGTGGGCGTCGTCCTGACGCTCGTCGTCGTCCTCCATCGCCTGCTCATGCGCCAGGAGGCCGCGACGTGATCGGGGTCTGGCGACGTGCGCTGATCGCCACGGCCGTCGTCGTGGTCGCGTTTCCCTACGCCTGGGTGACGCTCGCCGCCTTCAAGGATCGCGCGGCGCTGAACGATCCGTCGAGGCTGTCGTTCACCCCCACGCTGGCGAACTGGCGCGAGGTCGTCGAGGGTCGCGTGCTGGAGAGCGCGCTCACGAGCCTGCTCGTCGGCGTGGTCACGGTCGGGATCGCGCTCGTCGTCGGGACGCTCGGCGCCTACGCGATATCGCGCTTTCGCAGCGGCGGCGCGGTGAGCAGGTTCGGGATCCTGCTGTCGCAGCTCATGCCACCGGCGGTGCTCGTCGTGCCCCTGTTCCTGGTGGCCTTCGACCTGCAGCTACGCGACACGATGGTGGCGGTCGTCGCCTCCCACCTGACCTTCGTGCTGCCGGTCGTGACGTGGTTCCTGATCGGGTTCTTCGACGGTGTGCCCCGGGAGTTCGAGGAGCAGGCGATGGTCGACGGCTACAGCCGCCTGCAGGCGTTTCGCCGCGTCGTGCTGCCTCAGGTGCTGCCGGGGATCGGCGCCGCGGGGATCTTCGCCTTCGTGCTGTCGTGGAACGACCTCTTCTACGCCCTGATCCTCGCCGGCGGCAACACGACGACGCTGCCGGTGAAGGTCGCGTCGTTCAACACGTTCCGCGGAGTCGAGCTCGGCGCGATGTCGGCGGCGATCCTGGTGTCCGTGGTCCCCGTGGTGATCGCCTGCTTCTTCGTGCAGCGGCGCCTCGTACGCGGCATCTCCGGAGGAGGCCTCAAGTCCTGATGGCACAGATCAGCCTGAAAGCGCTCGTCAAGCGCTACGGCGACATCGAAGCCGTGCGCGCCGTCGACCTCGACATCGCCGACGGGAAGATCACGGTGCTGGTCGGCCCGTCGGGCTGTGGGAAGACGACGACGCTGCGCATGATCGCCGGCTTGGAGTCGGTGACCAGCGGCCGGATCCTGATCGGCGAGCGCGACGTGACCGGCCTCGAGCCCAAGGATCGCGACCTGGCCATGGTCTTTCAGAACTATGCGCTGTATCCGCACATGTCGGTGGCCGACAACATCGCGTTCGGCCTGAAGGCTCGCAACGTGCCGCGAGCGGAGATCGAGCGCCGCGTGCGGGAGGCGGCCGACCTGCTCGACGTGGGGTCGCTGCTCAAGCGCAAGCCCGGACAGCTCTCGGGAGGCCAGCAGCAGCGCGTGGCGATCGGCCGCGCGATCGTGCGCGAGCCCGCGGCGTTCCTGTTCGACGAGCCGCTGTCGAACCTCGACGCCAAGCTTCGCGTCGAGATGCGGACTGAGATCCTGCGCGTGCAGCGCGAGCTGCGCGGGACGATCATCCATGTCACCCACGACCAGGAGGAGGCGATGACGCTCGCCCACCGCGTCGTCGTGATGAACCGCGGCGTCCTCGAGCAGATCGGCTCGCCCGCCGACGTCTACCAGCGGCCGGCCACGGAGTTCGTCGCGCGCTTCATCGGCTCGCCGCAGATGAACGTGCTCGACGCCGACGACGCGCGCGCGTCACTGGGTGTGGCCGGCGTCGGCGACGGCGCGGCGCGGCTCGGCGTGCGTCCCGAGGACGTGCAGCTCGCCGGCGAGGTGGCGCACGACCGCCCGGCGGTGCGCTTCCCGGCTCTCGTCGAGGTCGTCGAGCTCTTGGGCGCGAGCGCGATCCTGACCTTGCGCGCTCGCGCTGACCGGCGCCTGCGTGCGCTGGTCAGCGCCCGGTCGCTGGCTCACGTCCACGAGGGCGACGAGCCGGAGTTCGCGATCGAGCGCGACGCCTGGCATCGCTTCGCCGCCAACGGAGCGCGAATGGCGACCTGACTCGGGAGTTGCAGGTCGCCCGCAGAGGCCCGAGACTGGCTCGTGTGGAGCCACCCGACCTGCACCTGCGCAATCTCACCTATGCGCTCTTCGTGGCCAACGGCCGCGCGCCGAGCGCTGAGGAGGTGGCCCGCGACGCCGGCGTGGACACCGACGACGTGCACGCGGGATGGCGCCGCCTGCACGATCTGCACGCGCTGGTGCTGAGCCCCGAGACGGCGGAGATCCGGATGGCCAACCCGTTCTCGGCCGTGCCCAGCGCCTACCGGGTGCGCGCCGGCGGCCGCTGGTGGTATGCGAACTGCGCGTGGGACGCGTTCGGCGTCTGCGCGGCGCTGCAGGTCGACGGCGTGATCGAGACGTCCTGCCCCGACTGCGCGGAGCCGATCACCGTCGACGTGTGCGATCAGGCGCCCGGCGATCGCAGCCTGCTCTTTCACTGCCTCGTGCCCGCCGCCCACTGGTGGGACGACATCGTCTTCACCTGAAGCGCGATGAACCTCTTCCGGTCGGAGGAGCACATCGAGCGCTGGCTCGGAGATCGGCCCGGGGGAGCCACGATCACGGTCGCGAAGCTGAGCGATCTGGCCCACGCCTGGTGGGACGACCGGCTGTCGCCACGGTGGCGGCCGCGGGGCCGCGACGAGAGTCAGGCGATCCTCGACCGCCTCGGCCTGGCCGGTGACTTCTGGCGGCTTGCGTAAGAAGCGCCGCGCCGTGCTCCGCGGCGACGCGGTACCCGCCGACGCCTGCGCACACGCCCGCGCGTCGCCGTCCGTCCCCGACCTGACAAGGACTCCGCTGATGAAAGCCCTGACCTGGCATGGCAAGCGCGACGTGCGCATCGACACCGTCCCCGACCCGGCGATCGAGCAGCCCACCGACGCGATCGTCCGCGTCACCTCGACCGGGCTGTGCGGCTCGGACTTGCATCTCTATGAGGTGCTGGGCCCGTTCCTGGGCGAGGGCGACATCCTCGGCCACGAGCCGATGGGCATCGTCGAGGAGGTCGGCTCGGAGGTGAGCAACCTCAGCCCCGGCGATCGGGTGGTCGTCCCGTTCAACATCTCCTGCGGGCACTGCTTCATGTGCGGCCACGGCCTGCAGTCCCAGTGCGAGACGACGCAGGTGCTCGAGCAGGGCAGCGGCGCCGCGCTGTTCGGCTACACCAAGCTCTACGGCCAGGTGCCCGGCGGGCAGGCCGAGCTCCTGCGCGTGCCCCAGGCCCAGTACGGGCCGATCAAGGTTCCGCAGGGCCCGGCCGACGATCGCTTCCTGTTCTTGTCCGACGTCCTGCCCACCGCCTGGCAGGCCGTGGCGTACGCCAACGTGCCCAACGGCGGCAGCGTGGCCGTGATCGGCCTGGGGCCGATCGGCGAGATGGCCTGCCGTGTCGCCCAGCACCTGGGCGCCGGCCAGGTCATCGGCCTTGACCTCGTGCCCGACCGTCTGAGCCGCTCGCGCGGCCATGGAGTGGAGACGATCGACGTCGACGCGGTCGACGATCCGGCGCAGACCGTGCGCGAGCTGACCGACGGGCGCGGACCCGACGCGGTGATCGACGCGGTCGGGATGGAGGCCCACGGTGCGCCGTTCGGCAAGATGGCTCACACGCTGGCCGGCCTGATGCCCGACGCCGTGGCCAAGAAGGTCATGCTGACCGCCGGCGTCGACCGGCTGGCCGCGCTGAATCTGGCGATCGAGATCGTGCGCCGTGGAGGGACGGTCTCGGTGTCGGGCGTCTACGGTGGCACGGCCGACCCGCTGAACATGCTGCAGATGTTCGACAAGCAGATCACGCTGCGCATGGGCCAAGCCAACGTGCGCCGGTGGGTCGATGACCTCCTGCCGCTGCTGTCCGGCGACGAGGACCCGCTGGGCGTCGACACGTTCGCCACCCATCACGTCCCGCTCTCGGAGGCCCCCCAGGCCTACGCGACCTTCCAGAAGAAGGAGGACGGCGCGTTCAAGGTCGTCTTCCGCCCGTAGGAGGGCCTGGGATCATCCGGGCGGAAGACGACCTTGAACGCGCCGTCCTCCTTCTTCTGGAA
>Ga0136612_10001238_pt1 | contig 10739 bp, 12 predicted proteins | sample AntDryUQ224A2306_2_FD_106644 | JGI IMG/M metagenome (GOLD analysis project Ga0136612, IMG submission 106644) | Polar desert sand microbial communities from Dry Valleys, Antarctica - metaG UQ224A (23.06) | ecosystem: Environmental > Terrestrial > Soil > Desert | place: Antarctica: Dry Valley...
CCGGTGCCCGGACCATCCTCGGCTATCACGATCATTACGTGGTCGACGGCGGCAAGGCGCGGATCATCCTCGCCGCGCTGGTCACCCCGGCCGACGTGATGGAGAACGTCCCCCTGCGAGACCTGCTCTGGCGGGTCTGCTTCCGCCGCAAACTGCGACCTCACCAGGTGACGGGCGACACCACCTACGGCACCGTCGAGAACATCGTGGCGGTCGAGGGCACCGGGATTCGGGCGTTCTTCCCGCTGCCCGACTTCGAGGCCCGCACGCCGTTCTTCGGGAAGAGCGTGTTCACCTACGACGCCGTGCGGGATGCATACCGGTGCCCACAAGGGCAGCTGCGGCGGCGGCGCAAGACCAAGTACACCGAGGAAGAGGTGCTCTACCGAGCCGACGCTGCGGTCTGCAACGCGTGCCTCGTCAAAGCGGAATGCACGGCCAGCGACCACGGGCGCATCGTGCACCGTTCCTTCTCCGAGGACTATCTCGACCGGGTCCGGGGCTACCACGCCACGGAGGCCTACAAGAAGGCGATCCGCAAGCGCCAGGTCTGGGTCGAGCCGCTGTTCGCCGAGGCCAAGCTGTGGCATGGCTTACGCCGACTCCGGTTGCGGGGTTTGCCCAACGCGAATATCCAGGGCCTGCTGGTCGCCGCGGGGCAGAACCTCAAGCGCCTCCTGGCTGCTACGGGGTGGGGACGACGTCATGCGCCGTGTGGGAGCCTCGTGGCGCTCCCGAGAGAGTCATACCGACTCTCGGCTGTCTCCTGGTGACGATCTCCTCGACCGGATGCCGAGCTGATGCGGCGGGGTGAACTGTGGATTGCGCGGACGAGCACCCTCGCCACACGCTATTTTCAACAGGCTGGCCCCTTATCGGAACCTGGACAATGCACCGATCAGTCACGAACCGTGCGTGATGCCAGGAAAGCAGCTGCCGGCGTCATCCCGCTGCTCCGTGCAATCGGCGTTCCCGTGGTCGCGATGACCACGGGAGCGCGGACGTCTGGCAGATCGCGCTGGCGGGGCCGTAGGCGCCAACCCCGATGAGTTCCCCCTACGGGACGGGCGTTGCCGTCGTCGCCCACATGCTGGGGTCGCGCACCGCGTTCACCACGTCCGCGATCGCCTGCGCAACCACCGTCGGTTGCTCCTCGTGGATGATGTGGCCGCTCCCCTCCACCATGATCAGGCGCCCATCCGGGACCAGCGCCGCCAGGTCCGCGCCGAGCACGCGCGTCAGCGGCCACCAGACGGCCTGCTCATGCGCGGAGTAGCCGTACTCCGTCAAATCCTCCGTCGCTCCGGCAACCAGCGCCACGAGAGGCATCGGCCGCAGCGGGGCGGTGCCCCGCGCCTCGCGGATCTGGGCGAGGGTCTCCGGGTAGCTCTCCGCGGCCAAGATCCCCTCGGGATCGCCGCCCTCGAAATCCAGCCGCTGGCTCAACGCCAGGTTCTCCGGCGACAAGAACAGCCCCAGCGCCGTGGGTGCCTCTTCGTGCGACGCGTCGACCAGGACGAGGCCGACGACGACGTCGGGATAGGTCGCGGCGTACAGGCGGACGAACAGGCCAGCCACCGAGGGGCCGACGAGCACGTACGGGCCGGGCACGTCCGCGGCCTGCAGCAAGGCGTGCAGGTCGGCCACGACATCGGCGGCGGTGCGCGGCGTGGGCGCCGGGTCGCTGCGGCCGCTCCGGTTGTTCGCCCGATCGTAGCGACAGACGCGCGTGGCCTCGGCGACTTGGGGCATGACCACGTCCCAGGTATCGGATGGGGTGCCGAACCCCCCGGCCTCCAATATGACGGTCGGGCTCCCTTCCCCCTGGCACCGCAGGTGCAGCGAGCGCCCGCCGATATCGACCGGGCCATCGAAGGTCCCGGATCGGGCGCTGACCGGCGAGGCCCCGGGTGTTGCCTCCTGCGCCAACGTCGCGAAGGGGATCGTGCTGCTGAAGCCAGCCAGGACCAGCACGAGCACCAGGATGGGGATCTGCGTCAATCGAAGATGCATCGCGTTCTTCCTTTGCCATCGAACGAAGACGGTGATCGGCGAGTCACCGTGGTGTGTTTCCGCGGTTCGGGCCGTTCATGGGGGCGCGGGTTCCGGCACGAAGATGAGCCCCAGGTGGTGGGCCACGATCTGCCCGTTGTCGCGAAGCAGCATGTTGGCGCAGATCAACCCGCTGGCCCCGGCGAACTGCCCCTCGCCCGCCTCGACCCGCCAGATCACCGCGCCCTGCTGGAGCGCCGGGTCTGCGCTGGGGGCGAGGTAACCGCTGCCAACGGTCGTCACGCGCAGCCGGTGCCCTTCGCCGAAGGTCATCGCGCCGATTTCGAGAAAGGTCTCGGCCGCGGTGACGGTCACCTCCGAGACGAACGTCGCCTCACCGCCCGGCAGCGGGCTGATCGTGCCGTGCAGACCATCCGGACCGACGACGGCGCCCAGCGCCGCACTGGGCGCCATCGTTGTGATCCGCAAGGCGGCGCCCACCTCGCCAACCGGCGTCGCCCGGCCCACGAAGCGCATCGCATAGAGCAACTGGCGCAGAGTCCACCTCCTCCCATCGCCGCGGCGCCACGTCCGAGAACCACGCTTCGCTGGCGTGGCGTCAGCATGCCGGGGCCATTGGGCGTGGACATCGTGCGGATGGCGGATTTCGGGTTACGGAGATGGGCGCGACGCGGGGTAGCACAGGTCCGTCATGCGGGCGCCGGCGCCGGGGTGCTGGCTCAGACGAGACCGTCGCGCATGGCGACGGCGGCCGCCTCGGTGCGATTACTCACCCCAAGCTTGTTCAGGATGCTGGCCACGTGGGACTGCGCCGTCCGCGGACCGATGAAGAGGGCCGTCGCGATGTCGGGATTGGAGCGACCGGCGACCAGGAGGTGCAGCACCTCCATTTCGCGCGGCGAGAGGCCGAAGGGCGCCGCTGGCGCCTGTCCAAACCCTTCCGTCTCCATGCGCGTCGTTTCCGTGACGGCTTCGGCCGCGGCTTGGTGGAGCGGCAGCGCCCGACCCGCGGCCCAGGCAGCTTCGAACGCGGATGCGGGCAATGCGGCGCGCGCCGCGGCCAGCGCCCGGCCATACTGCTCGTCGTACCCGATGGTGGTCGCGCCGATGCTCTCAAGATAGGCCTTCGCGGCCGCCAGCCAGCGGGCGGCGTATTCCGGTTGCTTGCCAAGCAGCGCGACTCCCGCCAGGCCCGCCAATGTTTGGGCCACGCCCATCACTTCGTCGATCGCGATCGCCAACTGAGACGACTGGACGTAGAGACGGGTCGCGTCGGCCGCGTCGTGGCGCTCGAGCGCCAACTGCCCCAGCGCACTGAGCGCATCCATGGTGTACCGCTTGTCCGGCAGCTCGATGGCGATGGCGAGCGCCTCGGCGCTCCAGGCAGCCGACCGCGCGTAGTCCTGCTCGGCGTACGCCCAATCGCCCAGATTGCAGAGCGCGTGGGTCAGGCCATAGGCGTTCCCCGCGGCGCGGAAGCAGGCCAACGACTGCTGCTGCAGTTGACCGTAGCGCGCATGGTCGCCCTGCTGGTCGGCCTGCACGGCAAGGCTGAGCAGCGCCCAACCCACGCCCGACTGATCGCCAAGCGACCGGGCGAGCGCCAGACTCGATGCGGACGCGGCGTCGGCGAGCGCATGGCGACCGATATTGGACGCGAGGAGGCCAACCCGCCGCAGCGCGCGCATGCGCACGCCCGGCGCCGTGTCGCCGGCAACGGCAAGCGCCCGCTCCAACCAGGCAAGCCCTTCGCGATAGTGCCCGTGCCGATCCCAGAGCCAGGCCGCGGAAGTCGCCAGACGAAGGAAGCCCTCGGCCTGGCCGCTCGTTTCGAGCCACGCGAGCGCCGCGCGGAGATTGTCCTGATCGGCGCCTAAGTGTGGAACGTGCTCGAAATCCTCCCGCGCGTCAGGGTGCTCGCGATCGGTCTGCTCGACGAGCGCGAGGAAATAGCGCGCATGGGCATCACGGACGGCCGTCTCCTCGTCGCTGGCGCGGAGGCGCTCCACGGCGAATTCGCGGATCGTCTCCAGCATCCCGAAGCGAAGCACACCGCCCAATAGCTCGACCTGCTCGAGCAGGCTCTGGTCGACGAGGGAGGACAGGAGGTCAAGGGTATCGGGTGACGGGTGTCGGGTGCCGGATTCAAGGACGAGAGACCCCGTCCCTGATACCCGACACCCGTCACCCGATACCCATGTGGCCGCCTCCAGCGTGAAGCCGCCAACGAAAACCGCCACCCGCCGCAAGAGCACCTGTTCTTGGGGCGCCAGCAGGTCGTGGCTCCAGGCGATCGCGTCGCGCATCGTCTGCAAGCGGGCCGGTTGGTCGCGGGGACCGCCGGTCAACAACGGGAGCCGATGGGCAAGTCGCGCCAGCAGTTCGGACGGCGGGAGGTGCCGCACCCTGCCCGCGGCCAACTCGATGGCCAATGGGAGCCCATCGAGCCGCTGACAGATCGCGGCGACCGCGGCGGCATTGCCCTGCGTGAGGGCAAAGTCCGGACGGACGGCCTGCGCGCGTTCGACGAAGAGACGGACCGCCTCGGACGCCAGCAGCGCGTGGAGGGGGACGGCGGCCCCAGCCGGCGGGGCCGCAGGGAGTCCGAGCGGCGGCGCCGGATAGGTTCGCTCGCCGGAGACGCCGAGCAGGGCACGGCTCGTGACCAGCGCCGTCAGCCGAGGGCAGGCGACCAGCAGCCCGGCCACCAAGGAGCCCGCCTCCAGGACTTGCTCGAAGTTATCCAGCACCAGCAGGAGGCGCTTCTCGCGCAAGAACGCGGTCAGCCGCGTGGTGAGCGGGCCGTCCCCGACTTCACGGACACCCAGCGTCTGCGCCAGCGTCGTGGCAACCAGATCCGGGTCACGGAGCGGAGCCAGATTGACAAACCAGATCCCGTCCGGAAAGCAATCGGCCATGGCGTCGGCGGCGGCGAGGGCGAGACGCGTTTTGCCAACCCCGCCGGGACCAGTCAAGGTGAGCACGCGCGTCTCGGGGCGGCGCAAGAGGGCGCGGATCGCCTCCGTTTCCCGCGCTCGTCCGACGAGCGGCGTGAGCGGAACCGGCAGCGACGCCGCAACGGCCATGGGCGAGCCTCTGTGCGGTCAACTCGGTCCTGAATACCGGAGTAGTGTACAGCCGCCTCGCCAATCTACTGGAGTCGCGTCGTTTATCGGGAGGTGGCAGACCAGGCTCCGTGGTTCCCAGAACCGGTTTCATAAGGGGATGGCGGTGCTTTGAACTATGCCACCAGCCCCCTGAGCAGTGCTTGTGTTCGCCGTGGCAGGTCGGTACGATGCGGATCATTGCGGATCATGCTCTTTCCGCTCGCCAGATCAAGGGCGAAGAAGAGACCCAGTTCCACACCATCGTCTGCTGGGACCGGCTCGCCGAGACCACCGCCACCTATGTCAAGAAAGGCGATCCCCTCTACGTGGAAGGACGGCTGCAATATCGGTCGTTCCAGGATGAAGAAGGATCAGCCCGCGGCGTCTGCGAGATTGTGGCCGACGACGTGCAGTTCCTCAGCCGGCGCGGTATCGCACCCGAGGAGTAAGCACCCTATGTATGCGGAAAGTAGAGCAATGCCAGCACTATCGTCAGGAACGTGAGCGCTCCCAGCAACGCCTGACCGAGCTGGAGACGCGCGGCATCGAGGCGATGAGCCGCTACGACATCGAGATCGCCCACGGCGGCCGCGCGGAGGAAGCCCTGCACACCGCACTGTGGCTGGTCGGTAATCATCTCCGCTATTTCGCCGAGAAGCTCTCTCACTGCGATGAGCCCGTGCAGCAGATCACCCTCTTTGATGCGTCGCTCCCCATGAACGGTCCGTCGTCCCCCTAGCCCTTGAGTGACCACGACCTGATCACCACAAATGCCGCATCCCCTCCCCCAGTCGCGCTGAATGGTCTCAGATGATGCGTTTCGGGACGGGCGTGCGTCCACGCTGCCGCGCCTGGTCCGTCAATTGGGCCGCGAGGCGATCGAGGGCAGCCCGACGCGCACGCTGGTCAATGGCGTGATCCGCGGCGCCCAGGGAGTCGACAACCGCTCGGGACGGGTGCGCTGTTGCGACCGCGTGCACGTCCTCGCTCAGGAATGAGGTCTGGGCCCAGTGCTGATCGGTCATCCGTGACGGGGTGTGCGCGGGGGTTTGGGGAGCCATGGCAGGGCCTCGATGACAGCACCGCACGATCGGATAGGTCCGGTCCATTATCCGCACTATCGTCGAGTTTGTCGTGCGCTGGTGGGAATCCTGCGGTATTACAACGCCAGACCGAACAGGCGACGGCGTCCCCGGTGCCTGCCGGCAACGGTACGCTTGAGGACCTCCCCGACAGGGAAGGCGGCCACGCGCCGCGCGGGCACCGCCACCTGGCGCCCGGTGTGCACCGAACGCACCCGGCCGGCTGATCGCTGGCCGGTGTAGAAGGTGCCAAACCCCGGCAGGGTCACCCGCTCCCCCGCCGCCAGCGCGGCCTGGATGGTTCCCAGACTCGCCCCCAGGACTTGGCGCACTACGCGCTGGCTCAGCCCCGTCTGCCGCGCCACCCGGCGCACCAGGGCGGTGGTGTATAGCGCGCCTTTCCCCTGCTCATTCGTGTTCATCGCACCTCTAGCGTACAGAATTGACACTGTTATGTCCATATTCTATGATCGAGGCTCTATGCCGACAGCCGAATACGAGCCTCGTCTCCCCACGTATCGTGACGTCCTCAGGGCCTACGACCGGGCCTGGCAGACTTGGCAGCAGGATCCCTCGCCCCGCAGCTTCGCCGTCCTGCACACCGGCATGGAGATCCTTTACCGTGAGTTAGCGAAGCCGGGCAAGTTCGCTCTGGGTCGTATCCTCATGACCACCGGCGCGAGTGAGACGATGCTGCACGCGCAGCACGTGCCGCCCGAGTTCCTGTTGCGTCATAAACACGGCGATTGGGGCGACCTCTGCGCGGAGGACGCCCGCGAGAACGCCCGCTCGCTGCGGCTCGGCAATCGCCTCCTCTCGTCGTATCAGACCCGCACCGAGGAGAAACTGTGGATCATCACCGAGTGGGATCGCAGCGCGACCACGCTGTTATTGCCCGAGGAGTATTGAACTCACCCGCTTCTTTCTCCGTATATTGACATCACGATACGCATTGAGCTATAATAGGTCTATTATGTCTAATTTTGTACCATCTAGGCGCACCCGAAGGGAGGTGACATGCGCGAGCCGCAACCGATGACGCAAACGATGAAAATTTCCGAGGTCAAGAACACCCTCTCCAGCCTGGTGAATAAGGTCTACCGCAAGGAGACCCGCGTTCTGGTCGAGAAGAGCGGCATCCCGGTGGCGGCCATCATCTCGGCCGAGGATCTGCAGCGCTTCGCCCAGCTCGAGCAGGAGCGCGCGGAGCGCTTCGCGGTGATCGACCGGATGCGGGAAGCCTTCAAGGATGTCCCGCCCGAGGAGCTCGAACGCGAAGCCGAACGCTCGGTGGCCGCGGCACGGGAGCGCCGGCGCAAGCAGGTGGTCGATCCCGTCGCTCGCTCCGCGTGATCGTCGCCGTTCTCGATACCAACGTCTTCGTCTCCGCCTTTCCCGCCCAGGGCACGGTGCCTGCAACCCTTATTGATGCCTGGCGCCAGGGGGTCTATCACCTCGTCGTCTCCGAGCCGATTCTCGAAGAGTTGGCGGAGACGTGGCGCGATCCGTATTGGGAAGCCCGCTTCTCCCCCACTGACAGCGCCGCGGCAATTACGCTGCTCCGCACGGCAGCAATCATGACCCCGCTGACGGTCGAGGTCACCGGCGTGGCGACGCACCCCGAGGATGACCTCATCCTGGCCACCGCCGTCGCCAGCGGCGCGGCCTATCTGGTGACCGGCGATCGCAAGCTGCGCGCGGTTGGCAGCTATCAGAGCATCGCCCTCCTCTCCCCACGCGAGTTTCTGGAGCGGCTTAATGAGCCTCGTCCCGCCTGACCCCCACGTCCTGGCGAAGACCATGTGACTCACGGTGACAATGTCTGCATGCGTGCTTGCCGCTTTGCCCGTGCGCTCGCCCGATCCCCTGCTAGCGTGCTAGCACCTTTGCTAGCACGCGATTGAGGGGTGACTAGGCTCATAAACGCATCCAGGGGGTCACTCAGACGCCAGTGCTCCGATTCATCCGCGGGCAAGCAACACCCAACCGTCCTAAATCCATAAAAGCCCTATTTCCCTGTTGACATAGCGTCATTCCCTTGCTAATGTGGATATAGTGTCCCGCATTGTCCTCTATACCAGGGGAGCTAGGGAGGAACTCGGGACAACTCGTATGGAACGTTTACTCTCAACGCAAGAAGTTGCTGACCGCCTCGCCGTCGATAAAAAGACGGTGCTGCGCTATTTACGCGCCGGCAAGCTGGCCGGGTCGCGGATTGGTCGCGACTACCGCATCCCGGAAGGTTCCGTCGCAGCGCTCCTGCGCCGCACCAATTCCTCGGTGCCGGACGAACGCCGCGCGATCGTCACCGCCGTGGTGAACCAAAAAGGTGGTGTGGGCAAGACCACGACCACCTTCAACCTGGGGGTGGGGCTGCAGCGGTTAGGGCGGCGGGTGCTCCTGGTCGATCTCGACCCCCAAGCTTCGTTGTCAGTCAGTATGGGCGTGCCCATCGCACACCTCACGTCCAGCGTCTATCAAGCGCTCCTCGATGAGAACATCGATCCGATACCGATCATTCGCGAAACACTTTCGGGGGTCGATGTGCTGCCGGCGACGATCGACTTGGCCGCGGCCGAAGTGGAACTCGTCAGCGTGACGCTGCGTGAGCTTGTGCTGCGCGATCTCCTCGACAAACTCCGCGCGCGCTATGACCACATTTTGATTGACTGCCCGCCGAGTCTGGGTCTGCTCACGATCAACGCCCTCGCGGCGGCTGACCGCGTGATCATCCCCATGCAATGCGAGTACCTCTCCACGCGGGGTCTCACCCTGCTGCTGCGCACCCTCGACAAGGTCAAGTCCCGCCTCAATCGCGATCTGCGCGTCGCCGGCATCCTGCCCACCATGTTTGACGGGCGCACGACGCATGCCAAAGAAGTCCTTGAGGAGTTGCGCACCAACTTTCCCGGTCAAGTCTTCGACGTCGTGATCAAAGATAGTGTGCGCGTCAAAGAATCGCCGGCCGCTGGACTCTCGATCTTCGACTACGACCACGCCCACGACGTCGCCAAAGCCTATATGAAGCTCGCGCAGGAGGTGGACCATGCCTAAGCGGGTCTCCCTCAAGGGGAAAGGCGCCGAGCTCTTCTTCGGTGATTTTCCCGCTGCAGCGCAGGCTGATCCTGAAGTACTAACGTCACACGCTAAGCAGCGGCCAGATTCAACGGCGACGAGCCAGCCTGAGGCTGCACTGAACCAGGCGCCAGCGTCCGAGCCAACCATCTTGCCGGAGGAAGCGAAACCCGCGGTCGGAGCACGCACCTCCCGTGCGGCGACGCGCGCCAACGGCGCCGTCCGTAACCCCGACCAGGCACTCACAGCTGTGGATGCCAGCGCCGTCGAAGCTATTCGGCAGGTCATCAAGGTGCCTGGTCGGGAGGTTTCCTACGTCCGTGTGACGCCCGAGGAGAAGGCCCAGCTTAGCGATATCGTCTACACCTATAAACGTCAGGGCCAGAAGACTTCCGAGAATGAGCTCAACCGTATTGCGATCAACTACCTGCTGCTCGACTACCACGAGCACGGCGAGCAGAGCGTGCTCGCTCGTGTGCTAGCAGCATTGCTCGCATGATAGCGTGCTAGCACGCTAGAGCCATAACTTATGACACGACGCAAGAGCGACCGATCACCATTCCCAGGCTTCGACCGACCCGAGTCGAATTTCTTCCGCATGCCCAATAGCTGGACGGACATCACGGCGGAGATCAACAACATCGCCGAGTTGAAGGTCGTGGAATACATCCTGCGCCACACCTGGGGCTACCAGGAATATGGCGTCAAGAAGCACATCACGATCGATGAGTTCGTCAATGGTCGGAGGCGCCAGGACGGCAGCCGCATGGACCTGGGAACGGGACTCAGCGAGCGCGCAGTCTATGACGGACTCCGTAAGGCGGTTGAGAATGGGCTGATCGACGAAGAGACAGACGACAGTGATCGGGGTCGAATCAAGAAGTCGTATAGCCTGCGGATGCGTGAGAACGTACACAGTGACGAGGATTTGCAAAGTTTGCAATCAGGGGTGCAAAGTTTGCACCCCCCCCTGCAAGAGTTGCACCCCGACCCGCAAAGTTTGCAGGCCAGAGGTGCAGGGAATGCACCTCGTACAGAGAAAGACACTCGAGAAAGAAAGAATAATCTTTCGAAGTTCGAAGGGTCTCTCGACGCTGTTGAAGGGACGGCCGAAGGGGGTCAAGCACGGCGCCAATCAGCTAGTGCGACCTCCATAAACGGAACATCTCCGAGCGACACATCACGGCAAACCGTATCGAGGGAGGCTCCGGCCGGCCCCGCGAGCCTCAAAGAGCTCATCGCGCGCCGGCGCCAGAGCTCCGGGGGACCACGCCGCGGGCGTCCTGCCGGGACGACGGCTGGGGACAGCGAGGCGCGCGAGCGATTGCGTCCCTTCCTCGACGATTTCGCCCGCGAGCTCGGCGATGAGGCGCCATTGAGCTCGACCATCACCCGGGCCCTAAACATCTTCACGGCCGCCAAGGTGCCACCGGAGCGGTGGAGTGATTTGCTCTATCAGGCC
>Ga0136612_10001239_pt1 | contig 10736 bp, 10 predicted proteins | sample AntDryUQ224A2306_2_FD_106644 | JGI IMG/M metagenome (GOLD analysis project Ga0136612, IMG submission 106644) | Polar desert sand microbial communities from Dry Valleys, Antarctica - metaG UQ224A (23.06) | ecosystem: Environmental > Terrestrial > Soil > Desert | place: Antarctica: Dry Valley...
ATGACATTCGCGAGGTGATGACTCGCAGAAAGGCGTCTCTCGACGCGCGGCGACTTCACTTTCTCCATGCCTGTGAACCACCTGTCTCGTTCCTGCCGCGAATATCCTGCGTGAGCGCCCTCTTTGAGCTGCCGTCACTGTTCATTATCGCGATATTCTGCCTGCTGTACTTGCCCCACGACTCGTCTGGAAAGTCAACGGTGTGGGCGATTCGAGAGCCATCCGGGGACCAGGACGGGAAGCGGTTGCTGGCGTACCCGAGGCCGGTGAGGAGGCGCGGATCTGATCCGTCGGCGTTCACGCTCAGGATCACGTAAGTCTGGGTAAATGGCGGATGATTGACGTTGGCCGCAGAGAAGGCGATCCGCGTACCGTCCGGTGACCAGGCCGGTGCCTCGTCCCCCACGAAGTTGGCATCGCGGGAACGAAGGGGCCGTGGATTGGTCCCGTCAGCGTTCACCAGGAATATCTGTGTTCCGCTGGAGTCAGTGCGGGTGTAGGCGATCGTTCTGCCATCGGGCGACCACGTCCCCGCTCTCTCATGTTTCGTGGGAGTCGCTGTCAGGTTGTAAACGCGAGAACCGTCAAGGTGCAGCACGAACAGATCCGTATATCGAAAAAATGCGGGACCAGGGAGTGCGCCATCCCGCTGGCTCTGATACAGAATCTTCTTTCCGTCCGGGGACCAGGTTGGATAGCGTTCATTCATCGTGTCGCTGGTGATCTGACGGACATCAGTCCCGTCATCACGCATTATGAAGATGTCATACGTAGGAGCATAGCCCGGATCTGCGACGCCGTTCCGATTACTCGCGAATGCAATGTATTTTCCATCGGGCGACCACGACGGGTCGGTATCTTCGGCGGAGTTGCGAGAAAGGTTGATCAGATCCGAGCCGTCTTCTCGCGACACCAGGATCTCGAAGTTCCTCCTGCCGCCGACCCCAAATGTCGAGTCTCGCAGCGAGGAGAAGACAATCGGATGTGTCGAAGGCGGCACCACGACTGGCGGGGACTCGGGCTTCGGCAGCGGAGCCACCGGCGTTTCGCCGCAGCCAATGGCGAAAAGAAAAAGTGCAGGGAGACTCGACAGCAGCCGGACGGTCCGCCGCGCGTTGTGATCACGTCGGAGCCGCGGTGGGCTGGCGGGTAGCAAATTCATACGCATCTCAGGGAATATGGCGCAGAACTTCAAATGTTCCCCAACGCATCCGCATTACTTCACAGCGGGATGTTCCTTTCACGACCTTGCCGGGCCTTTTTTGTCCTGTGACTGAGCTGGAGGCCGCAATCCGCCGACGGCGGACGTTCGCAATCATAAGCCATCCCGATGCCGGCAAGACGACGCTGACGGAGAAGCTCCTGCTATACGGGGGGGCGATCCACTTGGCCGGCTCGGTGAAGGCTCGCCGAGCGCAACGGCATGCGACATCGGACTGGATGAAGCTCGAACAGGAGCGCGGCATATCCGTCACGTCGAGCGTGATGCAGTTCGAGTACGAGGGCTATCATGTAAACCTCCTCGACACTCCGGGCCACGAGGATTTTTCCGAGGATACCTACCGCACGCTCGTCGCCGCGGACAGCGCCGTAATGCTGCTCGACAACCGGAGAGGCGTGGAGGAGCGCACCCGTCAGCTGTTCGAGGTCTGCAAGAAACGGCGGATTCCGATCTTCACGTTCGTCAACAAATGCGACCGGGCGGGTGAGGATCCGCTCAAGCTGGTAAGCGACGTCGAAGCGGACCTCGGAATCAAGTGCTGCCCGCTGGTGTGGCCGATATTCCGCGACGGAAGCTTCGTGGGAGTCTACGACCGGCGCATGCATCTCATCCACCTCTTCGCCCGCGGTGAGGAGCACGGAGCAACCCGCGCCGAAGTAAAAGTGGGCGCGATCGACAGCCGCGAACTCGGCGATCTGCTCGGCGCCGAGGCGCACCAGCAGCTGGTTCACGACATCGCCCTTCTCGATGAAGCGGGTCATCCATTCGATCACGAAGAGCTGTTGGCCGGCGAGTTGTCGCCCGTGTTCTTCGGAAGCGCGCTAACCAACTTTGGTGTCGAGCCGTTTCTGCGGGAATTTCTGGAGCTGGCGCCGTCACCGTTGCCGCGGGAATCCACGGCGGGTGTGATTCAGCCGACCGATCCCGCGTTCACCGGATTCGTGTTCAAGATTCAGGCGAACATGGATCCGAAGCATCGCGACCGAGTGGCATTCGTGCGCGTCTGCTCCGGGCGGTTTGAGGCGGGAATGCAGGTGAACCACGTGCGGACGGGCAGGCCGATGCGACTCGCTGCACCGCAGCAGTTCATGGCTCGCGAGCGAACCGCGATTACGGAAGCGTGGCCCGGGGACGTGATCGGCGTGATGGACCGCGGCACGCTTCGCATAGGCGACACGCTTTCAGCCAACAGCGACCTCGAATTCCAGGGGATCCCGCGTTTCCCGCCCGAGCATTTCGCGCGGGTCATCATCAGGGACCCGATGCGTCGCAAGCAGCTCGATGCGGGACTGCGCCAGCTCACCGAGGAAGGCGCGGCGCAAGTGTTCTTCACATCGGGAACGGATACGACGAGCCCAACGCCGATTGTGGGTGCGGTAGGACTTCTTCAGTTCGACGTGATGTTGTTCCGGCTGGAGACGGAATACGGAGTGTCGTGCAGGTTCGAGCCTTACTCAGGACGGTATCCGCGGTGGGTGATCGGGCCTGAAGAGGATATCGAGAGAATGGCGAGGGGACAGGGAACAACGCTGCTGTATGATGCCAAGGGGAATCCGCTTCTTCTGTTTCAGGACGCGTGGGCGCTCAAGTGGGCGGAGGACAAGGAGACCGGGATAACGTTCCTGGAGAATGCGCCATAGCGTCTAGACCAACTTGACCAATACATTTTCGTCACGCCGATGCCGTGGAGCTTCTTCCACCCCATCACTCTGATCCTTTCGACAGGATGCTGATCGCGCAGGCGAAGGTCGAGCGGCTGGTACTGGTTACGAACGATCGAAACTTTGAGCCGTACGGGCATCCCGTAGTCTGGACTTGACACGCCTTCGGATGGCGGCCGCAGGTGCAGCCGACCGCAGATGCATCATGAGTCTCGGGTGGATTGATGCCGCAGAGGCCGTGAAACGATACCGACGAGCGCACTCCCGGCTGCCCGCCTCGAGCACATTTGTTTTGTCGCTTTTTGCAGGGCTACTCGGCACCGCGGGATGCGCCCCATCGTCGATTGCACCGAGTCGAGTCAACGGACCGCGCAGCGAGCTCGTCGCGCCCGGCGTTGCCCTCGCCACGTTCGACAGCGTCTGGACGATGGTCCACCGATCCTATGTCGATACCGCATTTGTATCCAGCAAGTGGGACAGCGTACGCGATTCGCTTCGTCCGCGGGCGCTCGCTGTCAACACGCGGGACGGGCTCGATCAGCTTCTGTCTGCAACGCTAGCCAATATTCCCGATTCCCACTTCTATATAATTCCCGCCAGGGTTGCCAGCGAAGTGGGATCGCCAGATGATAACGGCGGCCCCCGCGGCACTGGTGGCACGACAGGAGTAGCTGTGAGAATCGCGGAACGGCGCCTGCTGGTATGGCGCGTAGCCCCCGGATCTCCTGCGGCGCTTGCCGGAATCACCGCCGGAGAAACAGTCGACCGAATAGGAGATCGCGACGCCGGCGTCGCAGTGAACCGCGTTCTCTCGCTCAAGGATGCCGCCCGGGATCGGGCAGCCTCGGAATTGCTGCGCACGTTGAATGCGGCGCTTTCGCCGGGCGTCGGTGACGTCGTCCGCATTCGCGTCAGGAATCGTGACCGAGGCGGCACCCGCGAGCATACACTGCGCGCGGTGCCAACGAAGGGTACGGTGTCGAAGTTCGGAAACCTGCCTCCAATTGCCGGCGATGTCCGTGCTGCCAGGCGGGCAACCAGGCGACCCGATGGGAGCGGCAAGCACAAATGCGTCGGCACCATCGCATTCAACATCTGGCTGCCGGCGCTGGCAGCTGAGCTCGAGCGGGCCGTGGACAGCGTCAGCGGCTGCGCCGGAATCATCATCGACCTGCGGGGCAATCCAGGCGGAGTAGGAGCGATGGTGATGGGATTCGGCGGTTACTTTGTCGACTCGGCGCTAGTCCTCGGAACGATGCGGACCCGTGATGTTTCGCTGAAATTCGCAATCAACCCGCGATTCGCTCGCGCGAGCGGCGTGAGGTCACCACTCTTTGCCGGCCCGGTGGCCATACTCGTTGATCCGTTGACTGGCAGCACCTCCGAGATATTTGCCGCAGGGATGCAACGCCTGGGCAGGATGCGGGTATTCGGTGAGCGCAGCGCTGGAGCGGCACTGCCGGCGCTGATGGAAAAACTACCTTCCGGGGATGTCTTCGTTCACGCCATCGCCGATTTCACCGATCCGGAAGGCCGACGGATCGAAGGCACTGGTGTGGTGCCCGATGAGTCGGTCCTGCTGACCGAGAAGGACCTGCGACACGAAGTGGATGCACCGTTCGAGGCAGCCGTCCGCTGGATCGAAGCAACCGCGGCTGCCCGCACGGAACTGCGCAAATGAACCTGCTCTCACAAATCAACCCAGTCAGGAAAACTCTAATGATCAGTAAACGGATTCTGCTTTGTATGGCTGCGGCAACGCTCGCAGCACCGGGCGGCAGCGTGCCGGCTCAGGCGTTCCCTGGAACGCTTCCCCCGGGCGCATCACTGGTGGCAAAGCATGGCACTGCGGTTGGCGGGCAGGCGCTGTTGAACGCAGCCTCCATTACAACCAAAGGCGGGATGTCCATGGCCGGCGCCGGCATCAATGCGACATTCGAGATGGTGCTGCAGGCACCCAATCGCATGAAGATGGTCACGACTGTGGCCGGCATGGGGGAGATACAAGTGGGCTTCGACGGAACCACGGGTTGGGCGATCGACCCGATGCAGGGGCCCCGCGTTCTCACCGGCAAGGAATTCGACCAGCTGCGCGACGAAGCCACGCCTCGCGCGCAGTTACGCTCGCCCGATCTGTTCTCAGCCGTGGAGACAGTCGCCGACACGACGATGGGTGGGGAGCGCTGCTACCTCGTCAAGCTCACCTGGAAGTCCGGCCGGGAGACGTTTGACTGTTTCAGCCAGACCACGGGCCTGATGGTGGGTTCGAGGAGCATTCAGCAGACCGTGATGGGGGCAATTCCAGTCACTATGCTCTACAGCGATTACAAGAAATTCGGTGATGTCCTGGTCGCCTCCCGCACCGTCAACGAGGTGATGGGGCAGCAGCAGGTGCTGACAGTCACTTCCGTCGAATTGGGCACCAGCACCAGCGCTCCGATAACGGCACCGCCAGAGATTCAGGCTCTGGCAAAGCCGAAAAGTCAGGACTGAAGCAACGGGGGCGCTGGGGTATTTTTCCGGCGCCCCGTTCATTTATCCGGCGGATTTAGTATCAAGACGGTACTAACAGGTGCGGCCGCGGAGGATTGACTGCGCCATCGCAGGGTGTATATCCGAGTTGTCGGTACCCCTGCTGGCCGCGTCCTGCCGCTTTGCACACCTCAATCAGAGAGCCCTGTCATGAAGAGTATTGCCGCCCTGCTCGTCCTCCTTTCCGCAACCCCCGCATTTGCGCAGATGCCCGCCCCGGCCGCGAATTCCGCGGCGTCGACGACGGGAATGCTGTGGAGCCAGATCACGGGCTATATCGTCAAGTCCGCCGAGCAGATGCCCGAGGCCGACTACTCGTTCCGCCCCGTTGCATCGGTTCGCACATTCGGCCAGATGATCGGCCATGTAGCAGGAGCGCAGAACCTGATGTGCGGAGCGGCTCTCGGAGAGAAGACCGGCGGCGAGGACGATATCGAGAAGAGCAAGACGACGAAGGCCGATCTGGTCGCGGCACTCAAGGCGTCCACCGAATACTGCAAGCGGGCGTATGCCCAGTCAGACGCTGCAACCACCGCCAAGACCAAGCTGTTCGGTCAGGACCAGACGCGCCTGTTCGCTCTCGTGCTGAATGCCACCCATAACGGCGAGCACTACGGCAACCTCGTCACCTACATGCGCATCAAGGGAATGGTCCCGCCCTCCAGCCAGCCGGCTCCCGCGAGCCGTTGACGCTCATCGACGGCACAAGGAACGAATAAGTAGCGGATGTACACTAAATATTTGAAGCGCGGGTTTTGCGCGCGACTTGCCCTCGCTGCGGCGCTTGCCCCTGTCTCAGCGCTTGTCGTCGTCGCAGCGCTGGTCCCCGCCGCGCTGGCGGCGCAGGATCGCCCCCTGGGTAGTCTTCGGGAGCAGGCCGAACTCCGGCAGCAGTGGCTCCGCATACGACTCGATTCCATTCTTCCCCGAGTGATGAGGGAGCACGGTGTCAGCATGTGGATCATTCCCGTGCGGGAATACAACGAGGATCCGGTGTTCTGGTCGCTGGTTTCGCCGACAACCATGGCCGCGCGGAGGAGAACGATCTACGCGTTCTGCGACCGGGGCATTGCCAATGGAGTAGAGCGGGTCGCAATCGGGGGCAGCTCCCAGGGCGGTCTCTATCGCGTGGTGCGGGATGCGAACGCGCGCCCTGGAGCGGCCGGTACACAGATCCGGCTGGCCGAGCCGTTCGGTCCGGAGCAGTGGAAGCTGCTGGCTCCGGTTGTGACCGCGTGCAACCCGAAGACGATCGCTGTCAACATCTCTCATACGCACGCATTCAGCGACGGATTGAGCGCAGGCGAATGGGAGCAGTTGCAGGATGCGCTACCGGCCCGGTTTCGCAATCGGATCGTCCGCCGCGAACGGCTCGCGCTCGACTATATCGGCGAGCGACCGCGGGAGATGAATCAGCGTTATGTGCGGATGCAGCAGATCGTTCACGAGATAATCCGCACCGCGTTTTCGTCGCAGGTGATCCAGCCCGGAACGACTCGCACCGAGGACGTGGTCTGGTGGATGCGCCAGCGGGTCAATGACCTGGGGCTTGGCACCTGGTTCCATCCTTCGGTCAGCGTGCAGCGGCGTGGCGTGTCCATGGCCGATTCGGCGAATCCAGTGATCCTTCGCGGTGATGTGCTCCATACCGACTTCGGAATAAGCGCGCTCGGGCTGCACACCGACACTCAGCACATGGGCTACGTGCTGCATTCGAACGAGAGCGACCCGCCCGTGGGGCTGCGCAACGCGCTTGTTCGCTCCAATCGTCTTCAGAACATTCTGATGGAAGAGATGCGGCCCGGCAGGAGCGGCAATGAGGTGTTGCGTACAACGCTCGCCCGGATGCGCGCCGAGGGATTGGACGGCACGGTTTACACGCACCCGATCGGAGATCATGGCCACGGTGCGGGGCCGCTCATCGGACTGTGGGACAGGCAGGAAGGTGTTGCCGGTCGCGGAGACGTTCCGATACGTCCCAGCAGCTGGTTCTCTTCTGAGCTTCAGGTGACGACCCGCGTCCCGGAGTGGAACGGTGAACCGGTGCGAATGGCGCAGGAAGAAGAGGTCTGGCTCGACGGAGAGGGAAAGCGAAGCTGGGTGCTGGCCAGACAGGAGAAGCTGCATCTCATCAGGTAGATCCGTTGTAACCCACGGACCGGGCACTTCGTAAGGGAAACCATGCAAGGATCTCCCCCTCCGACCGTCGCGGCTGCACAGGTACCTGCCCCGCCGGTTTCGATAACGACAGTGGGACCAGACGGAAATCCACAGACCATCGCCTTGCCGTTATCGCGGGGCGACGTCGCAGCGCTGCGCGCCATGAGGAAGGAGCTTTCCAGCCAGCTCACGTCGGCTGACGGGCGCCGCCGAAAACTCTCGCAGCAGATAATGAACACGAACGGAGCCAATCGCGCCGGCCTCGAGGCGCGCATCGGTGTACTGGACAAGCGGATCGTACAACTCGAGGCGGATATCGCCGAGTCGGGGCGACAGCTGTCGAGCGCTCCCGCCGGACTGTTAGCCGGGAGTGTCCAGACATCCGTGGAAAGCGCGCTGTCGGAAAACCTCGTTCCGATAGGCGTCACCTTCATAATGTTCGTGCTCGCTCCGATGGCGCTGGCCTTCGCACGAACCCTGTGGAAGCGTGCCGGGAAGATGACGACGGTGGTGCAGGTGCCAGTTGAGTCAGCTCAGCGTCTGGAACGTCTCGAGCAGGGAATAGAAGCAATCGCCATCGAGATTGAACGTGTATCCGAAGGCCAGCGCTTCATGACTCGGCTTCTATCAGAGGGGCAGCCAACGCTTGCGGCCGCTCAGCAGGCTGGACAGAAGGTCCGCGCTGGTCTCGAGGAGCGCTCCAGGACCTGATCGTTCCCAACGGTGCGGGAGGACTCACGGCATGCCGACGCACGAATTAATAAACGGAGATACTGAAATGATTGATGACGGCACGAAGTTACGGCGCTCGCGATCAGACAAAGTGGTAGCAGGCGTGGTCGGCGGGATCGCACGTTATTTCAGCTTCGATCCAACGCTTGCGCGAGTTCTCTACGTAATTGCCTCCATAGTTTCGGCGGCGTTTCCCGGGATTCTGGTGTACATCATCCTCTGGGTGGTGATGCCTGAAGGAGAGTGAACTGAGACTTTCACATGTTCAAATCGTTGATCATTTCGCCGTGCCCGGCCGTCATGATGCGCGCATTTGCGCCAAGCCGGTCACGGGGCATCCGGGCTGGCTTGCCTTCAGTCCCCCGCGCCCAGCCATGCTCGCACCGTCCGCGCAATGCGCTCTGCGGCGGGCGGATCGAGATTGGCGAGCACGATCAGGTCGTAACCACCAGGCATGTCTCCTTCGACCATCGCGTTGATCCCGGGTGCGCCTCCAGCGATGCCAAGCCCTGCCGGAGGTCCGGCGGAAATGCGCTTGTTGCGGAGAGCCTGAAGGAAGGCGACCAGATCCTGCGCTGTGGAATAGCCACCGCCCGCTGAGCTGCCGCGTCCTGGAAGAGTGCTGGTATTGGGTGCAACGGCGATCGTTGCGGGTGCGCTGCGGTCACGCCGTGTGTAGCCAACCGCAGTGTTCGGCGGGAGCGAATCGACCGCGAAGTGTCTTGTTCGCGTCATCCCCGCGGGCGTGTAGATGTTCTTCTTCACGTAGTCGTAGTAGCTCACACCGGAAAGCCGCTCGACGAGCAGCCCGAGCACAACATAACCGGCATTGGAGTATGCCTGGCGACTGCCGGGCTCGAACTGCAGCGGCTCGTTAACGAACAGCGGAAGAAAGTCCGGCAGGCGACGCAGATCGCCCCGGCTTCCGCCCGACGGCGCCGCAAAGATGTTGCCACCGAGGCCGCTGCGGTGATTCAGCAGCTGGCGTACGGTCACCCTGCGGGCGATCTCCTGGTTCGGATAAGCCGGCCACGCGCGAGCAAGTGTTGAATCGAGGTCAAGTTTTCCCTGCGCCGCGAGCTGATGGATGGCGATGCTGGTAAAGACCTTGTTGATCGATCCAAGATTGAACGCCGTGGTGAGAGTGTTCCTGCGGAGAGTTTCGCGGTCGGCCATTCCGTACGGGCGTTGGAACACAGGCGCGCCGTTCTTCGACACAACGACGACTCCCGAGAACTCTCCGATGGCTGACAGGCTGTCGAGCGTCTTCGCAAGGCGACGAATCAACACTGTCTGTGATATGGCTGGCGCGGGCCGAACACGGCCGGCGGGAGGTGGAGCAGGCTGGGCCGTGGCGGTTCCAGCCAAAACCAGCGCCGCGGCAAAGGCGTTACCGATTAAAGGTCTCATGGGTGGTTAGTTCCCGGTCGCTGCCGGAATGGTTTCCCGCGGAGTACAGTAACGACGGGAAATCACAACCAGTCTTCTTTTTTTCTCCCGGATGCGAGCAGACCCGCGCACGCCGCGATGGCTCCAGCGATTCCGCCAATGAGCATGCTGTAAAAACCGCCCAGGCCGCGGAGCCTATCGAAAGGACTCCACGCCTCGGGGGGGATCATGGAAAACCAGATCGCGACAAGGGCCTGCGCGATTGCCGGAGTCGTCGCCGCACTCGCACGATCAGCGAGATAGGCAAGCGGCAGCGCTGCGGTGAACTCGCCAGCCGGCTCGTGGTCGACGTCCGGCATCAGCCCGAGCCCGCGCTTGTGATTGAGAAGCACGCCTGTGATGGAGATGGACAGCAGGGCGATAGTGAAGAGCACGCCCAGCCAGAGGTGCGCATAGAACGCGGCACGTGCGAACCAGCGTCCGGGGCGATTGACGGCTGCTGGCTTTGGTATCACTGACCGTACGGGATGGAAACGGACTGGCGCCTTATTGCTCAGCAGGGCGTGGCGGAACTCCTCCCCATGCCTTGACGATCGCTTCACCCATGCGCGCCATGGCCAACTGTGGCTCGGTGTCCAGTACCCACCGGATGTCCTTGTTTTCCTTGGTAAAGACGCACGCGACGACGCGATTGCGCAGGTAGAACAGCGAGCATTCGGTTCGCACCTGATCTGTAGCACCCGTTTTGTGAGCCGCGCGCGCACCACCGGCGAAGCGCTGGAGCAGCTTGTCGTCGTCATTGTGCTCGAGAATTCTGAGCATTGCCGAATCGGAAGCGGGGCTTACCGCCTTGCCCAGCGCGAGGAGCTCGAAGAGCCGCGCCATCTCATTGGGCGTCGTGACACCGAGTCCGTACTTGATCGAGCTGTCCATCGCCACGCTCGAGTTCCGCAGAAATGACTTGGAGTGGATCCTGGTGTGGCGAAGGCCGAGCGAGTCCATCTTGTTCCAGACCCGCCTGATGATGATGCGGTCGAGCA
>Ga0136612_10001240_pt1 | contig 10733 bp, 10 predicted proteins | sample AntDryUQ224A2306_2_FD_106644 | JGI IMG/M metagenome (GOLD analysis project Ga0136612, IMG submission 106644) | Polar desert sand microbial communities from Dry Valleys, Antarctica - metaG UQ224A (23.06) | ecosystem: Environmental > Terrestrial > Soil > Desert | place: Antarctica: Dry Valley...
AACGGGTGCGCGGACGATACCTGACCCAAAGGGTCAGACCCTCTAGGTTCGCGTGGTGCGCCGGCCCGGTCTCTTCACGCTCGTCCAGGCCGCCGCTGCGGGGGTGGCCCTCGCGCGCCTGGCCCGCGGCCGGACCCGCCGCCCGCCGCTCACCGCCGCCGGGGCGCCGGACCCGGTCGGCGGCGTGAGCGTCGTCGTCCCCGCTCGGGACGAGGCCGCGCGCCTCGGGCCGTGCCTCGCCGGTATACGGCGCGATCCCGACCTCGGCGAGCTGCTGGTCGTGGTGGACGACGACGCCGACGCGGGCACCCTCGCCGTGGCCGAGGCGGGCGGGGCGCGGGTGCTACGCGCGCCGCCGTTGCCCGCAGGCTGGATCGGCAAGACGTGGGCGCTCCAGCAGGGGCTGCAGGCCGCCACCGGGCGCGTGCTGGTCACCCTGGACGCCGACACGCGACCCGAGCCCGGCCTGCTGCGGGCGCTGTGCGCCGAGCTCGCCGACGAGGGCTGTGACCTCGTCTCGCTCGGCACGCGCTTTGAGTGCGACACGGCCGGGGAGCGGATCTTCCATCCGGCGATGCTGGCCACGCTGGTCTACCGCTTCGGCCCGCTGGGCGCGGGCGAAGCCCCGGCTCACCGCGCCGTCGCCAACGGCCAGTGCCTCGCGGTCGAGCGCGAGCGCCTCGTCGCGGCCGGCGGCTTCACCCGCACGCCGAGCCACATGACCGACGACATCGCCCTCGCGCGTTCGCTGGCGGCCGACGGCTGGCGGCTGCGCTTCCTCGACGGCACGCAGCTGATCTCCGTGCGCATGTACACGTCCGCTCGCGAGATCTGGCGCGAGTGGGGACGCTCGCTCTCGCTGTCCGACGTCACCGCGTGGCGCTGGCTGGCGCTCGACCTCGCGGTGGTGTGGCTGGCCATGGCGCTGCCGCTCCCGCGTCTGCTCCTGGGCCGCGGAACGGCGCTCGACGGCCTGCTGGTGGCGGTTCGCTGCGCGCTGCTGGCACCGCTGGGTGCCGCGTTCGAGCGCCGGGGCATCGCCTTCTGGCTCTCGCCGCTGGCCGACACCGCCGCGGCGGCCCGGCTCACCCTGGCGGTCGTCCGGCCGGCGCGCGAGTGGCGGGGGCGGACCTATCCCGACGCGGCGCCGACAGGAACCGCAGTCCGATGATGCACATGAGCGCGCCCGTTCCCGCGACCTGGATGGCCGGGTCGAAGAGGAGCTGCACGAGCGGGAAGCCGAAGACTCCGACGCGCGCGCCGTAGCGAAACGCCGTCGCCAGCGACACGGCGACGCACACGGCGAGCGCGACCCCGGCGGCGAGCGGAGAGAGGGCGAAGACGCCGCCGGCGAAGGTCATGATCGACTTGCCGCCCTGGAATGACGCGAAGACGGGAAAGGCGTGGCCGACCATCGCCGCGCCCACGGCGGCGTAGCCCACCCACACGTCGCCCAGCGCCAGGCCGGCGAGCCCGGCCGCCAGGCCCTTGAGGGCATCGCCGGCGAACACCGGCGCGGCGGCGCGCGGACCGAGCTGCTCCATGGCGTTCCACGCGCCGGGATTGCCGTCGCCGACCGTGCGCAGGTCGACGCCGTGGCGGCGGCCCACCAGCAACGCGACGGGCACGGACCCCAGTAGGTAACCCACCAAGACCGCTACCGCATACTCCACCTCGGTGCTCGCCTCCTTCCATCTCGTCCGCTACCGGCGCGACTGCGCCCCGGAGGGATTCTCGCGGATGGCCTTCGACCGGCCCGAGCTGACGCGGACCAGCGGGCTGCGCTTCTGGCGCCTCCTGGGCACCGGGCGCGGCAAGTCGATGACACTGTCGGCCGACCTGCGGCGCTGGGCGCTCTTCGCCGTGTGGGACGACGCGGCCGCGCTGGAGGCCTTTCTCACCGCCTCGGAGATCGCGCAGCGCTGGCACGACTGGGGCCGCGAGAGCTGGCACGTGCGCCTGGACCCCGTGCGCGCCCACGGCGCCTGGGGCGGTCAGAATCCGCTGGCCGGCGCCGACGGGACCCTGGGGGATTCAGACCCCGTGGCGATCCTGACGCGCGCGCGGATCCGCCCGCGGCGCCTCGTGCCCTTCTACCGTTCGATCCGCCCGCCGGCGGGCGACCTGCTCGAGCAGCCGGGACTCCTCGAGTCGGTCGGGATCGGCGAGTGGCCGCTGGCCCGCCAGGCCACGTTCTCGCTGTGGCGCTCGCTCGCAGACGCGCGGCGCTACGCCTACGAGCGTCCCGCCCACCGCGAGGTGCTGCGGCGCACCCGCGAGGAGGGGTGGTACTCCGAGGAGCTCTTCGCCCGCTTTCGCCCCTTCGGGTCGGCGGGGACGTGGAACGGGCGCGACCCGCTGGCGGTTGCGCCCGCCGCCGCCGTCACCTAGCGCTGCCGCGGGTCTCGGCGAGCAGCCGGTCCAGCCGCGCCCAGAACTCCGCGCGGGCCGCGGCGTCGGCGCGCTGGGGCGCGACGTGGTCGTCGACCGCCGGATCGCCGACGATCGTGTAGCTGCGCCGTGCGCGCGGCACCCGCACCGCCCCGTTGACGATGCGATCGGCTTCCAGCGTGCCCACGACGAGGTCGTCGGCGCCGGCCAGGACGACGATCCGCGTCCCCGGTCCGATCCCGCGCAGGTCGGGCGCCGGGATCCCGAGCGGGAGGTTGGCCAGCCGGCGCCCCGGATAGGCGGCGAACACCGCGCGCGGGACCGGCAGACCGGCGCTCGCGGCGGTGGCCGCGTAGTCCGCGGCGAGCGCGCCGCCCGCCGAGTGGCCGGCGATGACGAGCGTCGAGGCGTCCGCGGGCACCCGCTCGAGCGCCGCGGCGACCGCCGTGCGGACGTTGCTCAGGTACGTCCCCGGCAGGCTCACGACGCCCTGGTAGGACGGGTAGATCACCACGTTGCCCTGTCGCGCGAGGTGCTCGAGCCACGGCCGGTAGTAGCTGGGCTCGATCGCGTAGATCCCGTGCAGGAACACGACCACCGGGAGCCGGAGCGGGCCCACGGCGGGCCGCAGCACGACGCCGCCGGTCGGGCCGCGGCCGACGCGCACCTCCTCGAGCGCGAGGGTCACCCGGCCGGGGGCGATGGTCTGCGTCTGCGTCTGCTCGCCACAGCCCGCCGCGAGCCCGAGGCCGGTGGCGACCAGCGCGATTGCCGCCGCGCGCCTCACGCCGGTCCGATCTCGTCCGCGACGACCTTCGCGCTGAGCACGACGAGGGGCAGCCCGCCGCCCGGGTGGGTGGTGCCACCGACGAGCAGCAGGCCCTTCACGCCGCGCACGACGTTCCCGGGGCGGCGCAGGGTCCCGACCCGGCCGCGGGGCGCGGTCCCGTAGATCGCGCCGCCGGGCGCGCCGGTCTCGCGCTCGAGGTCGGCGGGCGTGCGCCGCGCCTGCAGCGCGATGCGCTCGCGCACGTCGAACCCGCGCGCGGCGAGCCGGTCCAGCAGCACCTCGTCATAGCCCTCGGCCTCGGCGTCCCAGTGCGGGCCGCGCGGGCGCTCGTGCGGGGCGTTGACCAGGACGAACCAGTTCTCGCCGTCCTGCGGTGCCTCGCCGGGGTCGGTGACGCACGAGGCGCTGATGTAGAGGGTGGGATCGCGCACCGGCCGGCGCGCGCCGAAGACGTCGTCGAACTCCGCGTCGTAGTCGCCGGGAAAGGCGATGGTGTGATGGGTCAGGCCGGGCGTGCGCCCGCGCAGGCCGAGCATCAGCACGTAGCCCGAGAGCGAGCGCGGTCCGCGCGGCTCGGGCACGCGGCCGGGAAGCAGCTCCCGCGCGAGCGTGAGGGCGTCGGTGTTGCAAACCACCGCGTCGCACTCGATCCGCCCCCCGTCGGTTTCCACCGCCCGCGCTCGGCCCAGCGCCGTGCCGATCGCCCGGGCCGGCGTGCCCAGCCGCAGCTCTCCGCCGAGCGCGTCCAGGCGACGGACCAGGGCCTCGACGAGCCCGTGGACCCCGCCGCGCGGATGCCACGCGCCGAAGGCGTGCTCCACATAGCCGGCGAGCGCGAGCACCGCCGGCGCGCGACGGGGATCGGCACCGGCGTAGGTGGCGAAGCGCTCGATCACCAGGCGCAGCCGCGGGTCGCGGGCGTGGGCGGCGGCCAGTCCCCGCAGGGTCTCCCACGGGCGCACGCGCAGGAAGGCGCGCGGGTCGGGCGGGGCGTCGCCGGGGCGCGCGCGCCGCGGTGGCCACGGCGGCAGCGCGTTGAGCACGGGCTCTGAGGCGGCCCACATCCGGTCGCACGTCGCCATGAACGCCCGCCAGTCGTCGCCCGCGCCCGGCGACCAGGCCTCGAGGGCCGCGTGCGAGCGGTCCAGGTCGGCGCTCAGCTCCACCTCCGAGCCGTCCGGGAACCGGTAACGGGTGACCGGCTCGACCGCCAGCAGCTCGAGCTCGTCCTCGAGACGGCAGCCGCTCGCCGTGAAGAGATCGGAGAGCACGCCCGGCATCGTCACGAGCGAGGGCCCGGTGTCGAAGCGATAGCCGTCGAGCTCGAGACGCCCCGCCTTTCCTCCGGGCGTGTCGGCCTGCTCGACCACGGTCACCGCGTGCCCGAGCGCGGCAAGCCGCACGGCCGCGGCGAGCCCGCCGACCCCGGCTCCGATGACCGCGATCCTCATCGCGCGAGGCGCGCGCGCAGCGCCGGGGCGGCGAAGGCGCCCATCGCCGCGCCGCCCGCGGCGGCGACGACCGGTCGGCCCCAGAACACCGCGTTGGCGAACGTCTCGCCGGTCCACGTCCACACGTAGAGGGCGAGCGCGCCGTCGCCCTCGGCGAGCGGGTCGTCGTCGCGGTCGATCGCGGCGACGACGCCGAACACGACCAGGCCGGTAAGAAGCCATCCGGCGAAGTTCGACGCGGGGATGCCCTGATAGCGCCCGCCCTGCGGCCAGGTCCAGTACCCGTCGGCGGCCATGCGCGGGTCCAGGAACACGTCCCACGCCGTCAGCGCGCCGGCGGCCAGGGGCACGCGCAGGGCGGGGCGACGGTCGATCAGCCCGGCCACCACCCAGGCCGGCCGGGCGAGCAGCGCCCACGCCGCGGCGGCCATGAGCGGCACCCCGCCGGCCTTGATCCCGAGGCCGGCGCCGTAGTGGTAGTGGCCGAATGGCTTCCCGGTCGCGACGCCCACGAGCTCGGTGGCGAAGCCCACGCCGCCGGCCGCCGCGACCGTCGCCGCGCCGCGGCGGCCCCGGGCCGCGATCGCGTCGGCCGCCGAGGCCGCCAGCACGATCCCGACGATCCCGCGCGTGGCCGCGATGCGCCGGCGCTCCGGGACGCGGGGATAGAGCACCTGCGCACCGACGGCGGCGGCGAACAGTGCGCGGGCGACGGGACGGGCGCGGCGCATGGGCGGGCGAGACTAGTGCCCGACGCTACGCCACGACCCCGCGCCGCGCCGCCACCAGCAGCTTCCGCGGGCGCCCCACGACCGCGCGGCCTTCGCGGGCCCCGTAGCCGTCGCGTTCGATCTGGCGCAGGATCTCCCGGTACATGCCGGCGGCCGCCGCGACCGCCCGCCGCCCGCAGCGCAGCTCGCCGATGCCCGCCTCGCCGCGCGTGTAGAGCGCGTCGGCGCGCGCGATCTGGTTGCGCAGCAGGTTCTCGCGGCACCCGGGGTCGGCGGGCCCGCAGCGCGCCAGCGTCTCGCGGGCAACGTAGACGCGCCCGAGCGTGCGGTCCTCGTCGAGGTCGCGCAGGATGTTCGTGCGCTGCATCGCCATGCCCAGCGCCGCGGCCGCGTCGTCGGCCTCGCCGTCGGTGCCGAGGATTCGCGCCATGACCACGCCGACGGTCCCGGCCACGCGGTAGCAGTACTCGTCCACCTCGTCCTCGGTGACAAAGACGCGGCCGGAAAGGTCGTCGCGCATCCCGCGGCAGAAGTCCAGCAGCACCTCGCGCGGCAGGGGATGGCGGGTGGCCAGATCCTCGAGGATCCGCGCCTCCCGCGAGCTGGGAAGTCCGCCCCCACACCAGGCCTCCACGGCCGCGAGGCGCTCGGCGGCGTCGGGCTCGCCGTCGTCGACGAGATCATCGAGCGAGCGAAAGACGAGGTAGAGCAGGTAGACGTCACCACGGATCCGCCGCGGCAGCAGCCGGCAGGCGAGCGCGAAGGTGCGCGCGACGCGTCGCGTCGTCGTGCGCGCCTCGAGCTGGAGCGGATCCTCACGCCGCGGCAGCAGCACCGGCGGCCCTCCTTCGCGATCCCATGTCCGGATGATCGGCAGCAATCAGGTTCGCCGTGACCTCGGCGCCGAGCAGCACCCCGGGGATGCCCGCGCCCGGATGGGTGCCGCCGCCGACGTGATAGAGCCCGCCGACCCGGTCGTCGCGGTTGTGCTGTCGAAACCAGGCGGACTGGTGCAGGGTCGGCTCGGTGGCGAACGCGTTGCCGTCGACGGCGCCCAGCTGCGAGCGGAAGTCCTCCGGGGTGATCCGGTGCTCGACCTGCACCGAGGCGCGCAGGCCCTCGAGGCCGAAGGTCGTCTCCAGGTCTGAGAGCAGCGCGTCGCGCAGGCGGTCGCCCTCCGCGGCCCAGTCGGTGCCCGAGCGCAGGTTGGGCACCGGGAGCAGCACGGCGATCGAGTCCCCGCCGTCCGGCGCCATTGCGGGCTCGGTGCGCGCGGGGGCGTGGAGATAGGTGGAGAACGTTCGCGGCAGGCGGTGCCGGCGCGTGACGTCTGAGATGAAGTCGCGGTAGCCCTCGCCCACCAGCAGCGTGTGGTGCCCGAGCTTCTCCTGCGGCCGGTCGGTGCCCAGGTAGAGCAGGAAGCAGGACATCGTCGGGCGCAACCGGCGCCGGGGCGCCGGCGCGCCGAGCAGCTCGTGCGTGGCGAGCACGTCGCCGTTCGATACCACGACGTCGGCGTCCAGGCGCGTGCCGTCGGCCAGCTGCACGCCGGTCACCCGGCCGCCGCGCTGCTCGATGCGCGCCACGCCCACGCCGCAGCGCACGTCCAGCGCACCGGCCATCGCCGCCACCAGGGAGTAAGCCCCGCCGTCGGCGTACCAGACCTCGTCGAGGAACTGGAGGTAGACCAGCGCGCCGTAGATCGCCGGGACCCGCCAGGGGTCGCCGCCGATGAACATCGAGTGAAACGAGAAGGCCTCGCGGATGCGCGGGTGCTCGAAGGAGCGCGCGACCGAGCGCCACAGCGGCAGCGCGGCGCCGAGGCGCAGCATCCGCGGCGTGAAGCGCGCCAGATCTCCCGCGCGCAGGAACGGTCGCCGGCCGGCGCCGAGGATGCCCTCCTCGTAGATCGGCTTCATGCGCTCGAGGAAGCCGTCGAAGGCGGCGGCGTCGTGCGCGGAGAACTTTCCGATCTGCTCGCGCATCCGCTCGCGGTCGGCCGTGAAGTCCAGGTGCTCGTCCTCCCGGGCCCAGTGGATCCGGTAGAAGGGATCCAGCCGGCGCAGGTTCACCTCGGCGTGAAGGTCCAGGCCGCCGGCGGCGAAGGTCTCCTCGAGCACCCAGGGCATGGTCACCAGCGACGGGCCGGTGTCCCAGGTGTAGCCGCCGTCGCGGATCTGGCCCGCTCGCCCGCCCGGCTGCTCGCGCTGCTCGGCGACGACCACGTCGTGGCCGGCGCCCTGGAGGCGCAGCGCCGCGCCCAGCCCGCCCAGGCCCGCGCCGACGACGACGACCTTCACGACAGGGGTGCGGGGTTTCTCGGGTGCATCTGTGAACCGTTACGAACCCTCGCACGAAATGGTTGACCATGTGGGGAACGCTGGGAGAGGATGGGCCGCGTGAGCGACTCCTATGACCTCGTGATCGTGGGCATGGGATCCGGGGGGATGGTCGCCGCCGAGTTCGCGGCGACCCTCGACGTCAAGGTGGCGGCGATCGAGCGCGACCGCGTGGGCGGCGACTGCCTCTGGACCGGGTGCGTGCCCTCCAAGGCCCTGCTGGCCTCGGCCAAGGCGGCACACACGATGCGCCACGCCGATCACTACGGCCTGACGGCCGTGGAGCCCGAGATCGACACGGGCAAGGTGTGGGAGCGCATCCGCTCCATCCAGCAGCAGCTCGCCGACACCGACGACAACCCGCAGCGCTTCATCGACGAGGGCGTGGACGTCATCTTCGGCGCAGCGACCCTCACCGGGCCGACCTCGCTGCGGGTGGGCGAGGACCGCGAGATCGAGGCGCGCCACATCCTGCTGTGCACGGGCTCGCGGCCCGTCGTGCCCCCGATCGAGGGCCTCGAGGAGGCCGGCTATCTGACCTCGGAGACGGTGTGGGACCTGCCGCGCGCCCCGGAGAGCCTCATCTCGATCGGCGGCGGGCCGATCGCGATCGAGCTGTCACAGGCCTGCACGCGCCTGGGCATCCCGACCACCGTGCTCCAGAAGGGCGGGCGGATCCTCCCGCGCGACGAGCCGTCGCTGGTGAAGGTGCTCGTGGAGCGCCTGCGCAGCGAGGGGCTCGATCTGTGCCTGGACGTCGATACCCAGCGGGTGACGGTGGAGGATGGGATGAAGGTCGTCCACGGCACCCAGGCCGGTGAGCCGCGCACGTGGCGCGCGCACGAGATCCTGCTCGGCGCGGGCCGCCGCCCGAACGTCGAGGGGCTCGGCCTCGAGGAGCTCGGGATCGAGGTGAACCGCAAGGGCGTCGTGGTCGACGAGCGCCGGCGCACCGCCGTGAAGTCGATCTACGCCGTCGGTGACCTCGCCGGGCGCTACCTCTTCACCCACTCGGCCGGCTACGAGGCCGCCCGCGCCATCCGCAACATGTTCTTCCCCGGCTCCCAGGGCGGCGACTTCCTCGTGCCGTGGGCGACGTTCACCGACCCCGAGCTGGCCCACGCGGGGCTGACCGAGGCCGAGGCCCGCGCCGAGCACGGCGACGACACCGTGCAGGTGTGGCGCCAGGACCTCATCCACTCCGATCGCGCCCGCGCCGAGGGCGCCGACCAGGGCTCGATCATCATCATCACCACCAAGGGCCGGATCGTCGGCGCCCATGCGCTGTCGCCGGCGGCGGGCGAGCTCATCCACGAGCTCGCCTTGGCCATCCACCAGAAGCTCAAGCTGACCGAGGTCGCGAGCCTCGTCCATGTCTACCCGACGATCTCCATCGGGATCCAGCAGCTCGCCGGCGAGGCGAGCTATGAGAGCGCGCAGAAGTACAAGTGGCTCGTGCGCTCGAGCGCCTGAGCGGCGCCGGCGCCTCCCGCTTCGCCGCGCCGCTGCCGCTCCGGGTCGCCCGCTCCTACGCCGCCCGCTTGCGCGTCCGCGCGGCTTTCTTCGCGGCTGCCGAGCGCTTGCTCTTCTGCGCCGCCTGGGCGCGCTTGCGCTTCGCCGCGCCCTTCTTCGCCGCCGCGGAGCGCTCCGAGCGGGTGCGCGAGGAGCGGCGCACCGCGCCCTCCAGCGTCCTGGCCTCGTCGCGCAGGCGGTCGGCGGCCTTTGTCGCAGCCTTCTCGGCGCGCTTGAGCCGCTTGTCCGAGCGCACCGAGCTCTCGGCGCCGGCCAGGGCGCGCGACAGCTTCTTGGAGACGCCGTTGTCTCGCAGCGCGCGCAGGACGTCGCGCTCGCGCTTCTGGGTCTTTCCCTTCGTCTTCGCCATGATCAGGCTCCTTTCGTTTGCTCCATGCCTACCCCGCCCCCCGACAGTCCGAACGCTCCGGCGATCGCCGTCCTCTCGCCCCATCTCGACGACGCGGTCCTCGGCGCGTGGACGGCGCTGCGCGGCCCGGGGCACGTGCGCGTCGTCAACGTGTGCACAGCGGTGCCCGCGCCGGGGGTCCTGTCGGAGTGGGATGCGCCCACCGGCGCCACGGAGTCGGCGGCGCGGATGCGCGAGCGTCTCGCCGAGGACGTCGCCGCGCTCGCCCATGCGGGGCGGCGGTCGGTCGGTCTCGGGTTCCTCGAGCTCCAGTACCGCTCAGCCCCGCCGCCCGGCGCTGCGCTGCGCGAGGCGATCCGGGGTGCCCTGGGGGGCGCGGAGGTCAGACCTTCAGCCCGGCGCGGAGATGAACATAAGGGGGTCAGACCCTCTTCAGGTTCGCCCGGGGCCTCAGCTCGGCGCGAGCGGCAGCGACATCCCCGCGGGCTGGGCGGGCGCGTCGAGCGAGAGCAGCTCGGTGAGCTCGAGGTTCTCCGCGGGGTCGAGCACCGAGTGCTGCGCGCAGGCCGGGACCAGGCGCCCGTCCTCGGGATGGGCCATCGCGTACGAGCAGGCCTGAAGGCGCTCCTGGGTGGCGCGGATCTCCGGGTCCTCGCTGCGCTCACCCCGCTCCAGCGCATCCCAGGCGGGCTTGACGAGTTCGGCGTCCATGAACGCGTGCATGACGTAGGTCATCGCGCGCGGCCGTTCGCGCGCGAGGGCGCGCACACCGCCGAGCCGGCCCGCAAAGCGCCGTGCCCACCCGATCGTGCCGGGCAGCGCCCGCGGGTGCCGGGCAAGGCCGCGCGCCAGCCGGGCCGCGAGGATGCCGGGCGGAGCGACGAAGTCCATGCCACCGAAGGCGGTGACGAAGTCGCCGAGGTAGCGCGCGTCGCGCGCGTCGTCCTCGTCGAGCAGCGGCGCGTAGTGCTCGCCACGGTAGGCGCCGGCGGCGGGGCGGTTGCAGCGCACGTCGCCGATCTGGACCGCGTTGAAGTGCAGGCGCGCGCCCGCGCCCGCCTCGACCTGCGCCCACACCTCGTCGGTGGAGAAGCGGCGGTACTCGTCCTTCCAGCGGTTCGTGTTGCCGATGAAGGCCGCAGGCTGGAA
>Ga0136612_10001241_pt1 | contig 10732 bp, 11 predicted proteins | sample AntDryUQ224A2306_2_FD_106644 | JGI IMG/M metagenome (GOLD analysis project Ga0136612, IMG submission 106644) | Polar desert sand microbial communities from Dry Valleys, Antarctica - metaG UQ224A (23.06) | ecosystem: Environmental > Terrestrial > Soil > Desert | place: Antarctica: Dry Valley...
GCGACTCGAGTCGAAGAAGATCTCGAAGACGAACGCCGTGACGTCGATGCTCGACTACGACATCGGTGCGGACAACGTCCACGTCGGCCCGTCCGACTTCGTCCCATGGCTCACCGACCGCAAATGGGCGTACATCCGCATGGAGGGCTCGTCCTTCGGAGACGTCCCGCTCAACGTCGAGCTCAAGCTCGAGGTCTGGGACTCGCCGAACTCGGCCGGCATCGTGATCGACGCCGTCCGCCTCGCGAAGCTCGCTATGAACAACGGCATCTCGGGTGCCCTCGAGGCACCCAGCGCCTACCTCATGAAGTCGCCGCCGAAGCAGATCCGAGACGACGAGGCGCACGAGCAGAGCGAGAGGTTCATCGTGAAGAACGCCGTCAAGACGACGAAAGCGATCGCGAAGGCGTGACCCGCGGTAACGACGCGTCAAGACCCGGCTGGACGGGATCAGGCTTCAGCCTGACCCCGCTCTGAGGGTCGGCGCACCACCTCACGCCGGTGTCTGACTAGTCACACCCCTCCTGCTTTCGAGGCGACGAGTCGTCGGCGGTGAAGCCGGCACGCCGGTGACTCTTGTCGCAGAACGGCTTCGTCCGCGAGTGCCCGCAGCGGCAGAGGGCGATGGCGCTTCCCTCCGGGAGCACGAACTCGTTCCCGTCGGCATCGATCACGCGCACCGGCCCTTCGATCTTGTAAGGCCCGTTGGCGCGGGCCTTGATCGTGAGCTCGGTCATGAAGCCAAGTTACAGCCTGCCACTTCGCAGAACTGCGCCGCAGAAAGCCCATCAGCCGGAACTCTCGCGAAGCGTCGTGAACCAGCTACCTGCTTCACACCCCGAAGCTGCCGCCCGCCCGGGCACTCCATGAAGGGTCTGTTTCCGCGCGCTCGGAAATCGCGCCAGCGGTTTCCGAGCTTGCGCAATATCGAGGCTAGACTCGCCGAACCGTGGGGCTCCGAATCTGCTTCGTCACGCCCTTCGCGTGGTCGCAGCCGCACGAGGTGAACGCGCACGTCGAGGGGACAGCCGCCGCGCTTCGGCGACTCGGACACGAGGTGACGGTGTTGGCGCCGTCGTCCCGTGCACGGGACCTCCTCGCCGGGCGACGGGCGCTGCACCGGGGTGCCGACCAGGAGGTGATCGCGGTCGGGCCGTCGATCCCGATCTCCCGCCGGACGAGCATGGGCGTCCCCGTCGCCGTGCGCGCCAACCTGCGACTCGCGCTCGCACGCGGACGCTACGACGTTGTGCACGGATTCGAGCCGGCTCTTCCCAGCCTCTCGTACCTCGCGCTCACATCCACGCACGCGCTGACAGCGGCGACGTTCTTCTCTCCCGACCGACTGGCCTACCCCCCGCGTCGCTCGCGACGTGACCGGCTCAGCGCCCGCGTCGACGCCCTCCTTGCGACGTCACGGGAAACTGCCGATGCTGCGGAAGAGCTCTTCGAAGGCGACTACACGCTGGTGCCCATCGGGGTCGATACGACGCTTTTCCGTCCCTGTGAGAAACGGCTCACGATCGCCGTCGAGCTCGAGCTCGCAGGACGAAGTGTCACCCGGGCGGTCGCGGCACTGCTCCGCGACCTTCCAGACTGGGACCTGCTGCTCCTGCACACGAAGCCCCTCGGATTTCGGCCCGCGATCCCACGCTCGGTGCGCAAGCGGTCGCACGTCCGTCTGGTACGGCGACCCGATCAGAGGGCGGCAATCCTCGGAAACGCGTCGATCTTCGTTCCGGCCCCTGACGGGGAGCAACGTCTTGCGCTCGAGGCCGCCGCGTCAGGAGTCGCGATTGTCGAAGGAGGCGATCCAGAGGTCGTTGCCGCAGATGTCGCGCGTCTCGCGATCGACACCGACCAGCGCGGCCGGGTCGCGGCCAAAGGTCGAGCCAAGGCCGAGCGCCAGAGCTTCGACCAGGTCGCGAAGGAGCTCGACCGGCTCTACTCACGCCTGTCAGGAAAGCGACGCCCGCGAGACGTCGACAGCAGCGACCCGCTCTCCGGTCGCGAGTGGATCGTCGTCGACCTGCACATGCACACCGACTGGTCGCACGACTGCTCGATCCCGGTCGCAGATCTCCTCGACCACGTGGACGAGATCGGACTCGGAGCAATCGCGGTCACCGACCACAACGTCTTTGGCGGAGCTCTCGAGGCTGTCGAGCTCGCTCGGAGCCGCGAGCTGATCGTCATACCCGGCGAGGAGGTGAAGACCGACGGTCAGGGTGAGGTGATCGGCCTCTTCCTCGAGGAGGAGATCCCACGCGGCATGTCCTTCGGAAACACGATCGACGCCATCCGCGAGCAGGGCGGGCTCGTCTACCTCCCGCATCCCTTCGACCGGTTGCATTCAATCCCCGACCCCGCAATCCTGCACCGTCATCTCGCCGAGATCGACGTCTTCGAGGTCTTCAACGCGCGGCTCCTCCGGGATTCGTTCAACGACGAGGCGCTGCGCTTCGCGCGCAAATACCGGCTGCTCCAGGGCGCGGGCTCCGACGCCCATGTTCTGCAGGGCGTGGGAACAGGAGCTCTGTGCATGCGGCGGTTCGACGGTGCGGAGGAGTTCATGCTCTCGCTGCGCACCGCCGAGGTGCTGCGCCGTCCGAAGTCTCTCGCGTACCTCCAATCTCTCAAGTGGGTCGCTCAGGTCAAGGAAAAGGTCCTGTAAGAGAGAAGGTGCTTCGCACCCGTGTCAGCGGCCGTACCCACCGACGAGATCTACGAGCGCTACCTGAAGAAGGCGATTGCCGAGATCAACGAGCTCGGCGACGAGCTTGCGCGCGAAGGAGACGAGCTCCGGGTTCCGGTCGTGGGTTCGGGTCATCCGTTGGCGGACGTCTTCCTGCTGAAGTACGCGCCGCAGGCTCCGGAGATCCAGGAGGGTGTCGCGTTCTTCGGGCGATCGGGTCAAGCGGTCCTGAAGTCGCTGCAGCGGCTGCACGTGGATCCACTCGCCGTCTACGGGACGAACTGCCTCAAGTTCGGCACCGAAGACCCCGAGGACGCGGCAGCGTGGTTGACCCGCGAGATCCACATCGTCCAGCCGAAGCTCCTGATCGTGATGGGTGGACGTTCTGTCGAGTTCCTGAACGAGCTTCGCTTCCAGCTCGCCGACCCCGTCGACGTCGGCGCCGAAGGCGTGCTGCAACGCTTCACGCCGACGATCGAGGTTCTCGTCACGCCCGATGTCGACACGTCACTCGACGACCAGCCTCGGAAGACGGGATTCTGGAACGCCTTCAAGGCGCTCGGGCCCTGGTGGTCGGAGCAGCCTCCCTACTGATCTCGCGCCGACGGGCACTCGCGCTCGCGGCGCTGATCGCCGGGCTCGTCGTGTTCGGGGCGGTTGCGTCCCGTCTGCCCGGGCTTTCTTGGGACGGCGCGATTCTGTTCGCGAGCCTTGTCGTCCTGCCCGTGCTGACCGCGACCGCTTGGCTGGCGCTTCCACTTGCGCGAACGCTGGACTGGGTGCTGCTCGGTGCCGTGGTGACTGCCGGGCTCGCGGGGGTCAGCTTCTACGTTCTCGGCGTCGACCAGCTGGCCAACGCGGCCAAGTTGGTCGCGTTCATCCTCTTCGGCTTCTGGTTCCTGTCCCTCTTCGCGGAACTCTGGTGGCTCGCGCTCGTGGCGTTCGTCGTACCCTGGGTCGACATCTGGTCGGTCGCTTTCGGGCCGACCAAGTACGTGACCGAGGAGAAGCCGGGCATCTTCGAAGGGATCTCCATCGCGATTCACGTCCCGGGCGAGACTGCGACGGCCAACATCGGGCCGCCCGACATCGTCTTCTTCGCGCTCTTCCTCGCCGCCGCGCAGCGGTTCCGGCTCCGAGTCGCCCTGACGTGGCTGTCGATGACCGGGCTGCTCTCGCTGACGTTGATCCTCGTGTACTTCCTGGACACTTCGGGCCTTCCCGCACTCCCCGCGGTCTGCTTCGGTTTCCTGCTTCCGAACCTCGACCTCCTTTGGCGCGAAGCGCGTGCCGCCTACGCCGCCCGCGGGCAGGAGGCCGGATAACAGACTGCTATAAGCCGCGCTTCTCGAGCAGCGAGACGGACTCCACGTGCGGGGTATGGGGAAACATGTCGACCGGGCGACAGCGGACGAGCTCGTAGCCGAACTCTTCGAGCAGCACTTTGACGTCCGAAGCCAGCGTGGTCGGGTTGCAGGACACGTAGACGATCCTTGCAGCGCCGAGCTCGCCCAGTCGGCGGAGCGCCTTGCCCGCAAGCCCTGCGCGTGGTGGATCGACGACGACCACATCGGGTGATCCCGCCTCCTCGACGAGCTCCTCGAGCGTCTGCCCGACATTGCCAGCGAAGAACCTCGCGTTCTCGATCTCGTTCAGCTCGGCGTTCTCGATCGCGCAGGCAATCGCCTCCTCGGAGATCTCGAGGCCCCAGACCGTCTTCGCGGCCGGAGCGAGCGAAAGGCCTATGGTTCCCGTGCCGCAGTAGAGGTCGAAGACGTTTTCGACCCCCGTCAGGCCTGCGAACTCTCCCGCGATCGAGTAGAGCCGTTCGGCCATCTCGGTGTTCGTCTGGAGAAACGCGCCCGGGCGGACCCGAACGCGCAGCCCCAGGATCCGTTCCTCGATCGCGTCCTCTCCCCAGAGCAGCTTCGTCGGTACGTTCGTGTGCTCGGCCGGCGTGTCGTTTACCGCCCAGTGGATCGAGCGCACCTCCGGAAAGCGCCGAAGGACATCGACGAAGTACCCGGTCTCGAACCGCTCGCCCGGGGCGGTGACGAGCACGACGAGCGCCTGGCCCGTGTTTCTGCCCTCGCGGAAAACGAGGTGCCGGATATACCCCTCGCCTGTCGCTTGATCGTACGGCTCCAGCTTTTCCTCGCGTGCCCAATCCCGCACCGCCTCGCGGACGGAGTTGCCGAGATCGGTCGTGAGAAGGCAGACATCGAGTCCGATGACCTCGTCCCAGCGACCTGCACGATGGAACCCGAGATCGATTCCGTCCTCCGTCGTCGTGAACGAGTACTCGAGCTTGTTTCGGTAGTGATAGAGCGACGCCGCGGGCACAATCGGCTCGACCATCGCGTTCGGCAGCCTCCCGATACGAACCAGCGAGTCGAGGACCTGCTGCTCCTTGGCGGCGGCCTGCGCCCGGTAGGCGAGGTCTTGGAAGCGGCAACCGCCACAGATGCCGAAGTGCGGGCAAGGCGCCTCGACACGGTCGCCGCTCCCCTCCAGGACCTCCTGCGCCTCGGCCTCGGCGAACCCGCGCTTGACCTTCGTCACCCTGGCGCTCACGCGATCACCGGGAAGGGCGCCGCGCACGAACACCACGAAGCCGTTCAGGCGGGCGACGCCGTTCCCGCCGTAGGCGAGCGAGTCGATTCGGAGCTCGAGCTCCTCCCCCCTCCGAACAGGCGCAGCCATGGCGGCCAGCGTAGCCGTGGAACGATCGGCGCGAACTTGTCACGCGAGGACGTGGCCCGAGAGGACATGCCCAGGGTCAGACCCTTGTTTCTCTCGATACGAACTCGGTCGCTCGAGAGGGTCGCCTAGCGGAGAACGGAGACGTACACCGTCCGCTCGCGCGGTCCGTCGAACTCGCAGAAGAAGATTCCCTGCCACGTTCCGAGCGCGAGTGCGCCGCCGTCCCGCAAGGGCACCACGACGCTCGACCCCATCAACGAGGCACGAACGTGTGTCGGGGCGTTCTCCTCGCCCGGCTCGTGGTGTTGCCACGGCCAGCCGTTCTCGACCATCCGTTCGAGCGCGGTCTCGTGATCGCGCGCGACCGCTGGATCGGCGTGCTCGTTGATGGTCACCCCTGCCGTCGTGTGCGGCACGTAGACGAGAAGTGCGGATCCTTCCTGGCCGGACACGGCTTCGCGCACCTCGAGCGTGATGTCGAGGAGCTGAGTCCGGCGCTCGGTCTGAAAGCTCAGCTCGAACATCGTCGACGGTGGAGCACGACGAGATCTACAGCGCGCCGCCGGCCGCGGGCGGCGCGCCGGCCTCGAGCGCGTTGTCCCCACCGGACGAGCGATTCAGATACTCCTCGACATGCAGGAGGTTGTCGCGCCCACGCTCGACGATCGCCAGGAGCTCGGTCATCGACGCGACTTCCTCGCGCTGCTCCTGCAGGAACCAGTGCAAGAATTGCTCTCCGACCAGCTCTCCTTCTGCGCGCGCAAGCTTGACGAGCTCGACGATCTGGTCGGTGACGCGCTTCTCCTGCGCGAGCGCGAGAGCGACAGGCGCCACCGCGTCCGAAAAGTCCGTTTGCGGCGCGACGACCCCCGGCACCGTGACCCGTTCGTCCGAGTCCAGGAGATACTGGACGATCATCATCGCGTGATTTCGCTCCTCCACAGCCTGCCGGTAGAAGTGCGCGGCAAGCAGCGGAAGCGTCTCGCCGTCGTAGAAGGCCGCAATGGCGATGTACTGCTGCGAGGCGCCGAACTCGTGGCCTATCTGAGCGTTGAGGGCGTCGGCGAAGGTGGACACGGCGCGACTCTAGCGCGCGGGTGGCGGACAGGCGGGAGGCATGAACAGCGCCTAGCATCAGCTGGTGGCCGGAGTCCTCCAAGGCCTGAAGGGCCGAAGCTTCACCCGGGTCGCTGCCTGGAGTCGCGACGAGCTCGAGACCCTGCTCGACCTGGCGGACGAGCTCAAGGCCGAGCGAGCGCGACGCCGTGAGCTTCGGGTCCTCCCCGGACGGACCATCGGCCTCATCTTCCACAAGCCCTCGACGCGGACGCGCGTCGCCTTCGAGGTCGGGATCGCGGAGCTCGGCGGGATGGGGCTCTTCCTCCCGGCAGGTGAGCTCCAGCTCGCGCGTGGCGAGTCGTACCGTGATACGGCACTCGTCCTTTCCCGCTTCCTCTCCGCACTAATGATCCGCACGTTCGACCAGGAGGAGGTCGAGGAGTTTGCGGAGCACGCGGCGATCCCGGTAATCAACGGCCTCACCGACGAGAGCCACCCCCTGCAGGCGCTCGCCGACGCGATGACGCTCCGCGAGCGCTTCGGGGAGCTCTCCGGGGTTCGGCTTGCATACGTGGGGGACGGGAACAACGTCTGCCACTCGCTGATGCGTATCGCTGCGCGCTTCGGGATGGTTTTTGCCGCGGCGACGCCGCCCGGTTACGAGCCCGATCCGGCGTTCGTCGACGCCGCCATGGAGGATGCACGTGCCAACGGAGGCAGCATCGAGCTCGGCACCGACTCGCGCGAGGCGGTGCGTGGCGCGAACGCGGTCTACACCGACGTCTGGACGAGCATGGGTCAGGACGACGATCGTGCGCGGCGCCTCAAGGACCTCCAGCCCTATCGAGTCGATGCGCAGCTCCTGGCCCTCGCCGCACCCGACGCCATGGCACTCCACTGCCTGCCCGCACACGTCGGTGAGGAGATCGCCGCCGACGTCCTCTACGGCCCTTGCTGCCTCGCCTGGGAGCAGGCTGAGAACCGCCTGCACACCCAGAAGGCGCTCATGGCTCTCGTCATCAGATAGTGAAATGACATTCGACGATCACGTTCGGGCGGCGCTCGACGAGCTCCCGCCCGAGCTTGCCCGGGCGCTGCAGAACGTCGCCGTCGTCGTCGAGGACGAGCACCCCGAGGACCCCGATCTCTTCGGTCTCTACCACGGCGTGCCGCTGCCCGAGCGCGGCGACATGAGCGGTCAGCTCCCGGACAAGATCTCGATCTACCGGATTCCTCTCGAGGAGAGTTTTCCGGACCCTCGCGAGCTACGCGAGGAGATCAGAATCACCGTGCTGCACGAGCTCGCACACTACTTCGGGCTGGACGAAGATCGGATTGCAGAGCTCGGCTACGACTGAGGTTTGAACGCGTTTCTCCTCGGGAATGAAGCGGCAATGGCCGTCGTTTCAGCGAGCATGACACCTGATCAGATTCACGTCGAGATCGAGCGCATCTCGGAGGAGCGCCAGGACCTCTGGCACACGCTCTCCGGAGGGCTCGATCCTGCGATAAAGGAAGAGATCGGCAAGCTCGATGCCCGCCTGCAGGAGCTTTGGCAGCTGCTCCGCATGGAGAAAGCCCGCCTGCGCTTCGGCGAGCGGGAGGACATCGTCCGTCGGGCGCGCGCCGAAGAGCGCTTGGAGCGCGCCGCGTAGCGCTCGTTGCAGGAGAACGACCGGCTCCCGCATATCATCGACGAGTGCCCCTTTTCGGCCGACGCGAGGTACCCGAGCCGGCCTCCATCGATGCCGAGTACGACCGCCTGCGCGCGATCCGTATCGCCGCCGAGGACGAGCTGGGCAGGTTGCGCAAAGAGCTGACGGAGAGGGTTGCCTCCGTCGAGAAGAAAGAGCGCCAGCTCGCTGACACCATCGCGAAGGCAAGTCGAGGGGGAATGTCATCGCTTCCCGCCGGCGCCGACGAAGCACTCGTCCACGCACAGGTCGGACTCGCGGCTCGCGCGCAGGAACTGAATCGCCGCGAGAACGAGCTCGCCGCCCGGGAGCGCACGATGATCAGGGAAGAGGCCGAGCTCGCTCGCAAGACCGGGGCTCCGGACGCGGAAGCCCGCCTTGCACAGATCGAGACACGGCTGACGAAGCTCCAGCAGGCCGAGAAGGCCTTCGCGCGGACGCAGGCCGAGCTCGCCGCCCAGAGCGACGATCTTGCCCGTCGCGAGCTCACACTCCTCGAGCACGGACGGGCGATCGAGCAGGCCGCGGGAGCGAGCGGCGAGGGCACGACGGCGGTCGCCGCAGGCATGAGCCGCGCCGAGCTGGACGAGCTCGACGAGCGTCTGCGTCGTCTCGAGCAGCAGACGCGAACGGCCTCTGCCGAGCGTTCGTTCGGGGACGGATTGCGCACGCTCGAGCGCCGAGGAGTCGACGGCACCCAGGCCTAGGCCCAGGGCTGGGCTTCAGGCAGACCCGGGGTACACTTGACCATCTAGGGGCGTTAGCTCAGCTGGGAGAGCGCCGGCTTTGCAAGCCGGAGGTCGCCGGTTCGATCCCGGCACGCTCCATTGAGGATAATGGCTCTGTTGAGCTAAGAATCGCTGGTCAAGGCTCTATAACAACCTGTGGAAAACTCGGAAATCGGGCGCTTGGTCAGATTTGGTCATTGACCGCCGCGAGCAGTCCCCGTGTGCGGAGGTTGTCGTAGCGGATTGGTGCCCCGGTAGCCGTGCCGAGCACATAGTCGGAGTAACCGGCGAAGCCGAGCGTGAACCTCTCCTGCTTGTGGCGTTCGAGGTCTTCGTGCAGACATTTACCGTTGGGCGAATGGGACTCTAAAAGGGGCCGACGGGTCGCGAATCTCAGCCAGGGTCGAGCTCGTACGGCCGGTGACAACCATCGGCGCGACCACGCCCTCCCGAGCCCTTTCCGCGCCCCTCCACACCCTTTACGCGCCCCTGCAATCACCGCCTCATCATTTAGGTGGATTAACTCCCGTGTCGTCGAGTGACTTCAAGGCTCTTTCGAGGCGATCGACGCCAGCCGGCGCTACGCGGGAATCTCTAGACCAGCTTTGGTGAGCAGCGCCTCCGTTTTGCGGATGTAGCGCGTCGCGCCGAGGGAGCGGAAGAAGGCCAGCGCCTTGTGAACGTGCACGTCGGCTTCGGACGCGCGACCCTCGGCGAGCAGCTTTTCGCCCGCCTTGAAGCGAGCGTATCCCTCGTCCACAAGGCCGAGTGCGGCGAAGAGCTCCGCGGCGCGCTCGAAGTCCCGGTCGAGCACGGTCTTGTACGGCTCTAGCCAAACGGGTGTCGCAGCAAGGGCCGTGCGCAACGCATCGGCAGCGCCGAGCATCTCCGCCACCCAGGCAACTTCGCTTGCGCCCGAGACGTCGGTCCTGCCCAAGCGGAGCTCGACGAGCTCCGCCACAGTAGCCCGTGCTTCCTCGAGGCGGCCCAGCTCGACGGAGACGATGGTGGAGTGGGAAAGGGTCTGCACCCGGGCCTGGGGATCCTTTACGGCGTGGCCTATCTCTACGGCTCGGCGGACGTCCTCGAGCACGAGCTTTTCGCTTCCCCCACGCGCGAGCGTGATCCGCGCGCGCACGATCCGAGGTTGATACTCGAAATACATTGGAGCTCCCGCCTCGCACTCGGCGATGATCGCCTCGGCGCCCTCCAGCGCTTCGTCCCAGGCGCGGGTGAAGTAGCGCACCCAGCACAGGACGCATCGGCTCGCTCGGCTCAGGCGCGCTGCCCCGAGCCGCTCGGCCGCCACCACCGCCTTCTCGACAGTCTCTACCGCCCGCTGGATCTCGCCCACGCCCCATAGCGGCTCCACAAGGTTGTGGTGACCGCGCGCCGCCTCCTGTGAGTTCACGGAGACCGCCAGCGCGATGCTCCGCTCGAGATCGGCGATCGCGCCGGAGTAGTCGCCCAGTTTCGACCTCGCAATTCCGACGTTGTTCAGCGCCCGGGCGGCGAGCTCGATCAGGCCGAGCTCCTCGGCCATCTCGAACGCTTCTCGCGCGACTGCGATCGCTTCGTCCGCCTGGCCGCCGATTGCGAGGAGCCGCGACGACTCGGTCAGGACTCGCGCCTTGGCTGGAGACGCGGGCGAGGCGCGCACGAGCGCCAGAGCCTGTTCGATGTGCTCGTAGGCCCGATCGCGCTGGCCTTGCGCCTGCAGCGTCTCGGTCAGAAAGGCATGTGCCTCGGCCGCAGCCTCTCGGTTGCCTGCGGCGAGGAGCGTTGCCGCGGCTTGCTCGAGGACGTCCGTCGAGCGGTCGTCCGCTGCGAGAGAGAGGGACCGTCCGTAGCGA
>Ga0136612_10001242_pt1 | contig 10728 bp, 9 predicted proteins | sample AntDryUQ224A2306_2_FD_106644 | JGI IMG/M metagenome (GOLD analysis project Ga0136612, IMG submission 106644) | Polar desert sand microbial communities from Dry Valleys, Antarctica - metaG UQ224A (23.06) | ecosystem: Environmental > Terrestrial > Soil > Desert | place: Antarctica: Dry Valley...
CTCCGGACCCGCTCCGACCACCGAGCCACGAAGGGCCGAGTCCAGCAACTCCGGCGCGCGCGGAGCCAGCGACGAAGTCAGTGGCCGTCCTGCGGACTGTCGGACGCCGGCCAGAGCAAGGCCTGGGCGACGATGATCTTGCCGCCGTGGACGGTGATCGCCGGGTCTCCGTACAACATGTAGCCAAGCGTGATCGCATCACTGATCCGATGGCAGAACGTCTCGTCATCAGGTCCGGTCAGTACTCGATAGATGGGCAAGCCCTCCGGCGGTGTCGTCGACATGGCGACCATCATCTAATTCCCCGCGTGCGGCCAGCCCTCAGCCGGGTACTGCTCGCCGACCGGTACGTCCACATCGAGCCGGTTGCCGGCCTGGGCGAGCGGGCAGACCCAGCGCGGGCTGTAGGCGCAGGACGGGTGGTAGGCGAAGTTGAGGTCGACGACAATCGTGGCGCCAACAAGTGAGTCCGCCTGAGTGCCAACGGCTCCCAGATCGGCGCCCTTGACGGTGTCCAGCAGGTACCGCCCAGCGCCGTACGTGCCCCGCCCGGCCGTTGTGTCGCGCATCGGCAGAAACAGCCCACCGCCGTACTGCGCCAACCACCACACGTCCAGGCTGCCCAGGTCGCCCAGCTCGACCCGGCCGATCCGATCCAGCCGGACCACCTCGTCATCCTGAGTCGGGACGTCGAGCCGTGCAGGCTCGATGTCGGTATCGATCCGCACGACGAAGCGGTACGCCGGGTCGTACGGCGCGTACGGAAGCCCGGCGAAATCGACCTTGGCGGGCGCTTCGAGAGGTGATTCGGGATGTTGGGCGAAGAGCCGGTCGCGGCCCTCGCGCCACACGTCGAAGCCCTGTTCGGGTTGCTCGCACTCGCGCACCTGTCGGTAGAGGTCACCGACGGTTCGGCGCCAGTCCAGCACAGTTGCGCTCATGTCGGGTCTGCCATCGGAGCAGCGTGCCACGCGGTGGTCCGGCGCCTGCCCTGGCTGCGGGCGGTCCGGCCGTACCCTGATCGGCATGCCTATACGCGCGGAGCGCACACCCGCCGCGCTGTCACCGCTGCGTACGGTGGCCCTCGCCATCGGATTCGTCTGTGCGATCTCGGCGAGTGTGGCCCTGTTCATCACCGACAATCCCGAGTATCTGCGCATCGCCATCCTGGTGGCGCTGTGGGGATTCGTGTTCGCGGCACTTGCAGCCGGCCGCCGGCAGACCGAGCAGGTGCTGGCCGCCAGCACCGAGATCGAGGTACGCAGGAGTTATGAGTTGGAACTCGAACGCGAGGTCGCAGCCCGTCGAGAGTACGAGCTGAGACTCGAGGCTCAGCTCCGCCGCGAACTGCAGAACGAGTTCGCCGCCCACGTCGGATTGCTTCATGAGGAGATGAGCGGGCTCCGCCGCGAACTGTCCGAGCAGTGGGACAGCGAACTGCGGGTCGAGCGGATGGTCATGCGGACACAGTCGGTACGGATGGGCGCGGATCGCCGCGAAGCACTCGAGCGGGAGCCAGCCGGCCGGGCCAGTATCGAGGCCGCTGTGCATGACACCGCGCCGTTCGATCGCCGACGGTTCGATTCTGGTTCCTACGATTCTGGTTCCTACGATTCTGGATCCTTCGATTCCGGAACGCCGTCCCGTGCATCCGCCGAAGCGCCCGCCACGAGGAAGTTTCCGGCGGTCCCAGGCGCCGGTCCGTCCCTACCCACAGCTCCGGTCCCGTCGCCGGCCCCGCCAGCCTCGGGGTTTCCCACCCTGCTGAGTCCCGGCCCGCCGCAAGTTCAGCCGGACTTCCAGCCGTGGACGCCGCATGAGCCAGAAATGCCGGCGCAGGCGACTGCAGCAGCGGCCACGGGCAACGGCGCGCCCGACGACGTACTGACCAGAATCCTGGCCGAAGCCGGTGGCACCGTGCGAACTCGCCGCAAGCACCGGTACGCAGACGAGGCCGAGGACGCCCCGCCGGACATCAGCTGATCAGCGTCCAGGTCTGACGGGTCACGACTAAGGGGTTGGACGAGGGTTCCTCGAAGCGGGTCCAGAACTCACCCAGTACACGTTGCTCGGCGGCGGCGATCGATCGAGAAACCAGGTCTGCACCCGCGATACGTGCGCGGCGCACGCCTGATCGAACAGCGCGCAAGGCTATTTGTCGATGTCGCCCACGACGAAGAACATCGAGCCCAGAATCGCCACCAGATCCGGGAGCAAGGTGCCGGGCAGCAACTCCGTCAGCACCTGGATGTTGTTGAACGACGCCGAGCGCAGCTTGCACCGCCACGGTGTCTTCTCCCCGCGGCTGACGATGAAATAGCCGTTGAGCCCCAACGGGTTCTCGGTCCAGGCGTAGACATGGCCCTCGGGTGCCTTGAGCGTCTTGGGCAGCCGTACATTCACCGCCCCGGTGACCGTCGCCAGACGGTCCAGGCAGGCGTCGGCCAGATCGAGTGAGGCATAGACCTGGTCGAGCAGACATTCGAAGCGAGCGTGACAGTCCCCGGCGGCACGGGTGACCACGCGAAGCGCGTCCTGCAGTTCGCCGTAGGCGAGGTAGGGCTCGTCGCGGCGCAGATCGAAGTCCACTCCGCTGGCCCGGGCGACCGGCCCGCTGACCCCGTAGGTGTCGATCTGCTCGCGGGAGAGCATCCCGACGCCACGAGTGCGGGCCAGGAAGATCTCGTTGCTGCGGATCAAGCCGTCCAGATCAGGCATCCGGCGGCGCACGTCGGCGACCGCCTGGCGGACCCGGCCGGTCCAGCCGGCGGGCACCTCTTCCTTGATCCCGCCGACCCGGTTGAACATGAAGTGCATCCGCCCGCCCGCGGCCTCCTCCATCACCGCCTGGATCGTCTCCCGCTCCCGGAAGGCGTAGAAGACCGGAGTGATCGCCCCGATCTCCAGCGGATAGGAGCCCAGGAACATCAGGTGGTTGAGGATCCGGTTCAGCTCGGCCAGCAGGGTGCGCAGCCAGGTGGCCCGCTCCGGGACCTCCATACCGAGCATCCGTTCGACGGCTAGGACCACTCCGAGTTCGTTGGAGAAGGCCGAGAGCCAGTCATGCCGGTTGGCCAGCACGATGATCTGACGGTAGTCGCGGACCTCGAACAGCTTCTCCGCGCCCCGGTGCATGTAGCCGACGATCGGTTCGGCGCTGACCACCCGCTCGCCGTCCAGGACCAGCCGCAGCCGCAGGACCCCGTGCGTGGACGGGTGCTGCGGGCCGATGTTCAATGTCATGTCGGTGGTGGGGAACTCGTGCAGGCCCGAGGCGGCATCGCCAAGTCCGACGGTGACTTCCTCGCGGACCATCCGCCCATCCTGCCCGTCGGCTTGGTGTCGTGGCGTCAGGCGGAACAGGCCCGTACGGGATCCCGAACCGCGAGAATGGTCCGATGCGCAGCCGACGCGTCTGGGTACTGAGCACCCTGGTGCTCACCGTACTGACCTCGGCGTGCACGGCAGGTGGTCCAGGCTCCGGCGTGGGTCCGCCGACATCGCTCTCATCCGCGAGCGTTGTGGCTACCGAGAGCATTGTCCCGCAAGATACTTCGGCGGAGCCGTCAGACGTGCAGTTGGCACCATTCTCGTACACCGTGGCTGCGGTGACCGTGGAGCGGCTCGGCGCGTCGTACCGGCCGGGTTGCCCGGTTGCCCCGGATGCCCTACGGCTGCTGGGGCTGTCGTACGTCGGCTTCGACGGGGCGGCGGCTAAAGGCGAACTCGTCGTCGCCGCTGACTTGATGCAGGACATCGTTGCTGTGTTTGCGGAGCTCTACCGACAGCGGTTCCCAATCCGGAGCATGGTCACCGTGGAGGCATTCGGGGCCGACGACGACGCGTCCATGGCGGTGGACAACACCTCGGCCTTCAATTGCCGGCCGATCACCGGAGGCGCCGGGTGGTCGCAGCACTCCTACGGCGTCGCGATCGACCTCAACCCACGGGAGAACCCCTACGTGTCCGGCCAGACGGTCCTGCCGCCGGAGGGGCGGGACCACCTCGACCGCGCCAACCCGGCACCCGGCATGATCCTGGCCGGTGATCCTGTGACGACCGCGTTCGCCGCGCACGGATTCGCCTGGGGCGGCTACTGGACCGACCCGGTGGACTACCAGCACTTCGAAGCCTGACCCGAGCTCGACTGTTGACCGTCCCGGACACCGGCCGTAGCCTTCGGAGTCCAGAAGCATCGGAGTTCAGAAAAGCGAAAGTCGCAGATCGGAACTCCATCAATCTGTTGGGTCGGGAGGCCGGATGGCTACGCCAGCAGATGTCGAGCTCACGGGGAGCGCGCAGGAGCGCTTTGACGAAGTGCTCACCGCTGAGGCGCTCGAGTTCCTCGCGGCACTGCACCGGGAGTTCAACCCCCGCCGGCTGGAGTTGCTCGAGGCACGCAAGGGACGGTACGAGCAGCTCGCCAACGGCGGGACTCTGGACTTCCTGCCGGAGACCAGGGGGGTTCGAGAGGACGACTCGTGGCGGGTGGCTGACCCTGCGCCCGGTCTGATCGACCGTCGCGCCGAGATCACCGGACCGACCGAGGCGAAGATGGCCATCAATGCACTCAACTCCGGTGCCAAGGTCTGGCTGGCCGACCACGAGGACGCGAACACCCCACTGTGGGAGAACATGGTGCAGGGCCAGATCAACCTGCGCGATGCCGTCGAGGGCAGCCTCGAATTCACCTCAGCGGAAGGCAAGCACTACGCGATGGGTGATCGGCCGGCAACGATCGTCGTACGCCCTCGCGGCTGGCACCTCCCCGAGAAGCACCTGCTGGTCGACGGACAGCGCTCGTCGGGAAGCCTATTCGACTTCGGGCTGTACTTCTTCCACTGCGCGAAGCCCCAGCTCGAGCGCGGGTCGGGACCGTACTTCTACCTGCCGAAGATGGAATCCCACCTCGAGGCCCGGCTGTGGAACGACGTCTTCGTCTTCGCCCAGGACCGGCTCGGCATCCCGCAGGGCACGATCCGCGCGACGGTGCTGATCGAGACATATCCAGCTGCCTTCGAGATGGAAGAGATCCTTTACGAGTTGCGCGAGCACTCGGCCGGGCTCAACGCTGGGCGCTGGGACTACATGTTCAGCGTGATCAAGTGCTTCCGTACCCGCGGTGACGATTTCCTGCTACCCGACCGGAATTCGGTCACGATGACGGTGCCCTTCATGCGCGCCTACACCGAGTTGCTGGTGCGGACCTGTCATAAGCGCGGTGCGCACGCGATCGGCGGGATGGCGGCGTTCATCCCGAGCAAGGACGAGAAGACCAACGAGCAGGCATTCACCAAGGTGCGCGACGACAAGACCCGCGAGGCGGGCGACGGCTTCGACGGCTCGTGGGTGGCCCATCCGGGCATGGTCGACCTGTGCAATGAGGTGTTCACCTCCGTCCTGGGCGAGCGGCCCGATCAGCGCGACAAGCTCCGGGACGACGTCGAGGTCAACTCCGCGCAGCTGCTCGACGTGGCCTCGACACCTGGTGAGGTCACCGAGGCGGGGCTGCGGGCGAACATCAGCGTCGGCATCCAGTACCTCGAGGCCTGGCTGCGCGGCACCGGAGCGGTGGGCATCAACAACCTGATGGAGGACGCCGCCACCGCGGAGATCTCACGCTCCCAGGTGTGGCAGTGGCTGCACAACTCGACCACGCTCGCCGACGGGCAGACCGTCACCCGCGAACTGGTCGAGCGGCTGATCGACGAGGAACTCGACGCGATCAACCACGCTCGCGGTGACGAGGCGTTCGCGAAGGGCGGCTGGGACGAGGCCCGATCCCTGTTCACCGAGATGGCGATCTCCGAGGACTACGCCGACTTCCTCACCCTGCCCGCCTACGAACGCATGCCGTGAGCCGATGGACGTCCAGGGCTTGGCGCAGCAGCTGAGGGAGGCGATCGGCGACGAAAAGGTGCTGACCGATCGTGCCCAGCTGCGCACCTACGAATGCGACGGACTGGCCGTCTACAAGGTGATGCCGGCCATCGTCACGCTTCCCGAGACCGCCGGCCAGGTTCAGGCGGTGGTCCGCGCCTGCGTCGAGGCCAAGGTGCCCTTCGTCGCCCGCGGCTCGGGCACCGGCCTGTCCGGTGGCGCGCTGCCGCATGCCGACGGGGTCCTGATCGTCACGTCCAAACTGCGCTCGATCCTCGAGTTGGACGCCGACAACGAGCGGGCCGTCCTCGAGCCAGGGGTGGTCAACCTGGACGTCACTCGCGCCGCTGCACCATACGGGTACTACTACGCGCCCGACCCGTCCAGCCAGCAGATCTGCTCGATCGGGGGAAACGTCGCCGAGAACTCCGGTGGAGCGCACTGCCTGAAGTACGGTTTCACCACCAACCACGTGACCGGTGCCCGGCTGGTCAGTCCGGACGGTGCGGCCGTCCAGCTCGGCGGCAAGGCACCGGACCCGCCCGGCTACGACCTGCTCGGCGCGTTCGTCGGTTCCGAGGGCACGCTCGGCATCGCCACCGAGGTGACCGTCCGCCTGATGCGGGCGCCGGAGTCGGTGCGGACCCTGTTGGCCGCCTTCGGATCCACCGACGACGCGGGAGCCGCGGTCTCGGCGATCATCGGCGCCGGAGTGATTCCCGCCGCGATCGAGATGATGGACGCTCTGGCCATCGACGCGGCCGAAGCCGCAGTGCGCTGCAACTACCCGAAGGGCGCTGGAGCCGTGCTCATCGTCGAGCTCGACGGGCCGGCGAGTGAGGTCGAGGCGCAGTTCGAGCAGGTGGAGGCGCACTGCCGTACGGCCGGTGCGTTCGAGATCCGGATCGCGGCAGACAATGCCGAACGCGCACTGTTCTGGAAGGGACGCAAGTCCGCGTTCGCAGCGGTCGGCCGGATCAGTCCGGCCTACATCGTCCAGGACGGGGTGATCCCGCGTACGGCGCTGCCGGAGGTACTGCGTCGGATGGCGGAGTTGGCGACCGAACATGGGGTCCGGGTGGCCAACGTCTTCCATGCCGGCGACGGCAACCTGCACCCGCTGGTGCTCTTCGATGATGCTGTCGAGGGCGAGGCCGAGCGGGCCGAGGAGTTGTCCGGTGCGATTCTGGACCTGTGCATCGAGCACGGTGGCTCGATCACCGGCGAGCACGGGGTCGGCATGGACAAGGCCAAGCACATGCCGCGGATGTACACCGACGACGACCTGGACACCATGCAGTTGTTGCGCTGCGCCTTCGATCCGCACCACCTGTCCAATCCCGGCAAGATCTTTCCCACGCCCCGGCTGTGCGGCGAGGTGCCCGGGCGACACACCGGTGCGCATCCGCTCCAGGAACAAGGCTTGGCCGAGGTCTTTTGAGATGACGGTCTGCTGCGATGACGGTCTGCTGAGATGAACGACGGTGCGGTACTCGACGACCTGAGCAAGGTCGCCGACGACCGCGTCCGGCCTGCCGGGGCCGACGACTCGATCGACGGCGTACCACCGGGCTACGTGGCACGCCCGTCGTCCACCGACGAGACCGCTGAGTTGCTCCGTGTGGCCGCACACCACGGCCTGAGCGTGGTGGCGAAGGGCTCCGGGACCAAACAGGACTGGGCAAACCCGCCCTCGCGGGTCGATCTGGTTCTCGACACCACCGCAATGGCCGGTGTCGTCGAGCACGCCGCGGGCGACCTGATCACGATCGTCCGTGCGGGTACGACCATGACCGATCTGCAATCCGCCCTGGCGTCGGCAGACCAGCAACTCGCCCTCGACGCTCCGTTTCCGTCGGCGACCGTCGGGGGCACGGTGGCCACTAACAGCAGCGGCCCCCGGCGGGTCCTGTACGGAACGCTGCGCGACCTGCTGATCGGGATCACGTTCGTGCGTGCCGACGGCGTGGTCGCGAAGGCCGGCGGCAGGGTCGTCAAGAACGTGGCCGGCTATGACTTCGGAAAGCTGCTCACCGGGAGCTACGGGACCCTCGGCGTGATCACCGAGGTCGCGCTGCGCTGCCACCCACTTCCAACGACGCAGCGAGTGGTCAGCATCGACGTACCCGACGGCGAAGTCGCCGCCGACCTGGCGCTTGGAGTGCTCAGGTCGCAGGTCGTACCCAGCGCGGTGGAGGTGCACCAGCCCGCTGCGGGTCCGGTCACGGTGATCGTGCTGATCGAGGGTGTCGAGTCAGGTCTCGGCGCGCGCGCCGACACCGTCCAAGAGCTGTTGGGTGCGCGCAGTGCGATCGGTGACCTGCCGGACTCCTTCGGGCGCTACCCGTTCGGATCAGGCGATCTCGGCTTGAAGATCAGCACGACTCTGACCGGGGTCGGACCGATCCTGTCGGCGGCCCAGAACCTCGGTCATAGGCATGACGTGCCGATCTCCGTACGCGGGTCGGTCGCTGGAGTCCTCTATGCCGCGATGCCGGCAGACAGCGACCCTGTGGCAGCGGCGCGGGTGCTTGCCGAGATGCGTGCGCTAGCAGCGACCTACGACGGCACCGTCGTCGTCCTGACCGGGCCGGTAGAGACCCGACGGGCACTCGACGCGTGGGGTCCGATCAGCGGTCTCGACCTGATGCGCCGGCTCAAGGACCAGCTCGACCCCGACCACCGGCTCTCGCCCGGTCGATTCGTCGGCGGCATCTGATGACCGACACGCCCGCGTTCGACTACCACCGTCCGCCGTCTCTGGAGCTGGTCGAGGACTGCGTGCACTGCGGCTTCTGCCTTCCGACCTGCCCTACCTACTCGCTGTGGGGCGAGGAGATGGACAGTCCACGCGGCCGGATCTACCTGATGGAGACCGGGCTGGCCGGTGAGCCGATGACCGACACCATGGTCCAGCACTTCGACGCGTGCCTGGGCTGCATGGCGTGTGTCACCGCCTGCCCGTCCGGCGTCCAGTACGACAAGCTGATCGAGGCGACCCGGGCGCAGGTCGAGCGCCGACACACCCGAACCGCGGCCGAGAGGTTGTTACGCGGCACCATCTTCGCCCTGTTTCCCTACCCGAGACGACTCCGGCTCGTGCGCGGCCCGCTGCGCCTCTACCAGCGCAGCGGGTTGGAACGTGCGCTGCGACGTACCGGAATCCTCGACCGGACACCGAGGCTGGCCGCTCTCGAGTCACTCGCCCCCCGACTAGGGCGAAACGTGAAGTTCCCGGAACGGATCGCGGCCAGCGGATCCAAGCGAGCCGTGGTCGGGTTGCTGCTCGGCTGCGTGCAGCGCGAGTTCTTCCCGGAGGTCAACGCGGCCACCGCGCGGGTGCTGCGAGCCGAGGGCTGCGAGGTCGTCGTACCCAAAGGTCAGGGCTGTTGCGGTGCGCTCAGCGTGCACAACGGACGCGAAGGCGAGGCGCAACGCTTCGCCCGCGCGGTGATCGACTGCTTCGAACGGGCCGGCGTGGAGTACGTCGTGGTCAACGCCGCCGGCTGCGGGTCGGTGATGAAGGAGTACGCGGACCTGCTTGCCGACGAACCCGGCTACGCCGAACGGGCCAACGCATTCGCGAGCCGGGTGCGTGACATCTCCGAGATCCTCGTCGAGCTGGGCCCCGTCGCTGTGCGGCACCCGCTGCCGATGGTCGCGGCCTACCACGACGCCTGCCACCTGGCTCATGCCCAAGGTGTGCGCAGCCAGCCGCGACAACTGCTGGCCGGCATCCCCGGCCTCGAGGTGCGGGAGATCGCCGATCCGGAGATCTGCTGCGGCTCGGCCGGCATCTACAACGTGCTGTACCCCGAACCTGCTCGCGAACTGGGTGATCGCAAGGCCGCGGCGGTACTGGCGACCGGCGCCGAACTGCTGGTCACTGCTAATCCGGGTTGTCTCATGCAGGTCGCCTCGTCCATCCAGCGCCGGGGCGGGGCAATCGCCATGGCCCACACGACCGAAGTCCTCGATGCCTCGATTCGGGGAGTCAGCCTGTTCAGTTCCCCTCACAGAAGGAGATTGGCCGATCATGTCCGAGCCCTCAGCAAGCGCACAAGGCAGCTCGAACGTCGCGACGGAGATTCCGAGTAAGCACGTCGCCCCGGTCGAGTATGCCGACCTGCCCGAACCGCTCCCGCTCAAGAAGGTCCTCGGCCCGAGCGTGCTGCTGCTGGCCGGGGCCATCGGATCCGGTGAGTTCGTGCTGTGGCCCTACATCACCTCCCAGGTCGGACTGACTCTCGTCTGGCTGACTCTGCTGGGTGTCCTGACCCAGTACTTCCTGAACATGGAGATCGAGCGCTACACCCTGGCCACCGGGGAGACCGCCGTCACCGGGTTCACCCGGCTCTGGAAGCCGTGGGGGCTGCTTTTCGTGATCATGACGATCGTGCCGTGGGCGTGGCCGGGGTGGGCAACCGGCGGCACCACGACATTGAGCTTCGCGCTCGGATTCTCGGCGGACCTCATCCCCTACATCACGATCGGCGTGCTGGTGCTGATCGGCGTCGTGCTGACGGTGTCGCCGGTGGTCTATCGGACCGTGGAGAAGATCCAGTTCTTCATGGTCGGACTGATCGTGGTGTTCGTCGTCTACGCGATGCTCTTCCTGCTCGGGTTTGACGGATACCTCGCACTCGGTGAGGGGTTCCTCGCTGTCGACGAGATCCCGGAAGGGATCTCGACGATCGGAGCCGCGACCCTGCTCGGCGCGATCGCCTTCGCAGGAGCCGGTGGGGCCCTGAACCTGGTGCAGTCCAACTGGGTACGCGACAAGGGGCTGGGGATGGGTTCCCGGCTACCGAAAATCGTCTCCCCGTTCACCGGCCAGGAAATGGCCGC
>Ga0136612_10001243_pt1 | contig 10724 bp, 9 predicted proteins | sample AntDryUQ224A2306_2_FD_106644 | JGI IMG/M metagenome (GOLD analysis project Ga0136612, IMG submission 106644) | Polar desert sand microbial communities from Dry Valleys, Antarctica - metaG UQ224A (23.06) | ecosystem: Environmental > Terrestrial > Soil > Desert | place: Antarctica: Dry Valley...
ACCTGGAGGAGAGTAAGTACGGCGCGGGCCTGCTCTGCACGCGGTACTACACCGAGCTGCTGCGGCTGCGCAACGAGGACCCGGTACTCAAGCTCGCACGTACGTACAGGGCGCCGATCACCGCCGAATCTCGCGACGGTTCGGTCGTCGTCCAAATCGAGACCGAGCTGGGGCGACGAGCCATCGCAGCGAACTTTCGGGACAAGGTGGAGCGCAAGCTGCCGGACGCTGAGCACTATCGCGTCGTGATACACACCGCCGAGACGAGGTGGGCGGGCAACGACCGTGGCCCCGAGTTGGGCGCGGGCAAGGTAGTCCTGCAGCCGCACAGCGCGGCGTTCCTCGCCCTGGGGTGAAGCGAGCAGCTTACAGGGGTCGTTGCGCCAATGGTAGTCCATTCCGCAGACAGGACTGGATTCGGGCCGCCCACAAGCTCTGCGGGTCCGCAACAGCCTGCACCGCGCCGTAGCCGCCGTCCGCCAACCCGTCGGCGCCCCCGCCTCGCCGCAACGGATTGCATCGCGACCGTGGAAGTAGTACAGTCGTCATGCCTGAAGAGTTGCTAGCCTGGCGCTGGGTGCACATCCGGCGGCAGCAAGAGGAGGAAGCGCTACTATGACCACGGTACGATTACTGGTTGGGACCACGAAGGGGTTGTTCGTGTACAGCTCCGACGAGCAGCGACGAGTGTGGCGGTGCGAAGGGCCGCAGTTGGCGGAATGGGAGATATACAGCGCGCTTGGCGACCCCAAAGGCGAGGGCGTGCTCGCCGGCGCGTCGCACGCTGCATACGGTCCGTCCGTTCGCAAGAGCGACGACGGCGGCGCGACCTGGACCCAGATCGCCGACGGTCCTCGCTACCCGACGGAGACAGGCTTCAAGTTCAACCGAGTGTGGCAGCTCATCCCTGGCCACAGTTCGGAGCCCGATACCGTGTTCGCGGGCGTCGAGGAGGCCGGCCTCTTCGTCAGCCGCGACAGGGGAGCGACCTGGTCCGAGCTCGATGGGCTGACCAGCCACCCGACGCGGCCCGGGTGGTTCCCCGGCGCCGGCGGAATGTGCCTGCACACTATCCTCATAGACCCACAGGACCCGCGCCGGATGTGGGTCGGTATATCGGCCGCCGGGGTTTTTCGCAGCGAGGACGGCGGTGAGACCTGGACCCCGCGCAATGTCGGCCTCGCACGCGTGCCCACCGGACAGCCCTATCCCGACGTGGGCTACTGTGTTCACAAGATGGTCCTCGACCCGCAGGACTCAAACACGCTCTACATGCAGGAGCACGGCGGCGTGCTGCGCTCTACGGACGGCGCGGACTCGTGGGAGCCGATTGAGGACGGCCTGCCGAGCGGCAGGTTCTCGCACAACCCTGATTACAGCGGTCCGTTCGGTTTTCCTATGGCGATGTCGCACAACGGCGATCTGTTCATTGCGCCGCTGGAGAGTAGCGAGCAGCGCACGATGGCGGAGGGCAAGCTGCTCATCCACCGAATGGAACGCGGCGCCGACGCCTGGGCGCCCATCGGCGACGCCTCACCCGAGGACCCGCGATACGTGGGAGTGCTGCGCGACGCGCTGGCTGTGGACGGCCTGGAACAGTACGGCGCGTACTTCGGCACGACCTCCGGCGAGCTCTACTGCTCGCTCGATCGGGGCGTGACGTGGGACCGGCTGCCCGGCCAGCTTTCCCGCATCCTCGCGGTGAAGCCGTGGGTGGTGGGGGCGAACGGTGCAGCTTGATGTACGCGTGCCGCCCATGCTGAAAAGCTGCACCGGCGGCCGCACCCGCTTCGAGTTGGCGGCGACGACGCTCGACGAGGGCTTGGCGCGGCTCGTGGCCGAGCACCCCACGCTCGGCGTCCACCTCTACGACGAAAGCGGCGCGTTGCGACGACACGTCCTGATCTACTACAACGACGAGAACATCGCCTGGCTGGACCGCCTTGATCTGCCCGTCCAGCCCGGCGACCGACTCACGGTGCTCCAGGCCGTCTCGGGCGGCTGATTATCCGACGTGTCGGCGTGCAGCGACATGACGATACGTCGGACCTTCGCGCGACGTTGGGCGGGCCTTCCCATCCGCTCTCTTGCCTTGTACTGCATTGGTTGCGGGCGCGCCTCGCGTCGAGCCGCTGTTGGAATGTGCTCTACCGGCGCCTATAATGGAGCCAATGCCGAATGTGCCGCAGACAGCCGCCCATATAGCGAGTCCCTTTGGACCTTGGGGGCTGAGCTCAGCGCCTGGTCGCCGCCTGGTGCTGGGTAGCGGCGACCGGCGGAAACGCCCGACGCGCTGTGGACCTTGAGCGGTTGGACGCACTGTTGACCGCCGAGGGGCGAGAACTGGTGCGCTTGATAACCGACAACGCGGTGGGTCCTGCGGGCGAGCTTGCGCTCAACACGCGGCTCCGGCGCACCTACGACCCCGACCTCGTTGCTGCGGCGTTCGCACTCGTTGAACTTCGAGCGCGTGGGGCGGCGAAGTTCTCGCGCGCTTCCGAGATGTACTTCACACGCGCCGGCCTCGAACAAGCCACCTCCGAGGTCGTCGCCCTGCATCGCGCCGTGCGCTTCTCGCCGTTCTGCCGGGTTGCGGACCTCTGCGTCGGACTCGGCGGCGATCTGATCGGCCTCGCCCCAGGGCGCGACGTGCTCGCTGTGGACCTCGACCCGCTGCACGTTCGGCTCGCCGAGCTCAACGCCGGGGTTTACGGCCTGCCCGTTCCTGAGACCCGTGTGGAGGATGTTCGCAATACAAACCTAGCTGGAATCGAGGCCGCCTTCCTGGACCCGGCTCGTCGTTCCGCCGGGGCGCGCGAGTTCGATCCCGAGCGGGGCGACCCGCCGCTGAGCTGGGGCCTTGCGCTCGCCGGCCGCGTCGGGAGCGTCGCAATCAAGTGCGCGCCCGGTCTTGGGCTCGACGCGGCGCCGTCTGAGTGGGAGGTCGAGTTCGTCTCGCTGAACGGAGATCTCAAAGAGGCGACGCTCTGGTCGCCGGCGCTCGCGGCTGTGACTCGCCGAGCGACGCTGCTGCCGAGCGGGCACGAGCTTCTGCCGGTCCCGGGGCCGCCAATCGTCGTCCGACCGCCGGGGCGCTACCTACTCGACCCCGACCCAGCCGTCACGCGCTCGGGTTTGGTCGAGGATCTGGCACGCTTGCTCGATGCGTGGAAGATTGATGAGCGCGTCGCCTTCCTGTCGTCGGACGCGCCGCTCATCACGCCGTTTGGGCGTTGTCTCGTCGTCGAGGATTCGGCGCCGTGGGGCTTGAAAGCGCTGCGAGCGACGCTGCGCCGGTTGAACGTGGGGTCGGTGGACGTGCGCAAACGCGGCTCCGCAGTGGATGTGGACGATCTCCGCCGTCGGCTGCGACTCACCGGCGGAGGCAGGGCGACCGTTGCGCTGACGCGTTCGCAGGGCAGGCCCTGGGCGCTTGTATGCACCGATCTGCCCGCAGACACGGTTAAAAGCCCATTTGGGGGATATACGGGACCATAGTACTACCTTGGCGCGATGCTGTAGGGGTACCTATGGGTGTATCGTAAATGTATCGGTAACAGGAGGGTGTCGCCGACGTAGTTTGAAAGCATCCGCGCACACGATTTTTGGGAGTTGATGTGAAAAATCGGTCTATTTCGTCTGCACTTGCAGTATTCGTAGCTGTGCTCTTGCTCACCCTCCCTGTGAGGGCCGGACTGGACTGGTGCGACAGCGATCCGGTCGTGCTCCTGGACGGTGTGCCGGTGCAGATACTCGTCTCGATACCCCCGCAGTCTGTGTCGCGGGTCAAAGGTGCGACGTGGGTCGTGATCGCCATTCCGAAGTCCGTGTCGCGCAAAGTAGTCTCGACCGATGCGGGCTTCCGCGGCTACGGCGAGCAAGTACGCTTCCGCAAGCTGAAAGGCGATTCCGACGACGACGACGAGTTTCGCGTCAAGTTGCGAGTCTCCGCACCCCTGAAGGGCGCAGCTTCCGCAACGGGGCGCAGCGTGCCGATGAAGGTGACTGTGATCATGCCGGGCCGAGTTCCTATGGTTAGCTATGGGACGACGAAGCTGACAGAGGCGTCGTTCAAAGTTCAACTGTATAATGACAGCGACGACGACTAGGAACTTACCCGCCGCCGGTCGGCGCAGACCAGATGCGATTAGGTTCGAAGTTCCCGGCGCGAATATAGGCGGACTGAATGATCTTGAGCCTAGCAACCAGGATATATATCGCGGTGCTGGTGCTTCTTGCAGTTCTGCTTGCAATTGCCGCGTACTCGCTCGATACCCCGCTTATATCCGACTCTGTGCTGCTTGCGCTCGGCTTTGCGTTTCTGATGTTGCTCGCCTCGCGCTTTACTTTGCCGTTCACCTCGACCACAAAAGTCACACTCGATACCGCCGTCATCTTCGCAGCAATCCTGCTGCTCCCACCGATAGTAGCAATAGCTATCGCGGCGGCGGGAAAAGTCGCTGGGCAGTTGCTCCGGCGCAACGCCCTGTATCAGGTGACATTTAACAGCGCTCAAGCGGCGCTTCAGGCAGGCGTCGGCGGCATGATACTCGCCTACTTCAGTTGGAATCCATTGGAGATGTCGTTCAACCAACTCGGTAGCGTGCCGGGACCTATCATGGCCGCAGTCGCGATGTACCTCGTCAACACGATCTCGATCGCCGGCGTAGTCGCCGTGCGCAGGCACACAAACTTCGCCTCCTCGTGGCGCGTATTGGCGCACTCCGCCGGCCTTGAGCACCTGTCGCAACTCGCACTCGGTCTGATGGCCGCCGCCGTCGTGGACACCCACATCTGGGCCTTGCCTCTCTTTCTGCTACCCGGCATCGCCATCTACCGCTCACTGGAGCGCAACCTTCAGATCAAGCAGTGGGCTGATGAAGCCATACGCAACAAGGAGCAGAGTCTCTCACAGGCACAGCGGATCGCCCACCTCGGTAGCTGGGAGTGGAACCTGCTATCGGGAGAGCGGCTGTGTTCCGACGAGGCTCATCGCATCTACGGCTTCGACGTGAGCATGCCAAGCGCGACCTTGCCGCAGGTGCTGAGAGTGATCTATCCAGACGACCGTGAGATCGCCGGTGCGGCAATCAAGGACATGATGCAGGCCGGTCGAGGTTACGACCTTGAGTACAGGATAGTGCGCCCCGACGGCGTCGTGCGTACCATCCACGAGCAGACCGAGGTCGTGATGGACTCTTTGGGTCGCCCTATCCGCGCACTTGGGACGGTACACGACGTGACGGAGCGCAAGCACGCCGAGGAGCAGCGTGAGGAGCTGCTCGCCGAGGTCGAGCGTGCGCTCGAGTTCCGCAATCAGTTTCTCTCCATCACCTCCCACGAGCTCAAGACCCCTATCACGATCCTCAAGGGGTACGCCCAGTTACTCCACGAGCGAGCGCAACAGTTGGGCCTGCCGAAGATGCTCAAGCCGATTGATGTTATCAACCGTCAGGCCACTGTAATGAGCACGCTGATTGACGACCTTCTCGACCTCTCGCGCCTCGAGAACGACAAGATCGCATTCACCGCCGATACGTTCGATCTGAACGACGTGGTAGAGCACGCGTTGCAGGACGTAACGCTGAACGCAAGCGAGTTCGAGTTGCGCCTAGATCGTCCGGGCGAACCCGTGTACGTGGTTGGCGACGATGTTCGCATTCAGCAGGTGATAAGCAACCTGCTCACTAACGCTGTGAAGTACTCGGGCGAGCGCAAGGTTGTGGAGGTTTCGGTGCGGGCCGAGGCCGGCCAGGCGCGGGTCTCTGTGCGCGACTATGGCATTGGAGTGGCGGAGCAGGACCAGGAGCGCGTTTTCGACCTCTACTATCGCGCCTCCAACCTCACAAGTACTCACTCGGGCGGGCTGGGGCTCGGGCTCTATATCAGCAGGATCATCGTGGAGCGACACGGCGGCGCGATGAGACTGACCTCGACGCTGGGAGAGGGCAGCGAGTTCACCTTCTCTCTCCCCCTGAGCGCGGTTGTCGCTCCTGCGGTCGTCGAACCGGCGGACGCTCATCCCTCCACCGACGCTTCCCCCTCCGGTCCGCCCCCCGTCCAGCTCGACACGTCGGCGCGTCGCTCCGCCTGACGCCCGAGACGAGCGCGTTCCTGCGGCGGCCGTCTCTCGCCCACGGCGCCCGTTGCACCGAAACGAGGCGCGCCGCTCGACACCGGTGATCAGCACGCATCCTCTGGGTCAACTTGTACCAGGTTGCAGCTATGCTCGTCCGCTCCGTCTCTCACTCGACACGAGAATAGAGACGACGCAACGGCGGTGTACAATGGGAAGCGCAAGTGATGGGAGGGGCGGCAGCAAGCCCATGGACGCTGTTTCAGTACACAACCTCGGCAAGACCTATACGTACCACCACAAGGCCGCCGGCTTTCGAGGCTCGCTCGTCAGCCTGGTTCGACGCGAGCAGTTGCAAAAGCTTGCGGTGGACGATGTGTCGTTCTCTATCGCGAGCGGCGAGATGGTCGGCTTCCTCGGGCCGAACGGCGCCGGCAAGACGACCACGCTGAAGATGCTCTGCGGTCTGCTCTACCCCAGCGCGGGCGAAGCGGCCGTGCTGGGGCATACCCCTCATCGCCGCGAGCGCCGCTTCCTTCGCCAGATCGCGCTCGTGATGGGCCAGAAGAACATGCTGTGGTGGGACCTGCCCACGATGGAGACCTTGCTGCTCCACCGTGATATGTACGACGTGCCCGAGCGGGAGTTTCGCCGAACTGTGGCGGACCTCTCGGAGATGCTGGAGGTGGTAGACCTCCTCGACGTGCAGGTTCGCAAGCTCTCGCTCGGCGAGCGCATGAAGATGGAGCTGCTCGCCGCGCTCGTACACAACCCTTCCGTGCTCTTTCTCGACGAGCCTACCATCGGTCTGGACGTGGTGTCGCAGCAGCGCGTGCGCGACTTCCTCCGCACGCTGAATCGCGAGCGCGGTACGACGGTCTTGCTCACGAGCCACTATATGGACGACATCGAACAGTTGTGCTCCCGAGTGCTCGTGATAGATCACGGACGGCTGCACTTCGACGGCCCGCTCGCGAGCCTGGTCGAGCAGGCCGCGCCGAAGAAGATCGTGCGCGCCGTCTACTTCCGGCCTGTTTCGCTCGGGGCGCTTCGCGACGCCCTGGGCGACCTGACACCGGCCGAGCACTACGACCCGCTGAGGGTGAGCGTGGAGGCGCCGAGGGACCAGGCGGCGCACGTGGCTGCCTCGCTAATCGGCCTCGGCGCCGTGGCCGACCTCGCGATCGAGGAGGCCCCCATCGAGGACGTCGTCCGGCGGATGTTCGTCGCCCGGGCGCTAGAGGCGGCGCGGTGAGTTCAGTGCGGCTGCTGTGGCGGCTCACGGCGATGAACGTAATGACGACGATCGAGTATCGCGGCGCGTTCCTCGTGTACATGCTCAACAACGTCCTCGGCCCACTGATCTCGCTGCTCGTGTGGCTCACCGTGAGCGAGCAGGGCGTCGCGTTGCCCTACACACGTAGTCAGTTTGTGACGTACTACGTGCTGTTGAGCGTCGCCGCCATGCTTACTTCGACCTGGATTGGCGCCTTCCTCGTCGAGGACATACGTCTCGGCAACCTGACGCCGTGGTTACTCCGCCCGGCGCCCGGCATCCTGAGCTACATCGGCAACAACCTCGGGGAGAAGGCGGTCAAGCTTCCGCTGCTGCTGCCGCTCGTCGCGATAGTCGCGGTGGTGTTTCGGCACGACCTGCGTCCGCCCACCGATCTCGCCGCGTGGGGACTCTTCCTGCTCTGCCTGCCCGCAGCCGCCGCGACGGCCTTCTTTCTCGACGTGACGGTCGCGCTGCTCGCATTCTGGCTCGACGACGTGCGCGGCCTGCTCCGGCTACAGGTACTGGTAGGGGCCTTTCTCTCGGGCAGGTTCGTACCGCTGGAGCTGTTTCCCCCGGAGCTCGCTTCCTTCAGCCTCGTGCAGCCGTTTCGCTACACGCTCTCGTTTCCGCTGGAAGTCCTAACGGACGCCCTCTCGCAGCGAGAACTCTGGCTCGGTCTGGCGGCTCAGCTTGGCTACCCCGCTCTTCTATATGGGTTGTACCGGCTCCTGTGGAGCCGGGGACTACGCAGGTACAGTGCGACCGGCGCCTGAGGCGGATGGCGGCGGCGCAGCGGTGCGGCGCTACGCCAGACTGTGGCTGCGCTTTGCTGCTACGGAGGTGGCTCGGCTTACCGAGTACCGGCTGAACTTCGCCACTACGGTGGTCGAAGGAGTGGCGCAAACCGCCCTCGCCGTGCTCACGTTCGTCGTGCTGTTTCAGTTCACGGACGAGTTGGCGGGCTGGTCTCGAATGGAGGCGCTGATGCTTGCGGGCTGCTATCGGATGGTGGACGGGGTTGTCGCCGCAGCCATAGCGCCGAACATGTACTCGATATCCGGCTACATCCGGCGGGGCGAGATGGACTTCATGCTCTTGCGCCCGGTGTCGAGCCAGTTCCTCGTGAGCTTCCGCCGGCTGAACCTGCCCGAGGCGGTGAACATACCCATCGGGCTCGGGCTGTTGCTCTACGCGGGCTCGGCGGCGGGCGTGCAACCTACTGTGGGAGGAATCTTGACGGCCGGGCTGTACGTCCTGCTTGGGCTCGTGATGCTCTACTCGGTGTGGTTCATGACGGTGACGTGCTCGTTCTGGCTGGTTCAGGTGGACAATCTGGATGCGCTGTTCGCGCCCTTGTTCGACGCGGGCAGGTACCCGGTGTCGTTCTTCAGCGGATGGATGCGGGCGCTGCTTACGTTCGTAATTCCCGTTGCGTTCGCCACGACGTTCCCGGTCGAGGCGATGCTCGGCGAGCGCGATGCGTCCGCCCTGCTCTTCGGCGTGCCGCTCGCCGCCGCAGGGTTGCTGCTCTCCCACCTCCTATGGAACTACGCCGTTCGTCACTACAGCAGCGCGAGCAGTTGAGCTCGACGACGCGGGCGCGTGAGCTACAGGTCGCGCCGGCTGAACACCCACGTCGAGAGGGCGAGCGCGGCGGCGCCGTACGCCACGGAATAGACGATCATCTGCGTGCTCGGCGGCGTGATCGCCGTGAACGGGGTCGGCCCGAGCTGCAGGGAGAATTCGGGCTGCAACAGGTACGAGGTCAGCCGCCACAGCGTGTCGCTTGGTATCAGTAGGCCGGCGCCGACGCCGATGTTGGTCAGCGTGTCGTTCTTAAGCACGTCGCCGATCTGCTCCACGACGCCCCCCATCAGCGCCGTGCCGTAGAGCATGAACACCACGATTCCGTTCGTGAGGCTGGAGAAGAACGTGCTCCCCAGAATTGTGAGTGAGAGCAGCACAAGGCTCACGAGCACGACGAGCGCCGAGCCCTGTAGCGGGTTGGGCGGCAAGTAGTCCCCGACGTAGTAGCTGACCAATAGCACGGACCCGCACATCAGCATCACGTAGACGGCGAGCATGAGAGCGTGGCCGAGCCACTTGCCCAACACCACCTCGGAGCGGCGTATCGGCTTCGGCAGGATGGTGTGCAGTGTGCCCGCGTCCACCTCGGCGGCGATGGCGCCGACCGATGCGAAGATCGCCATCACGCCGCTGAGGAAGTTCACGGTGTAGAAACCCATCAGCACGAGCGCGTTCGCAAACACCGGAAACTCGAAGGGCGGCAGCTCGCCCATCGCCAGCCGCGAGTCGTAGTTCGAGCGCATTGAGGAGAAGCCGTACCAGTAGAGCCCGACTAACACCGCGCTCAGTAGGATCACCGCCAGCACCATCTGCTTACGCATCGCCTCGCGAAACGTGAAGCGTGCGATCAACAACGTTGGCGCGTTCATAGTCTCCCTCCGTCCATCTCCGTACGGTTCGCACTCGCGCCGGCGTTTGCTCGCACGTCCGGGCGCAGCGACGGCCCGATGGGTGCGGCGCTCATCGGTCGCCTCCCACCTGTACGATGTCCACGAACAGGTCTTCGAGCGAGTGCCTGCGGGGGATCAACTCGTGTACCTTCGCGCCTCCTTGCAAGAGCATCTCGACGAGCTCCGGCGTCTCCGCCTCGGGCAGTGCAACCGAGAACCGCTCGTCGGTGCGCGCAGCGACGAGGAGCGACGTCCCGTCTTGCTGAGCGTCGTCGGGTAGATCGGGTCGAATCGAAGTCGTCGCAGCGGGTACCGAGACGGGGCGGCCTGGCGAGCTCGCGCTCGTCGCCGCCGGTCCAACGAGCTTGTACCGCTCTCCGACTCTGGCCAGCGCCTCCGGCGTCATGTCGGCCGCGTACACATCCACCACGTGCTCGCCGCCGAGCAGGCTAGCCAGCGAGCCGAGCGCCGCCACGTGTCCCTCCTTGACGATGGCCACGCGGTCGCACACGTGCTCAACCTCGCTCAGCAGGTGTGAGTTGAGGAAGACGGTCGTTCCCCGTCCCTGTAGGGTGCGGATGATGTCGCGCACGTCGCGACGGCCGAGCGGGTCGAGCGCGCTTGTCGGCTCGTCGAGAAACACGAGCAGCGGGTCGGCGATTACCGCCTGCGCGATGCCGATTCGCTGGAGCATCCCCTTCGAGAACGTCTTGAGACGGCTCTCGGTGCGACCCTCCAGCCCTACGAGCTCGAGTGCCTCGGGTATGCGCCTGCGCCGCTCGGCTCGTGAGAGGCCGTAGAGTGAGCCGTGGAAGTCCAGGAACTCGCCGGCGCGTAGCCACTCGTGAAACCGGAAATGCTCTGGTAGAAAACCGATTCGGCGGCGCACCTC
>Ga0136612_10001244_pt1 | contig 10720 bp, 9 predicted proteins | sample AntDryUQ224A2306_2_FD_106644 | JGI IMG/M metagenome (GOLD analysis project Ga0136612, IMG submission 106644) | Polar desert sand microbial communities from Dry Valleys, Antarctica - metaG UQ224A (23.06) | ecosystem: Environmental > Terrestrial > Soil > Desert | place: Antarctica: Dry Valley...
CCCCCACCCCTGACTCGGCCGAGACCCCCACGGGCGACGCGGGCTCACTGAACGACCAGGGCTTCGCGCTCATCCGCCAGGAGCGGTGGGAGGAGGCCGTCCCGCCCCTGCAGCGCTCCGTCGAGCTGTGCGGCGACCGCACGTCGCTGAACCCGTGCGCCTTCGCCCTGTTCAATCTCGGCCAGGCCCTGAACCGCTCCGGGCGTTCGGCCGAGGCCATTCCGTTCCTCGAGCGCCGCCTGGAGATCTCCGACAACCAGCGGGGCGTAGTGCGAGCCGAGCTCGCCCAGGCACGGCGCAGCGCCGGCTGACGGGCCTCAGGCGGTCGCCGGCGTCCCGCGCGGCGGACCCGCCGGCCGCGGGCTCACCCTCTCAACGCCGTCCGCATCCGGGCCAGCGCGACGACCGCCTCGGCGGCGTGACGGCCCTGATCGCGCTTGCCGCCGCCCGTCCGCGCGAGCGCCTGGTCCATGGTCTCGACGGTGAGGACTCCGAAGGCGCACGGCACGCCTGAGCGCAGCTGGACGTCCTGGATCCCGCGCGCGGTCTCGGCGCAGACGTAGTCGTAGTGGTCGGTCTCGCCGCGGATCACCGCGCCGAGGCAGGCGACGCCGGAGTACCGGCCCGTGTCGGCGAGGTAGCGCGCGGCCAGTGGCAGCTCGAAGGCGCCCGGCACGTCGAAGACCTCGGCCTCACCCTCCCCGACCTCCGCGAAGCCGGTCTGGGCGCCCGCCACAAGCCGCTCGGCCAGCTCCGCGTAGAAGCGGCCGACCGCGATGGCGAAGCTCACTCCGCGGCCCGCCGGTCCTGCGCACGCTCGCCGGCGATCATCTCCTCGTCGAGCGACTGGCCCTGGTGGTGCAGGGTGTGACCCATCCGGGCGCGCTTGGTCTCCAGGTACCGCGCGTTGTGCGGGTTGGACGCGTGGGCGATCGGGACCTGCTCGGAGACCGACAGCCCGTAGCCCTCGAGGCCGATGATCTTCTTCGGGTTGTTGGTCATGATCCGGATCGAGCTCAACCCGAGGTCGACGAGGATCTGGGCGCCGATGCCGTAGTCGCGCAGGTCGACCGGGAGGCCGAGCTCGAGGTTGGCGTCGACCGTGTCCAGTCCGCCGTCCTGCAGGTTGTAGGCCCTGAGCTTGTTGAGCAGCCCGATGCCGCGGCCCTCCTGGGCGAGGTAGAGCAGCACGCCGCTACCCTCGCGCTCGATCTGCCCGAGGGCCGACTCGAGCTGCTCGCCGCAGTCGCAGCGAAGCGAGTGGAAGACGTCGCCGGTCAGGCACTCCGAGTGCACGCGGACGAGGACGTCCGCCTCGCCGGCCACCTCGCCCTTGACCATCGCCAGGTGGTGCTTACCGTCGACCAGCGAGCGGTAGCCGATGGCGGCGAAGGCGCCGTACTGGGTGGGCATCTGCGTCTCGACCACGCGCTCGATCAGCTTGTCGTGGCGGCGGCGATGGGCGATCAGGTCGGCCACCGTGATCATCTTCAGGCCGTGCCGCTCGCAGTAGGGCACGAGGTCGTCCACCCGGGCCATCGTGCCGTCGTCGTTCATGACCTCGCAGATCACGCCGGACGGGTTCAGGCCGGCGAGACGCGCGAGGTCGACCGCCGCCTCGGTCTGTCCCGTCCGCTCGAGAACGCCGCCCGGCTTGGCCTTGAGCGGGAAGATGTGACCGGGCTGGACGAGGTCGCGGGGCCGGGAGTCGGGGTCGATCGCAACCTGGATCGTCCGCGCGCGATCGTGCGCGGAGATCCCAGTGGTCACGCCTTCGCGGGCCTCAACGGTGACCGTGAACGGCGTCTCGAACGGCGACTCGTTCTTGGCCGCCATCAGGTCCAGGCCCAGCTCTTCGCAGCGCTCCGGGGTGAGGGAGAGGCAGATGAGCCCCCGTCCGTGCGTGGCCATGAAGTTGACCGTCGCGGGCGTGGCGAACTGGGCGGCCATGGTCAGGTCCCCCTCGTTCTCGCGATCCTCGTCGTCGCAGACGACCACCATGCGGCCCTCGCGGATCTCCTCGATGGCCTCCTCGACGCTCGAAAACGGAGGGCTCATCGGGGCATCAGCTTCTCGACGTACTTGGCCAACACGTCGACTTCCAGGTTGACGAGGGTCCCGGCCGCGGCGGCGCCGAGGTTGGTGCGCTCGAGGGTCTCAGGGATGAGGGAGACCGAGAAGGAGTCCTCGCCCACCGCCACCACGGTCAGTGACACGCCGTCCACGGCGATCGAGCCCTTCTCCACGACGTAGCGCAGGAGCTTGGGCGGGGCCTCGAAGACGAGGATGCGGGCGAAGCCGTCCTCGCGCGCCTCGAGCAGCATCCCGATCCCGTCGACGTGCCCCTGGACGACGTGGCCGCCCATCCGGTCGGCGGCGCGGAGGGGGAGCTCGAGGTTCACCCCGTCGCCTGAGGCGACGCCGGCCAGCGAGGAGCGCTGCAGGGTCTCGTGCATCACGTCGGCCCGGAAGGCGCCGCCGTCGATCTCCCTGGCCGTCAGGCAGACGCCGTTGACGGCGACGGAGTCGCCGTGGGCCAGCTCGCCGGAGAGCCCGGTGCGGACGGTGAGGCGCACACCGGCGGCGGTGGTGTCCACGGCGTCCACCGCACCGAGGTCTGCGACGAGTCCGGTGAACATCGAGTCAGTCTAGTTCCGCCACCGACACGGGCACACCGCCGCGCCTCACCACCGAGCACGAGCCGGCTTCGCCGCCGCTCGGGTCGCACGAGGGGTCAGCGAGACCAGGGTGGTGCTGCGCTTCACCATGCTCTCAACCGGGCGCGGACGAGCACGTCGGCCCCGACGCGCTCGACGTCGAGCGAGAGGGCGCGGGTCGCGTCGGCGATCCGCTCGGCGCCGTGCCCCTCCAGCGGGTCGCGCGCCGCGCCACCACCGAGCACCATGGGGGCGAGGAAGAGGCGCATCTCGTCGATCTCGCCGGCGTCGAAGAAGGCGCCCGCCAGGCGCGGGCCGCCCTCGAGCAGGATCGAGGTGACGCCGGCGCTGCCGAGCGACTCGAGCGCCGAGCGCACGCGGGCCGGCTCGTTCTCGCCGACCGCGACGACGACCTCGACGCCCGCGATCTCCAGCGCGTCCGTCGCGTGGCGCGAGGCGGCGCGGGAGACCACCACGGTGACCGGCAGCTCGTCGGCCCCGCGCACGAGTCGCGAGTCGAGCGGGATGCGTCCCTCGGAGTCGAAGATCACGCGGCGCGGCTGGCTGCGCACGTCGTCCACGCGCGCCGTCAGCAGCGGGTCGTCGGCCAGGGCGGTGCCGATCCCGACCGCCACGGCGTCGCACTCGGCACGCCACAGGTGGGCCTGGTGACGGGAGTCCTCGCCGGAGATCCACTTCGAGTCGCCGGTCCGGGTGGCGACCTTGCCGTCGAGGGTCATGGCGGACTTGAACAGGACCCAGGGCCGGCCGGTGCGCGAGTGCTTGCGGAACGCCTGGTTGAGCAGGCGCGCGCGGGCGGCGACCTCGCCGTCGGCCACCGCCACCTCGATCCCCTCGTCGCGCAGGATGCCGAGGCCGCGGCCGGAGGCCTTCTCCGTCGGGTCGTCGGACGCGACGACCACCCGGGCGATCCCGGCCTCGGTGATCGCCTCCGTGCACGGCGAGGTCTTGCCCTCGTGGCAGCAGGGCTCCAACGAGACGTAGAGCGTCGCGCCCGCCGGGTCGTGCCCCGCCTCGAGGCTCGCCGCCAGCGCGGCGCGCTCGGCGTGCGAGCCGCCGTACTCGGCGTGGAAGCCCTCGCCCAGCACCTGCCCGTCGCGAACGATCACCGCACCCACCTGCGGGTTGGGGCTCACGCGTCCGCGGCCACCCTCGGCCAGCGTCACCGCCCGGGCCAGGTGGGCCTCGTCCGTGGCGATCAGGGCGTTCACGTCACTCAGCCTAGGGATCGACCGCCGCGGTCAACGGTCCGGCGCTGCCGACGTGGCGCACGCGCCGTCGCGCAGGCGGTAGACGACCAGCTCCGGCCCCGGCCGGGCGTAGGCCAGTGGTCGGTAGTTGAACGACGAGTCGAAGGAGAACGGCACCGGCTGGGCCCCGTCGTCGTACGGCGACACGCGGTGGACGATGTCCGCGCGCCGGCGCAGCTCGGCGTAGTACCGCAGCGCCTGCGGCACCGCCTCGGGCTCGGCGTCGGCCCGGCCGTACTGCGTCGACCCGGTGATCACCCAGCAGTAGCCCCCGCGCGCGTAGGCGCTGACCAGCCCGGGGCGGGTGGTGCGCTCGTAGTCCTCGAGCTTGACCACCCGCCCGCGCCCCGGGCGCACCGAGCCGTCGTTGTCGACCCTCGAGCGCGAGGTGGGCCACTTGTTCCAGCGCGAGCGCGGCGCGCCGGGATCGCTCGCCCATTGGTCGGGGAACACCGGTTCGACCACCACCTTCGAGCGCGGGGGCACGTTGCGCACCATCCAGTCGCGGACGAGCTGGCGGGTGTCCTCGCGCGCGAGGACACTGCTGGAGTGGACCGAGACGACCGCGCCCTGCGCACAGACGAGGACGCCCGCGAGCGCCACCGCGACCCCCGGGCGCGGCAGGCGGCTCGCCAGCGTCACGGCTCCCCAGGCGGCCAGCAGGCAGAGCAGCGGGACGACGGGAAGCACCCAGCGGGCGAAGAAGCGGTCCTGCGACCCCATGAAGAGGACGAAGAGGACCACGGGGACGACGAGGACGAGGGCGGCGCCCCGGTCGCGAACCGCGAGGCCGACGCCTCCGCCGAGCGCCGCGGCAAGCGGCAGCCAGCCCAGGCCCCAGGTGAGCGCCCCGGCGTAGTAGAGGATGCCGTTGTCCTGCGTGAGCCCGAGCTTGCCGCCGCCGTCGTTGGACGCGCTGGACTGGTCGGCGAGGCCGTCGGAGAAGGCGGGGAAGTCGAGCAGCGCGTACGGGTTGGCCACGAGGAAGGCGCCGAGGGCGACGAGGCCGGCGAGCGGCAGGCCGACCCGCCGGCGCGGGCCCGCCACCGCGGCGGCCACCAGGCACAGGACGACGATCCCGGCCGTGTACTTCGTCGCGCACGCCAGGCCGATGCCGAGGCCCGCGACGGCGTAGTCGAGCGGCCGGCCCGACCGCAGGACTCCCGCCACCCCGACCAGCGCGAAGCAGAGCGGCGCGAGGGTGGGCACGTCGTTGAGCGCGAAGTGGGCGTAGAAGACGGCGAGGAAGCTCGTGGCCAGCAGCGCGGCCGCGAGGAGGCCGACCCGGCGATCGGCGAACAGGCGGCTCCCGGCGAGGTAGAGGAGGCCGACGGCGGCGGTGCCGAGCACCGCTGCGCAGACCCGCGCGACCACGACGACGTCGCCGAGGTTCGCCGCGTAGGCGGCCTGCACCCCGTCGCCACCCCAGCGCAGGGCGAAGACGGCGTGCAGCAGGTAGGTGAAGCCGGGCGGGTTGATGAAGTAGCCCGGGTTGTAGGAGTGCCCGAACATCCCGATCGCGCGGGGGACGAAGTGGGCGTTCTCGTCCGCGTTGTAGACGTAGGGCAGCCCCGTGTCGATCCCCCACAAGCGCAGCGCGAGCGCCGCGACGAGCAGCGCGCCGACCGCGAGCGGCCAGCCCGGCCCGGCGCGCCTAGCAGCGGACATAGGCCGCGTAGTACGGCGTGACGGTCACGCGGCGCCAGCCGGGCCGGGGCACCTGGATCAGGGTGGAGTCCCCGCCGTCCGTCAGCGCGTGCTTGTAGATCGCGAAACGGCTCGTGACGAAGACCGCGACGCCGCGCTGGGCCCGCGCGCCACGGCCGTTGTCGACCCGCTGGGCGCCCGGCTCGCCCTCGTCGGCACGCGCGAAGACCTCGTCGGCCTCGAGATCCATGATCCAGCGCGCGTCGGGCACGAGCTTGTGGTTGGGCAGGGTGAGCGGGCCGCAGCGCAGGCCCCGGGCGACCTCCGGCCCCTTCAGCGCCTGCTCGAGCGCGACGTGGGCGTCACCGCGGAAGGTCAGTTCCGAGCGGAAGCGGTTGACGTTGACCCGGGTGACCGTGTAGGCCGAGCCGAGCACCACCAGGAGGCTCGCCGCGGCCATCCACACCCGGCGTGCCCGCGAGCCGGGCGCGAGCATCGTGAAGCCGCCGAGGGTGACCGCGGCGAAGACGAGCAGGGCCAGCGCGGCGACGATCAGGTAGCGCTCGATGACGCTCAGGCCGGCCAACCCGATCAGCACGAAGGTCCCCAGACCGCAGAGGAGCAGGACGAAGGGCATGACCATCCGCCGCGGGGTCATCAGCGCCGCGATGACGATGCCGGCCAGCGCCGCGAGCCAGACGGGCAGCTTGACCAGGCTCGAGAGGAAGTAGGGCATCGCCGAGGGGATCTCCGTGAGGGTGCGCTGGCGCCCGAGGTCCTCCGCCGAGCCGCTCGTGTAGAGCAGCGAGAAGAGCGGGTCGCCAGTGACCGCCAGGTCGACCAGGCACCAGACCACCGGCCCGATCGCGGCGAGCGCGGCGTACCTCAGGCGCTCCGGCCAGCTCGCCGGGACGGCCAGCCACAGCCAGTACAGCGCGGCGAGCAGCCACGCCTCCGGGCGCAGGAGCCCGGCGAGGGCGAGCAGGACGAGGACGGCCGTCCCCCGCCGCGGGCGCTCCGCCTCGAGCGCCGCCGCCCACACCACCAGGGTCAGGTACGGCACGTCGATGTAGCCCCGCGCGGCGAGGAACGCGAAGTCGAAGCGGGTGACCAGGAGCGCCGCGGCGATCAGCCCGACGAGCGGCGTGAAGGCGATCCGGCCGAGCCGGTACAGGCCCCAGACGAGCCCCAGGAAGGCCGCGAAGATGAGGGCGATCCAGATCCGGTCGGCCACGTCGCCGAACAGGGAGAGGCCCGCCCCGACCGCGATGGCGAGCGGGTGCTGCGTCGGCACGCGGAAGCCCTCGAAGAAGGGCCGGGTGCCGTCCAGCACCTCGCGGCCCCACAGCAGCGAGTAGTAGGAGTCGTAGTTCGGATAGGTCGGGAAGACGAAGAAGCCGACGGCGAACCCGAGGCAGAGCAGCGCGAAGGCGACGCGGGGAAGGGACTCGCTCGCCATCGGGGGTTGAACATAGGGCTCCCACGCACCCGGTCCGCCCCGCGCGGTAGTTTGAGACGGCAGTGAAGCTGATCATCCAGATCCCGTGCCTCAACGAGGAGGAGTACCTTCCCGTCGCGCTCGCCGACCTCCCACGCGAGCTCGATGGCTTCGACACGGTGGAGTGGCTCGTGATCGACGACGGCTCGACGGACCGGACGGTCGAGGTGGCCGTGGAGCACGGCGTGGACCACATCGTGCGCCTGACGAACAACAAGGGCCTCGCCTCGGGCTTCCAGGCGGGGATGGACGCGTGCCTGAAGCTCGGTGCCGACGTAATCGTCAACACCGACGCCGACAACCAGTACTACGGGCCCGACATCGCAAAGCTGGTGGCCCCCGTCCTGCGCGGTGACGCGGACATGGTGGTCGGCGACCGCGAGGTGATGACCATCGAGCACTTCTCGCCGGTCAAGAAGTCGCTGCAGAAGCTCGGCTCGGCCGTCGTGCGCGGCGCATCAGGGACCGACGTGCCCGACGCCACCTCCGGCTTCCGCGCCTACAACCGCGAGGCGGCACTCGCCCTGCAGGTCGTCTCGAAGTTCACCTACACGCTCGAGACCATCATCCAGGCGGGAAAGATGACCGTGGCGGTGGACCACGTGCCCGTGCGGACGAACGGCAAGCTGCGCGAGTCGCGCCTGTTCCCGTCCATGTGGACCTACATCCGCCGCAACGGGCTGTCGATCTTCCGGATCTACTCGATGTACGAGCCGCTGCGCGTCTTCATGACGGGCGCGATCCTGCTCGGGATCGCGGCGGCGGTCCTGTTCGGGCGTTTCGCGTACTTCTACGTGACGGGCGACGGAGCGGGCAACGTCCAGTCGCTGATCCTCGGCGCCGTCCTCTTCAACGCGGCGATGGTTCTCGCCGCGCTCGGCGTGATGGGCGATCTGCTCTCCGGCCAGCGGATCATGCTCCAGCGCACCTTCGAGCGGGTGCGTCGCATCGAGCTCGAGCTCGGCGTCCCGCCGTCGCATTACGAGCCCGGCGCCCAGGCGACGGGCCAGCCGTCCACCACCGGCGCCGCGGCCGCCCCTCCCCCCGGTCCGGGCCGCACGGAAGAGCGCGAGGCGCTGCGGGTATGAGCACGCTCACGCGCGACGCCGAGGGGACCGTCACCGGCAACACCTACGACAAGTACGGCTCGAACAACCCGGTCGTCCGGCGGCTGATGGCCTCCTTCGAGCGTGACCTCGGGGAGCTGTTCACCCGTGCGGCCCCCGCCTCGCTGCTCGACGTGGGCTGCGGCGAGGGCGTGCTGACCCACAAGTGGGCCGCCGCGCTGGCCCCGCGCCGGGTGGTCGGGATCGACCTCGAGGACCCGCCGATACAAGCCGAGTGGGCCAAACGCCAGGCGGCGAACCTCGACTACCGGATCATGAAGGCGCAGGACCTTCCCTTCGCCGACTCGGCGTTCGACGTCGCCACCGCCATCGAGGTGCTCGAGCACGTGCCCGACCCCGAGCACACGGTCGCCGAGATGGCCCGCGTGGCGGGCCGCCACTTGCTCCTGTCGGTTCCGCGCGAGCCGCTGTGGCGCGGGCTGAACCTGGCCCGCGGCGCGTACCTGAAGGAGCTGGGCAACACCCCCGGGCACCTGAACCACTGGTCCAAGCGAAGCTTCATCTCGCTGCTCGGGCGCCACGGGGAGGTCGTGGAAGCGCGGTCGCCGTTCCCGTGGACCATGCTGCTCGTCCGTGTGTGACGTCGTCCCGAGGACGAGCGCCAGATGCGCAGCCCAGATCCGGCCGGACGGAACCGGTTAGCGCGAGCGGGTACGGCGCCGGCGCGAAGCTCCTCTCCGTCGGCATCGCGTCGACGGGCCTGGTCACCTTCGCGTACTTCTCCGTCGCGTCCTACGCGCTCGACGGCCCGCAGTACGCCCGCGTCACCCTGCTCTGGGCGGTCCTCTTCATCGTCGTCTCGGTGCTCTATCGCCCGGTGGAGCAGCTCCTGTCGCGGACGATCGCCGACCGTCGGGCGCGGGGGCTCGAGTCGGGTCACCCGGTCCGGGGCCCGCTGCTCATCCAGGCCGGCTTCGCGCTCGCGTTCCTCGTCGCGGCGCTGCTCGCCCGCGAGCCGCTCGAGGAGGTGCTCGGCGGTCCACCGTTGTTCTGGATCTTCGTCGCCGCGGTCGAGTTCTACTCCGCGTCGTACTTCGCGCGGGGCTACCTCGCGGGCCACCAGCGCTTCGCGCTGTACGGCGGGCTCGTCTTCCTCGAGGCCAACGCGCGGCTGCTCTTCGCCCTCGCGGTGCTCGTCGGCCTCGCCTCGGGCCAGACGGCGGTGGCGCTTGGCATGGCCGCCGCCCCGCTGCTCTCGCTCGTCGTCGTCCCGCTCGCCTTCTCGGGTCGCAGAGCGGGCGGTGGGGAGAAGGTCCAGGCGGCAGCACGCAGCGGCGGCGGCTTCGCCGTGGCCGTCTTCCTCGTCCAGCTCTCCGAGCAGACGCTGCTCAACGCCGCCGTCCTGCTGGCGGAGGTCACGTCCGAGGACGCCGCCGTGGCCGGCTTCGTGTTCAGCGCGCTGCTCATCGCCCGCGCCCCGCTCCAGCTCTTCCAGGCGATCCAGGGTTCGCTCCTCCCCCACCTCGCCGGGCTCGAGGCGACCGCCGGCGCGGACGAGTTCTCGCGGGCCATCCGGATCACCGTGCTCGCCATCGTCGCCTTCGCGGGCGCGGTCGCCCTCGGGCTGCTGGCCGTCGGGCCGTTCGCCATGGACGTCCTGTTCGAGGACGAGAAGACGTTCGGGCGCTTCGGCCTCGTCCTCGTGGCGGTCGGGATGGGCGCCCACCTCGTCGCGGGGACGCTCAACCAGGCGGCGCTGGCCCGCGACCGCGCCGGCCTCGCCGCCGCCGCCTGGCTGTTGAGCGCCGCGGCGTTCGTCGGCTGGATGCTCCTCGAGGTCGTCGACGATCCGCTCCTGCGCGCCGAGACGGGATACGCGGGCGCCGCGGTGCTCCTGTGCCTGCTGCTGACCGCCGTCTACCGGCGATCCCAGCCGGGCCGGGCGGGTGACTGAGCGGCGATGCGTCATGAAGTGGGCCCGCCGTGCCGATCAGGAACGGACATGGACCTGCCCTGCAACGACATGGCCGCCGCCCGGCTCGCCGCGTTCCGGCTGGTCGAGGCGGTGCAGGGCGGCGACACCGGCGATGCGCTCGCGACGCAGCTTGCGACAGCCGAGCGCCACGGGTGGGAGGGCGTGCTCCGCGTGCTGCTCTACGCCCACGCGGTACGGGCCGAGCTGGCGGGGGACGGCTCCCTCGAGGCGGCGATCGACCGCCTCCACCAGCACGCGGCGCGCGGTGGCGACCGCGCCATGCGGGCCGCTGCGCTCGCGTACCGCGCCGAGCACCGCTTCCGGTCGGAGTCCGCCGGCGTGCAGCAGGACGGGGAGGCTGACCTCGCCCTCGCCACCGCCCTGCTCACCCGGGCCCAGGAAGGGGCCCTGGAGCGGGCCCTGGCGTACGTCGGATGCGCACTCGCCTATTCGCAGCGCGAGTTGTGGGAGCTCGAGGAGGAGATGTACACCGAGGCGTCGGCGCTCCTGCCGTTCTGCGAGGAGCCCGTGACAGACCGCGTCGTCCTCTTCAACCGAGTGGACACCCTCCTGAGCATGGCGTGCAGCCTGCGTGAGCTGGGCGA
>Ga0136612_10001246_pt1 | contig 10710 bp, 9 predicted proteins | sample AntDryUQ224A2306_2_FD_106644 | JGI IMG/M metagenome (GOLD analysis project Ga0136612, IMG submission 106644) | Polar desert sand microbial communities from Dry Valleys, Antarctica - metaG UQ224A (23.06) | ecosystem: Environmental > Terrestrial > Soil > Desert | place: Antarctica: Dry Valley...
AACTGGCTCCGATTGAACTGGGTCGGCTGACCGTAACCAAACCGTCACGTCATTGCAACGCACGTCTGCAGCTGGCACGCCAGGGGAGTGCGGCTGGCGTGGCAATTTTCGCGCTCAGCCCCGCAGACTGCGTCTGATCAGCGAGGGCGCTCACCGGGCGATGAGGTCTGGCGTCAGGTCGGCGACCGTGCTGGCCCCGATGAGGGCCATGGTGCGACGGACGTCGTCGTCGAGCATGGTCAGGACGTGGTCGACGCCGCGCTCGCCGGCGGCGCCGAGCCCGTAGAGCCACGCCCGCCCGGCCATGCAGGCCGTGGCGCCGAGGGCGAGGGCCTTGACGATGTCACTCCCCCTCCGCACACCGCCGTCGCAGATGATCTCCATCCGGTCGCCGACCGCGTCGGCGACCGGGGCCACGAGGTCGATCGGCGCCGGCGCCCCATCGACCTGCCGGCCGCCGTGGTTGGACAGCGCGACGGCCTCGACGCCGCGCTCCGCGGCCAGCACGGCATCGGCGACCGTCTGCACCCCCTTGATTACGATCGGTCCCGCCCACCGCTCCCGCAGCCAATCGACGTCGCCCCACGACAGGTTGGCGTCGAACTGGCTGTTCGTGAACGTCGCCAGCGACACCGGGTCGGTCCCGTCGCTCGGCCCACCCGGCCCCCGACCGACGACGTTGGCAAAGCGGATCGGGTCCGACCGCACGAACGCCCAGGTCCACCCAGGGTGCACGGCGCCGTCGAGCAGCGTGCCGATGCCCAACTTCGGCGGCATCTCGAATCCGCGCCGGACGTCGCGCTCTCTTCGACCGAGCACTGCGGTGTCGACAGTGAGGACCAGCGCCTCGTAGTGGGCTGCGGCCGCCCGCTCGACCAGTTCGGCGACGAGGCCACGGTCTCGCCACGCGTAGACCTGGAACCACAGCCGCCCGTCGCTAACCGCCCGCACCTCCTCGATCGAGCGGGTGGCCAGCGTCGAGAGCGTGTACGGCAGCCCGGCCCGCTCGGAGGCGCGGGCCGGCGCGAGCTCGCCATCGGGGTGGGCGCAGCGCGTGAACCCCGTGGGGGCCAGCACCAGCGGCAGCGGGAGCGGGCGACCTAGCAGCATCGTCGCCGGGTCCACCTTGCCGACGGCGCGCAGCACGCGCGGGCGGAAGCCGATGCGGCCGAACGCTTCGGTGTTCTCGGCGAGGGAGCGTTCGTCCTCGGCCCCGCCGTCGCAGTAGTCGAACACGCCGCGTGGCAGGCGGCGCTTGGCGATCCGCCGCAGATCGGAGACCGAGGCGACCCGCTGCAACCGCCGGGCCACGGGATCGAGCTCGATTCGGCGGAACCGCATGACCGAGCGAAGGGAATCGAACACGGTCAGAGTCTGCACCGGTCAGAGGGCTTCATCGCTCACCATCCGGCCGGCGGAGAGCTCGATGCGGCGGGTGAGATGGACGTGGTCGAGCAGCGCCCGGTCGTGGGTGACCAGGAGCACGGTGCCGTCGAAGCCCTCGAGTGCCGACTCGAGCTGCTCGATGGCGGGCAGGTCGAGGTGGTTGGTCGGCTCGTCGAGCACGAGCAGGTTGGCGCCGGTGGCCATCAGCAGCGCCAGGGACGCGCGCGTCCGCTCCCCGGGTGACAGCGTCGCCGTCGGGCGCGTGACGTGATCGGCGACCAAGCCGAACTTGGCGAGTAGCGTCCTGGCCCCCGAGACGCCGAGTCCCGTGTCGTCCTGGAACGCCCTGAGCAGCGAGTCGGCGCCCGTCAACCGGTGGCGCGCCTGCTCCACCTCGCCGACGACCACGCTCGGACCTCGCGCCACCCGTCCGGCCGTCGGCGCGAGCCGGCCGAGCAGCACGGCGAGGAGCGTCGTCTTCCCGGACCCGTTGGCGCCGACCAGCGCGATGCGCTCCCCCGCCCCGACGACGAGATCGATCGGGCCGAGGCGGAACGAACCGCGCCGGGCCTCGACGTCGTCGAGCCGGGCGACGACGTCGCCGCTGCGACCTGGTGAGGCGACCGTCAGCTTGAGCTGCCACGGCTGGCGCGGCTTGTCGACCGCCTCCAGCCGTTCCATCGCCCGCTCCGTGCGCGCCGCCCGTCCGGCCAACTGCTCGGTCTGGTTGATGCGGAAGTGGCGGATGTTCTTGTCCGGCTCGCCGGACGAGCGCACCTTGGACAGGCCCTGCGCGGCCCACTCACGCTCGCGCTGGGCGCGGCGGGCCAGCCCTCGCCGTTGCGTGTCGTACTCCTCGAACCGCACCAGCGCGGCCCGCCTGGCGGTCTCCCGCTCGTCGAGGTACGCCTGCCAGCCGCCGGTGAACAGCGACCCGCGGTGGGTGAACTCGTCGAGCTCGAGCACGTCGGTGATCGTCCGGGCGAGGAACGTCCGGTCGTGGCTCACGAGCACGACGGCAGACGGCAACCCGATCATCCACCGCTCGAGCCGGTCGAGCCCATCGAGGTCCAAGTCGTTGGTCGGCTCGTCGAGCAGGAACACATCGAATCGGGCGAGCTGCAGCGCACCCAACCCGACCCGCGCCGCCTCACCCCCCGACAGCGTGGCGGTCGGCTGATCGAGGAGGTCCGGTGAGAGGCCGAGCTCATCCCACACCTCGCCGGTCCGGGCATCAACATCTGCGCCGCCGAGGGCCAACCACCGCTCGAGCGCCGCGGCGTAGCGGTCGTCGGCGCCGACCGCGCTCGACGCCAGCGCGTGGGTCGCCGCCTCCAACTCGGCAGTGGCCGGCGACACGCCGGTGCGGCGGGCCAGCTGGGCTTGCACGGTCTCGTCGGTCAGGGTCGGCTCCTGCGGCAGGTACCCGACGGTTGCCGACGGCGGCGTGCGCTCGACCCGTCCACGATCGAGCGGCAGTAGCCCGGCCAGCACCTGGAGCAGGGTCGACTTGCCGACGCCGTTCGGTCCGACGACGCCGATGCGCTGGCCATCGGCGACCGTGAGGTCGACGCCCTCGAGGACGGTCGTCGGCCCGCGCGTCACGGTCACGTCACGAGCACGGAGTGGAGCGGCAGCAGGCACGAGAGCATCCGATCAAGAACCAGCGCAGCGGACGGTCCGCCGGGCGTTCGACGTCGATCTCAGCTGCGCATCGACCCAGTCTGGCTCAGATCTCCGCGCCCGCGACGCTCACGTTCGCGAAGGATCCGGCTGCCCCGGTCGTACGTCAGGTAGTTCCACGTCCAATTGAGGAACACGTTCAGCCGGTTGCGGAAGCCGACCAGGTACACGAGGTGCAGGCCGAGCCACGCCAGCCACCCGGTCGGGCCGCCGAAGCGCAGCCCTCCCGGCAGCTCCGTCACCGCGTCGTGCCGGCCGATGGTCGCCATCTGGCCACGGTCGTGGAACCGGAATCGTTTGGTCGGGTGGCCCTCGAGGCGGCGGATGATCTGCCGCGCGACGTGCTTGCCGGCTTGCATCGCCGGACGGGCGACTTGGGGCAGCGGCACGCCTTTCGGCCCGAGCATGAGGGCGATGTCCCCGATGGCGAAGACGTCTGGGTGGCCGGGGACCGAAAGGTCCGCCTCGACCACAAGGCGGCCGCCCGAACCCGTCGGGGTTCCGAGCGTGTCGGCCAGTGGTTCGGCCTTCACGCCCGTCGTCCAGATCGTCGTGCCGGCGGGGATCACCGTGCCGTCGCTGAGTTCGACCCGGTCGGCGTGCACGCTGGCGACGCCGACGCCGAGGCGCACCTCGACGCCTCGCCGTTCGAGCGTTCGCTTGGCCCGGCGAGCCGACTGTGGGCTGAACGCGGCGAGCAGGCGATCCGCCTGGTCGACGAGGACGATCCGCGCGTCGGCCACCGGCAGCTCGGGGAAGTCCTTGACGAGCACCTTGCTGTACAGCTCGCGCAGCGCGCCGGCCAGCTCGACGCCCGTGGAACCGCCCCCGCACACCACGATGTCGAGGGCGCCGTCGGATATCGCCGACGGATCGGCGGCTGCCCGCTCGAAGAGGTCGAGGATGCGGGCACGGATCGCCAGCGCGTCCTCGAGGTGCTTCAGCGTCAGGGTGTGGTCGACCACGCCCTCGACGTCGAAGTGGTGGGCGACTGCTCCAGCGGCGATGACCAGCGTGTCGTACCCGACGACCGCGCCGTCGTCCAGCTCGACCGTCTTCGCGGCGAGGTCCACCGCCTCGACGCGACCCATGCGGACGCGGGCATTGCCCGACCGTCGCCCCCGGCGCACGATCGCCCGCACCGGCTGGGAGATCGCGTCGCTCTCCAAGCCGGCCGTCGCCACCTGGTACAGGAGGGGCTGGAACGTGTGGAAGTTGTTGGCGTCGATGAGGAGCACGGACATCGGCGCGCCGAACAGGTTGCGGGCGACAGCCAGACCACCGAAGCCGGCACCTACGATGACGACCCGCGGCGCATCGGGTGACCCACTTGCTCCGGGTGTCCAATTTCCTTCGGGCAAGGGGTTCACACCCGCAGAGTAGGCTCGGCCGCATGGCCGTCGTCGGTGAGCACCATCCGGCTTTCGAGGAGTACTGCGAGTGCATCTTCGAGTTGGCGGAGGACGACCTCAGCGTCATCCAGGCGCGGATCGCCGACCGCCTCAACGTCAGCCGGCCGGCGGTCAGCGAGATGATCCGCCGCCTCGAGACCGAGGGCCTGGTGTCGACCGCCGACGGCATCCACCTGACCGACCACGGTCAGGAGTTGGGCACCAAGGTGGTTCGTCGGCATCGCCTGGCCGAGCGCTTCCTGACCGACGTGCTGGACCTTAGCTGGGCCGAGGCGCACCACGAGGCGGGCCGGTGGGAGCACGTCATGAGCGAGTCGGTCGAGGCGGCGATCAACCGCCTGCTCGGCAACCCGACCACCTGCCCGCACGGCAACCCGATCCCCGGTTCGGACTACGTGGAGCAGAACACCCGCCCGCTGTCCGCCGTCGCCGTCGGGACGCCGTTCACCGTTCGGCGGATCCCCGAGGAGTTGGAGTTCACGCCGGGTCTGCTCGAGTTCCTCGAGGCCAGCTCGCTGCAGCCCGGGCGCAGGGGCACGCTCACGGCGGCGGCGCCCGACGGCACCATGACGGTCGAGATCGACGGCCGCCACGTCGGGGTCGGGGCCTTCGCCAGCGCCCGCATCCTCGTCGCCGCAGCGTGACCCGCCGGGCTGGCGGCCCGCTCGTCCTCGTTGTGGGGCTCGCGTTCGTCGCGTCCGGTTGTACGGCCACGACGGTCGACCCCGCCGTGACCACGTCCGGCGATCTGCCCACGACGATCGCGTTGGCGATCGACGAGGGACGGGACGAGCTGCTCGTCCAGCTGGACGTCGAGCTCGGCGCGCTCAGCAGGCGGATCTCGGAGAGTGACGGCGAGGCCGAGGCGCTGGCTCGCATCGACACCCTGTGGTCGGCGCTGCAGGTCGACCTGCAGACCGACCGACCCGAGCTGGTCGCCGGATTCCGGTCCGTCATCGACCTCGCCCGCAGCGCCGTCAACCGCCGCCGCCCGGCCGACGCCGACAAGGCACGGCTCAACGCCGAGGCGCTCTTCGCCGCTGCGGCCACGTGATGCGGTGGCATCGGTGCAGGGCTGGCAGCATGATGGACGACCGATGACCAGCGAAGGGAGATGCGGGTGACCAAGACAGCGGCTGAGTTGGTGGCGGAGGCGAAGGGGCGGATCGAGAAGCTGTCCGTCGAGGAGGTGGCGGCCGAGATGGAGAAGGGCGACGCCGTCCTCGTCGACCTGCGCGAACCAGAGGAGTTGACCGCCGGCGGCAAGATCCCCGGCTCGGTCAACGTGCCACGGGGGATGCTCGAGTTCCGCGCCGACCCGTCCAGCTCGTACCACCAGGATCCGCTCGACCCGTCGAAGCGGGTGATCGTCCACTGCGCCTCCGGCGGCCGGTCGGCACTGGCCGCGGCGACGTTGCAGGACATGGGCTACAGCAGCGTCGCCCACCTCGAGGGCGGATTCAGCGCCTGGAAGGAAGCCGGCCAACCGACCGAGTAGCCGCCCGGCGCGGGGCCGAACTGGGCGCAGATCGCTCGAGATGAGCGATGAGTGGTCCTGCGCCACTCATCGCTCATCGCGACTGGCGGCGTCGGCGGTCACATCGCCGCGGCATTGCAGATCGCTATGCTTCGTGTATGGCGCAGCTGGTCACTCGACTCGACGACGAGCTCGTTGCAGCGGTTGATGACTTGGTCAGCGCAGGCGTCGTCAGCAGCCGGTCGCAGGCTGTTCGCATCGGTCTGCAGCAGCTGCTCGAGCGACACCGCCGCAAAGAGATCGGAGCACGGATCGTCGCCGGCTATCGGGCTCGGCCGCAGGCTGATGACGAGCTCGGTTGGAGTGATGACTCCTCGATCAGGATGATCGCCGAGGAACCCTGGTGACTCCAGGCCAGGGCGAGGTCTGGTGGGCCGAAGCGCTGGACAAGCGCCGCCCCGTCCTCGTCGTGACCCGCAGTGACGCCGTGCCTGTGCTGCATTGGATCGTGGTCGCCCCAGTCACCCGCACAGTTCGCAGCATCCCCACCGAGATCCCACTCGGTGCCGAGCACGGTCTCGATGTCGAGTGCGCCGCGTCGTTCGACAACCTGCAGCCCATCCGGCGCAACTTGCTCACCGACCGCGTCGGCGTGCTCGGCGTCGAGGGGCGCGACGAGATCTGCCGCGCGTTGGCCGCCCTCGCCGATTGCTGATCCATTGGGGCGAGCCGGTCGCCAAACTGGGCGCGGATCGTGTCGAAGTGAGCGAGCGAGTCTTCGAGCGAGCGAACCAGCAACGGTGGATCGATTGCACGAGTCGATGGGGCACCATGAGCGATCTGCGTCATTTGACCGCTCATCGCTCATCGCGGCCGGCGGCAGAAGTGGCCCCGGCGGCGGCGAGCAGCTTGGCGGCGGCGGCACTGGGGGTCGTGGTGCCGGCGGCGAGCTGGGCGATGAGGTCCGGCACGAGCTGACGGACCTCGGGGTCGGACTCGACGCTGGCTCGGAGGCGGTCCTGGACGAGCTGCCACATCCAACGCACCTGCTGCTCCCCCCGGCGCTGCTCGAACTGGCCGGTGCGCTCCAGCGTTGCTCGGTGGGCCTCGATCTGCTGCCACACCTCGGCCAATCCCGTGCCCTCGACAGCGCTGCACGTCAGCACCGGGGGCGACCACTCGCTCGTCGCCGGTTCCAGCAGGTGCAGGGCACCGGCCAGCTCCACCGCCGCTTGCTCGGCATCCAGGCGATGCGTCCCATCGGCCTTGTTCACCGCCAGCACGTCGGCCAGCTCCAGTACGCCCTTCTTGATGCCCTGCAGCGAGTCGCCGCTGCGCGCCAGCAGCAGGACGAGGAACGTGTCGACCATCTCGGCGACGGCGACTTCGGATTGCCCGACGCCGACCGTCTCGACGAGCACCACGTCGAACCCGGCCGCCTCGACGACGACGATCGCCTCGCGGGTGGCACGGGTGACGCCGCCGAGGGTCCCCGCCGTCGGCGAAGGCCGGACGTACGCGTTGTCGTCCTGGGCCAAGCGCGCCATGCGCGTCTTGTCACCGAGGATGCTGCCTCCCGTCCGGGTGGACGAGGGGTCGATGGCCAGCACGGCCACCCGATGCCCGTCGGCGGTGAGCGTCGAGCCGAGGGCATCGATGAACGTCGACTTCCCGACGCCCGGCACGCCCGTGATCCCCACGCGCCGCGCGCCACCAGCGAACGGCGCGAGCTCCACCAACACCTTCTGGGCCAGTTCCTGGTGGTCACGTCGCGACGACTCGACAAGGGTGATCGTGCGGGCGACGGCCGCCCGATCCGCGGCCCGCACCGCGCCGACGATGGGCGCGACCTCTTCGGCGGTCACCGCCCGTCGAGCTCGGCGAGGAGGTCGATGGCAGCGTCGGCGATCACCGTGCCTGGCGGGAACACCGCCGATGCGCCAGCGGCGTGCAGCGCCTCGATGTCCTGGGATGGCACCACACCGCCGACGACGATCATGATGTCCTCGCGGCCGAGCTCGGCCAGCCCGTCACGAAGCTCGGGCACGAGCGTCAGGTGCCCGGCGGCGAGCGACGAGACGCCGACGATGTGCACGTCGGCGTCGACGGCCTGGCGAGCCACCTCGGCCGGGGTCTGGAACAGCGCGCCGACGTCCACGTCGAAGCCGAGGTCGGCGAACGCCGTGGCGATCACCTTCTGGCCGCGGTCGTGGCCGTCCTGCCCCATCTTCGCCACGAGGATGCGCGGCCGGCGGCCGTGCCGGTCGGCGAAGTCGTTGGTCAGGTCGCGCACCTTGGTCACGTTCGTCTGCTCGCCGAGCTCCTGGCGGTACACGCCGCTGATCGTACGGATCGGCGCGGTGTGGCGGCTGAACACCACCTCCAGCGCGTCGCTGATCTCACCGACCGTCGCCCGGGCCCGAGCGGCGTCGATCGACAACTTGAGCAGGTTGTCGCCCAGCCCGCCACCGCGGTTCCCGTGTGCGATCGCCCGAGCCGCCGCGGTCAGGCGATCGAGGGCCGCCCGGCAGTCGGCGTCCGATCGCTCGGCGCGCAGCCGCTGCAACTTGGCCAGCTGCTGGCGACGAACCGACGAGTTGTCGACCCTCAGCACGTCGATCGTGTCCGGCAGGTCCGGTCGGTACGTGTTGACGCCGATCACCGGCTGGCGCCCCGAATCGATGCGCGCCTGGGTGCGTGCTGCGGCTTCCTCGATGCGCAGCTTCGGCAGCCCCACTTCGATCGCCTCGGTCATCCCGCCGGCCTGCTCGACCTCCTCGATGTGCGCCCACGCAGCGATGGCGAGGTCGTGGGTCAAACGTTCGATGTAGTACGAGCCACCCCACGGGTCGATGACGCGGCCCGTGCCGGACTCCTGCTGCAGGAACAGCTGGGTGTTCCGTGCGATCCGGGCGCTGAAGTCGGTGGGCAGCGCGAGGGCCTCGTCGAGGGCGTTGGTGTGCAGCGACTGCGTGTGGCCTTGCGTCGCCGCCATCGCCTCGACGCACGTGCGGATGATGTTGTTGTAGACGTCCTGCGCGGTCAGCGACCACCCGGACGTCTGGCAATGCGTGCGCAGCGACAGCGACTTGTCACTCTGTGGATCGAACCCGTCGACGAGCTTCGCCCACAGCAGGCGTCCGGCACGCATCTTGGCGACCTCCATCGCGAAGTTCATCCCGATCGCCCAGAAGAACGACAGCCGCGGGGCGAACTGGTCGACGCCGAGCCCGGCATCGATGCCGGCGCGCAGGTACTCGGCACCGTCGGCCAGCGTGTAGGCCAGCTCGAGGTCGGCGGTCGCGCCGGCTTCTTGCATGTGGTAGCCGGAGATGGAGATCGAGTTGAACCGAGGCATCTCCGCCGACGTGAAGGCGAAGATGTCCGAGATGATCCGCATCGACGGCCCGGGTGGGTAGATGTACGTGTTGCGGACCATGAACTCCTTGAGGACGTCGTTCTGGATCGTCCCCGTCAGCGCCGCCGGTGCCACGCCCTGCTCCTCGGCGGCGACGACGTACAGCGCGAGCACCGGGAGGACCGCACCGTTCATGGTCATCGACACGCTCATCTCGTCGAGCGGGATGCCGTCGAACAGCTGACGCATGTCGAGGATCGAGTCGATGGCCACGCCGGCCATCCCCACGTCGCCCGTCACCCTCGGGTGGTCACTGTCGTAGCCACGATGGGTGGCCAGATCGAACGCAACCGACAGGCCCTTCTGACCGGCGCCCAGGTTGCGGCGGTAGAAGGCGTTGGACTCCTCGGCCGTCGAGAACCCGGCGTACTGGCGGATCGTCCACGGCTGGTTGACGTACATCGTCGGGTACGGACCGCGCACGAACGGCGCGGCGCCCGGATACGTGTCGAGGAAGTCGAGCCCGGCGACGTCCGCCGCCGTGTAGACGGGCGCGACCTCGATGCCCTCCGGCGTGACCCACGGCGCGGCATCGGGGTCCGGGTCGGCGTCGGCTCCATGTGCCCGCCACGAGGACTCGTCGACTGCGGGCGCCGGGCCGAGGTCGACAGCGGAGTAATCGGGGATGCCCGTCACGCACTCTCCTCTAGCGCATCGAGGGCGTCGGTGATGACGGCCAAGACGTCGCCGCCGGCGGACAGCAGCTGGTCGACGCCGGCCGCCCGTAGCTCGTCGGCCAGGCCGGCCGGTCGGCCGGCGAGGTAGAGACGGCGGGGACCCGCTGCCGCCACGGCTGCGGCCACTGCGACCGCCAGATCGGCGTAGCGGCGGTCGCTCGAGCAGATGCACGCCAGCCTCGCGCCGCTGGCCCGGAACGAGTCGGCCGCCGCCTCGGCGTCGTCGACACCTGTGCCGACGAGGGCCCGGATGCCCCCCGACTCGAACAGGTTCTTGGCGAACGTCGCCCGCGTCGTGTGCACGGCCGGTGGGCCAAGCGTGACGAGGAAGACCTCCGGCCGCCGACCGGTCCGCTCGGTGATCGCGTCGGCCCGCCCGCGCTGAGACTCGAACGCGTCGGCGTAGCGGACCGGCCGCAGCGGTGCGCAGAGCGCAGCGCCTGCGACCGACGGCTCATCGGAGGTCTCCAGCGTCGACACCTGCCGTGCCAAGACCTGCGGTGCCAAGACATGCGGTGCCAAGACATGCGGTGCCAAGACATGCGGTGGAGGCGTCTCGGCGAGGTCGGGGAACTCGGTGATGCCTGTCAGCGGGTGACGGCGGTGGGCGACCGCGTCGAAGCGAGCGTCGCGCACGGTCGCCACGCGCTCCTGCAC
>Ga0136612_10001247_pt1 | contig 10707 bp, 13 predicted proteins | sample AntDryUQ224A2306_2_FD_106644 | JGI IMG/M metagenome (GOLD analysis project Ga0136612, IMG submission 106644) | Polar desert sand microbial communities from Dry Valleys, Antarctica - metaG UQ224A (23.06) | ecosystem: Environmental > Terrestrial > Soil > Desert | place: Antarctica: Dry Valley...
AGGGAACACGGCGCAGCAGTTCGACAGGGGCTCCAGCCATGCTTGGATCTAAGCAGGTTGGCCCACGGAGCATCAGACGGACCTCGCGCCACCCGTGAGCGACCCGAGCCGGGTGCCGATCACCGTGTCGGCCGCCTCCAGGCTGCGCGGGTTCTCCGTCACCGCCCGGAGGAAGTCGTCCCGTTCGAGGGCGAGCAGTGCCGACGCGGTCACCGCGCGCACGGTTGCGGTGCGGGGCACATCGCGCAGGAGCGCGATCTCCCCGAACCAATCCCCCGGCCCGAGAGGCGTGACGCGCGTACCGTCGCGTGCCTCGAGCTCGCCCTCCTCGACGAGGTAGAAGCGGTCGCCCGGCTCGCCCAGCCGGACGACCTCGGTATCCGCAGCGACCACACTCGGCACGAGACTCCCGGCGAGCTGCTCGAGCGTTGCCTCCGGCAGCGGCGCGAAGATCGGGCAGCCGCGCAGGAGTGCGACGGAGCGGCTCGGAGGCTCCGCTGCCGTCTCCATGGCCGCGAGGCGCCGCCACAGGAGTGCGACGAGGACGGGCAGGAGGGCTCCAGTTACGAGCAGCGCGCCGCGCGTGCCGAGCCCGGCGACGAGGGCCGGCGCGAGCAGGGCGCCGACGCCGATCGAACCGATGATCAGCGTCTCGAGCGCTCCAAACACCCGTGCGAGCAGCTCGTTGTCGGCGGCACGCTGGAGGAGCGTGGTGCCGGCGACGTCGGCCACGGTGTTGGCCGCGCCCACGACCGCGAGCAGCACGAGCGCCGCTGCTGCGTTCGGCCATACGGCGATCAGCGCGATGGGGACGCCCCAGAGTGCATTGGCCAGCGCGAAGTCGGTCGCGAGGCGGCCACGCGCGATCAGCGCGAAGGTGACGAGGGAGCCGAGCAGCCCGCCGATGCCGAGAGCCGAGTAGAGGAGGCCGACGCCCGCTCCCCCGAGGTCGACGAGCCTGAAGGAGATGACGACGATCAGCACCGTGAGCGCGCCGTAGACGAGCGACTGCGCCGCCGTGAGCAGGGCGATCGCGCGCACGCCGGGCTCGCGCGCGATCAGCCGGAAGCCGCCGAGCGCCTCGCCGAGGAAGTGCGTCCGGCCGTCGCCGGAGCGCTCGGGCCGTCCCGGCCCATGAATGCGCGCGACGAGGAGGGCGGAGAGGAGGAACGCGCCGGCCGTCACGGCGAAGGTCACCTCGATACCCGCGAGTGCCAGCAGCAGACCTCCGACAGCCGGGCCAAGGAAGACGGCCACGCTCTCCGTCGTGCCGGAGACGACGTTCATGGCCGTGAGCTCGGCGGGCTCGCGCGCGAGGTTGGGGACGAGTGCCGCCTTCGCGGCACGAAGCGCGGTCCCGGCGACCGAGACGACCGCGGCGAGTGCGTACACGAACGGCGCCGACGCATCGAGAGCAACGAGAATCACAGCGGCGACAAGGGCGAGCGCGCGCAAACCGTCGGCGGCCACCATCACGCGCTCACGGGCGAAGCGGTCGGCCAGCAGCGCCGTCCAGGGAGACGCGAAGGCGGCGAGCACGGAGCGCAGCACGGTCACGACCCCGGCCGCGGCAGGGCCTCCCGCCTCGTACGCAAATACAGCGATGGCGACGCCGAACGACCAGCCGCCGGCGAGCGACGAGGCCCACGCGAGCTCGAGCCGGCGCAGGTCGCGGTTGGCGAAGACCTGCCTGAGCGCGGCGGCCGGTGCTCCGAGCCGCTCGGCGAGCACCCGCCTCATGCTGCGAAGGATTGCATCTTTCGCCGGGAGGAGGGAAGATTGCAGCCGCTTCCGCGTCTTGTACTTCGACATCCCGCGGAAGCAACGAGAAAGGGAGTTTCAGATGACCGAGCGAGACGCCATCCGTGACGAAGGGCCAGAGGCCGTTCGCGAGGAGAACGATGAGCCCGACGTCGAGGCACATCAGCTCCGTGAGCAGGTACGCGAAGCCGTGCGCAACGAGGAGCCCGGCGCGGTTCGCGACGCCGTCAGAGACAACTAGCGGCCACGCGGGGGCGGGGCGGCCTCGGCCGCTCCGCCCAGAACTCGCCGAGCTCCTACGGGCGATCTCCGAGCAGGTGCTCGAGGTGCACCAGCAACTGCACGCCGGCCGCTCGCCGCTCGCCCTCCAGCCGATCGAGCGTCGCGGCAAGCCGCGCCACGATCTCGATGTCCGCCTCCTCGCCGACCAGCACGCGCTCGGCCCGGCGCGCGCGCTGAAGCAGGTCGAGCGCGATCGCGGCCTGGTTCGCGAACAGGCCCAGCAGATCCATCTCGGCCAGGCTGAAGCCGGCGCGCTGCGGCCGGTCGAGCACCTCGAGCACGCCGAGCGCCTGCTCCTCGTGGAGCAGCGGCACCGCCATCAGCCCCTTCGGAACGTAGCCGGTCGAGCTGGCGAGATCGCGCGCAAAGCGGGTATCCCGCTCCACGTCTTCGACCACGATCGACTGCCGCGTGACCAGCACCCAGCCGGCAATCCCCGTTCCTGACGGCATTCTCTGGCCGACAAGGCTGTCCGAGCCCTCCCCCGCGACCGCCTCGAAGACGAGCTCGTCGCGCGCCTCGTCCAGCAGCAGGACGGAGGAGGCCCTGGCGGCGAAGATTGCGCGGGCGACCTCGACGACCGACTGCAGCAGCGCCCGGTAGTCGCTCTCAGAGCCCGCCACGCCGGAGGCCACCGCTGCGCGCAAACGCTCGTCGGTCACGTCTCGCCGCCCACGTTGGTCGCCGTCAGGTAGAGCACGTTCTTGAGCGCGAACGGCGTCAGTCCTCGGTGCTTGCCCAGGATCGCGGCGCAGATGCCGCTCAGGTGAGGCGTCGCGAAGCTGTTCCCGGTGCACCGCATGCTCCCCCCGCCGAGCCACGCCACCTCGACGTCCACCCCGCGGGCGAAGAACTCGACCGGAGGCGAGGGGTTGTAGAAGAAGGTGCGGGCATCCGGCTCCTCGTGGCTGCCGACGGAGATGACGGAGGCGAACCGCCACGGGTAGCTCTCGACCGGCATGTTGTGCGCCGAGGCGACGACGACCGTGCGGCGGAAGTAGGCGCTGTCGGCGAGCTCGTGGAGGACGCTGGCAAGCTGGCTCTTCGTTGTCGAGAGACTCATGTTGATCACGTCGAAACCACGCTCGATCGCCCAGCGCAGCCCGGCGAGCAGTACGGGCCCGCTGCCCGTGTAGCCGGCCCCGAGCACGCGCACGCTCGAGATGCTGCAGTCCGGCGCCAGCGCGCGCACGATCCCCGCGCACGCTGTGCCGTGCCCGCACAGGTCACCCTCGGCATCTTCGACGACCTCCAGCGCGTCGGCCGAGCCGGTCACGGCCACCGCCTCCTCGACCGGACCGACGAGGGCATGGCCGCTCTCGACGCCGCTGTCGAGGATGCAGACCCGTACCCCGGCGCCCGTCGAGCCGCCCCAGGCCCACTCGCGCGTGACCCGCTCCGGCCACTCGTACGGAAGCGCGATCTGGTCGGCCGCGCCGGCGCGCAGGCTCCAGGCGGGCATGAGCTCGTCCGCACCCGTCCCCACCCTTTGATCCTATGCCCCGGCCGCAAGCGCGCGATCGGCCGCGGCAGCCGCGGCGCCGGCAAGCTCGGCGGCGCGCCGGGCGCGCTCATCGCCGGGGGCCATGCCGAGATTGACCGCGACGAGGTGCGCGGCAGCACTTGCTGCCCCGGCTGCGAGCACAGCGGCGGCGGCGGCGTCAGCCTGCGCAGAGCCGGCCGCGTGCAAGGAGACGAGCGCCGCCAGGTCGGCCACGTCGGCGGCTGCCGCCGCCAGGGCAAGCGGCAGGTCGGCCGCCTGGGCGAGCGCGGCCCCCAGGTCTGCGTCCCGCATCGGGGTCGCGAGTGCAGCCCGCGCCCGCGCGTAGGCATCGGCATCCCGCCGGGCCAGCCTGGTGAGGCGCTCCCCCAGGGCAGCGGCCTGGGCGGCCGCGCCGCCGGCCTCCTCCCAGTCCTCCGCCTCCCGGGCCGCTGCCGCCACGAGCACGGCGGCGGCGGCGGCGGTCGTCCCGGCGGCGAACCCCGCTCCGGCCGGCGTGTCGACGCAAGAGGTCTGGTCGTCGGGCATGGCCCGCCATTCTGAGGGAAGCGGCGGCGCGAGTGCCGTCACACAGTGTCGAGACGCCTGCGCAGCGCCACAACCAGCGCGCGGCTCGGCTCGATGCCGGTGAGCACGAGGGTCGCCTCGAGATCGGCGACGAGCGCGGAGCGGAACTCCGCGTCGGCCTCCGCCCGCTGCACGAGCCCGTCGAGGGTCGCCCGAGCGCGCGGCAGCTCCTGTGCGGCCCGGGCCCACGCCTCCGGCGGCGGTGCCAGGAGGCGGATCAGCTCAGCCAGCCGCTGCTCGTCGTAGCTCATCGTCATCCCTTCCGAGACGGCTCGGGCACGTCCGATCTTCCCTCCAGCTCGACACGGAGCTTCCGCAGGCAGCGCGAGATCCGACTCGCGATCGTGCCAGCCGGCAAGTCGAGCGCCGCGGCGATCGTGTGGTAGCTCTCGTCGCGCGCGAAGAAGCGGTCGAGGATCTCACGGCAGTGCTCGGGCATGCGTGCGAGCGCCTCGTGCACCACGAGCGCCTCGTCGATTCTCTCGAGCAGCTCGTCGTGCTCGCTGCCTGACGACTCCTCCTCCAGGGGCTGCTCGCGTGCTCCCTCCCGGAGGTGGTCGATGCAGAGGCGGCGCGTCAGCTGAGCGAGGTACGGCTTGACCGCGCCGTCGTCGCGGAGAGCGTGCAAACCTCCGTACAGACGAGCGAAGACCTCCTGGAAAACGTCCTCGGCATCGTGGTCGCGCAGCCCGAAGCCGCGCGAGCAGATCGCGTAGACGTAGCGGGAGAAGCGCTCGACGAGCTCGTTCCACGCCCCCTCGTCGCTCCCGCGGCAGCGCGCGACGAGCTCGGCGTCGCTCAGGCCCGAGAACGCCAGCGTCGCCTCTTGCTCAAGGCCCAGAGGTCGTCAGCTCGATCACGTTGCCGTCCGGGTCCGGGAAGTAGACGGAGTGCGCGCCGCCGTGATCCTCGAGGCGGAACTCGACTCCGCGCGCGCTCAGGTGAGCCTGCGCCCGCTCGAGGTCGCTGCTCCCGACCGCGAAGGCAACGTGGCGGAGACCGACGGACTCGTAGTCTCGATCCGCCATCTCCGTCTCGGCCTGGAACAGGGCGACGGACGACCCCATGAAGACAGGTGAGTCGTCCTGCCCCGGCTCGCTCCTCGGCTCGAGCCCGAGGACGTCGCGGTACCAGGCGATCGACCGCGGCCGATCGGACACGTTCCAACGAGACATGGTCGAGCCTCTGCAGACGAAAGCCGCTCATCGAATCACCCACTCGGCCGAGGATACGCCGGACTCGGAGACCAGACCGGGCGCATGAGCGAGACGGCGCGGCTCGGGGCAAACGACATGCGCGTCAACCATTGGGCGCCGGCTGGACGGGTGAGCCGCCCGGACGGCAGTCAGGATACGGCGGTGATCCGCGAAATCACTCCGCCGGACACCGCTCTCGCGTTTCCGGCGCTGCAGGCGCTGCGACCCGCCTACACCGACGAGGCGGCGTTCGTGCAGCGCGTCGACGGGCTCCAGCGAGCCGAGGGCTATCGGCTGGTGGGCGTCTTCGCCGAGCCGGGGGAGCACGCGCTCGCCGTCGCAGGGTTTCGCGTCGGCCACAACCTGGCCTGGGGTCACTACCTCTACGTCGACGACCTCTCGACACTCCCCGGCGCGCGACGCGCCGGCCACGGCGCGAGGGTGCTCGACTGGCTGGCGGACGAGGCGGCGCGACTCGGGTGCGACGAGCTCCATCTCGACTCGGGCGTCGGTCTGCACCGCGCCGATGCGCACAGGCTCTATCTCAACGCGCGCCTCGCGATCACGGCGTTTCACTTCGCGCGTCGAGTCTGAACGTCGGCATGGGGCCAGGTCGACACCCGCCGTGCCCTACACCTCAGAGCGGATCGGGCGTGAGCTCGCTGCAGAGGATGCGGGGGGAGCGACCCGAATGGGGCACCGCGCCCGAGAGGCGTGTCTCGTCTCCCTCCGCGCCGAGTCCCCCGTTGCAACGCGGGCGGTTTCCGAATCCGTCGTCTCGGGGCAGAAGGGTCCTTCTCAGCCCTCGAGGAAAGGATTCCAGTTGATCCTCCGCATCGATCGCATCGCCGCCGAGCTGCCGCCCCCCTCCGAGCCTGACCCTGCCGGCGCGGCCGCCGTCCAGGAGCTGCTCGGTGGCAAGTTCGGCGAGATATCGACCTTCCTGAACTACACGTTCCAGTCGTTCAACTTCCGCAACCGTAAGGGCGCGCGTCCCTTCTACGACCTCGTGGCGAACATCGCCGCGGAGGAGTTCGGACACGTCGAGCTCGTGGCGGCCACGATCAACACGATGCTGACGGGCGCCACGCCGCTCGAAAACGGCCGGCCGCCGGGCAACGCACTCGCCGCGGTCAAGGGCATCGGCAATCCCCACCACTTCCTCGCCGGGGGTCAGGGCGCGCTGCCCCAGGACTCTCTCGGCCGGCCTTGGAACGGCGACTTCGTCTTCTCCTCGGGCGACCTGGTCGAGGATCTGACGCACAACTTCTTCCTCGAGACGGGCGCGCGTAACGGCAAGCTGAAGGTGTACGAGATGGTCGAGCACCCCGCCGCCCGCGCGCTCACCGGCTACCTGCTCGTGCGCGGGGGCGTCCACCAGCTCGCCTATGCGCGTGCGCTCGAGCGGCTGACCGGCGCCGACCTCACCAAGCTGTTCCCGGCACCCCGCATCCCCACCGACAAGATCCCCGAGTGCAAGCCGCACATGGAGCGCGGCGAGCACCTGCGGCTGTACCGCTTCTCGCCGAGCGACTACCTCGAGCTCGAGGCGGTCTTCAACGGCCCGCACCCGGAGACGGGCGAGGATCTGGTCGTGATCGACGAGGCGCCGGAGGGCGTGCCCGCAAACGACCTTCCCTCCCAGCCGGCCGTCTTCGCTCCCGACTACGAGCCGGACGTGATCGCGGAGATCGCAAAGAAGCTGCGGAAGGCCGCCGGGTTGCCGGAGGGGTCTACCGCCGTCTACGCGAACGCGTAGCTCCTACTTTTCGTCTGTCGCCCCTCCGCCGCCTGGAGCGGAGGGGCGGCGGCCATGAGACGGCCCTCTACGCCTCGAGCACGCGGCGGGCGCTCGGAGAGGAGACGAAGCTCAGGAACTCCGCCACCAGCGGGCGCGATGGACCCACCGTCGAGCGCATCGCATACCAGTCACGCGTTGCCGGGCCGTCCGCGAGTGGGATCACGCCCACGAGCCCGGCGTCGAGCTCGGTCTCCACCGCGACGCGCGAGACGAACGACACCCCGAGACCGGCGCGCGCCGCCTGCTTGATGGCCCCGTTGGAGCCGAGCGTCATCGTCGTCGCATCGATGCCGGCGCTCGCGAGGAACTCCTCGTTGACCGCGCGCGTGCCCGAGCCCGGCTCGCGCAGCAGCCACCGGCAGCCCGCGAGCTGCGCCGCCGAGACACCGTCAACGCTCACCAGGGGATCCTCGGGCGCGGTCACGAGCACGAGCTCGTTGGCCCCGATGGCGTGAGCCTCGATGCGATCGTCGTGAGGCGGGCGTCCGGCGATGGCCAGATCCGCCTCGTGGCCCAGCACCAGGTCCAGAACCCGAGCGCGGTTCCCCACCTCCAGGCTCAGTCCGATGCTCGGATGGGCCGCTGCGAAGCCCCGCATGAGCGGGGGCACGAAGGACTCGGCCGCGGTCGTGACCGCGGCGATCGTCAGGGTGAGCGCGCCGCCGCCCTCCGCCTCGCGGGCGGCACGTCGACCCTGCTCCAGCAGGCCGATCACATCGGCCGCATAGGCGGCGAACTCGTGGCCGGCCGGGGTTGGCCGAACCCCGCGCCCATCCCGCTCGAGCAGGCTGACCCCCACCTCGCGCGAGAGCGCGGTCACGGCAGCCGAGACCGACGGCTGGGTGACGACGAGCGCCTCCGCGGCGGCGGTGACCGAGCCGCCGCGGACGACGGCGAGGAAGCTTCGGAGTTGGGTGAGAGTGACGGACACGGCCGTCGAAGCATAGATCGGAAGCTAATAGACATCGCGAAAGATTCGCTCGACACCGTCGCCAGTTGGGCGTACCGTGCCTCTACCACCCCGAGAGGAGTACCACCATGACGACGACGAACGGCCCCGCCGCAACGAAGGACCGCTGGGCGTCGGGAGTCACCCCGTACGCCGAGATGGGCTTCTGGGACTCCGACTACGAGCCCAAGGACACGGACATCCTGTGCGCTTTCCGCATCACCCCGCAGGAGGGCGTCGACGCGATCGAGGCCGCCGCGGCGGTGGCGGGAGAGTCGTCGACGGCAACGTGGACGGTCGTCTGGACCGACCGCCTGACCCAGTACGAGCACTACCAGGCAAAGGCCTACCAGGTCGACGAGGTTCCGGGCACGCCGGGCCAGTACATCGCCCTGATCGCCTACGACATCGACCTGTTCGAGGAGGGCTCGATCGCGAATCTGACCTCGTCGATCATCGGCAACGTCTTCGGCTTCAAGGCCCTCAAGGCGCTGCGCCTGGAGGACATGCGGATCCCGCTCCACTACGTCAAGACCTTTCCGGGCCCGCCCCACGGCATCGTCATGGAGCGCGAGTACCTGGACAAGTTCGGCCGCCCGCTGATCGGCGCCACCACCAAGCCCAAGCTCGGCCTCTCCGCGAAGAACTACGGGCGCGTGGTCTACGAGGCGCTGCGCGGCGGCCTGGACTTCACCAAGGACGACGAGAACATCAACTCCCAGCCCTTTATGCGCTGGCGCGACCGCTTCCTGTATTCGCAGGAGGCCGTCAGCCGCGCCGTCGGCCACACCGGCGAGGTCAAGGGCCACTACATGAACGTCACCGCCGCCACGATGGAGGACATGTACGAGCGGGCCGAGTTCGCCAAGGAGATCGGCTCGCCGATCATCATGATGGACCTGACGATCGGCTACACGGCCATGACCTCGATGTCGAAGTGGTCACGCGCGAACGGCATGCTGCTGCACCTGCATCGCGCCGGCCACGGCACCTACACCCGCCAGAAGACCCACGGTGTCTCCTTCCGAGTCATCTCCAAGTGGTGCCGGCTACTCGGGGTCGACCACATCCACGCGGGCACCGTCGTGGGCAAGCTGGAGGGTGATCCGAACATGGTGCGCGGCTACTACGACGTGCTCCGGCAGCGCTACAACGTGGCCGACCCGGAGACCGGGATCTACTTCGACCAGGACTGGGGCTCGATGCCCGCGGTCATGCCCGTCGCCTCGGGCGGCATCCACGCCGGCCAGATGTACCAGCTACTGCACTACCTCGGCGAGGACGTGGTCCTGCAGTTCGGCGGCGGCACGATCGGCCATCCGATGGGCGTCGCCGCCGGCGCCACGGCCAACCGCGTCGCCGTCGAGGCGATGATCCAGGCGCGCAACGAGGGCCAGGACTTCTTCAGCGAGGGCCCGGACATCCTCGCCAAAGCCGCCAGGGGCTGCCCCGAGCTGAACGCAGCGCTCGAGGTCTGGAAGGACATCACCTTCGACTACACCTCCACCGACACGGCCGACGTGGTCGTCACGCCGACCGCGAGTTAGGAGACCGGGATGCGCATTACACAAGGGACGTTCTCCTTCCTCCCCGACTTCACCGACGAGCAGATCGAGGCGCAGTTGCGCTACTGCCTCCGCAACGGCTGGGCGATCATGATCGAGCACACCGACGACCCCCATCCGCGCAACTCGTTGTGGGAGATGTGGGGCCAGCCGCTGTTCGAGCTCGGCGAGGACGAGGTCGAGGTCGCCATGCGAGAAGTGCGCTCGGCGCGCGAGGCCTGCCGGCACGAGTACGTGAAGATCGCCGCGTACGACCGCTCGCTGGGACGCCAGACCACCGCCCTGTCGTTCATCGTCGGGCGCCCGCCGGTCGAGCCGGGCTTCCGCCTGGAGCGCCAGGAGAAGGCCGATCGCCAGATCCGCTACACGCTGCATGCCTACGCCACCGATGCTCCTGCCGGCCGCCGCTACGGCGCGACCGGCGTGTCCACGGGCAACGGTGCGCCGGGAAGCGACCGCGTCAGGCCCGTCTCGTGAGCGCCCGGCTCCAGCCGGTCGAGGACGAGCGGAGCACGGCCGGCGACGACATCGAGCAGGTGCTCGCGCAGCTCGACGGCGATCTCGTCGCCCTGGAGCCCGTGAAGACTCGCATCCGCGAGATCGCGGCCCTGCTCGTGATCGACCGTCTGCGGCGTGAGGAAGGTCTCGTCTCCTCGCGTCCCTCCCTGCACATGAGCTTCACCGGCAACCCCGGGACGGGCAAGACGACCGTCGCGCTGCGCATGGCCGAGATCCTGCACCGCCTCGGCTACATCGAGAAGCCGAAGGTGGTCTCGGTGACGCGTGACGACCTCGTGGGCCAGTACGTGGGCCACACCGCTCCCAAGACCCGGGAGGTGCTCAAACGGGCACAGGGCGGGGTGCTCTTCATCGACGAGGCCTACTACCTCTACCGCCCCGAGAACGAGCGTGACTACGGGCAGGAGGCGATCGAGATCCTGCTCCAGGTGATGGAGACCGAACGCGAGGATCTCGTCGTCGTGCTCGCGGGCTACCGGGATCGCATGGAGACCTTCTTCCGCTCCAACCCCGGCATGGGCTCACGCGTGGCGCACCACATCCACTTCCCCGACTTCGACGTCGAC
>Ga0136612_10001248_pt1 | contig 10703 bp, 8 predicted proteins | sample AntDryUQ224A2306_2_FD_106644 | JGI IMG/M metagenome (GOLD analysis project Ga0136612, IMG submission 106644) | Polar desert sand microbial communities from Dry Valleys, Antarctica - metaG UQ224A (23.06) | ecosystem: Environmental > Terrestrial > Soil > Desert | place: Antarctica: Dry Valley...
CGCTGGTTCGCACTCGATCCGTGGAGCTCGAGGACTTTCTGGAGTGAGTTGCTGGCAGTGGCTCTCAAGGCAGCCACTCTGATCGCGCCGTTCGCCGCCGCGCCCCTCTCAGCGATCACCATTCTGCGTAACAGCCCCGATCCGCTACAGAGCGCGCTCATCATTGTTCTCTATCTCGTCGCCGGTTTCGCAGTGACATCGTCGCTCGTCATCGTCACGGGCCTGTTATTGAAATCGCGGGCAGGTGTGACAATCGATTCCCCGGGCAGCCTGCTCCCCATCTCCATGGCGCCGGCAGCCCTGATCCTCGGGGTGATCGTCGCCTGGTGGTCCGGCTTTCCAGCTCCCCCATCGCGAGGAGAGCTGCTGCTCCTCTTCGCGCTTCTCTTTCTACTCTTCTCGGTGGCGAGCATCATTTTTTCTGCGGCGTTTCTCGCCTTCTCGATTCATGAGGTGCAGCGGATTCCTTCGATCCATCAGCGGTCACGGATCCTTCCGATTGCGGTCGCGGGAACGATCGTGATTGGCGCCCTCCTCTACTTCCTGTCCGGAATCCGCCGGCCATCCGAGCCCGCCTCACCGGCTCAGATCGTGGTGGAACCTTCGACGGTCCGATTAGCTCTCATCGCGGTGGACGGCCTGACGAAGGAGGTGGTGTCGGCTCGTGAGGAGTTTGCAAGTCAACTCCCCTGGCGCGCATCGGGTCCGTCGCCCGCTGGTCACTCCGCGGCCGAGCGCTGGGCCTCTGTTGGAACAGGAACAGGCGAGCAGCAACACCGCGTTCGATCGATTGAAGGGGTCCTGCTGACTGGAGGCAGCACGCCGCTTCAAACTGTCTCCGCTCACGACGGGGTCCTTCGCTGGCTCGCGCCCCATGTCGGGCTGGGCCAGCTGGTACCCCTTCCCCCTGCCGTGCGAAGGCGCGACTATGTATGGGAGATCTTTGCGTCGAGAGGAGTCTCGTCGCTGTCGGTCAACTGGTGGTCCACCGATGACGTCACCTCTTCGTCGCTCCGTTCGATCGGCCAGAGGTCCATCTTCTCGGGATTTCCGGGAACGACGGTTTCGCCCCAGAAGCTTGCGCTCCTGATTGACCAAAAGGCCGCCTCCGTTCTGGACTCAGGCGTGAATCAGGTAAAGCCCCGCTTCGCCACCGCGTACTTTCCGGCGCTCGACATCGTTGTCAATCGTCTCGAGCTTGACGCCACCGAGAGACTGACCGGGTCCGTTCGCGTTCTAGACCAGATTGCCGAGTCCGTGAAGTCCCTCTCACGTTCGGGTTATCGCGTCATGCTCGTGGGGCTCCCGGGAGAGGGGCAGCGCGGATCTTTCGTAATCGCCGCAAATTTCCCGTTAGCAGCAGAACGGGCGACGCCGCTCGATGTCGCGCCGACAGTCGCAGACCTCTTCGGATTTCCGGCCTCTGGAGAAATGCCTGGTCGCTCCCTTCTCCCTGGCTCACGTCAGAACCGCATTGGTTCGTTCGGCCCACGTAACGAGCCGACCCCCAAGACTAGAGCGAACGATCAGTACTACGAGAACCTGCGCTCCCTCGGCTACATCAGGTGATGATGGAGTCGGGAGACTCTCTCCTGCTTCGCTCGAGGAGCAACACGGCCCGAAGGGCCGAATCCCTCTCCCGAGGGAGAGGGAAAAGGCCTCCGGGCCTCCGCGCAGGCTCGGCCTGCTACGCTCGATTTTTTTGACGGACCTGATCTTGACGGAGACAATGCGGGCGCAGGAATCGAAAGGGAGATACGATGAGCAAGGTCAGTCGCCGGGAGTTCGTGCAGAGCAGCGCGATCGCAGCAGTCGCAACCGCCGCAGCCGGTACTCTGGCGGCGCAGGGACCCACAATCATCACGCGTCGGACAGTACGCCCCGTGATCATCTCCTCGGCCAACGGGAACGCTTACCGGAACGGCGGAAAAATGACCTGCGTTGAGAAGGCCTTCACGATGATGACCGAAGGGGCCGACATCCTCGACGCCGTCGTTGCCGGAGTCAACATCAATGAGCTCGACCCGCTCGACGACAGCGTGGGATTCGGCGGACTTCCCAACTCCGAGGGGATCGTTCAACTTGACGCTTCATGCATGCACGGTCCGAAAAAACGTGCCGGTGCCGTGGCCGCAATCGAGGGTGTGCGCACGCCCTCACTCGTTGCATTGAAGGTGTTACACGAGACCGACCACCATCTCATCGTCGGGAAGGATGCACAACGATTCGCAAGGAACTTCGGATTTGAGATTGAGGATGACCTCAACACTCCGAACTCGAGAAAGAAGTACCTCGAATGGAGAAGAATGATCGACCCCTCGCATTTCCTCGATCCCGACAAACGTGCCGATGCGGCAGACCTCACTGCACGCCAGTTGATGTCAAGGGAAATGATGAACCGTGAGCATTACTACGGGACCATCAACTGCAACGGAGTGAACGCGAAAGGCGAGGTCTGCGGCGTCACGACGACGAGCGGACTGGCCTGGAAGATTCCGGGACGTGTCGGCGATTCACCAATCCTCGGAGCTGGCCTCTTTGTCGACGGGGATGTAGGCGCCGCGGGATCGACCGGACGTGGAGAAGCGAATCTCTTCAACCTTTCGTCTCATCTGATCGTGGAAAAGATGCGTCAGGGAATGAGCCCGAAGGACGCTGGAATGGAGGCGTTGAAAAGGATCAGGTCCAACACGATCGAGAAGCGCCTACTGAACAGTAAGGGCAATCCGAACTTCGGAGTAACGTTCTACATCGTCAACACCCGAGGCGATTACGCCGGAGTTGCCATGTACGAAGCCAAGCAGTTTGCCGTCTGCACGGAAGCTGGCGCGAAGACTCTGGTCTGCGACAGCCTTCTTACAGGAAAGCCAACAGACTAGTGACCCGGCGAACGATTCTGGTGACGGGTGGGTCGCGAGGCATCGGCCGGGCGACGGTCTTGAAACTGCTCAGTGCGGGGCACGCTGTCGCGTTCACATTCATGAGCGGGAGAGAGGCAGCCGATCGACTGCTGTCCGAGGTGGCTGCTGCGAGAGACGACTCCATGGAAAGTCCCGCGGTCGCTGCGCTCGAGGGCGACGTTCGCGACAAGGCTCGGATGGAAGAGATCGTTCAGCAGGTGATCGAACGTTTCGGGAGACTTGACGGTCTGGTGAATAACGCCGGGATACGAAAGGACTCTCTGATGTACAGCATGACGCCGGATCAATGGCGCGACGTTCTGGATACCAATCTGGATGGGACTTTCTGGACTACCGGTGCGGTGCTCCCAGCTTTCATGCGGCAGCGCTCCGGCTCGATCGTCAATGTCACGTCGCTCTCAGGAATGAGAGGAATTGCCGGGCAGACGAACTACTCGGCAGCGAAGGGCGCGGTCATCGCCATGACCCGCTCGCTCGCTCGCGAGGTGGGAAGAAGTGGAATCCGGGTCAATTGTGTGGCGCCAGGCCTTGTCGACACTGAGATGACGGCCGACATCCCCGCTGACGCTCGTAAAGAGATGTTGCGGATGGTTCCCATGCGCAGGGCCATTACTCCCGATGAAGTGGCCTCATGCATCGCATTTCTCCTGTCCGATGACGCTTCCGGTATTACCGGTCAGGTCCTGACAGTGGATGGAGGCGCCTCGGCCTGATCGCCATGACACCTTCATCCCCCGACTTCTCTGTCGTCATACCCACTTACAACCGGCTCCCGACTCTGCGCAACGTTCTCGACTCGCTCGGGCGGCAGAGTAGCGCACCGCCCTTTGAAGTAATCGTCATCGACGACGGGTCGTCAGACGACACGGCCACAACCATCACCAGGGCGATTGGCGATGGACATTTCTCTTTTCCGATCCGGTTCGAGTCGCAGCCCAACTCGGGTCCGGGAAAAGCACGCAATCGCGGAGTCGCTATCTCGGCAGGTAAAAGAATTGTCTTCATTGGTGACGATACCGTCCCGGAGCCAGCCTTTCTCTCGGAGCATGACCGCATTCATCGTCAGTCGGCTTACGCGCCTAACGTCGCGTGCCTCGGCTACACAGGATGGCCAGCTACTGAGCGGGTCACTTCGTTCATGGACTACATCAATGACTACGGCCTGCAATTCGGCTACAGATTGATCGAGGATGGGACTGAAGTCCCATTCAATTTTTTCTACACCTCCAACATCTCACTCGATCGTGCGCTACTCATATCGAACCCGTTCGACAGCTCGTTCCCCGCGGCAGCGTGGGAGGACATCGAGCTCGCGTACAGACTCCAGGCAGCCGGGTTGCGGATCATCTACAACGCAGGGGCCATCACGAGACACTACCACCCGATTACCGTCGACTCTTTTGCACAACGACAGTACAAGGTCGGGAAGTCGGGTGCGGTCTTCTACGGTAAACATCCCGAGCTCGGTCATTTCCTGGGCGTGCACGAGCTTGAGGTGCGGCCGGCAGCCTCGAGCGCTGCCATGATGAGACTCAGACTGCTTGCTCGCATCGGCGAAAGGTTCAAACCGTTCGCGCGACCTGGCACGTTTGAAACACTCATGCGCGAGCACTACCTACGGGGTCTGCGAGAAGGGCTGGGCAAAGGTCAAGATCCATAGCACCGCTGTTCGTGTAGCGCAGGCGTCCCGCCTGCCTTTGAGGAGCGGGATTCAGATGGCGAGGTGCGAGAGGCCGGAAGGCAGGCGGGACGCCTGCGCTACACGAACACCAGTGCATGGATCTTTGCCGCCTACGGCGACTGACCCTCCATCGGGAAGGCAAAACCGGCCCGGCCAGCTAGAATGCGCCGGCAATGGGTAACAGAGGACTCTTCATTACCGTCGAGGGTGGCGAAGGCAGCGGGAAGTCGACGCAGCTGCTCCGGCTCGCGGACCGTCTCCGCCGTTCCGGGGTCGAGGTCGTAACGACGAAGGAGCCCGGGGGAACGCCGCTAGCCAACAGAATTCGCGCCATCGTTCTCGATCCAGAGGAGAGCTCTTCCATGGACCCAACGACGGAACTTCTCCTCTATGCGGCCTCGCGTCGGCAACATGTCACGGAAGTTCTCGAGCCTTCAATTGCGAGCGGCGCCGTCGTTCTCTGCGATCGCTTCACGGACTCCACCCTCGCCTACCAGGGCTTCGGTCGCATGCTCAACTTCGACCGACTCGAACTGCTGAACAAGCTCGCCACGGGCGGGCTCAGTCCCGACCTTACGATCATCTATGACGTTGCCGAAGAAGTCGGGCTGGCGCGGGCTTCCGCGCGCAACGAAACATCGAGTGCAGCCAGGAGAGAAAGCAGAATCGAGGGCGAGGAGCTTCGATTCCACAGACGCGTGAGGGAGGGATATTTGACCCTCGCCGTTTCGGATCCGAAGCGATATGCCGTCATCGATGGCAGCCTCTCTCCGGACGATGTCACAGCGGCCACGGTTCGGGAAGTGTCCGCCCGCCTTCCCTCCCTGCGCCTTGACCCTGCCGTGAACGTATGAGCTCGCCTTCTGAGTCACTCCTCGAGACTGCTCGACGTGGCGAGATCCATCACGCGGTGATCCTCTATGGTCAGTCCCCCGAGGAGCTTCGCGCGTTCGCCGTCACGATCGCCCTGACTGTCAATTGCCTCAATCGCACCACGGGCGACGACTGCCTCTCGTGCGACAAGACGCGAAGGGAAATCCATCCTGATGTCCACTATCTCGAGATCGCCGGGGACCGCAAGCTGATCGCCATCGAGCAGGTTCGCGCAGCGATCGCCGAGGCTTCACTCCGTCCCTATGAAGGCCGGATGAAAGTGTTCATCGTCCAACCTGCTGAATCACTCTCGGTCGGCGGAGCAAACTCACTCTTGAAAACGCTCGAGGAGCCATCCCGGGATACGCTCTTTCTGCTGGTCACGCGGTCACCCGATCTGCTACTCCAGACGATCCGCTCGCGCTCACAATCAGTCCATCTGGAATCAGCAGATGGGGCAGCCTCCAGGAAAGCAAAGGCAGGGTCGCGGTCTCGCTACGGCTATCGGGAGTTGCGACTCGACCAGCCGGAGATCGATCGCCTGGTGAAAGAACTCCTGACGCTACTACATAGCTACGCAACAGAGCGCGATGTATCAGCTTTGCTCACCATGGCGGCGGTCGTCTCGTCAGCCGAGCCGGTCAAGGAAGCAATGGCCCTCTACGCGATGGTGCTGCGCGACCTGTCGGCCTTCGATTCGAAAGAGGAAGAGCGATCACGCGAGATCCGTGACGCGATTGGACGCTCTGCATTACTTGCTGCGGCAACCGATGCTCTGACCGCAATCGATCGCCTCGCGGTCAACGCCGACCCCAGAATGATGATCGAGCAATCCGTTGCAAGACTGCACAGTCGGTGATCCCGGCCGAGCCCGCAAAAAGGTGACCCCGGCTTTCGCCGGGGTCGTGCTGCTACTGGATGGGTTGAGAAAAGACGGGGGAAAGGGACGGTTAGCGGTTGAATCTCGGAGAGCGGGATATATCAGCGTGGTTTTGACTGCGGTCGGAAACTAGGCTGTTTCTCAATGTCCATCCAGCACAATCAACGACTCAATGCTGTAACAGTATAACCCGGGATTGTGAAAATTTTCCCAATGTAACAACCTCGTCACAAGTTCCATAGTTTTCAAGCAATTCGGAAGAGGCCCATAGCGACATCGCTTTCGATTAGTTCCATGAATAACTCTTGACCAGCGTTGGACTTACGACGCCCGATAACGAGATTTCCTGCGATGGAGCAGAGTATCGGCCGCACGCAGTGCCGCCATGCAGCACCCACCCGAGTCCGATCAGGGGTTGGCCAGGAGGGAAGGAAGAGGCGAGAGCGAACGATCGATCGCGACGTGACCTGCGAGAGTTTCGGCTGCCTGCCCATTCACCAGGATTCTCACGCGTTTGATGCTTGGAAAGTTCGCAGTCAGCGTCTGGACGATCGAAAACGTGGCAATCAGCTCCTCATGACTTCCAGCGCTCCATCCGTTCACGAGCGTGGCCCCGCCCAGATCGACAACCGCGGTCCCGTTCGCCATCAGATATGTCGCTCGAACGATCGAGTCAGGAGGAAACGACCTGGGAACTGCCGCATTGACTGATCCGCGGATGAGCTCGCGGACCACCGGTGTCAGCGCGCCTGCCTCATTTTCCGGGAGCGACAGATTCCTTTGCTCGGGCCCGAGAAGCAACTGAGGAGTTTCGAAGAACAGATTGACCGACCGAACCGATACACGGTTCACGGCCGTCGTCGTCAGCTGCGGAGTTTCGCGTCCTCGGCAGGAGGCCAAAACGCAGACGGCAGAAAGCATGAGACAGAGAACTCTCATTGCGTCACAGGCGTCACCACGGGGGGAGCCACTACAGGAGCCGCTTTCGCAGCAACAGGTGCTGCCGGAGCTCCCAGACCGTTCCGCGCGTCGTATTCTTTCTTGTAGCGCTCGATGGCCGAGGCGAGAGTGGCGGCGATCGCGGTCTGGAACTCCTGCGACCTGAGTTTCAATTCGTCTTCCTCATTCGAGATGAAGCAAACCTCGACGAGAGCCGCCGGCATGGTTGCTCCCACGAGCACTTTGAATGGAGCCTGCTTGACTCCGCGATTCTGAAGGCCAGATGCTCGATCCATCTCGACCTGGACCACCTCCGCGAGATGGCTGGACTCCTTGAGGTAGTCCTGCTGCGCAAGGTCCCAGAGAATGAGCCGAAGGTCTGATGAGGCAGCGGCAGCGGCCGGTCCGGCCACCTGCTGGTTCTCTCGCTCCGCGGCCTTTCTTGCGAGCTCGTCCGAGGCCTCGAGGGAAAGAAAGTACGTCTCTGATCCTCGGGCACCCCTGGTTTTCGCTGCATTGAGATGGATAGAAAGAAAGAGGTCTCCCTTGTACTGATTTCCAATCGATGTGCGCTCATCAAGCGAGACTGCGGAGTCATCGGTCCGTGTCAGGATCACCCGGACATTCAACTTTCTCGACAACATCGGGGAAAGCTTCTGGGCAATCGCCAGCGTCGCATCCTTTTCGAAGAGTCCATTGGGGCCTGTGGCACCCACGTCTTTGCCACCGTGTCCGGGATCGATGACGATCGTCCGAATCCCCGGGAGATCCCGGGGCTGTTCACTTCGAGGCGGCGCGACCAGGCCCTCCTGAATCGGCGCAACTCCCTTCTGAAGATCGAGGACGATCCGAAACGGGTTATCGAGACGATAGGCTGACCCCGCGACGTCTGGCGCCGTCAATTGAATCTTCAGATCGCTTCCCAGAAACAGGACTCGCGCGACATGAGGATCGTCGTATCCCTGCTCTGCGAAGGGCGCCTGGACCGGCGCCTTGAATCGAATGGTGTATGTCGCAGCGTCCTTCGCGATGCTGTAATCCGCCGCGGCGGCCAGCTGAATGACGACCTTCGACATCCCCTGAAGGTTCACGACCGAAATCTTTGGCGCGATCGGCTCGTTGGCGATCGGCTGAAGACGGAGCGTCCGGTCGGCAGCCGTGAACGAGAGAGTCTGCCGGAGTGCCGGCCTGGAAATAGCCTGAAAGAACTGAAGTGGCAGAAACGGAGTTCCATCGACCACGATCGGGGCACTGGCCAACTCGACCATCGTGTCGCTGACAATCGTCAACTTCGAGTCGGTACCGAACGCCCCCTCAACGCTTCCGATCGTTGCCGAGTATGCCGGTGCGGTCCCGGCAACCGTCCCTCCAAGCCCCTTGATCAAATCTTCGGCGGAAAAGAACGGCTGAGCGTTCTCTTCTACGACCCTGACAGGAAACGTTCCTGCAGGAGTGATGAGGTTGACCGGTGATGCCGCCGTAGCTGCCCATACGATCGACGAAACCGCAGCGACCATCAGAGCGCTCGCAACTTTAACTCGCTTCATCATTACCACTCCCCGCCTCCGCATGAAAGAAGCCGTTTGATTATCGCCGCAATAGCGACGGTGGGCAAACGGCGAGGTCTCCCGACCCCCTCGCCCACGAGCTTGCTACTGACACCGGTTCAATTGGCTGATGTGGCTGAGCCGCGAAGCGGCGCTCCCTCTCCCCGGCGGGGAGAGGGAAGCGAGCGAAGCGAAGCAGGGAGAGGGGCGTGAAAGTCTCGCGATTCGGTAAAACGGCGCGGTCTTCGTATCTCTCACGACCCCTCTCCCGGTCGCTGACGCGACCACCCTCTCCCCGCAGGGGAGAGGGATTTGGTCCCCTTCGGGGCCCTCGTCCACGCCATGTGTGATCACCTCTTCAACAGCGCCAGCGCTTTTCCTCCCGCTCGCGATGACATCTAACCTGATTCCTGTAACGTCTAACGCCTCGACATATAATTCGTCGATCATTCGAAGGAACAGGGGGTGCGATGTTGGGTCGCGTGACGCGCTTGTTGAAGTCGTGGTTGGGGTACTTCATCTCTCTCGCTGAGGACCCGGAGGTCATGCTCCAACAGGCCGTCGAGGAGATGCGGAACACTCTTCCGCGACTCAACCAGATCCTGGTATCGACCCGCGCGACGGTTCTGAAGCTCGAGAGTGACGTCCGAAGACTGGAGTCTCAGGAGCACCGTCTCGTTCAATCGATTCAGCATGCGCTTCGCGATGGGAGCGCCGACTCACTTTCAATTGCCGAGGACGAGGCAGGAACGCTCGAGCAGGTTCGCGAGGATCTCGAGCAAACACGGGAAGAGATCGAGGCTGCCGGTCATGCACACGAAAACGCTCTGGTCTCAATCGACGAAATGAAACGGCGCCTGCGTGAGCGGATCCAGCTCGCCCAGCGAGCAGTGGAGGAGCACCGTCGGGCCAAAGTGGTCGGTGAGGCTGCTGCCGCTCTCACTCAACTCGACGCCAACGATACCGGGGCCACAACGGATAAGTATCTCGACCAGGTACGACAGAAAAGCGCAGAAGCAAAGGCTGCCATGGAGATGGCTGTTGGAACCAGTGACCTGAAGAAGATTCAGGCTGAGCGAAACGTCAGGAAGGCACGCGCGCAGAGTCTGCTCCGGGAGATGGAGCAGGAGATGGGGTTACCGGTACGCAAGGCGATCACCGGAGAGTCGGAGGAGTAACAACCCGCGGCCCTTGCATTCAACATCGCACATTCAAACATTCATGTATCACCAGAATGTTGAACTAGCGAAGCCGCCTCAGTGAATACTCTGATCTTCGTCCGTCCGCGGTGCCTTTGGCGTCCGACCCGGTAGCAGGGCGAAGGCCTCGTCAAGCGCCGCACCCGTCAACAGTTGCTGATTGAGCGCCTGATATGCCTGTCCCTCAGTAACGATCCGGTTCAACAGCCGGGTGTGCTTCGAGTCATCCATTGTCTTCTTGAGCTCGGGGTAAAACCAGGCCGTAAGGGCCGAAAAGAACGCGAATGCATCCTCGAAGATCGGTATGAAGGGAAGCGCGATGACGATGCCACCGACGGTCAGCGCACCGAGTGCAAACAGCACCCGCGCAAGCATGTCTCCTTTTCGCCAGACATCGTATTCGTGCTCCTCGAGCCGGCTCTGGTCGATCGCACGCCGAATGTACCGGGGCATCACATTGCCGAGCACTTCACGTTCGAGCGAGTCCCAATATGGAGCGGAGCCGCCAAGCTCCAGATATCCGGGCCGGAGCTCTTCCAGTTTCTGTCTCGCCACGGCCAACAGCATCCGCTCAGCCTGCTCCGGCGGAAGCGACCTGCGCCGATGCTCACACTCGGTCAGGACCCGGTAGATGACATTCCCAAAATCGTAATCGGCACCCGC
>Ga0136612_10001249_pt1 | contig 10697 bp, 11 predicted proteins | sample AntDryUQ224A2306_2_FD_106644 | JGI IMG/M metagenome (GOLD analysis project Ga0136612, IMG submission 106644) | Polar desert sand microbial communities from Dry Valleys, Antarctica - metaG UQ224A (23.06) | ecosystem: Environmental > Terrestrial > Soil > Desert | place: Antarctica: Dry Valley...
CCTCAGCGTTCGTGTGCCGGTCGTGAGCGCCGACGAGGTGGGGTCGCTCTCGCAGGCGTTCAACGCGGCGGTGGCGGGGCTGGAGGAGCGCGAGCAGCTCCACGCGGCCTTCGGCGCCTACGTCGACCCGGACATCGCCGACAAGGTCCTGGCCGAGGGCGAGGTGCTCGCGGGCGAGGATCGGGGTGGGCGTGAACTCCGGCCCGGTCGTGGCGGGCACGATCGGCGGCGGCGGCCGGCTTGAGTTCACCGTGATCGGCGACGCGGTGAACACCGCCTCGCGCGTCGAGGCCGTCACCCGCGTGACCGGCGACGACATCCTCGTGACCGAGGCCACCCGGGCGCTCCTGACCCGTGACAACCGCCGGTGGGAGGAGCGCGGCTCCGTGGAGCTCAAGGGCAAGGCCGAGCCCGTGCGCCTGTACGCGCCCGGCTTGCCCGGGGGGACGGCTCCGCGCGCCGCCGGCGCCGCCGTCTCCGCCGACTGACGGGTACGGCGCCGTGAGCTCAGGCCGAGGGGCTCACGAGCCCTGCGAGGATGATCGGGTCCAGCGCGGTGGCCTCGTCGAACTCCTCGTCGGTCTGCTGTGCGTAGGCCAGCATCGGGTAGGAGGCCCCGATCTCAGCGACCAGGGCGTCGAGGTCGGCCAGCGCGGGGCCGGCGTGGTTGGGCCGCGGGGTGGTGTCGTAGTCCATTGCGAACACCTCTCTGTTGTCTCTTCGTATGTACGCCAGCGACGCTCGCAGCCCGCCGTCAGGCCCGGGTAAAGATCCGGTGAGGAGGTAGGCTCGCCGACATGTCGACACAGGCCGGCTCTCAGACCACGCAGGTTCACGGCGGGCGACTGATCGCCCAGCGCCTCAAGGCCCACGGCGTCTCCAAGCTGTTCACGCTCTCGGGCGGCCACCTCTTCTCCCTCTATGACGGCTGCCGCGAGGAGGGCATCGACCTCGTCGACACCCGCCACGAGGCCTCGGCGGCGTTCGCCGCGGAGGGCTGGGCGAAGGTGACCCGTCAGCCCGGGGTCGCCGCGCTGACCGCAGGCCCCGGGGTGACCAACGGCATGAGCGCGCTCGGCTCTCGGCGCAGATGAACAACTCCCCGATGCTGGTGCTGGGCGGTCGCGCGCCCGCGATGCGGTGGGGGATGGGCTCACTGCAGGAGATCGACCACGTGCCCTTCGTGCGCCCGCTGGTCAAGCTGGCCGCGACCCCCGAGGCGACCAACGAGATCCCGGGACTGGTCGACGAGGCGCTGGCGCTGGCGATGACGCCCCACTCCGGGCCGACGTTCCTCGATTTCCCCCTCGACGTCGTCTTCATGGAGGGCGAGGCGCCCGAGGACTCCGCCGTCACCCTCCCCGAGCCGAGCGCCGGCCCGGCCGCTGACGCCGGGCAGCTCGACCGCGCCGCCGCGCTGCTGCGCGACGCCGAGCGCCCGGTGATCATGGCCGGGACGAACCTGTACTGGGGCCACGGCGAGGACGCGCTGCGGGCGCTGTCGGAGGAGCTCGGGATCCCCGTGTTCCTCAACGGACTCGCGCGCGGCTGCCTGCCCGCCGACCACCCGAACTTCTTCTCCCGCGCGCGCTCGGCCGGCCTCAAGGGCGCGGATCTGGCGCTGGTCATCGGCGTGCCGATGGACTTCCGCCTGGGCTTCGGTGCCTCCTTCGGCGAGGAGACCGAGATCATCGTGGCCGACGTCGCTGAGCCCCAGCGGGCGCACCCGCGACCGGTCGCCGCCGAGCTCTACGGCGGCCTGCCCGCGACGCTCGATGCGCTGCGCGCAGGCGCTGCCGGGGGCAGCGATCGCAGCGCGTGGGTGACCGGGCTGCGCGAGACCGAGGCCGAGAAGCGTGCCGGGGAGCGCGAGCAGCTCGAGGACGCGCGCGCGCCGCTGCATCCGCTGCGGGTCTACCACGAGCTCTCCGGGATGCTCGACCGCAACGCGATCATCATCGGCGACGGCGGCGACTTCGTCTCCTACGCAGGACGGGTGATCGACTCCTATGAGCCCGGCTGCTGGCTGGACCCGGGACCCTTCGGCTGTCTCGGCGCCGGTCCCGGCTACGCGCTGGCCGCAAAGCTCGCGCATCCCGACCGCCAGGTGGTCCTGCTGCTGGGCGACGGCGCCTTCGGGTTCTCGGGCCTCGAGTTCGACACCCTCGCCCGTCATGGCGTGAACGTCGTCGGCGTGATGGGCAACAACGGCATCTGGGGCCTCGAGCACCACCCGATGATGTTCCTCTACGGCTACTCCGTGGCGGCCGAGCTGCGCCCGGAGACCCGCTATGACCAGGTGGTCGAGGCGCTCGGAGGCCACGGCGAGTTCGTGCAGCGCCCGGACGACCTGCGCCCGGCGCTCGAGCGCGCGTTCGGCGCCGGCAAGCCCGCGCTGGTCAACGTGAGCACCGACCGCGAGGTGGCCTACCCGCGCTCGGCGAACCTGGCCTAGGCGGCCCGCCTCCGGGCCCCGGCTCTTGGGCGTCGGGTCGGGTTGGACGCGTCAGAGGACGTCCAACCCGACCCGAGCCGGCCAGGACGCTTCGGACGGGCGAGGGTTCGGCCGGCCCGGCCGTCCCGAACCGGATACTGGTGCAGATGTCGCAGGAGAACCTCGAAGTGACGCGTCGCGCCTACGCGGCCCTGCAGCGGGACGACATCGACGCCTTCCTCGCCTACGTGCATCCCGACGCGGAGTGGCACTCGCTGGTGCTCGAGATGGAGGGCACGTTCCACGGGCACGACGGGGTTCGGGAATGGTGGTCGAGCCTGCGCGCGGTCTTTCCAGACTGGGCTCCGAGTCTCGTCGAGACCCGCGACCTGGGCGAGCACGTCCTGGCTCATGCGAGCGCAACCGCGAGCGCGCGGGAGAGTGGAGTGGGAATCGACGAGAATTTCTGGCAGGCCGTGGAGCTGCGCGACGGCCTCGTCGTCTGGTACGCGGCCTTTCGCACCGAGGCCGAGGCCCTCGAAGCGGTGGCACGCCGCGCCTAGGCTGCTCGAAACAGAACCGCCCACCGAGGTGGGCGGTTCCAAAGGTCCCTCCAGGACGGGCAGGGGTACGTGCCTTGAAAGGACCGTGCTAAACGGCTCAGACGGCGGGAGGCGCCGATTCGATGCGGCTATCGCCCGAGCCTATGTTGCCCGGCTTCGGGAGCGACGCTTGCACGCAACCCTCTCACCCGGACCCTGCGATTATGGACCCGCCCTACGGCGTGGACAATCGAACATCCGTTGAGCGCGCCGTCCGGCGGCGCTCGAGCAGCCCGTCGATCGCGAGCAGCACGAGCAGCAGGATGCTCAGGCGGGTCATCACGGAGACGAGGGTCGCGTGGCGCGGGATCTCCAGCGTGTCGCCGTGGTAGACGAGCGCGGCATGCGGTATCTGCACCAGCAGGCCGATCACGGGGACCCACCACAGGCGCGAGGCCCCGGCCACCACCCACGCCACCGCAGCGAGGAACATGGCGAGGACGAGCCAGAAGAACACGCTCTGGAAATCGCGCGGGTAGGCCAGCGCGGCCACCGGTTCGGGGAGGATCTTGCGCCCGTCGCGCGATTTGTAGCCCTGGGAGAAGGAGTTGATGATGCGCGCGCGCGCCTGGAACGTCGCGCGCAGCGCGCCGGCCGGGTGGCGCACGAGGTACTTCGCCAGCGTCGAGCGTCCGTGCCGGGCGATCCAGTCCAGGAAGACGTCGGTCTCGGGATCGCTCGGCAGCCCCTCGCCGAGGCCGGCGAGCCGCTTGCGGTTGGCCACCGCCAGCGGTGTGGGCTCGGGCATTCCCTGGTCCATGAAGAACTTGACGGCATTGGGATTGGCCATGACCCGCGTGCCCACGACGTGCAGCATCGGGCGCTCGGCCCGGCGCAGCTGGGCGTCCTCGGTGCTGGTGGCCGCCAGCGACAGGGCGAAGATCACCGCCGTTCCGGCCGCGAGCACGATCGGCCCCAGGCGCCCGGCCGGGCCGGGCCGCCAGATCCACAGGCCGATGAAGGGGATCGTCATGAGCGCCAGGAACGCGTTGGAGTCACGCGTGAAGACCCAGAAGAACGTGGTGACGAGCACCGCGGCGAAGCCGAGTCGCGAGGGCGCGCGCAGGACCCACAGCCACGCGGCGAGCAGCAGGGCGGTGAGCGAGATCGAGATCGACTCGGAGATCAGCAGCGTGTCGAACTGGATGACCGACAGGCTCATGGAGAAGACCAGGACGACGGCGAAGACGGCGACGCGGTAGCTGCGGCCGCGCACGCTCTGGGCCATGGCGCCGGCCAGCGCCAGCCAGCAGACGACCGAGATCCCGAACTGGGCCCGCGTGCGCCAGACGTCGGAGTCGGGCACGAGCTTCCAGACCAGCGGCAGCGTCCACGAGCGCGCGCCCGCGAGGAAGTCGGTGCTCCAGACCGGATGGGATGCGACCTCGAGGTATGAGCGCGTGTCCGGGAAGGCCCGCGGCATCACCGCGTAGAAGGCGCCCGCGCGCAGGACGAGGTAGGCGGCGACCAGCACGCCGAAGGGCGCCAGCGGGTGGCGCGCGTGCACGAGGAGGGCCGCGCGGACCCGCTCGGCGCGGGAGGGGGGCGGGTCGCCGCTGCCGGTGCGCCTGGCGCTTGATGGGGACGGGTCGCTCACGTTGGGCCTCGCACATTCGACTTCGACGCGATCGCCGGGTGGCCGAACGCGCGCGCGTAGCGCAGGCACTCGGCCTGGTTGCGCGGGATGACGCCTCGCCCGGTCGGGACGTCGACGAAGATGCCGCGGCCGTAGGGCGCGCCCTCCGCGATGTCCATGGAGATGTCCTTGGGGAACATGTAGCGGCGCTCGCAGAACCAGCGGGTCTGGAACTGCTCGGTCCGGCGCACCGGCTGGGCGGTGACCCTGGGGTCGTCGAGGGTGAGGCGGACGCCGTCACGCAGGTCGGTGCGCAGGGCGAAGACCGGCACGCTGGGGGCGGTGTAGGTCGGCCAGCCGAAGGCGTAGACGGACGGCTTGCCCGGGCCGGCCGGGCCGTTGGCGCGCACGTCGGCCAGCAGCGGCGGGACGACCCGCCCGATGACCGCGAGCTCTTGGCGCTGGAGGTCGGCGGCCCGGTCCCAGTTGCGGATGTCGCCGCCGAGAATGACGATGTAGCCGGCGCCGATCGCCACGCTGGCTGCCGCGGCGAGCGCCGCGGCCAGGCCGGGACCGCGCGACGTGGCCCGCTCGACCAGGGTCCCGGCCAGCATGAGGACGGCGTAGGCGACCATCACGAATCCGAACCCCGCGAGCAGGTTGACGCGGTTGCCGACGCCGGGATTCGATGGCAGGTAGGTCGACTTCCCGGGCACGAAGGCGGCGTAGCCGGCGCCGATGAGCAGCGCGCCCGCGGCGGCGAAGGCGAACCAGCGCAGCAGCGTCCGGCGGGTCTCGTCCTCAGGGGCCAGCCGGCGCCAGAGCACGCCGGCGCCCACCAGCACGGCCGCGATCACCAGCAGGCCGAGGACCCGGCCGGAGAAGACGCCCGGGAACACCGAGGTCTGCAGGAGCGTGAGGCTCTCGTCGGCCATGTCGCGACCGTGGCCGGCCACCGCCCGCGGCGTCGTCTCGGTCTTGTAGCGCTCCGGGATGTGGACGTAGACGAAGCGCAGCGTCACGCCGATCGCGAGCAGGTCCAGCGGCCAGCGCCGCAGCGCCGGCCGCCAGCCCGCATAGCGCGCGTAGAGCAGGACGGACGCCACCTCGGCGGCCGCCACGATCTCGTAGGTGATGATGCTCATCACGTAGCAGGAGACCGCGCCCGCGATGAGCGCGACGGCCCGCCAGCCCTCCCGCCGGAAGGCGAGCAGGCCGAGCGCGGTCCCCACGAAGTAGAGGATGAGCGCGACGTTCAGGATGGAGCCTGTGGTCCACAGGCGCGAGGAGTCAGACCACGGGAAGAGCAGGATCAGCGCGGCGACCAGGCCGGCGTGCAGCGCTGCGATGCCCAGCACCCGCAGCAGCCAGTAGAAGGACAGGGAGGCGCCGGCCGCGAGCACGACGGCGAGGCCGAGATGCCAGGCGGGCTCGAGGCCCAGCACGTGGTAGGGCAGCGCGATCAGGGTGACCAGCAGCGGCCGGAACTCCGCGGTCTGGGGGTTGACGGTGTCCCAGAAGGAGGGACCGTCGGCCTGGGCGACCAGGCGCGTGTGGTACCAGTCGTCGGCCCAGTAGCGGTTTCCGTCGGCGACGTGCACCCCGAAGACCGCGAAGCCCAGCAAGAGCAGGAAGAGCCCGCACAGGCCGACCTCACGGACGCCGACGGGAGTGTCAGCCAGCAGGCGCGCGCCGGCGCCGCTCAGCCGCGTATGGGCCGAGCGCGGCGGGCCGGAGTGGGCTGTGGCCGACGGCGAGGACATGACAGGCCGCCGGCGAGGAGCGGCGCGGCGGCGGGGCGCGAAGCGACGACGGGAGGACCGCCCGCCCGCGGGCGGGCACGATACCAGCGCGCCGGGCCGGTCAGCGCGCGCCGCGGCGCGCCAGCGCCGGAGTGATCGTCGCGTAGGCGACCTCCACGCCGATCTGAGCGAGGCGGATCCCCACGGCGACGGCGAGCGCCACGGTGACCGGAAGGACCGGGGACAGCGCGGCGACCATCCCGCCCTCGCGCGCGCCGAGCCCGCCGGGGATCAAGAAGGCGAGCACGGACGCCGCGAAGCCGACCGAGTAGGAGCCGATCGCGATGCCCAGGCCGCCGTCGCCCAGGCCGTGGATGCCCTGGGCGAACGCGTACACCGCAAACCCGGCGACGAGGAACGAGCCGGCGAACGCGACGACGAAGCCGAGCACCTGCCCGCGGTTGATGGACAGCGGCAGCGCCTCGCGCCCGAGCTTGCGCAGGGCGAGGTCGGCGAGGGTGTGAAAGACGCGCGGGTCAAGCGCCGCCACGGCCGCGACCGGCATCGCCAGCGCGAGCCAGCGCAGCGGTTCATCCTCCAGCGAGGGCAGGGTCACGAGGAAGTAGGCACCCACGATCGTCGCTCCCGCGAACGTGAAGCCCAGCTCGTAGACGATCGAGGCGAGGCTGATCCGCTTGGGCACGCCCTCGCGCTCGGCCAGCGCGATGCGCCCGACCGCCAGCGCCACGTTGGCCGGGACGTAGCGCGCGAGCAGGGTCACGCTCCAGACCATGCGGCCCCGCGCGCCGTCCAGGGGCCGGCCGAGCGCGTGGATGATCATGACCCAGAGCTGGGCGTGCAGGTACTGGAAGGCGACGAGCGCGAGCACGCCGGCGACCAGCCACGCCGGCCGCAGGCGCCACTCGATGTCGGGCAGGCGCGACCACTGGCTCGCGACCGCTCCGCCCAGGAAGCCGACGACCAGCGCGACCATGGCCAGGGTGACGATCCGCTGCGTGCGCGAGGACTTCCCCTCCAGCGACGTGGCGCTGGCCCCCGCGGCGCCGATTCGCTCGAGCAGGGTGGGGCGCTCGTCACTCACGGCGTGGGCGCCGGATTGCGCGTGGGGTGGAGGGAGGGGGTGAACACTAGAATGGCCCGCTTTGCCGGAACAGTTCCAGATCGCCTCGCCCCCTCGTGCTCCCGCGGCCGCCGACCGCGCCGCTGACCCCACGGCGGAGGTCCCCGCCCCGCCGCGTCCGAGCGCGCCGCGCGTCTTCCTGCGGGCGCTGCGGCCCAAGCAGTGGGCCAAGAACATCCTCGTCCTCGCCGCCCCGGGCGCGGCGGGGGTGCTCACCGAGGGCTCGACCCCCGCCAGGATCGCGCTCGCCTTCGTCGCGTTCTGCCTCGTCTCCAGCGCGACCTACCTCGTCAACGACATCGGTGACGTCGAGGCCGACCGCCGCCATCCCACCAAGCGCAACCGCCCGATCGCCGCCGGGCTGATCTCCGTGCGCAGCGGCTGGATCGCCGCGGCGCTGCTGATGGTCGCCGGCCTCGCCATCGCGGCCAGCGTGCGCCTCGAGCTCATGGGGATCGTCGCCCTCTACGTGGTGATGACGCTGTCCTACACCTTCTGGCTCAAGCACGAGCCCATCCTCGACATCGCGGTGGTCGCCTCCGGCTTCATCGTGCGGGCGGTCGCCGGCGGCGTGGCGGTGGACGTGCCGATCTCGCGCTGGTTTCTCATCGTCACGTCGTTCGGGTCGCTGTTCATCGTCGCGGGCAAGCGCCACGCCGAGCACCTCGACCTCGGCCCCGACCCGCAGACCCGCGCGACCCTCGCCGAGTACTCGGCCGCCTACCTGCGCTACGTGTACTCGGTCGCCTCCGGCGTCTGCATGCTGGGCTACTGCCTGTGGGCCTTCGAGCAGTCCGCGGGGGAGACCGGGCCGTGGTTCGAGCTGTCGATCGTCCCCTTCGTCCTGTTCATCCTGCGCTACGCCCTGCTGATCGAGGAGGGTCACGGCGAGGCGCCCGAGGAACTCGTGCTCGGCGACCGGACCCTGCTCGTCTTCGGCGCGATCTGGGCCGTCATATATGCAATCGGTGTCTCCCTCGCCCACTGAGGAGGCGCCCGCCGTCCTGCGCGGCTGGGGCCTGACGGCTGCCTCGCGCGCGGCGCTCGCACGCCCGCACAGCGCCGACGAGGTCGCCGAGCTCCTCCGCGCGGCCCCGGGTCGCGGTGTGATCGCGCGGGGCCTCGGACGCGCCTACGGCGACGCCGCCCAGAACGCCGGCGGCCGCGTGCTGGACATGCGCGGCCTGGCCGGCGTGCGTGACGTCGACCTCGCCCACGGGCGGGTGACCGTCGACGCGGGCGTCTCGCTGGACGCGCTCATCGCGCTGCTGGTGCCGCTGGGCTGGTTTCCCAGGGTCGTGCCGGGCACGCGCTACGTCACCGTGGGCGGGGCGATCGCGGCCGACATCCACGGCAAGAACCATCACGTCGAGGGCTCCTTCTGCGAGCACGTCGTCTCGCTGGACCTCGTCACCCCGGCCGGGGAGCGCCGCACGGTCTCCCGTGACAGCGATGCGGACGTGTTCGCCGCGACCGCGGGTGGCATGGGCCTGACCGGCGTCGTGGTCGGCGCCACCCTCGGGCTGTCGCCCATCGAGACCTCCCTGGTGCGCGTCGACACCGAGCGCGCCTCCGATCTCGACGACGTGATGGCGCGCATGGACGCGCGCGACGAGGACTACCGCTACTCGGTCGCCTGGATCGACTGCCTCGCGCGCGGCCGGCGCCTGGGCCGGTCGGTGCTCATGCGCGGAGACCACGCCACCCGCGAGGAGCTGAGCGCGCAGGAGCGCGAGCGCCCGCTGCGCGCGCCCGGCCCCGCGAAGGTGGCCGCCCCGCCGTGGATCCCCGGCGGGCTGCTCAACCGCGCGACGATCTCCGCGTTCAACGAGGCCTACTACCGCCGGGCGCCGCGCGAGGAGCGCGGTCACCTCGAGGCGATGGCGCCGTTCTTCTTCCCCCTGGACTTCGTGCGCGGCTGGAACCGGATGTACGGGTCGCGCGGGTTCGTGCAGTACCAGTTCGCCGTCCCCTTCGGCGCCGAGGACACGCTGCGCGCCGTGCTCGAGCGCCTCTCCGCCGCCGGGGCGGCGTCGTTCCTGGCGGTGCTCAAGCGCTTCGGGGCCCAGCGCGGGCTGCTCTCCTTCCCGCTGCCGGGCTGGACGCTGGCGCTCGACCTCCCGGCGGCCGCCGGTGGGCTGGCTGCGCTCCTGGACGAGCTCGATGCGCTGGTCGCGGCGGCCGGCGGGCGCGTATACCTGGCCAAGGACGCGCGGCTGCGCCCCGACCTGCTGGCGGCGATGTACCCGCGGCTGGACGAGTGGAACGAGATTCGCGCGGGGCTGGACCCCGAGGGCGTCATGCGCTCGGACCTCGGGCGCCGGCTCCCGCTCACCCGCGCGGCGTCGCGCCGGCCGGTGGCCCTGGCATGAAGGACGGCCTGGGCTCCGTGCAGACCGTGCTCGTCCTGGGCGGGGGCTCGGACATCGCCCTGGCCACGGTGCGCCGGCTGATCGCCGAGCGCTGCCGGACCGTCATCCTGGCTGTGCGCGACCCGGCGAAGGCTGGCGAAGCGGTCGAGGAGCTGCGCCGCGCGGGCGCCGAGACGGCGGAGGCGATCGCCTTCGACGCCGACGACGTGGCGTCCCATGCGCCGTTCGCCGAGGCGGTGTGGGAGCGCTTCGGTGACGTGGACTGCGTGCTCGTGGCCGCCGGCGTGCTCGGCGACCAGGAGGCCGCACTCGCCGACCCGGCCACCGCGGCCGCGGTGCTGCACACGAACTTCACCGGGCTCGCGTCGGCCCTGGTCGCCGTGGCGGCGCGGCTGCGCGCCCAGGGCCACGGGGCGCTCGTCGTCCTCTCGTCGGTGGCCGCAGAGCGACCGCGGCGCTCGAACTTCGTCTATGGCTCGTCCAAGTCGGGTCTGGACGCCTTCGCCCAGGGCCTGGCCGACGAGCTCGCGGCAGACGCCGTCCAGGTCATGGTCGTGCGCCCCGGCATGGTGAAGACGAAGATGACCGAGGGCATGAAGCCCGTGCCGTTCACCACCACTCCCGACAAGGTCGCCGACGCGATCGCCGGGGGCCTGCGCAGCGGCGCCCACACCGTGTGGGCGCCACCGATCCTCCGGTTCGTCTTCACCGTGCTGCGCCACCTGCCGCGGCCCGTGTTCCGGCGGCTGGACCTCTAGCGTGCAGCGGGTGCGGGTCAGGCCGCGGGCGGTCCGGAGGCCCGCTCGAGCGCGGCGCCGTAGAGGACGTCG
>Ga0136612_10001250_pt1 | contig 10694 bp, 9 predicted proteins | sample AntDryUQ224A2306_2_FD_106644 | JGI IMG/M metagenome (GOLD analysis project Ga0136612, IMG submission 106644) | Polar desert sand microbial communities from Dry Valleys, Antarctica - metaG UQ224A (23.06) | ecosystem: Environmental > Terrestrial > Soil > Desert | place: Antarctica: Dry Valley...
CGCCTCGGCTCTGCTCAGCGCCCCGCTCGTGCTGCTGGTCATCGATGCCCTGGCGGCCGGTGGCCGTCAAACGCTGCTGCCCTCCCTGGAGGTGGCCTACGCCAGTGTCCTGGCTTTCGGCAGCACTTGCGCCTTCACGGCCCTGGGCATCGCTCGGCGCCTGGTTCCCGAGACGGGCAAGCTGACCAGCCGCCTGCTCACGGCGGCTGGCATCGGCGGCGGCCTGACCATGCTGGGAACCGTGGCCTTCGGGGGCGTGGCCATCGCCAACGAACAGCAACGGCGGGAGCAGCCGGCGCCCGTCTCCGTCTGGGGACCGACCGACGCGAGCCTTGTGCCGCCGGCCTGTCACGAGACCGCCTGGCTGGGCGCCGAGGCGAACGTCACCATCGAGGCGGCGGCGTCGATCGATCGAGTGCCCGTGGCCCAGGCCACCGTCCGCGGTGTGCGCTCCGGTACCAGCGAGCGGTGGAGCGGCGTGCTCGAGGGCCAGTTCGGTGAGGGCGAGTTGTCCTACGACACGGCGGACGACGGCGTGAGGTGGAGCGTGGACGGCGCGCCGCCCGAAGCCCGTCCCACGGGGTTCCTGGAGATGCTGGGCACGAACCAGCTGTCCCTGGACGGCCCCATCCTGGCGGCGGTCAGCCCGCTGGAGGGACAGCCCAGCACGGTGGCGGAGGATCTTGGCTTCGACCTCTTCGACGGGGCGACCGCTCGACACTGCCGCCGGGCCATCAACGGGCCCACGGCCCTCAACGCGGTGCTCGCCCTGCGCTGGATCACCGGCCAGGGCCTCGAGGAGGACTCCCACGCACTCCCCGAGTGGCGCGGCGAGATCGATTGGTGGGTCTTCGGCGACGGGCAGATGGGTCGAGCCATCGTGACCGTGAGCGGCTACCCCGGCGAGGCGTTTCCGGCGACGGGGGTCTCGGCCATGCTCCAAGCAGAGCTATCGGCGACGCACCGAGGCAGCGGACCGCCGCTACGGCCCTGACGGCGTACGCTTCGGAGATGGACGGAACCTGGGAGTCGACGGAGGGCGACCCTCTTCTCGAACGTGGCAGCGCCAAGTGGGACCGAGCTGCGCGGTACCTCCGCGTGGCCATGATCCTGCACGCCCATCCGGGGGGCATCGGTGCGCAGGAGATCGCCGATCGCATCGGGGCCTCCAAGCGCACCGTCTACCGTGACCTGCGGGCCATGACCGACGACGCCGGCCTGCCCCTCTGGCAGGACGGTGGCAAGTGGGGGCTGGAGGAAGACGCGTTCCTGCCGCCCTTGAAGCTGACGCTGCACGAGGCGATGACCCTCTTCCTGGCGGCGCGGGTCCTGGCCAAGGCGTCGGACGAGCACGACACCGAGCTCATCGGCGCGTTCGTCAAGCTGGCCCAAGTGCTGCCGCCAGTACTCTCCGAGCACATCCAGGCGACCGTGGACGCAGTCGCCCAGGCGCCCCGCAACGAGCGCTTCACGCGCGTGTTCCGGACGCTCACCGAGGCCTGGGCTCATCGGCGGGTAGTGGAGATCGTTTATGACCCCTCGGCCTACGACGCCAAGCGCCCACGGCGGCGGACACGCGTGCGTCCCTATGTGATCGAGCCTTCCGCCCTGACCCATGCGCTCTACCTCATCGGCTGGGACGAGGAGCGTGAGGCGCGGCGCACCTTCAAGGTGGAACGCATCCTCGAGGCGAGCCTCACGCCACGTCGCTTCGAGGCCGAGCCCGGCAGGTCACCAGCGCGTGACCTGCTGCGCGCCTGGGATGTCATCTCGGACGAGGATCCCGTCGAGGTAGTCATCCGCTTCGAGCCGTCCGTGGCGCGCCGCGCGGCCGAGACACGCTGGCATCCGAGCCAGCAGATCGAGACACTGGCGGACGGCTCGCTGCGCTGGTCGGGTCGTGTGGCCGGCCTGCGCGAGATCCGCATCTGGATACTGGGCTGGGGGGCGGACGCCGAGGTGCTCCAGCCGGCCGAGCTGCGCCACGACGTGGCGGCGGAGCTGCGCCGGGCGGCGGGCCGCTACGACGAGGCCGAGTCCCCGGTCGAGGCACCTACCGCCGTCGAGGCGCCCGCGGCCGTGACGTCGGCACCGACCACGCGCCGCGCCGCATCCAGGAGCCGCCCGAACCAGTAGCGCCACAGCTCTTCGTGCAGGTCGCGCTGGGCGCGCGTCCGGAAGCCCACCTGGCGCACCGTGAGGTGGGTCCGGCGCCCATGGTCGACCAGGTCGAAGGCCACCACGCTGAGTGTCCCGATGGGCTCCTCGGGCCAGTCAAGGCTCCAACTGACGTGCTGCGGCGGGTCGACGGCCAGCACCTCGCCGGTGGCCTGCGCGTCCCGCATCAGGAAGCGCACGGGGGCGCCCACCTCGGGCCGGAACTCCACGTCAGCCAGCCAGGCAGCGAGGCCCTCCTGCGTGGCGACCATGCCGAAGAGCGCCTTTCGCGGCACATCGACCTCGGCCTGGAGCTCGACGCGCGGATCGCCCACGGACCTCCTCCTTTAGACGGCCTTGACGGCGGCCACTAGCTGCTCCAGGCCGGCCTTGGCGTCGGCGAAGAACATGCCCGTCTTGGGGTCGCCGTAGAGCGGATTGTCGATGCCCGCGTAGCCCTTGCCCATGGAACGCTTGATGACCACGATGGACCTGGCGTGGTCCACGTCGAGGATGGGCATGCCGTAGATCGGTGAGCTGGTGTCGGCACGGGCGGCCGGGTTGGTCACATCGTTGGCGCCGATGACCAGGGCCACATCACAGCGGACGAACTCCGGGTTGATCTCCTCCATCTCGCGCAGCTGCGGATAGGGCACGTTGGCCTCGGCCAGCAACACGTTCATGTGACCCGGCATGCGGCCGGCCACGGGATGGATGGCGTACTTGACGTCCACGCCACGCGACTCCAGCAGCTCCGCCAGCTCGCGTACGGCGTGCTGCGCCTGCGCCACGGCCAGGCCGTAGCCGGGCACCACGATGACGTGCTGGGCGTAGGCCAGCTGGATGGCCACGTCGTCCACGCCCACCTCACGGACACTGCCGCCCTCCGCTCCGGCGACTCCGGCGGGGCCGCTGTCACCGGTGCCGAAGCCACCCATCAGGATGTTCATGAGCGACCGGTTCATGGCGTCAGCCATGAGCTTGGTGAGGATCCCGCCGGCGGCACCGACCAGCGCGCCGGCGATGATGAGCACGGGGTTGTTGAGCACGAAGCCGGCCATCGCCGCGGCCGTGCCCGTGAACGAGTTGAGCAGTGAGATGACCACCGGCATATCAGCGCCGCCGATGGGCAGCACCATGGTCACGCCGAAGACCAGCGCCGAGACGATGATGGCGCCCAGGATGAGCAAAGTGATCTCGTTGCTGAGGGCCACCGCGTCGGCCGCGCCAAGCACCAACAGGACGGTGCCGCCGACCGCCACCAGGCCCAGCAGGATGGTCACCAGTCGCGAGGCCGGGAAGATGATGGGCTGCCCCGGCACGAGTCCCTGGAGCTTGCCCGAGGCGATGAGCGAACCGGTGAACGTGACGCAGCCGATGACCACGCCCAGCACCACGAAGATGGTCGTCGAGATGGTGGCGGCGGGCGTGCCCACGATGTGCAGGAAGTCCTCGATGGCCACCAACGCCGCCGCGCCGCCGCCCACTGCGTTGAACAGCGAGACCAGCTGGGGCATGGCCGTCATCTTCACGCCGCGCGCAAGGTACAGGCCACCGCCACCGCCGATGACGATGCCCGCCGCGATGATCATCCAGGCCGGGCCGCTCAATCCGCCGGGACGAGCCGCCAGGTAGACCAGCGTGGCGACCACGGCGATGGCCATGCCGGCCGCGCTGAGTCGGTTGCCGCCACGGGCCGTGGCCGGCGAGTTCATCTGATGCAGGCCGATGGCGAACGCCGCGGCGCCGGCCATCCAGGCGAAGAAGACGAGCGGGTAGATGCTCTCCTGGGACATCACTCGGCCTTCGGCTTGGCCGGGCTGGCGGGTGTCTCGCGGCGCCGGAACATCTGGAGCATCCGGTCCGTGACCACGTAGCCGCCCACCACGTTCATGGCGCCGAAGACGACGGCCACGAAGGCCAGCGCGTAGCTCAGGGGGTTGTCGGCCGCGGCCGCGATGATCATGGCGCCCACCAGCACGATGCCGTGGATGGAGTTGGCCCCGGACATCAGCGGCGTGTGCAGCGTGGCGGGCACCTTGCTGATGACCTCGATGCCCAGCAGGATGGCCAGGATGAAGATGGCCAGCGAGTTCAGCAGCTCGACGCTCATGAGCCGGCCCCTCCTGTGGCCGAAGCAGGTGCCGGCGGGGTGGGGTCGGTCGGCGCGAGCAGCTTGGCAGTAGCCTCGTGGACGACCCTGCCCTCGTGCGTGATCAGCGTGCCGGCCGTGATCTCGTCGGAGGTGTCGAGGGCCAACGTCCCGTCCTTGACGAGGTGCAGCAGCAGCGCCGAGATGTTGCGACCGTAGAAGGCGCTGGCGCCGGCCGGCATGGTGGCCGGCAGGTTGTCCGGCGCGATGATGGTCACGCCGTTGTCGGTCACGATCGTCTGGCCCGCCTGGGACAGCTCCACGTTGCCGCCCAGCGCGCTGGCCGCCATGTCGACCAGTACGGAGCCCGACTTCATGGCTGCCACTGCCTTGGCCGTGACCAGCACCGGCGGGCGGCGTCCCGGCACCTGCGCCGTGGTGATGACGATGTCCATGCCCGCGATGTGGTCGTTGAGCTCCTGCTGCTGCGCCTCGCGTTCCTCGGCACTCAGCTCGCGCGCGTAGCCGCCCGTGCCTGAGGCGTCGGCCACGGACTTCAGGACGAGGAACTGAGCACCGAGGGACTCGGCCTGCTCCTTCGTCTCGGCGCGAACGTCGTAAGCCCTGACCACAGCCCCCAGGCGCTTGGCCGTGCCGATAGCCTGAAGGCCGGCCACGCCGACGCCCAGGATCAACACGTTGGCAGGTCGAGCGGTGCCTGCCGCTGTGGTCAACAACGGGAAGTAGCGACCGTAGGCATCGGCCGCCGCGATGACCGCTTTGTAGCCGCCCACGTTGGCCTGCGAGGAGAGGGCATCCATGGTCTGCGCCCGGCTGAGGGTTCGCGGCAGCATGTCCAGGCTAATGGCTGTGACGCCCTGGTCGGCCATCGCCTTGGCGGTCTGTGGATCGGTCAGCGGTCCCAGCAGCCCGATGACGGCCTGGCCCTGGCGCAGGGCGCCGACCTCATCGGCCGAGGGCTTCTGAACGCGAAGCAGGACGTCCGCCTGTGCGTACAAGTCGGTGCGCGAAACGACGGCCGCTCCCGCCTCGGTGTAGGCCGTGTCCGGCGCCCACGCGCTGGTCCCCGCGCCAGACTCGACGAGCACCTCCAGGCCGGCCGCTGTGAGCTTGCCCACGAGCTCGGGCACGAGCGCCACACGCCGCTCGCTGGGCGCGGTCTCTTTTACGACGCCGACCTTCATCCGGGGACCTCTGCGAGTGACGGGCACGAGTGTCTAGGCTGCCGCAGTCGCTGGGGCGGTACTGCAGCGCGAAGGATAGCGGTGCGAGCCCGGCAACGCCGTGGACGTATCCTCCGGACATGACCATCGATGTCGAAGCGCGCTTCATCTTGGACGTCCAGGCTGCGTTGCCGGGCATCCGGCTGCTGACCGAGCCCGCCGACACGGAGGGCTACCGCTTCGACGAGACTCCCTACCTGACTCCCGGCCGGCCGCTGGGTGTCGCGTTCCCGCGCTCGACCGCTGACGTGCAGGCCATCGCCCGTCTCGCCTCCCAGCATCGCGTTCCGCTCGTACCACGCGGTGCAGGATCGGGTCTGTCGGGTGGCGCCATCGCCGTGGAGGGTGGCCTGACCGTCGTGCTGACCGGCATGGACAGCATCCTGGAGATCGACGTCGAGAACCTCTGTGCCGTGGTGCAACCAGGCGTCATCAACGCCGACCTGGGTCGCGCGGCGGCAGGACAGGCGCTCTTCTACGCCCCTGACCCGGCCTCCTTCGAGTGGTGCACCATCGGCGGCAATCTGGCCGAGAACAGCGGCGGCCTGCGCTGCGTGAAGTACGGGGTCACGCGGGACGCGGTGCTGGGCCTCGAAGTCGTGCTGGCGGATGGCGCCGTCATCCGCACAGGCGGCAAGAACGTCAAGGACGTGCTGGGCTATGACCTGTCGCACCTCTTCATCGGCTCGGAGGGGACGCTGGGCATCATCACCGAGGCGACCCTGCGGCTCCTGCCCCTGCCTCCGCCCAAGCTGACACTGCTGGCCTTCTTCGTCACGGTCCGCCAGGCTGGCGAGGCCGTCGCCGACATCACGCGACAGGGCGTCATCCCGGTCACCCTGGAGCTCATGGACGGCTTCACCATCCGGGCCGTGGACAGCGCGCTGCGCCTGGGCCTCGACAGCGAGGCGGGGGCCATGCTGATGGTCGAGTCGGACGCCGGCGGCGAGGCGGCTGCGGCGGAGCTCGACCTCGTGGCTGCGGCATGCCAGCGGGCGGGTGCCACGTCAGTGACGCGCGCCGCGGATGCCCAGGAGGCGGACTGGCTGCGCGAAGCCCGCCGCAAGGCGCACTGGTCTCTGGAGCAGGCCGGCGTCGCGCGCATGGACGATGTCGGTGTGCCACGCAGCCGCGTGCCGGAGATGCTGGCTGCCATCGAGCGCGTGGCGGCAGCGCACTCCATGCGCATCGGCGTCTTCGGCCACGCCGGCGACGGCAACCTGCATCCGACCTATGTCATGGACCGCGAAGATCCAACGGCAGGCGCACGGATCGATGCCGCGCGCAGCGACATCTACGCGGCGGCCCTGGCCTTGGGTGGCACGGTCAGCGGCGAGCACGGCACCGGCGTAGCCAAGCTCGGCTACCTGGAGGCGCAGCGCGGCCCCGACAGCGTGCGTGTCATGCGCGCCGTCAAGCACGCGCTCGATCCGCTGGGCATCCTCAACCCGGGGAAGGTCCTTGCCTGACGCTAACGCCGAGAGCGGCCGCGTCCGTCGCCTGAGTCACAGCCGCGCCGTCCACTTCAGCCCCGAGCGCGGCCCGCCGTGACGATGAGCAGGAACGTGGTCTCTACGACATCCACGCCGGCGATGACGAGGCCCGCCACGATGGGCACCGGCGAGCCGATGAACCAGCCGGCCGAGACACCGAACGCTGCCACGGACAGGAACACGATGCGGATGGCCCTGATGAGTTCCGCTGGCTCCGCGGCCGTGCCTACCTGATCCGCGCTGCGCAGTAGCAGCACGATGCCCACCAGCGCCGCGGCAGCGCCCAGCAACCAACCCACCGGGGCCGGCGGCTGCAAGAGGCTAGCCACGAGGTCGCTGCGTCCGGCGAACATGGCCAGGGCGATGGCGCCGACTCCCAGCACCATGGCCGTGGCCAAGCCAGCGTGCGGCCCGCTGGATCGCCCACGGGTCCGACCGAGGCCCTGGCCGAGGAAGGTCATCAGTAGTAGCGCGGAAACCGCGAGCTGTAGCGCGAGTAGACCTCGACGTCCGCGTCGTCGGCGGCCACGCGCAGCGCCTCCAGCAGCTCCACGGTGCCACCGGACCGAAACTGGTTGGCGTTCCAATAGTCGCGAATGGCGGACCAGAAGCGCCCGTCGCCGACGTCCTTTCTGAGCTTGTCGATGAAGGTGGCGCCCTGGACGAAGACGACCTCGTAGAAGCAACTGGCGTCGTAGCCCGCGATGCCTCGATCGAGTCGATCCTTGTCACAGCGGCTGGCCCGGAACTGTCCCAGGAACCAGCGTGTCAGGAACTCGGTCATGGCCTCATCAGCGAAGGGCTCGCTCACCTGGTCATTGCCGACCACGCCGTAGAACCACTGATGCCCCGTCTCGTGAACGACCAGGAAGGGCACGTTCCAGTCGGGCGTCCTGCGCGGGATCCAGATGTGGCTGGGCGACTCCATGGCCAGGCCACCGGATGACTCGGTGACCGTGAAGCGCGCGTAAGGGTATTGCCCGATCCTGTCCTCGAAGGCCGCCATCGATCGGCGCGCGTAGTCCAGCATCATGACGCGCGGCAGCGTCCGGCTGTAGACCACGATCTTGGTGTCGCCGTCCACGCTCCGACCCTTCGTCTTGCCGAAGTCCGGGGCAGCGGTGAGGTTGAAGTCGCGAACATCGCGGGCGACGAAGGTCTGGCTGTTGCCCTGCCGGCCCGTCGGCGCTCCTGTGGTGGCGTAGATGAGATGCTGATCGGCCGTCAGCGTGACCCGAACCTCGGGACTGACAGCCGTCGTGAAGGGGTCACCCAGCTCAGCGCTCCAGAACGGTGTCTGGCGACTGATCCAGGGGATCCAGCGGTGGACGCTGAGGATGCCGTCAGACCGCGTGAAGAAGTAGTTCCGTCCCGTGGACGTGGAGCGGAACGTGGCGGTGTAGCGGATGAAGACATGGACGCTCTCGCCGGCGGGCAGGACCCCGCCCAGTGGCACCAGGATGGTCTGGTCGATGACATCGACATCAACGGGCTGGCCGTCGACCCGGGCGTCCTGGATGCGCATAGCGCCCAACGCTCCAGCAAGCGAGTTGAGTTCGAGGCGGTCGATCGAGCCGCCCGACGTGTTGCGCACGGTCAACGCTGTCCTGGCATCGATGGTGCGGGCAGCCCAATCGAGGTCAGCCTGGACCTCGTAGGTCGCTTCGAGGTCGATGCTGGAGCGATCGACCGAACCCTCCACGATGGCCGACCGCGCGCCCGCCTGAGCCACGGAAGTCGTGTGCTGTGCTGGCTGCGGCCGGGCCTCTGCCGGCACGAACGTGCCTGTCATGAGCAGCGTCGTCACCAGCAGCGATGCCAGCAGGCGTACGGCGAACGGCTTGATCATGGTCATCACGGGGGTCCCCTGAAGATCGCGGCGTGCCCGTCAGGGCATGAGCCGCTGCCGATGCCAACCGCCGTGTCCATCAGGAGTGTACTTGAGGCGGTCGTGCAGCCGATCGGTACGGCCCTGCCAGAACTCATAGCACGCCGGCGACAGCCGATACCCGCCCCAGGAGGCCGGCAGCGGCACCGGGCCGTCCTGGAAGCGTGCCGACGCAGCGACGAACCGCGCCTCCAACGCAGCGCGGTCCGCGATGGGACGGCTCTGCTCGGAAGCCCAGGCCGCCACTTGGCTTCCTCGCGGCCGGCCCGAGAAGTAGGCCACAGACTCGTGGCGCTCAAGCTCGGCAACGGAGCCCGTCACTCGGACCTGGCGCGCCAGTGGGTCCCAGAAGAGGACGGCCGCGGCGACCGGATGCGCGGCCAAGGCGCGGCCCTTCTCGCTCTGGCGGTTAGTGTAGAAGGTGAGGCCGCGCTGGTCGATGCCGCGCAGCAGCACGATCCTCACCTGCGGGTCGCCGTCCGGCGAGACCGTGGCAAGCGACATGGCGTACGGCTCAAGGAGGCCGCTGACCGTCGCGTCCTCCAGCCAGCGCTGAAGCTGGACGAGGGGGTCCGGGTCGAGGTCGTCGAAGCCGCTGGCGGTCACCGTGCGGAGGGTAGCGGCTGGTCGGGGGCGCGGCGCACCTGAGTCCCACGCAATGAAGATGAGAGCAACTGGTCGCGCGCTACGTAGCGTCGCGTGACGTTGCTGGCGCTACGCTTGTGCCGTGACCGACGATCCTTCATCTCATCGCTCGAACGGCGGGCTTCGCGTGTCCTCCCTGGCAGCGCCGCCGCGGGCCCTCTCAGCGGTGCTCGCTGCGTTGGTCGCCACGGCCCTGATCCTGCTGGCGGCGCTGCCTGTGCGCGCCGACCACGTGCCGGTCCTCAACAGCTCGGTGGTCGATCAGACCGGTGAGTTGCAAGGCGGGCTTGCGAACATCACGACGGCGCAGGAGTCGCTCTTCGACGCCGCGGGCGCGCAGCTCTATGTGCTGTTCGTGGAGACCACGCGGCCGCTCAGCGTGGACCAGTTCACGCTCGACGTAGCCAACGAGAACGCCCTGTCTTCGCGAGACGCGCTCCTCGTAGTCGCCCTGCAAGATCGAACGGACTGGCTGGAGCTAGGGGCGGACCTCAACTCGGCGGTCTCGCAGAACGAAGTCGACACCATCATCAACGCCCTCAAAGCGGAACTGGGGGCAGGCGACTTCCCCCAGTCGGTGGTGGCCGCGGCGGAGGGACTGCAAGAAGCCATCGGGGCGGCCCCGGCTCCGGTCGCGACGCCACGTCCAGGTGCCACCGCGGCGCCCGCACCGGCGCCCGGTCCCGGCACGGGCTCCACGGCGGGTGGCGGTCTGCCCATCGGGCCCATCCTGCTGGTGCTCGCCGTGGCCGGCATCGGATGGTGGCTCTTCAGCCGTGTCAAGCGGGAACGGACCCAACGCCAGACGGAGTTTCAGGAGGCGTCCGAGCAGGAGCGACTGGGTCGAGAGGCGAACGCGATGCTCATCAAGACGGACGATGCACTGCGCGACGCCGAGCAGGAGCTGGGCTTCGTGGAGGCACAGTTCGGGGCCGCTCAATCCGCCGCCCTGGCGGAGTCGCTGGCCGGTGCCCGCGCTGACTTGCATCAGGCCTTCGCCATCGGCCAGGCATTGGACGACGCAGACCCGGAAACTCCTGAAGAACGAAAGCAGATGATCCAGGAGATCATCGGGCGCACCGGGCGGGCGCAGGCCGCCGTCGATGAGCAGGCCAAGGCCATCCAGGGATTGCGGGACCTGGAGAAGAACCTGCCCGCGGTCCTGGGATCCCTGC
>Ga0136612_10001251_pt1 | contig 10691 bp, 9 predicted proteins | sample AntDryUQ224A2306_2_FD_106644 | JGI IMG/M metagenome (GOLD analysis project Ga0136612, IMG submission 106644) | Polar desert sand microbial communities from Dry Valleys, Antarctica - metaG UQ224A (23.06) | ecosystem: Environmental > Terrestrial > Soil > Desert | place: Antarctica: Dry Valley...
ACATCGACGACCTCAGCTTCGACAACCCGTCGGGCGGTACGCCTTCACCGCCGCCGCCAACGCCGCCGCCGACCGCGTCGTTCACCGGCGCCCAGTCCACCAACCTGCGCCGGACCACCGTCTTCAACGCGTCCGCCTCCACGGCCGCCGCCGGCCGGCGCATCGTCCGCTACGACTGGAATTTCGACGGCGACCGCCGCGTGGACATCACCTGTCAGCCCGACGCGCCGCAGGCCTTCCATCCCTTCCGCACGGCAGGGGTCAAGACGGTCGCGCTGACCGTGACCGACAGCGCGGGGGTTTCCTCAACCACGCGGCAGCAGGTCACCGTCTCGCGCAGCCGGCTGGCGCGCTCGCGCATCAACGACACGGTGGGCGGCTGCCAGAACGACGGCCGCGACGACCGGCCCAACACCGCCGACGACTGCACGCGCGCCTTCACGATGCTCATCTACGAGGTCGAGGCGCGGACGGGCTGCATCAGGGTCCAGACGCTCGAGCAGCGCCGCCGGGTCACGATCGCCGGCGGGCCCACGGCGCGCGGCGCGCGCCTCGCGCCCCTGGCCAGGCCGGAGTTCCTGTTCCGCATGCGCGCCACCGTGGACGGCCCGCTCAACCTCAACGGGCTCAACCTCCAGCTGCCGCGCGGCGTCGACTCGATCATCGACACCGGCAACGACGCCGGCACGCCTGGACGGATGGAGATCGACGCCTCGCGCGCCTTCATCGGCGGTGACGCCGCGGCGGCGGCCGGGCCGCTGCTCGGCAACTTCAGGCTCAGCCGCGAGTTCAACTTCCGCTCGGTGGCGGCCGCCAAACGTGACCACGTGGCCGACATCGCGCTGCCCGGCTCCTTCTCGAAGATCGGCGGCTTCGGGATCCGGGGCCGGGCGGGCCTGGACTTCGGCGATCGCTCCACCGAGGTCACGCTGCACGTCTCGATCCCGCTGTTCAAGGCGGGCCCGGGCGGCGGGCCGGTCACGGGCGACATCCGGCTCAAGGCGCAGAACCACGTGGCGTTCCGCATCGAGGACGCCAAGCTGCGCATCCCCTCCGCCTTCCTCGGGCCGCTCCAGTTCAAGGACGTCTTCCTGGACTACACGCGGGCCGGCGACGTCTGGCGGGGCGGCGGCAAGGCCGTGATCCCCGCCACCGGCGCCTCCCTCGAGGCCCAGGCGGGGTTCATCCGGGGCCGGTTCAACGACGCGAAGATCGAGGCGGTCCTGCCGGGGCCGGGCATCGCGCTGGGCCCCACCGGCGCCTTCCTGACGAACATCCGTCTCCAGGTGTCGGCCAACCCGCTGTCACTGGGCGGAGGGATCTCCATCGCCGCCGGGCCCAAGCGCGTCGTCCGCGTGGACGGTGACCTCTTCGTGCAGATCGACGAGCCCTGGTTCATCCGCGCCACGGGGGCGGGCTTTCTCAACGGCATCCCGCTCGCCGACGCCAAGGTGACCTACAACCAGGCGGGCGACATCGGCCTGGACGGGAAGTTCAGCGTGAACTTCCTCAAGCCGGTGGTCACCTACAGCGGCGAATTCAGCGGGTTCGTGCAGGGCAGCGCCATGTCGCTCGAGGGACGCGGGCGCGGTTGCATACTCGGGTGGTGCCCGACACTCCAGGGGATCGTGACCAACCGCGGCGTGGCGGCGTGCGGCAGCGTCGAAACCTGGTTGGGCGACATCGGGCTGGGCTTCGGCTTCCGCTGGCCCGATCCGCCGATCCTGGTCGTCCCGGCGCTCATCGCCCAGATCATTGCCAACGCCAGCATCCTCTTCCCGAGCTGCGACCTCGGCGAGTTCCGCGTGGCGCGGCCGCGCGCCGCACAGGCCACCGGGGAGCGCACGGTGCCGATCGCGGGCGGCCAGCGTGTGGCGGCCATCAGCGTTCGCGGCGCCGGTGGGCTGCCGGCGATCGTGCTGACCGGCCCCCGGGGCGAGCGGATCGAGACGCCGGCCGACCGCGCGGCGCACGTCGAGGACTCGCGCTTCCTCCTGCTCCAGGATCCGGCCAGCAACACCGTGTACATCGCCATCCGGGCGCCGTCCGCCGGAAACTGGAGGATCGCGCCCAAGCCCGGGACCGCACCCGTCGCCTTGGCGCAGGTCGGGCACGCCGACGCACGTCCCGAGCCCGCCGTAAGGGTCGCTGTCACCGGCCGGGGAGCGCGCCGCCGGCTCACCTACCGCGTCCGGCCCATCCCCGGGCAGGTGGTGCGCTTCGCCGAGAAGGGCAGGCGCACCAACCGGCCGATCGGCACGACCACGCGCGCCGCCGGGTCGTTCGTCTTCGCCCCGGGTGAGGGGCCCCGTGGACTGCGAACGATCATCGCGCTGGTGGAGCAGAACGGCATGCCGCGCGACCAGCTGGTGGTCGGGCGCTACCTCGCGACCGGACCGGTGCGGTTGGCGCGTCCGCGCCGCGTGAGCGTCGTGCGCCGCGGGCGCGACCTGCTCATCCGCTGGTCGCCGGTGCGCGGCGCCCTGAGCTATGCGGTGACCGTCCGCCTGACCGACGGCCGGCGGACGCTCGTGACGGCGACGGCGCGGCGGCGCCAGGCGATCGTGACCCGGGTGGCCAAGCGCACGCAGGGCGTCATCGCCGTCGCGGGGCTGACCCGCGTCAATCGGCTCGGCCGCGCCGGTGCGGTGCGCCTGCGCGCGGCGCGGCAGGTTCGCGGAGGGCCGGCCTGACCGACGCGGCGGCGCGGCGGGGCCGGGCCCCGCCGCGCCTGCGCATCAACCGAACTGGAGCAGCGACCCGTAGTGGACGCAGGACCCGTTCGCGGTGGCCGCGCCGTCCTGGCGAAAGACGCCGAAGACGACGAGGCTCTTGCCCGACCCCTGGAGGTGCAGGGTGTAGGTCTGCGAGGGGTTGAGCGTGAAGGGCGCCGACTGCGTCCCCGGCGCCACGACGGAGAACGTCCCGCCGGTGCGGCCGAAGTTCACGGGCGAGCCCGTGGTGTTGTTGTAGACGAAGGCCGCCTGGGGATCCTCGTTGTTGGCGACGTTGTTGGCGTCGTTGCAGGCCACGGTGACCTGGCCGAACGCGGTCGAGGAGAACAGCGGGGCCTGGCCGCCGGCCGCGTTGTCGTTCACGGAGTCGACCTTCGTGTACTGGCTGGCCGCGCCGGCGCCGGTGACCACCGGTGGCAGCGTGAGGTAGGCGGCCGGGATCTTGCCCTTATTGAGCCCGAGTCGCTGGGTCGCGACGAGCTTGCCGGCGGTGTAGTTGTTGCTGGCGCCGGCACGGGCGGCGTCGATGCCGTCGACCTTGCCGGCGTTGATGGCATAGGACACGGCGGCGTAGGCGGTCCCGGACATCGCCACCACGAGGGCGGCGAGCGCCACCACCATGGACGGCGAGGGCTTGCGAACGAAGCGCTTCATGAGATCTCCTCGGTTGAGATGGGACGGATGCTCTCACGACGTGGGGCGGCCCGGAGGCCGCCCCACGAGGCTGCTTTCTGGCGGTCAGACCCCCGCGTCTAGAAGACGGAGAGGACCTGGCCGTAGTTCAGGCAGGATGCGTTGTTGGTGCCGGCGCCGTCCTGACGGACCACGCCCTGCACCGTGACGCTGGTGCCCGCCGGCTTCTGCACGTTGATCGTGTAGAGGCCCGATCCGGTGACGACGAACGAGCGCGACGCCCCGTTGACCAGTCCGACCACCTCCTGTGCGGCCTGGCCGGCCGAGAAGCGCACGCGCGCGAAGGACACCGCGATGCCCGACTGGTTGACGAAGGTGATCGTCGTGCGCGGGTTCTTCACGTTCGGCGTGTTGTTCTCGTCGCCGCAGGAGCCCTGGACGGTGCCGAAGCCCGGGATCGTGACGATGTCGAACGGAACCTCGTTGGCGTTGTCCTGAACCGGGGACAGGCGGCCGAAGTTCTTGGCCAGGCCGCTGCCGCCGATCGCCTGGAGGTAGCCGGCCGGGATGCGTCCACGCACGGCGCCGGCGCGGGCCGTCGCGACGAGCTTGCCGGCAACGTAGTTCGTCGAGACACCGGCGCGCGCGGCGTCGATGCTGTCGACCTTGCCCGAGTTGAGCGAGAAGGCCACGGTGGCGGCCGCGGCGGTGCCGCCCATGGCGACCGTGAGCGCGATGAGCGCGACGACCATGGCCGGAGACGGCTTGCGAATCTTCCTCATGCTTTTCCTCCGATGTCGTGCGGCCGGCGTATTTACCCCACCTGACCCCTGCGCCGGGCGCGTGAAAGTACTTTCGCCCCCGTAAACCGTGATCGGGCGAAAAGTCGCGCTCGCGCTCGCGTGAGCGACAATGCGCGGACACCCGCTAGAGGAGGCGCTCCATGGGCCCCGTCGAGATCAAGGTCCGCGACGACGGGCCCTACAAGGTGACCGGACCGATCCGCCTCGTCGATGCCGAGGGGCGCGAGGTGCCCGTGCCCGGCGAGGTCATCGTTCTCTGCCGCTGCGGGCAGTCGGCCGACAAGCCCTTCTGCGACGGCTCCCACCGGGGCGCGGGCTTCGAGTCGTGCGTGCGCGCCGGGGCCGCCGGTGCCTGACGAGCCCCGCCCGCGGCGCGCCGCCACGCGGGCCGTGCACGCCGGCGTGCCCGATCCGGTGCAGCACGCTCCCCTGCTGCCGGGCCCATCGCTGGTGGGGCCCGTGCACCTCGCCGGGGACCCGCCGACCCCGCAGTCGGGCTACGGGCGCTACGTCAACGCGAGCTGGACGCACTACGAGCGCGCGCTGGGCGAGCTCGACGGCGGGGAGGCCGTGGTCTTTGCGTCGGGGATGGCCGCGGTCACCGCGGTCCTGCTGACCGCGCTGGGTGCCGACGGGGTGCTCGTCGCGCCGTCCGACGGCTATCCCGGCGTGCGCTCGATCGCCCGCGACCAGCTCGAGCCGCGGGGCATCGAGGTCCGCCTCGTCCCGACCGAGGACGCCGCCATCGCCGCGGCGCTGGACGGTGCCACGCTCGTCTGGCTCGAGTCGCCCTCGAACCCGGGGCTCGACGTCTGTGACCTCGCGCGCTCGATCGACCTGGCCCACGCCCATGGCGCCAGGGTGGCCGTCGACAACACGCTGGCGACGCCGCTGGCCCAGCGCCCGATACCCCTCGGGGCCGACTGGGTGGTCACGAGCGGGACGAAGGCGCTCTCGGGCCACTCGGACCTGCTGATCGGCAACGTGACGGCGCGCACCGCCGCGGGGGCCGAGCCGCTGCGGGCCTGGCGCGCCCAGACGGGCGGGATCGCGGGCCCCTTCGAGTGCTGGCTGGCCCACCGCTCCCTCGCCACGCTCGACGTCCGCCTCTCGCGCCAGTCGGCCAACGCCCTGGCGCTCGCCGAGCTGCTCGCGGCGCGCCCCGACGTCACGGGGGTGCGCTACCCCGGCCTGCCCTCTGACCCCGCCCACGCCGTCGCGGCGCGCCAGATGGCCCGCTTCGGCCCCGTGGTCGGCCTCACGCTGGACGGGGCCCAGCGCGCGCAGCGGTTCCTCACCGCCGCCGAGCTCGTGACCGAGGCGACCTCCTTCGGCGGCGTGCACACGACGGCCGAGCGCCGCGCGCGCTGGGGCGGCGACGCGGTGCCCGAGGGTTTCATCCGGCTCAGCGCCGGCCTCGAGGACCCGCGCGACCTCTGCGCCGACCTCGCCCGGGCGCTGGACCTCACCGCGCAGTGACCCCCACGCCGGCGCGCACGCGGCGCGCCGCGACGCGACGGACGTCGCGCGGCCGGTAAAGCCGTCGGCTCCGGCGCGTACGCTCGATCGCCCGTGCCCAAGCCCGTCTCCGTCCACGTCTGCTCGGCCTGCGGCCACTCCGAGGCCAAATGGCACGGCCAGTGCCCGGGCTGTGGCGCCTGGAACACCCTCTCCGAGCAGGCCGCACCGCTGCGCGCCGCCGCCGCCGCCGCCGGCGCGCGCCCGCGCCGCGGCACGTCCTCCGGCGCTCCGGCGGGCACACCGCAGCGGCTGGCCGACGTGCGCGCGACGGAGGCCGGGCGGCTGCCGACCGGCATCGGCGAGCTGGACTCCGTGCTCGGCGGTGGCATCGTTCCCGGCTCGCTCGTCCTGCTCGGGGGATCGCCGGGCATCGGCAAGTCGACGCTGACCGGGATGGCCCTGGGCAACCTCGCCGCCGCCGGGCGACGCACCCTCTACGTCTCCGGTGAGGAGTCGCCGGCCCAGATCCGGCTGCGCGCGCAGCGCCTCGCGCCGCGGCCCTCGAGGTGCCGGTGCTCGCCGAGACCGATCTGGACGTCGTGCTGGCCACGCTGGACGCCGAGCGGCCCGCTGTCTGCGTGATCGACTCCGTTCAGACCCTGCACGCGACGTCGCTGTCGGGCGCGCCCGGCTCGGTTGGCCAGGTCCGCGAGGTCGCCGACCGGATCGCGGGGCTGGCCAAGGCCCACGAGATCGCCGTCATCCTGGTCGGTCACGTCACGAAGGAGGGCGCCCTGGCCGGTCCGCGGGTCCTCGAGCACCTCGTGGACGCGGTGCTCCAGTTCGAAGGTGAGCGCGAGCGCACCTATCGGACCCTGCGTGCGCTGAAGAACCGCTTCGGCGCCTGCAACGACGTCGGGGTCTTCGAGATGGCCGAGGGCGGCCTGGTCGAGGTGCTCGACGCGTCGGCGCGGTTCCTCGCCGCCGCGACGCGCGCGCCGGGAAGCGTCGTGCTGGCGGCCATGGAGGGCTCGCGGCCGCTGCTCGTGGAGGTCCAGGCCCTCGTCCATCCCTCCGAGCTCGTGCCCCCGCGGCGCGTGGTCACGGGGATCGACCGCAACCGCCTCGCCCTCGTCCTGGCCGTGCTGGCCCGCCACGCCGGCGTGGCCACCGGCACCGCGGACGTCTTCGTCAACGTCGTCGGCGGCGTGCGGGTCGACGAGCCCGGCGCCGACCTCGCGGTGGCCCTCGCGGTCGCCAGCGCCCTTCGCGGAGTACCGGTGGGCGACCCGGCGGCGCCCGCGCCCGCCGTGTGCTTCGGGGAGCTCGGCCTCACGGGGGAGCTGCGGCCCGTCTCCCATCACGACCGCCGCCGGGCCGAGGCGGCGAAATTCGGCCTGGAGACCGTGTGGGCGCCGCCGGGAACGCTGCAGGACACGTTGCGATCCGCACTCGCCCCCCTCCGCGCTGCCGCATAGCCGAAAAACACGTTCAGATGCAGCGGAAAAACGAGGCCTCAGTGCGATAGAATGTAGTGTCGAATGGCGTCGAGACCCGGGGAAGAGCTCTCAGAGCTCGAATCAAGGCAGGAGCCCCGGCTCGTCAAGGCACTCGAGATGGTGGCGCCCGGCACGGCGCTCCGCGAGGGCCTCGATCACATCCTCCACGCCCGCACGGGCGGCCTCATCCTCATGGGCGACCCCGAGGAGCTCTCGTTCATGTTCTCCGGCGGGATCAAGCTCGACGTGGACTACACGCCCGCCCTGCTCTACCAGGTGGCCAAGATGGACGGCGCGATCATCCTCAACCAGAACGTGACGAAGATCGTCTGGGCCAACGTGCAGCTCATGCCCGACCCGACGATCCACTCGGTGGAGACCGGCACCCGGCACCGGACCGCCGAACGCGTGTCCAAGCAGACCGATGCGCTGGTCATCGCGCTCTCCCAGCGCCGCGAGGTCGTCTCCCTCTACGTCGACGGCTCGAAGTACATCATGGTCGACATTCCCGTCGTCCTGGCGAAGGCCAACCAGGCGCTGGCCACGCTCGACAAGTACCGCACCCGCCTCGACCAGGTCTCCACGCGGCTGACCGCGCTGGAGTTCGAGGGCGGCGCGACGCTGCACGACGTACTCACCGTGCTCCAGCGCGCCGAGCTGGTCACCCGCATGGCGGTGGAGATCGAGCGCTACATCGTCGAGCTGGGCACCGAAGGCCGCCTGATCGAGATGCAGCTCGACGAGACGATGGTCGGGGTCGCCGGCGACAAGGCCGCCCTCGTCCACGACTACCTGGCGGAGGACTCCGACGAGGCCTATGCCGCCGTGATGGACCAACTTGCCCGCCTGGCCCACCAGGACCTGCTCGACTTCGGGCGCCTGGCGGAGCTCCTGGGCTACGACCGCAAGCTCAACACGCTCGACTATCCCGTCTCGCCCCGGGGCCACCGCATCCTCGGCCGCATCCCGCGGCTGCCCAAGCTGGTGGTCGCCGAGATCGTCGGCGAGTTCGGCCGGTTGGACGAGATGCTGGCCGCCACCGACGCCGAGTTGGAAACGGTCGAGGGCGTCGGCGAGACCCGGGCGAAGGACATCCGCGAGGGCCTTCGCCGGCTTCAGGAGATCAACCTCGTGGACCGCTACCTGCAGACCTGAACACACAGACACGGAGGACACCATTCCCGAAGCAGTCGAAGAGACCCTGGAAGCCCTGGAGCAGACTCGCGTGATCGAGAACATCGACTTCGCGATCGGCGACAACGTCGTCTACCCGCACCACGGGGCCGGCCAGGTACTCAAGAAGGAGAACAAGGAGATCTTCGGTGAGAAGCGTCGGTACCTCACCATCAAGATCCTGCACAACGACATGACCGTGATGGTCCCCTGCGACAACGCCGGCATGGCCGGCCTGCGCCGGGTCATCGACGAGGAGACGGTCAAGAAGGTCCTCGCCGTCCTCCAGGACGAGGTGTCCGAGATGCCGAAGAACTGGAACCGTCGCTTCAAGCACAACCGCGACAAGATCAAGACCGGCGACATCTACGAGCTCGCCGAGGTCGTTCGCAACCTCGCCATCCGCGAATCCGAGAAGGGCCTCTCGACGGGCGAGAAGCAGATGTTCACACGGGCCAAGAAGATCCTCGCCTCCGAGCTCATGTACGCGCTCGAGATGGGCGAGGACGAGGCCGAGGAGCACCTCGACGAGCTCCTCGCCCAGTCCGCCGACGGCCAGGTGGCGGTGGCCAAGTAGCCGTCGCCCTGGTCCTGGCCGCAGGCAGTGGCGAGCGCCTTGGAGCCGACCGGCCCAAGGCGCTCGTCGTGCTTGCGGGGCGCCCCATGCTCGAATGGAGCGTGGCGGCCCTTCAGGCCGTGCCGGCGGTGGACGCGATCGTCGTCGCCCTGCCGCCTGACGTGCCGGCCCCGCCCGGCACCCGCGGGGTCCCGGGCGGCGCGGTGCGCTCGGCCTCGGTCGCCGCGGCGCTGGCGGCCGGCCCGGGCGATCCGGTGATCGTGCACGACGCCGCTCGGCCCCTGGCCGAACCCGCGCTCTTCGCCGCCGCGCTGGCCGAGCTGGACGCCTCGGGCGCGGACGCCGCGATCGCGGCCGCGGCGGTCACCGATACCGTCAAGGAGGCCGGGCCCGACCGGGCCGTCACGGCGACGCTCGACCGTTCGCGCCTGTGGGCGGTCCAGACGCCCCAGGTCTTCCGCCGCGCCGCGCTGGAGCGAGCGCTCGACGTGCCCGCGGACGTGCTCGCCGCCGCCACCGACGATGCCTGGCTCGTGGAGCGGGCAGGGGGTACGGTCCGGGTCGTGCCGGCCCCACCCGAGAACCTCAAGGTGACCAGGCCCGTGGACCTGCGGCTCGCCGAGCTGCTGCTCGAGGCGCGGGGCCGGCCGTGCTGACCGACTACCACGTCCATCTGCGGCCCGACGACGAGGACACCCCGGCCGCCGAGTACTTCACGCCGGCCAACGCCGAGCGCTACCGGGCCGTGGCCGCCGAGCGGGGGATCGCCGAGCTGGGCGTCGCCGAGCACGTCCACCGCTTCGTCCAGTGCCTCGACGTCTGGCAGCACCCCTGGTGGCAGCGCTGGGCGACCGACGACATCGACGCCTACTGCGCCTTCGTGCGCGAGGAGACCGACCTGCGGCTCGGGATCGAGGCGGACTTCGTTCCCGGGCGCGAGGACCGCATGGCGAACCTGCTCGAGGCCCGCGAGTGGGACTACGTCGTCGGCTCGGTCCACTTTGTCGCCCAGGACGCGGTGGATCACGAGGACTTCGACGTCTGGGACCGGGCGTCAAGCGCCGACGAGGTCTGGCGGCGCTACTTCCAGACGCTCGGGGAGGCCGCGCGCTCCGGGCTCTTCGACATCCTCGCCCATCCCGACCTCGTGAAGGTCTGGGGCGCCGACCGGCCCCGGCCCGACGGGGACCTGCGGCGCTTCTACGAGCTGGCGATGGACGGCATCGCCGAATCGGGGATCGCGATCGAGCTGTCCACCGCCGGGCTGCGCAAGCCGGTGGGTGAGCTCTATCCCGCGCGTGAATTCCTCGCCTGGTGCGTCGAGGCCGGCTCTCCCGTCGCGCTCTCCAGCGACGCGCACCTACCCGACCACCTCGGGTATCGCTACGACCAGGCACTCGAGCTGCTGGATTCGCTCGGCGTCACCGAGCTGGCGGTCTTCGCGGGCCGCGAGCGCCGCCTCGAGCCGCTGGGGGCGACCGTATGAGCACGCAGACGGGCATCGGCTATGACTCGCACCGCCTCACTCCCGGCGGCCCGCTCGTGCTCGGGGGCGTGCGGATGGAGTCCGAATGGGGCCTCGAGGGCCACTCGGACGCCGACGTGCTCACCCACGCGATCATCGACGCCCTGCTCGGCGCCGCGGGGCTGGGAGACATCGGCCAGATGTTCCCCGACACCGACGAGGCCTGGCGCGACGCCGACTCGATTGAGCTGCTCGCCGCCACGGTCGGGCGCCTGCGCGACGAGGGGCTCACGCCGCGCCACGTCGACGCGACCGTCGTGCTGGAGGCGCCGAAGCTCGGCCCGC
>Ga0136612_10001252_pt1 | contig 10686 bp, 10 predicted proteins | sample AntDryUQ224A2306_2_FD_106644 | JGI IMG/M metagenome (GOLD analysis project Ga0136612, IMG submission 106644) | Polar desert sand microbial communities from Dry Valleys, Antarctica - metaG UQ224A (23.06) | ecosystem: Environmental > Terrestrial > Soil > Desert | place: Antarctica: Dry Valley...
ACGCCCGCGCCGCGCAGGCGGTCGGCGGCCTCGGGCGAGCACAGCAGATGGTCGATGCGGAAGCCCGCGTCGCGCTGCCAGCAGCCGGCGGTATAGTCCCAGAAGGTGTACAGCCGCTCCTCGACCGGGTGCAGCGCACGCAGCGCGTCGGTCCAGCCCTGGTGGACGATCTTGCGATAGGATTCGCGCGTCTCGGGCTGCAGCAGCGCATCGTGCTGCGTCGCCCGGACCGAGAACACGTCGCGGTCCTCGGGCACGACGTTCCAGTCGCCCGCGAGCACGGCCGGCCGCTCGTCGGCCAACAGCTCGGTCGAATGGCTTCCAAGCCGCTCCATCCACTTCAATTTATAGTCGAACTTCTCGGTCCCGACCGGGTTGCCGTTGGGCAGATAGAGCGAGGCCACGACGACATCCTCGACTTCCGCCTCGATGTAGCGGCTGTGGCTGTCGTCGGGATCGCCCGGAAGGCCGGTGCGCCGCAGCTTGGGCGTGTCGCCGCGGGCGAGGATCGCGACACCGTTGAAACCCTTCTGGCCGTGCCACACCGCCCCGTAGCCGGCCGCCTCGACGTCGGCGATCGGCAGCGCATCGTCGGCGCACTTCAGTTCCTGGAGGCAGACCACGTCGGGCTTTTCGCGCTCGAGCCATTCGAGCAGCCGCGGCAGCCGCGCGCGGACGCCATTCACATTGAAGGTGGCGAGCCTCACTTCAAACGGAGAAGCTCGAGCCGCAGCCGCAGCCCGACGCCGCGTTCGGGTTGGTCACCTTGAACGCCGCCCCGCCGAGATCCTCGACGAAATCGACCGCCGAACCGCGCACCAGGTCGAGGGTCGTGGGATCGACCACCAGCTTCACGCCGCCGGTCTCGGCGACCGTGTCCTCGGCTTCCGCGGCCTCGGCGAGCTCGAATTTGTAGGTGAAGCCGGCGCAGCCGCCGCCATCGACCGCCAGGCGCAGGATCGCCGGACGCGCCTGGCGTTTCGCAATCGCCGCGACGCGCTTGGCCGCGCTGTCGGTCAGGATGATGTCAGGCTCGCTCATCGCATGAGCGAGATAGGAGGAGGGTGCCCCAGCGGCAACCCTAGCGGCGCTGGCCGCCGGTCGGTCCGCCGAGAGCGACCTGGTCCATCGGCGCGCCGTGGGCCTTGCGCTGCATCGCGACCAGATAGTCGGTCGATTTCATGAACGGGACCGGGTTCACCGCGCGGCCGTCGATCCGCACTTCATAGTGAAGGTGGCTGCCGGTCGAGCGGCCGGTCGATCCCATGCGGCCGATGAACTCGCCGCGCTTGACCCGCTGGCCGGCGTAGGCGGTCATCTTGGACAAGTGGCCGTAGCGGGTTTCGATGCCGCGGCCGTGGTCGATCTTGACGAGATTGCCGTAACCGCCGCTGTTCCAGCCGGCGGCGGTGATGACGCCGTCGGCGGTCGCGTAGATCGGGGTGCCGACCGCGCCGGCGAGGTCGATACCGGCGTGCATTGCGGCGCTGCCGCGGAACGGGTCGGACCGGACGCCGTAGCCGCTGGTGAAGGCACCGGTCTTGACCGGCTTGTCGGACGGGACGGCGATCGCGCCATCCTGGAGGGTGTCGAGCTTCTTCCAGCTCGTGAACAATTGCTTGAACGTCGGATCGGACTTGCCCGCCGCCTCGAACGGACCGCCGACCGAAGCGACCCGCGAAGTGGTCAGGCTGAGCTTCTTCAGCTCGGCGGCGGTGGTCTGATAGCGCACATCGAGCGCGCGGGCGATCAATGCCGCCTGCGCCATCTGCGCGTCCTCGACCCGAGCGAGCGGGCCGGTAGCGGTGGCGCGGACGCCGGCCGCCGCGGCTGCAACCGCCGCCTCGTCGATAGTCTGTCCGGTGAGGATCGCCTCGATCAGCGCCTGGCGCTGCTCGATCTTTCGGGCGCGGGCTTCGGTCGCATCGCTCAGCGAAACGGCTTGCGGCCCCGGCGCGACCATGCGCGCAGCGGCGTAGCCCGACCAGGCGATCAGCCCCAGCATGACGACAAAGAAGAAAACCTGGACGGGAGCGGAAAGGCGGAAGCGGCGCAGCTTGGCGCCGTCGTGGATGAACAGGTCGCGATCCCTGAAGAAAGAACGTGCGGGCGTCGCGGCCAGAACTTGCGCCATTGTGTCTTCGCTCCAAATCCATAGCGACCGCGCAAGTGCATGCACGTCGTTAGCCACCGATTAGAGGAGCTCCCCAGCCCCACCGCCGCCACGTGGATTGCCCACCCGCGTGTTGGCGAGGATCAACCTGACCCAGGCGGGTTAATGATTTCAACCGTATGTTCCCCTCTCCGGGGTGAACCGTCCGCTCGCTGCGGTGAACCGTTGTTTCGGCCCCTAAACGGTGGCGATTCTTCGATGAATCCGCCCCAGCGCCGATCCCAGCTCGCGAATCTTCACTTGGCACGGGTTGCCATTCGCCGGTCATGCCGTAGGGCTGTCGGCGGGCCACGCCGTCCCAACGCGGCGCGTGCTCTCTGTGAGGAGAGTGAATTTTGACCGATCGTCCTCCAGCTGGCGTCGCCGCGCGCCGAACCAAGCCAAGCCAGCTTCCCGCGCGCCCCAACTTTTCCTCCGGTCCCTGCGCGAAGCCGCCCGGCTGGTCGGCCGCGCTGCTCGATACGCGTTCGCTCGGCCGCTCGCACCGATCGATGCTGGGTAAGGCCCGATTGCAAGCGGCGATCGAGCGCACCCATGGCTTGCTCGGCCTTCCTTCGGATTACCGCCTCGGGATCGTCCCCGCGTCCGACACCGGAGCGATGGAGCTGGCTCTATGGTCGCTGCTTGGCCCGCGGCCGGTGACGATGCTCGCATGGGAAAGCTTCGGCGCCGGCTGGGTCACCGACGTCGTCGAGCAGCTCAAGCTCGACGCCGACGTGCGGACCGCCGATTATGGCGGGATCGCCGACCTCGGCGGGATCGACCCGGCGAGTGACATCGTGTTCACCTGGAACGGGACGACCAGCGGCGTGCGCGTGCCCGGTGCCGACTGGATCGTGGCCGACCGCGCCGGCCTCACTTTTTGCGACGCCACCTCCGCCGCTTTCGCCCAGGATATCGACTGGGCGAAGATCGATGTCGGCACGTTCAGTTGGCAAAAGGCGCTGGGCGGCGAGGCCGGTCACGGCATGCTCGTCCTCTCGCCCCGCGCAGTCGAACGGCTCGAGAGTGAGCCCGCCCCGCGTCCGCTGCCAAAGATTTTCCGGCTGACCAAGCCTGCCCCGGCGCAGGCCGGGGGCAAGCTGATCGAGGGCATCTTCAAGGGCGAGACGATCAACACCCCGTCGATGCTCGCCGTCGAAGATTGGCTGGTCGCGCTCGACTGGGCGGAGCGGATCGGCGGGCTCACCGCGCTGATCGCCCGCGCCGACGCCAACGCCGCCGCGCTCGCCCGCTGGGTGCAAGGCGCGGACTGGATCGAGCATCTCGCCGCCTCGTCGGCGATCCGCTCAAACACCTCGGTGTGCCTGCAATTCGCCGACCGCTCAGACGCGCAAGCCAATACGGCGCGGCAAAAGGCGATCGTGCAATTGCTTGAGCAAGAGCAAGCAGCATTCGACATCGGCGCCTATCGCGATGCGCCCGCCGGGCTGCGCGTGTGGTGCGGCGCGACCGTCGAAACCGCGGACATCGAGGCCCTCGGACCATGGCTCGACTGGGCCTTTGAGCAATCCAAATACGCGGAGCATACGCGATGAGCGAAGTTCGAGTCTTGATCGCCGACGCGATGGACCCGCGCGCGGCAACCATCTTCCGCGAGCGCGGGATCGAAGTCGAGGAGAGGCCGGGTCTCTCGACTGATGAGCTCGGCGCCATAATCGGCGGCTATGACGGGCTGGCGGTGCGCAGCTCGACGCGGGTGACGGCGCCGATCCTCGATGCCGCTTTGCCGCGCCTCAAGGTGATCGGCCGCGCAGGCATCGGCGTCGATACGATCGATGTCCCCGCCGCCTCGGCGCGCGGGATCGTGGTCATGAACACGCCGTTCGGCAATTCGATCACCACCGCCGAGCATGCGATCGCGATGCTGTTCGCGCTGGCCCGCGAGATCCCCGCGGCGGACGCATCGACCCAGGCCGGCCACTGGGAAAAGAACCGGTTCATGGGGATCGAGCTGTCCGGCAAGACTCTCGGGCTGATCGGCTGCGGCAATATCGGATCGATCGTCGCCGACCGCGCGCAGGGCCTGAAGATGAAAGTCGTCGCCTACGACCCGTTCCTGACTCCCGAGCGGGCGCTTGAGCTGGGGGTCGAGAAGGTCGAGCTCGATGAACTGCTGCGCCGCGCCGACTTCATCAGCCTGCATACGCCGCTGACCGACCAGACCCGCGGGATCGTGAGCCGCGAGGCGCTGGCGAAAACGAAACCGGGCGTGCGGATCGTCAATTGCGCGCGCGGCGGGCTGATCGATGAGGCGGCGTTGAAAGAGGCGCTCGAGCACGGCCATGTCGCCGGCGCCGCGCTCGATGTTTTCTCGCAAGAACCGGCCAAAAACAATGACTTGTTCGGCACGCCCGGCTTGATCTGCACCCCTCACCTCGGCGCTTCCACCAGCGAGGCGCAGGTCAATGTCGCGATCCAGATCGCCGAGCAGATGGCCGATTATCTGCTGCTCGGCGGCATCACCAACGCGGTCAACATGCCGTCGCTGTCGGCCGAGGAAGCGCCGCGATTGAAGCCGTACATGGCGCTCGCCGAGAAGCTCGGACGCCTGGTCGGGCAGATCGCCGGCACCGAGGTCCGCTCGATCGATGTCGAGGTCGAGGGCGCCGCCGCCGAGCTCAACATCAAGCCGATCACCGGGGCGGTGCTGGCCGGCCTGATGGGCACCTATTCGGACACCGTGAACATGGTCAACGCACCCTATCTGGCGAAGGAGCGCGGGCTCGACGTGCGCGAGATCCGCCACGACCGCGAGGGCGATTATCACACCCTGCTCGCGGTCACGGTCGGCACCGCGGACGGCGAGCGGCGCGTCGCGGGAACGCTGTTCGGCAACCGCGCTGCCCGGCTGGTCGACATTTTCGGGGTCGCGGTCGAGGCGGAACTGACCGGCCAGATGATCTACATCGTCAACACCGACGCGCCCGGCTTCATCGGCGCACTCGGCACCGCGCTGGGCGAGGCGAGCGTCAACATCGCCACCTTCAACCTCGGCCGCCGAGCGGCGGGCGGCGAAGCGGTCGCGCTGGTCGCGGTCGACGACCCGATCGGGCCGAAGCTCGCCGAGGAGCTGTCGCGGCTCCCGGGCGTGCTGCAAGTGGTGCCGCTGAGCTTTTGAGCGCATCCGCGGAACGTCCGCTTCGACCCATTGCGGACCCTGGAAAAGGCCGCCAACGAGCGTTCGCGCTGCCCGAGCCCTTCCCAGGCGCCAGCGGAAGTTGCTGCCGGCGCGGCGTGTTGCGTGCTATCGGTTGCCATCGGGGAGGGAAACATGCCGATCACTGCTTTCAACAGCGTCGCCGACGGCCTGGAGCCAAGTCGAAGGAGCCGCGAGCACTTCATCCTGAATACAAATGTCGATGATAATTGGCCGTGGGTTCCCTATGCTGATGGAGTTTGGGTCCAGCCCTGCTGCTTTGACGTCACATCAGGCGGATTCAGTGTTCTTCTGAAAGGTCTGCCGGGCGCGCAGCTTGGCGTTCATTACCACGTTGGAACTGTTCGCGGGTACACGATGCGCGGTCACTGGCGATACCTGGAGCACGACTGGGTCGCAACACCTGGGACGTTCATCTATGAACCTGCCGGAGAGGCCCACACGCTGGTGATCGCCGACGATTCACCGGAGGCCGCACTTATCTTCTTCATTGTCGAAGGCGGCCTCATCTACCTGGACAAAGCGGAGGGCGGCGGCTTCGCCGCTTACGAAGATGGCTTTTCCCTGCTTGAGCTGACGCGGACGTACTATCGCGAGGCGGGACTCGATGCGCTCCAGCTGGACCTCCTAATTCGATAGCCGTCCCCGGTTCCCGACCGGCCGCTGGCGTTGCCGCCACCGTGTACCACTGTCCTCCCAAACCGGGCATGAGCGCGGTGTCCGCTTTCCACCGAAAGCAGAAGTTGGGACGACCGACCGCCTAGACGCACCGCGCCTCGCCCCCTAGGAGCGCCCGGGCCTCTCAACGCGGGGAAACATCTTGGGCAACGTCACCGTCATCGGCGCGCAGTGGGGCGACGAAGGCAAGGGCAAGATCGTCGACTGGCTCGCCAGCCGCGCCGACATGGTGGTGCGCTTCCAGGGCGGCCACAACGCCGGGCACACACTCGTCGTCGGCGACCAGACCTACAAATTGTCGCTGCTGCCGTCGGGGATCGTCCGCGGCACGCCGTCGGTGATCGGCAACGGGGTGGTGCTCGACCCGTGGGCGCTCAAGGCCGAGGTCGAGCGGGTCGCCGCGCAGGGGGTGACAATTACCCCGGACGTGCTGATGATCGCCGAGACCTGCCCGCTGATCTTGCCCATCCACCGCGACCTCGACGCGCTTCGCGAAGACGCATCGGGCGCCGGCAAGATCGGCACCACGCGGCGCGGCATCGGGCCGGCCTACGAGGACAAGGTCGGGCGCCGCGCGATCCGGGTGTGCGACCTTGCTCATCTGAACGAGCTCGATCCCTTGCTCGACCGCCTGTGCGCGCACCACGACGCGCTGCGGGCCGGGTTCAGGGAGCCGCCGGTCGATCGCGAGCGGTTGCGCCGCGACCTCGCCGAAATCGCCGGTTTCGTGCTGCCGTTCGCCCGGCCGGTGTGGCGCGACCTCGATGAGGCGCTGCGGCGCGGCCGCCGGATCCTGTTCGAAGGCGCGCAAGGCGTGCTGCTCGACGTCGACCACGGCACCTACCCGTTCGTCACCTCGTCCAACACCGTCGCCGGAACGACCGGAGCGGGCAGCGGCATCGGCCCCAACGCCGCGGGCTTCGTGCTCGGCATCGTCAAGGCCTATACGACGCGGGTCGGCTCAGGGCCCTTCCCCACCGAGCTCGAGGATGAAACCGGTCAAAGGCTGGGCGAGCGCGGCCACGAATTCGGCACCGTCACCGGCCGCCGGCGGCGCTGCGGCTGGTTCGACGCGGTGCTGGTGCGCCAGGCGGTCGCGGTATCCGGCATCACCGGTGTCGCCTTGACCAAGCTCGACGTGCTCGACGGCTTCGAGACGGTGCGCATCTGCACCGGTTACCGCATCGCCGGCGAGGACTACGATTATCTGCCGCCGCATGCGTTCGACCAGAACCGGGTCGAGCCGGTCTATGACGAGATCGAGGGCTGGCCGGGGTCGACGCGAGGCGCGAAGAGTTGGGCCGACCTGCCGGCCCGGGCGATCAAATATGTGCGCCGGATCGAGGAGCTGATCCGCTGCCCGGTCGCCTTGGTCTCGACCAGCCCCGAACGCGACGACACGATCCTCGTCCGCGATCCGTTCGCGGGCTAAAGCCGGACCGAAAAACCCTCGACCTGTTCCGGCTCGACGTCCTCGATCGTCAAATCGTCGACCCGTGCACCCGCCGGTCCTTGCCGCATCCGCTCGATCATCCTGGCGACCGCGCCCTCGGCGCCGATCAAATGCGCCTCGACCGCGCCGTCGCTGGCATTGCGGACCCAGCCCGCCACGCCCAACGCGCGCGCCTGGCCGACCGCCCACTGCCGGAAGAACACGCCCTGCACTCGCCCGAAAATGCGCACTTTTCGCCCGACTCGGACTGTCACGCGATCACACCGTCGCGATGTCGGGGGCGTCCTCGGCCTTCATTCCGACAACGTTGTAGCCGGCATCGACATGATGGACCTCGCCGGTGACTCCGCTGGCGAGATCGGACAGCAAATAGAGCGCGGCGCCGCCGACATCCTCGATCGTCACGTTGCGGCGCAGCGGTGAGTTATACTCGTTCCACTTCATGATGTAGCGAAAGTCGCCGATGCCGCTCGCGGCGAGGGTCTTGATCGGGCCGGCCGAGATGGCGTTGACCCGGATCCCCTCGGGCCCGAGGTCCATCGCCATATATTTGACGCTGGCTTCGAGCGCCGCCTTGGCAACCCCCATCACATTGTAATGCGGAATGACTTTCTCGGCGCCGTAATAGGTCAAGGTCAGCATCGCGCCGCCGGGCTCCATCATCGCCCGCGCGCGCTGCGCGACCGCGACGAAGCTGTAGACCGAGATGTTCATGGTCATCAGGAAATTGTCGAGGCTGGTGTCGACGAACTTCCCGCGCAGCTCGTTCTTGTCGGAATAACCGATCGCGTGCACCAGGAAGTCGAGCCCGCCCCATTGCTCGCGCAGCCTGGCGAACGCGCCGTCGAGCGCCTCATTGCTGCTGACATCGCAATCGATCAGCAAGTCCGACCCCAATTGCTCGGCGAGCGGTCGAACGCGCTTTTCCAGAGTCTCGCCTTGGTAGGAGAAGGCCAGCTCGGCGCCATGCTCGCCGAGCGCCTTGGCAATCCCCCAGGCCAGCGAGCGGTCATTGGCAAGGCCCATGATCAGCCCGCGCTTGCCTTGCATCATCCCGCCAGAAGCCTGGGTCAAAGCTGTGGTCCCCCTGTCTCGAGCTCGGCAACCACATCCTCTCCTGGCTGCGGCTCCTCGACTTCGAGCTCATCCTTGAACGGCCCGCTATAGACTTCGCCCTTTAGCGCCGTCGCCCCGCCTTCGGCTAGGGCTGCGTTGAGCTCCGCGCCCATGACCACGCCAAGCCCGATGACGAAAAAGAACAGCAGCGCGATCATCACCCCGGCGAGGCTGCCGTAGGTCAGGTCGTAACCGCCGACCATGGCGATGGTCGCGGGAAGGAGTTGCACGGTCCCCAGCCACCAGCCAGTGACCAGCAGCGCGCCTGGCCATTTCTTGCAATCGGGCTTGCGGTATCGCGCCGGCGTCAACGCGAAGAACAGCACATAGAAAGTGAGGAACATCATCACCGCCGGCACCAGCTGGAAGGTGCCCACGGTGCTCGCGACCTCCGCGGAGAAAGGCAGCAGCTTCTCGATCGCGTGCTGGACCGAGCTCAAGACCACGGTGACGGCGAACGCGAACATCAGCAGCACCACCGATGCGACGATCATCAGGATCGAGCCCAGTCGATATTCCCAGAAAGGGGCGCAGAACTTGACCCCATAGGCACGGCGCAGGATGTCGCGAATGGTCTCGATGAAGCTGGTCGCCGTCCACAGGCCGACGATCGCGCCGAACCAGAGGAGCGGTCCGGTCCGAGCCGTCAACACTTCCTGGACCGGGCCGCGAAGCGTTTCAGCGACACCGGGCGGCAGGCTGGCCAGGAACGTCGCGACCGTCAGCGCCCCGTCCTCGGTGCGCCCGAGCAAATGGGCGACGGCAGCGGCCAGGATGAAGAAGGGGAACATCGCCAGAAGCGCCAGATATGCGAGGTTGCCGGCGTGGATGAAGCCATCGTTGTAGACCCCGATCGCGATCCGCTTCAGCACTTCCCAGGCATAGACGCGCGGCTTGACCTTCTCGACCACGTCGTGGCCGAACGCCGCCTCCATGCTCGCAAGGCGCTTGCGCCGGGCTTCCGGTGATTGGGGGGAGACGTCCTTCATGGCCCGGTGGAATTAAACTCCAAGCGCCGCGCGCGGGTTGCGCGGATCGTTCCAGCGCTCGGCGAACGCCTCGAGCTCGGGATCGCCCGACGGCAGGTCGACCTGCACCGTGACCAGCTGGTCGCCGCGCTTGCCGTCCTTGGCGGTGAACCCGCGGCCCTTGAGACGCAGCGCCTTGCCCGAGGTCGTGCCCTTGGGGATGGTCAGCATCACCGGCCCCTCAGGCGTCGGGACCTTGACCTTGGCGCCGAGCACCGCTTCGTTGAGCGTGACCGGCAGCGTCAGGCGGATGTCGCTGCCGTCGCGAGTGAAAAACGGATGCGACGCGACCTGGACGGTGACGATCGCATCGCCGGCGCCGCCCGGGCCCGGCTCGCCCCTGCCGGTCAGGCGGATGCGGGTGCCGTCCTCGAGGCCCTTGGGAAGCTTGAGGTCGATGGTCTTGCCGTCGGCGAGCGTGATCCGCTGCGGCGCGAGCGTCGCTGCGCCGATGAACGGCACCTTCAATCGGTAGGCGATGTCGGCGCCCTTGTGCGCCGCCCGGCTGCGCGGGCGAAAGCCGCTCGGCCTGGTCCGTCCCTGCCGGCCGCGGGCGGCGTTGGCGGCGCCGAACAGCCCTTCGAACAAGTCGCTGAGGTCGGCCGAGCCGCCGGCATCGAAGCCGCCCGGGAATCCTTCGAACCCGCCGCTTTGCCCAGGTCGCGTTCCGCCACCGCCGCCGCCACCGCCCCCGGGCGAATAACCACCGAAACCGGAGCCGAACGGCATCTTGGGATTGCCTTCTTCGTCGATCTCGCCGCGGTCGTACCGCGCGCGCCTGTCCTTGTCGGACAGCAAGTCGTAGGCTGCGGTTATCTGGGAGAATCGCTCGGCAGCCTTGGGATTGTCCTTGTTGCGGTCCGGGTGGAGTTGCTTGGCGAGGCTGCGATAGGCCTTCTTGACCTCCGCCTCGCTCGCTCCGCGCTTGATCCCGAGCCGCTGGTAAAGGTCCATCGGTTCCCCATGCCGTATCGAATGCGATGTTTCCAGATGGGTTGCGGCGCGCGGCGGTCCAAGCCTAAGCGATGCGCCTGATGACCGGCGACCCCCTGGACCTGTTCGATCAGTGGCTCGCGGA
>Ga0136612_10001253_pt1 | contig 10684 bp, 9 predicted proteins | sample AntDryUQ224A2306_2_FD_106644 | JGI IMG/M metagenome (GOLD analysis project Ga0136612, IMG submission 106644) | Polar desert sand microbial communities from Dry Valleys, Antarctica - metaG UQ224A (23.06) | ecosystem: Environmental > Terrestrial > Soil > Desert | place: Antarctica: Dry Valley...
GCGATCCTCGCGTTGTGCGGCTCGGCTTCGACCGCGACTACCGTGCCCGCCTCGCCAACGATCCTCGCCAGGATGAGGGCCACGACAGCCTGATGTGCCCCTACGTCGAACACCAGCGCACCGTCCCCTAGCCGCCCCCTGCGCATCTCGGTGATCTCGGCGGGCTCAAGCCAGTCTCGGTCGTACCAGCCCTCAGCGAGCGGGTCCTCGAGGTGGATGCGCAGACGATGTCCGGCATAGACGTGCTCGACCGTCCTCGGTTCGTATGCGGTGATCAGTCGGTAGATGTGCCGAGCGCGCAGGGGTGCGTAGATCGAGGTGGGCAGCAGTTCGCGTGCCACAGACTTGAGCCGCTCGATCACGGTCGCAGTATCTCAGCGACTTGATTCCCGTTGCGCCTACCCTCATGCCCGTGAAGCTGCAGCAGATACTCGAGCGGGCCCGGAACCCGGTGCAGTTCGTGCGCGGGCTGACATGGGAACTTGCGAAGGCCCGACGGCACGCGTCCGACACGCGATCGCTCGTCCGCCTGTGGATCGACATCTTGCTCTTCCGGGTGCTCTTCCTACTCCCACGGCTTGGGGTCCGATGTCGCTTGCGTACGGTGCGGCTCGACGGCGCGAGCATCACGTACCGGCTCAACCGCGGAGACATCCAGAGCATTCGAGAGGTCTGGTACCTACAGGCGTACCGCGTTCCCTTTGGCCCCAACCCGAAGACCGTGCTGGACTTGGGTGCCAATATCGGGCTGACCTCGGTCTGGTTGGCGCGTATGTACGACTGCGCTCACGTGGTGGGCGTCGAGCCCGATCCGGAGAATGCCGCGCTCGCGCGACGTAATCTCGCGCAGAACGGCGTTCGCGGCGAGATCATCGAGGCCGCCGTCGGCCCGTGCAACGGCCGGGCACCGTTCGCGACGTCGAGCCACTCGAATCTCGGCAGCCTGGTAGGGCTTGGAGGCGCGACCCTCGATGTCGCGGTACGCGATCCGCAATCGCTCCTCGACGAAGCCGGACTGGGTGCCGTCGACCTGTGCAAGCTGGACATCGAGGGTGGCGAGGGGCCGCTGCTGCTCGAGGGAGATGGGGCGTGGCTGACCGGCGTGCGCAGCGTCATCGCGGAGCTGCACGAGACAGTCATCGATGCGAACGCCGTCATCGCGGCGATCGAGGCCGGCGGCCTGCGCTACTACCCGGCAGGAGCCGATGGTCGGAAGCTGGACTTCTTCAGCGTGGATGATGCGGCGGCGCGATCATGACTGCCCACCTGAGCGGCGACGGGCGCGGGCTACCAGCCACCTGACGTCCGCGCGCCGGGGGATCAACAGCTCTGCGGCACTCGTGCCGAATGCCCGCAGCGCGGCACGGACCGTTCCACCGAGCACCACCGCGTACGCAACGCAGCTGACCAACGCCGCACCAATGGCTCCCATCGAGTCGAGTGTCAGCCCGAGGCCGACGATCGTGATGATCAAACCGGCGATCTGCGGCCGGGCGCTGTCCTGGGGGCGGCCGTGCCCCTGGAGCGCCGATCCTATGACCGCGCTCACGCCCATGAAGACGGTCGCCACTGCAAGGATCGCGACAAGCGGAACCGCGCGGTCGAAATCGCTGCCGAACAGAAACGGCACTGCGAACGGCGCGGTTGCGGTGAGCACGGCGAGCGAGCCCGTCATCACGAGCACTGAGACACGCACGATGCGTGGCACCGCCTGGATCCCCTCCTGTGCGACCCGTGGGAGAAGCGCGGTGTATACGGCGCTGACGAATCCCGATGCGATGGCGGTGAGGCCGGCCGCCACCGCGTAATTGCCGAGCTCTGCGGAAGTCACGACGGCGGCCATCACGGCCTGATCGAGGCGATAATTCGCAGCCGAGGACACCGCGAACAGCCAGCTGCGGGCACCGAAGCCGAGTGCCGGACGCACGACCCGAGCGTCGAAGCGCCAGCGCCCCGTTCCACGCAGCACCGGCAGCGACACGACCAGCGCGGTGACGCTCAGCACCATCGTGGCGATCACGGCAGACGTGACAGTCAGCTGGCCCGCGGCGGCCAGCGCGAGGATGACCAGCCCGCTCCCCGCGGCCCCTATCAGCTGCCACCGCTGGATGACCTCGAAGCGCTGTGCGCCGCGCGCGACGCCGAGCACCAGCGATCCGAAGACGAACAGCGGCATGAGGAGCAGGCTCAGCCGGACGAAGCGCTCGACCACGTCACGGCCCTGGCCGAGCAGCTCGCCCAGCGGCCACGCGAGCACGACTCCAACGACCGAGAACGCGAGCGCAAGCGGGACCGCGGTACCGAGCGTCCGACCTGCAGTGGCCCCGCGCGCGCGTTCCCGAGTGACGAAGTCGGCGAGCCCGAAGTCCAGGATCAACGGCGTGAGGACAAGCACGGTGATGATCGCCGCCAGCTCGCCGCGACCGTCCGGTCCCAACACCCGTGCCTGCACGGGTCCCGTGACGAGCGCCAGTAGGACGAGCCCGCCGTTGACGCCGGTGAGCCGAGCGACTACCCCGCCGAACGCGTTGGAGCCTGTGCTCGGCTCGGTCGAGCTCACTCTGGCTGACGCAAGCGGTGGCGGTGTCGCCCCCGGCGGTGGACTTCGATCGCCGCTTCGAAAGCGCGCTCGTGCGCCTCGCAGGACCGCTCCCAGCCGAAGTCAGCCGCTCGCCGCAGCCCGCGGGTGGACAAGTCACGACGGCGCGCGCCATCGGACAGCAACTGCGACATCTCGCGACCCAGCGCGTCGTCGTCGACCACCGCCGCGAACCGACCGTCCGACGAGACGTAGTCGATCCCCGGGTTCGGTGTAGCCAGCACGGGGGTGCCGTGTGCCATCGCCTCGACGTAAGGCTGGCCAAAGCCCTCATAGGTGCTGGGTAGGCAGAACAGCCACGAGCGCGCGTAGATCTCCGACAGCGCTCGGTCGTCGGGGTTCACGATCCATCGCACGTGCTCGGACTCCTCGCAGTGATCGGAGACCATCAGCAGCTTGGCGTTCGGGTGGGACCGCAGCGTCTGGGCTTCGAAGACGTCGCGCAACATTCGTCCCCGTTTGCGACCTTCCCACGTGCCGACGAAGAGCACGGTCGGCTCGGGGAACGGCGGCAGGTCTGCGGGCAGATCGACCATCCCCGGAAACAACCCACCGCCCTGCGGGAGGGTGCCAGCGAGCCGGTACCCCCGCGGCATGCCTGCACACACGGTGTAAGAGGCCGTCGCCAGGCGGCTCGCCAGAAGCTCGCCTGGGAACACCATCGCCTGCAGTGCCCTGTGCCGGATGCTGGTGGCGCTCTGGAACTCGCGCAGCGCCGAGCCGTGGAATGTCCTGACAGTCGGCATCACGCGCCGGACGAAGAACCAATCGTCACCGTGGACGTTGAGGACGTCGAGTGTCCGGTCGTTTAGCCGATTGAGGATCATCGGGCAGAGCCCGAACCGGCCGGGCTTGGATTCCGCGATCCGCGCGCTCCCGACACGCCGAATCACGTAGCGAGCGTCCGACGGAGCCCCCCGCGCGAAGGTGTGCAGCAGGACGTCGTGACCGCGGTCGGTAAGCGCGTTGGCAAGCCGGTGCACGAAGAGCTCCACGCCGCCGACCTTCCGGTGGCCTTGCGGGAGGGAGGTGGTGAAAAGTCCGATGCGCATTTAGCTCGCCGTAGCCCCGGCCAACTCGGTGATCAGCCGAACGTTCGGCTCCTCAAGCGCCAGCCCTACGCACCGAGCCGTAGTTAGCCCTGTACTCTCTTGCCCGCAACGCGGCAGGTGACTCGTGACCGCGAGTCCGACTCGTCCTCGTGGTGGGCGGCCCGCCCCGCTTCGCAGGCGAGTCGCGGCCTGTCCTATCCGGGCGGCGCGGCTTGTCAACGCGACGCAGTCGGCTGCGAGTGATGGGTGCGGTCGACGCTGATCGGTGTGAACAGGAAATTGTTCGCCAGTCGCAGATCAGCGGCGACGGTGGTTGATCGCCCAGAGCCGCGCGCGGTGACAGCCTGGTAGACATAGCCCGCCTCTGTCATGAATGCAAAGACATCTTCTGGCTGGTAGCCATAGCGCGTCGTCCAGCGTGACTCGATCTCGAGGAGAACCGCGGGGCCATGGTGTGCCAGCGTTTCGCGCGCACCACGCAGGACGTGGAGTTCCAGTCCTTCCACGTCTACCTTGATGAGATCAATTCGGGATTCGCCAGCCAAGAGCTCGTCGAGGGTGGTTACCGATACGCGCTCTTCACCGGCCCGCGATGATGTACGATTCGTCAATACGTAGTTGGCTGATTGGGCATCGGTCGTTACAACTACGTCGCCAGTGGTGTCGCCGAGCGCTGAATGCACCGCAGTGACGAATGCATCCGCACCGTTGCGATGCACGTTGTCCTTCAGCAAAGCAAATGTCGAACTGACTGGCTCGATAGCGATGACGCGTGCCCCAGTGGCTTTGGTCACGGGGAGAGCGAACGCTCCGATGTTCGCTCCGATGTCCACCACGACCGACGAACTGCTCAGACCCTGGCATACAGCGTCGAGTTCGGCGGACTCATGCACGGAACCCGTGACCGCACCTAGTGTCGATCCCCATATCTCTGGGTTGAAGCGCCATTGCAGGCCGCGTGCGTCAGTGACCCAGACGCCATCGCGGTCAAAACAGACATCAGCGAGGTTCAAGCGTTCGCGTAGGGCGAGCCCGAGGTTGACCCATGATGCCACTTCGTAGTGAGGGTCCCTGCGGGCCACGTGCCTTCGGACGCGCAGCTTGTAGTAGGCGAAAACCCCTGGAAACCGGGTCCTTGCCGCATCGCGTAACGCTCGAATCCGCACTGCAGCGTTCTAGCACAGCCCGGAGCGGGGCCTCCGTGCGCACGGCGTGCTCCGCACGGACTCGCTGCGGGGCAGCTTGCCCGGCGCTTCGGCAAGGCTAGCTACTTCCCGCGGATAAACGGCTGAGCGTGGAAAGCGCGAAGGCGCGTTGGTGGCGCGGCCGTCGGGGTGATGCTGGGTGCTCTGGCGAGAGCGACCTGCCGCCGTCGTTGCGGGCATTGCCGCGATGGCCTTCCTGGAGACGCGGATGGATCGGCTGGAGTCGGAGGCCGCGCCCGGGGCCGGGGCCGGCAGCCTGGCGTACGAGCGGATCGAGTGAGTCGGGGATCAGTGAGCCGAGCCGAGCCGGGCCACGTGGCCAGCCTGGAAGGCCGCGATCTGGCCCAGCGTCACCGCGCGCATGTCCTCGCCGTCCTTGAGGGCAAGGTACCAGTCGACGACGCCCGCGAGGCCCTGCTCGAGGTCCCAGGTCGGCGCCCACCCGAGCCGCTCCCGGGCCTTCGACGAGTCCAGCGCGAGGAAGTGCGCCTCGTGCTGATGCGGGCCGGAGTCGAGCGCCCAGAGCAGCTCACCGGGCCACAGCTCTGTCAGGCGGTCGGCGATCCAGCGCACGGGGCGGGCGTCGTCGAGCGCCGGACCGAAGTTCCAGCCGCCCTGGTGATCATCCGACCCGTACATTGCCTGCGCGAGCCGCAGGTAGCCCGACAGCGGGTTGAGCACGTGCTGCCATGGACGTACCGCCTGCGGGTTGCGAACCGGGATCCGCTCGCTGCGCAGCGCCCCGCGCATGATGTCGGGAACGAGGCGATCGTCTGCCCAGTCACCGCCGCCAATGACGTTTCCGGCCCGCACCGAACCGAGCCGCGTCGTACATGTGGAACCGCCCACCCCAGGCGCGAAGAACGAGCACAGGTACGCGTGCGCGACGAGCTCGGCACACCCCTTAGAGTTTGAGTACGGGTCGTGACCGCCCTTGGGGTCATCCTCGACGAAGGGGCGAGGCGGGCGGGAAGAATCGTTGTCGTAGCACTTGTCCGAGGTGACGTTCATGACGACGCGCACCGAAGGCGTGGCGCGTACCGCCTCGAGCACGTTGACCGTTCCCATGACGTTTGTCTCATACGTCGAGCGCGGATCTGCGAACGAGCGGCGCACGAGCGACTGCGCGGCCATGTGGATCACGATCTCCGGCGCATGCTGCGTCACGGCGTCGAGCACGGAGGCGTGATCACGGATGTCCGCGCGGACATCGTGAAGCCCATCGCCCACGCGCGCGAGCGCATACAGGGACGGCTGCGTCGGCACGCAGTCGGCGAGGCCCGTCACGCGCGCGCCGAGCGACTGCAACCACAGCGAGAGCCATGCGCCCTTGAAGCCCGTGTGTCCGGTGACGAGCACCACGCGGTCCTTCCAGAAATCCGGATCCACGAGCGGCGCCACGAGGCTGATGCTATGCGGTCACGGCCCTTGGCCCCGCCTGCCGGCTTCGCGCTGCCACCAGGCGACGGTGCGGTCGATCCCGTCGCGCAGCGCGATCGCCGGACTGAAGCCGACCTCGTCGCGCAGCCGCGCGACATCGGCGACGAGCTCGCGGGGATCGTCCGGCCGCGGCGCCAGCGCCCCGATGTCGAGCAGGTCCGCGCGGCCGGTCGCGGCGCCGATCGCATCGATGACCTCACGCAGCGGCCGGCCCTCCCCCGAGCCGATGTTGACGGCGCCCCGTACCCCGCTGTCCAGCAGCGCGGCAAACGCGGCGGCGACGTCGGCGACGTGCAGCAGGTCGCGGATCTGCGTGCCGTCGCCGGTGGCGGCGCACTCACCGGCGACGAGCGCCCGCGCGACCGAGGCGACGAGCCGGCCGGGCGCCTCGTGGGGGCCGTAGAGGAAGAAGACGCGGCCCCACGCGAACTCGATCCCGAGCTCCTCCGCGGCCGACTGGATCACGGCGCGGGTCGCGTGCTTCGCCGTCCCGTAGAGCGTCGCCGGCTGAAGCGGCGTGACGCCCTCGATGCACGGGCCCCGATCGCCCCAGCGGTACTCGGCGCAGCTGCCCGCGAGCACCGCTCGCCGGCCACCGCCCTCGGCGAAGGCCTGCACGAGCGCGATCGTGGCGGCCACCCAGCGCAGGTTCTCGGCCGACGTCCAGAAGCGGCCGTGCTCGGCGTACCAGGCCAGGTGCAGCAGGTGCGTCGGCGCGACCGCCGCGAGCAGCGCGTCGCGCCCGTTGGCCGCGAGCAGATCCGCGCGATGCCAGCGAACGTCCGGCGAGGAGGGCGCCGGGGGATCGCGGCGCGTCACTGCGTGGACCTCGAAGCCGCGCCCCGCGAGCGGCGCGAGCGCGTGGCGGCCGATGAACCCGCCTGCTCCTGTGACGAGCACGCGGGGCGATGCGCTCATGGTCCGGGCACGTCGGGGTAGCCAGCGTCGCGCGCGGAGATCGTCAGCCCCCCGGGCGGCGCGTCCGGCCACCGGATCGCGAACGCGGAATCGTCCCAGCGGACGCCGCCGGCGGCCCCGGCGACGTACGGCGCGTCCATTGCGTAGAGCACCTCGGTTTCGTCGGCAAGCGTCTGAAAGCCGTGCCCGAAGCCGGCCGCGATGAGCATGGCGCAGCCGTTCTCGGCGCTCAGCTCGGCGCCGAACCAGCGGTGAAGCGTCGACGACCCCGGACGCAGATCGACTGCGACATCAAAGATCGCGCCGCGCGTGCAGCGTACGAGCTTGGACTCCCAGTGCGGCTCGGCCTGGTAGTGCAACCCGCGTAACGTGCCGGCGCGCACGCTAAACGACGTGCTCATCTGCGCGATCGGCCCCAGCAACCGGGCGTCGTATGTGCGCGCGAAGTATCCCCGTTCGTCGCCCAGCCGGTCCTGCTCGACCAGTATCACCCCATCCAGCGGCGTGTCGATCAGCCTCACGGAAACAGCCGCAGCTCCGGCGAGCGCGCCGCGAACCGCCCGTCCCACTCGCGGATGTAGGACAGCTCCTCCATGATCTCGTCCTTGATGTTCCAGGGCAGGATCAACACGACGTCGGGCCGCCGCTCGCGGATCGCGTCCGGAGCGAGGATCGGGACATGCGTCCCCGGCAGCAGGTGACCCTGCTTGCCCGGGTTCGCATCGCACGTGAAGTCCAGGAAGTCGCGTCCGACGCCGCAGTAGTTCAGCAGCGTGTTGCCCTTCGCCGCCGCGCCGTAGCCGGCGATCGCATAGCCCGCGCGCTTGAGCGCGATCAGCAGCTCGAGGATCTGGCGCTTGTCCTCGATCACGCGGGCCCCGTAGTCGAGGTAGGTTCCCAGTTCTTCGAGGCCGGCGGCGAGCTCTTCCTCGAGCAGCTCACCTGCTGCCGCGCTGCGCTCGCGCGAGTCGTCGGCGTGGCAGCCAAAGACCCGCAGCGAGCCTCCGTGCGTCGGGATCTCCTCGACGTCGAACAGCCGCAGGCCGTGGGCGGCGAAGATCCGTGCGACGGTCGAGAAGGACAGGTAGGAGAAGTGCTCGTGGTAGATCGTGTCCCACTGGTTGAGCTCGATGAGCTTGAGCAGGTGCGGGAACTCGATCGTGATCGTCCCGCCCTCCTTGAGGGCGATCTTCATGCCGGCCACGAAGTCGTTGATGTCCGGGACGTGGGCCAGGACGTTGTTGCCGAGCAGCAGGTCGGCCCGGGTCCCGGCGGCGGTCACCGCGCGCGCCGTCTGCTTGCCCCAGAACTCGACCCGCGTCGGCACCCCCCTGTCGATCGCTACCCGCGCGGTGTTCGCGCTCGGCTCGATGCCCAGGGCCGGGATTCCGCGCTCCACGAAGTACTGCAGCAGGTAGCCGTCGTTGGAGGCAAGCTCGATGACCTGACTGGAGGCGTCGAGACCGAGGGTGTCTGTCGTCTGCTCGACATAGCGGCGGCAGTGCGCGAGCCATGAGCTCGAGTAGGACGAGAAGTAGGCGTATTGCTCATCGAAGATGTGCTGCGGGCTCTCGAAGTCCTCGAGCTGGACGAGAAAGCAGCTGTGGCAGACGAGCGCGCAAAGCGGATAGAACGGCTCCATCGCGTTGGCCCGCTCGACCGGCACGTTCGAATTCGACAGCGGCGACATGCCGAGGTCCGCGAAGACGTGCTCGAGCGAGGTGCCACAGAAGCGGCAGGATGCATGCGTCATGGCGATGCGGGAACTTAGAGGATCAGACGCGATCCGATGGCCTACCACGAGCACCATGCCGCGCGGCCGGCCTCCCAGTCCGCCTGCAGTTCGTTGCGCTCGCGCAACGTGTCCATCGCCTTCCAGAAGCCGCGATGGTGATAGACGGTCAGCTCGCCGCGGGCGGCGAGATCGCGCAGCGGCTCCTCCTCCCATTTCGTGTCGTCGCCCGCGATGGCGTCGCCGACGGCCGGCTCGCAGACGAAGAAGCCGCCGTTGATCCAGGCACCGTTTCCGCGCGGCTTCTCGGAGAATCGGCTCACGGCTGAGTCCTCGATCTCCAGCGCCCCGAAGCGACCGGGAGCCTGGACCGCGGTGACGGTCGCCAGCCGGCCCTCGGCGCGGTGCCGGGCGACGAGCGCCGCGATGTCGACGTCGGCGACGCCGTCGCCGTAGGTCACGCAGAAGGTCTCGTCGCCGACGTAGGGCAGGACGCGCTTCAGGCGCCCGCCGGTCATCGTGTCGTCGCCGGTCTCCACGAGCGTCACGCGCCACGGCTCGGTCGTCGAACGGTGCACCTCCATCTCCCCGGAGCGCATGTCGAACGTCACGTCGGAGGTGTGCAGCGCGTAGTTGGCGAACCACTCCTTGATGATGTAGCCCTTGTAGCCGAGGCACACGACGAAGTCCTCCACGTCGTGCGCGGCATAGATCTTCATGATGTGCCAGAGGATTGGCTTGGCCCCGATCTCGACCATCGGCTTGGGCTTCACCGTGGTCTCCTCACTCAAGCGGGAGCCCAGACCGCCAGCCAGAATGACCGCCTTCACGCGGCCAGCGTAGACGTCATGGCGCCGCGGCGCCTTGTCGTCGGGGACGATCGCGTAGACCGCCTCTAGCGGCCGCGTCTGCCACGCCTTGACATCCTCCAGAACCGCGTCGGTGATCCTCGAGATCAGGTCCGGGCTGACCCGGGTGTGCCGTAGATCTCCTCGAGGTGTGCCTGGATGTCGCGGACCGTCAGGCCGCGCGCATGAGCGCGATCACGCGGTCGTCGAAGCCGACCCAGCGTGTCTGGCGCTTGGCGACGATCTGCGGCTCGAAGGTCCCGTTACGGTCCCTGGGGAACGAACCCGGGCCGGACCTTGATCGGTCAGGACGATCTTGGCGGGCCGGCCGTTGCGGGCGATGCCGCTCCCGCCCGGCGGAGCCTGGCCGCGCTCGTCGGCGACATGCTCGATGATCTCGGCCTCCAGCGCGCGCTCCAGCAGCCGGCGCGTCAGCTGCCCCAGCAGGCCGTCCGGGCCAGCGATCTCCTGCGCCGTCTGAGCGCCGCCAAGCAGCTCGTCGATCAGCTCATCCGAGAGCTCGGGCGCTCGACCAGACTGCCACCGGGCAGACCCGACAGCGCGGGGCCCGCGGCTGCGGCGCGCGCGTCGCCAGCGCCGATCGGCGCTCGCCCGAGCTACTTCCCGCGGAAAAACTCGCTGTCCTGAACCCGTCGGATCGGGCCTGGCGACGGGCCGGTCCGTCCTGGTCGTCATAATATACCTGCATATGGGCATGTTTCTGGCGGGAGGAGCGGGCGATGTTGCGGTTGGTTGCCGCGCAGGCGGAGACGTTGTGGGACGAGGCACTGCCGATCGAGGTGCGCGAACTACCCGCAGATCTCGCGGCGCTGGACGTGTTGCTGGCAGATCCGGCGCTGCTGGCGCCGTTTGCGGCGCATTGGCAGCGC
>Ga0136612_10001254_pt1 | contig 10675 bp, 9 predicted proteins | sample AntDryUQ224A2306_2_FD_106644 | JGI IMG/M metagenome (GOLD analysis project Ga0136612, IMG submission 106644) | Polar desert sand microbial communities from Dry Valleys, Antarctica - metaG UQ224A (23.06) | ecosystem: Environmental > Terrestrial > Soil > Desert | place: Antarctica: Dry Valley...
AGAGGCCGCGCGGATAGGGAGAAAGGGGCGTTGAGCAGGTAGTTCGCGCGGGATTGACCATCCACTGGTCGCCGGGTTGTCCCGACTGTGATGTCGGGTGCAATCAACGACCGACAACCAAGTGGAGGGTCTCTTCCATCATGCGCGCGCTCGACCCCGAAGTGCTCGATGCTGTCTGGGCGGCCATCGAACCGCTCGTCCCGGCCCTTGTCGACGAGCACCCGCTCGGCTGCCACCGGCCTCGCTCATCGAATCGGGACTGCTTCGAGGTGATGCTCGTGCGGCTTTCGACAGGCTGCTCGTGGGAGGACGCGGAGCGGCTCTGCGGGAACAAGGTCTCTGACACCACTGTGCGCGAACGGCGCGACGAGTGGCTCGCTGCCGGGGTGTTCGACACGATCGCAGCGGAGGCGATGAGCGCCTTTGACCGGATCATCGGGCTCGACCTCTCCGATGTCGCCGTCGACGGGTCGTTGCAGAAAAGCCCTTGTGGTGGCGAGGGAACGGGCAAGAACCCGACCGATCGAGGCAAGCTCGGCTGGAAGTGGTCGGTCCTCACTGACCGCAACGGCATCCCCTTCGGCTGGACGATCGACGGCGCGAACCGCAACGACTCGATCCTGCTCACGGCGACGCTCGATGATGCTGGCGAGCGTGGGCTGCTCGGTGACATCGAGACCATCTGGCTCGACCGCGGCTACGACTCCGCTGTCACCCGCGAGCGACTCGCCGACCGCGACCTCGATGACGCCGTCATCGCGAAGAAGCGCAAGCGAGGATCTCCCGAGAAGAAGAAGGACCAGCCGATGGGACTGCGCTGGCCGGTCGAGCGGACGAACTCGTGGCTCTCGAACTTCGGGCAGCTGCGACGCAGCACAGACCGCAAGACCGTGCACCGCCTCGCGCAGCTCGCCCTCGCTGTCACCATCCTGCTCACCGCGAAGCTCATCGACTGGCGAAACCGCTGGTCACCACACCCGTCACCTATCCGCTGAGCCTCTAAGCTAAATGCAACGGAGCCGTCACAGGTCAGGACGAGCGTGCTGTCCGCTGTCGCTCGAGCTGGCGGAGGCGTTCTTGGCGTCAGCGGCGCCGGGCGAACCGATCGTCCGCTGGTGCATCCACCCGAGCACTCGGGGGACGCGGCGGGACGGGCGCCCTTGGCCAGCCCTCGGCATCGACGCCCCGCGGCTAGGATAGTTCCTTTCCGGGTGGGACTATGGGCCCGTCATGTCCTTAAGACCTGTCGAAAGCAGTGCAGCGGCCATGAGCGATGAGACGTGGCGGTTCAGCAGGACGACCCCGGCAGCGCCTTCGCGAGCGTCTGCAGCCTCGCCGCACCTGGGGCACAAAAATGACTGCTGGACTGACCGCTGCCAGCTACAGCTCCGGCGGAGGGGGTTGAGTGTTGAGCACACACGACGAACCATTCGTCGCGGTCGAACCCGATAGCGGAGAGCTCTGCGTGTCCTTTCCTCCGGTGCTGGTCAAGCCGCTCCCACCGGGCCGACGTAACACCGAGGCCGAGCGTGGCGCGCAGCGTGCGGAGATCCTCGACGCAGCGCTCCGATCGGTCGAGCGATCCGGAGCGGTCGGACTGCAACCCGAGAAGGTGGTCACCGTTATCGAGGGTTCCGTAACGTCGCAGTCGATGCGGCGCGCCTTCAAGGCACAGCTCGATGAATCGTCACCCGACGGTCGGCGCCGGTCGCTGAGGGATGTATTGGAGGACGAGCTCATCACCGTTCAACTGCGCGGTTTCGATGCGTGGCTCAACTCGGACAAGGCTCGGACCCTCGCTTCCGAGCGAGAGATGGTCGACGGCTTGGAGCGGATCGCCCGGGCGCTCCTTACGAACACGGCGCTCATCCGCCTCCGGGTCTTGGACCGTGAACGGCTCGAAGCATTCCTGGGGGACGATGCCCGATCCGCTCCCCTCACCGCTGCGCTTTGCTCGCTCGCCGTCCGATGCCTTCGACAGCAGGGACAAAAGCGCCCGGATCCCGACAGAGTGCGGACTTTCGTCCGGCTCAACTTGCGGCTGCTCGCGGACGACGTGGCGTTGCGACGCCTCGCTGATGACGATGGCGCCGAGTGCTTCGTCCGCCACCTGCGGCGTTTCTCCACCCGCTAGAAAGAAAAGCGGCGCGATCGCTTGCCGATCCGGACGGTTTCGTGCACACTCAAACCGTCAACTAGAACCGAGCAGCCCAACGGACTATTGCTTGTCCCGGCGACTGCCCCCGCACGGTAGCGGGGTCTCCGCGACAAGTGGCCTCGCCGAGCGCCGCAGGTGCGTGAAGGGAAGGTCGATGTTTGACGTGGATCCGGCGTTCGACGACGGAAAGCTCGCGGAGCAGGCGGCCCGGCTCCGCAGGTCGCTCGCACGGCAGGAGCAGATGCGGCGCTCGCAGCTCATCCTCAACCCGGTCGAGAACCTGCCGTTCCGGGACGACATCGCTGTCGCGGCCAGCCTTATCCATGGCCTATACAACAGCGACAAGGTCCGGAGCGCCGAGCAGCGACTGCTCGCAGACACCCTTTGGGCGGGGCGCGATGACATCGCGAGCGACTGCCGCACCATGTACGACCTGTGGGCCGAGGCGCTTGGCGCGGCAGATGCGACCCTTCGCCTTAGGGGAGGTCTGAACGCGCACCAGGTGCTGCTCATGTCGCTGAAATTCGCGGGCATGTCCGTCTTGCTGCTCCCGGTCCGGGCCGGCGGTCACGTCTCCGGTCAAGACATCGTCGATGCCATCGATTTGGAGACGATCGAGATGGTGGTCGATGACGAGGCGATGTGCGTCGACATCCCAGCGACGCTGGAACGCTGCGACCGCCCACCGGACCTCACCATCGTCGACCGCAGCGAAGGCCTCGTGCTTGAGGACCTCTCGCAGCTCGCCTCGATCGCGTCTACGTCCGTGTTCGATGCGTCGCAGTGTCTCACCCAGATCCTGTTCGGCGACCACCCCCATCCGTTCGACGCTGGCTACGACCTGCTCCTGTCGACCGTTCACAAGAACTTCCCCGGGCCGCAGAAGGCGCTCATCGCCACTCGCGAGCGGACGGACACCTGGGAGGGGCTCGTGAAGGGCATCTCGACCTTCGTCTCCAACATGGATGTCGCCGCCATCTACGCGGCCACCTTCACCCTCGCCCGGACGGCATGGCTCCGTACCTACTCCGCTCGGATGCTGCGGTGCGCGACGTCACTCGAGGCAGAGCTTGCGGACCGGGGCGTTCCCGTCGTCCGGCGACGCGCCGACGCGACCCCGACGCACCACCTCTGGGTGCAAGAGGGCACTCGGGAAGCGGCAGGAGGCATCATGATGGCCCTCGAGGCGTGTGGCTTCCTCGTGAACTACCGCACGCTCCCCTACTCGCTCGGACCCGGCCTTCGCATGGGGCTCAGCGCGGCGGTCCGCACCGGGCTCGACGAGGGCGACATCCCGGAGCTCGCGGATCTCATCGCTACAATCCGACGGGCCGCGCCCAGCCCGCCGGAAGCCTTGCGCTGCGAGGCGGAGCGGTTCATACGGGGCATCTGGGAGCGGTTCGAGCCGTGAAGGGGGTCAGCGCTGAGCATCGAAGAGCAAGTGACGACTGAGCATGTGCAGCTCGTCAGCCCCGGCCGGATCGAGCACGTCTCGAAGGCGCTGCCGCCCCTCGCAGCGGGTTGGGCCCGCGTTCGGTTCGCCTACTGCGGCGTCTGCGGCACGGACGTGTCCTACTTCACGGGACGTCGGCCCACCGACTGCCCTGTGACGATGGGCCATGAGTGGGTGGCCGTGGTGGAGGCCGTCAGTGCAGGCGTGGGCGGGTTGCGGCCCGGCGATGTCGTCATCAGCGACCTGAACTTCCGGTGTGGGCGGTGCACGTACTGCGCCAGCGGACGGTCCCACCTGTGCGAGACGGGACAACGCGGCGAGTTCACCAACCGCGGGTTCGGCACCCGCGCCGACATTCGGGTCGAGTACCTGTGCCGATGCGTAGGGCCCGTGTCTCCACGGCTCGCCCTGGCTGAGCCGTTGTCCTGCACGCTCCACGCCCTCGGGTGGTCCCGCGTCGAGGCACACGATCGAGTGCTCGTCCTCGGAGCAGGCGGGATCGGCACCTGCATGGCGTTCGCGCTGCGCTATGCCGATGCGCCCGTGTCGTTCGAGGTGAACGACCTCGATCCACGTCGCCTCGCCCGACTCGCGCCCGTGCTCGAGAGCGTGGGGAGCACGGTCACTCGACCGACCGGCTCGTACGACTTGGTGCTCGACACGACGGGATCCGCTTCCGGTCTGGCCGCGGCGTGCGCAGCCGTCGCCCCGGGTGGGCGCCTCTGTACCATGTCGCACCTCCCCTCGGGGAGCGCCGATGGCGTCCTCCTCGAAGCGCTCATCCACAAGGACGTCACCTTCACACTGAGCTACCTCAACGGCGATCGATCTAACCTGGACCGTGCTGTGGCTTTGCTGGAGCGGCATTGGACGGACAGATGGGACGACCTCATCGAACTCCGCCCCCTCATCGAACTCGCAGATGCACTCGTCGGCCGGGCCGACTCGCCGCGAAACAAGACCGTTATCGACCTCGGATCAGGGCGGTGAGCCGAGGAGGCGGACGAGACGGGGCCGGAGCTCGGCCTCGGCTAGCCACTGGACGGGCTCTGAGCGACGGGCGAACTCCTCCGCCTCACCGCGCATCCACGCCGGGCCGACGACCAGGTGCCGATATGTGCCGAGGCTCTCCACGGACGCCACCAGCGCGGGGTACGCCGTGTCAGTCACCTCGTCGTGTGCGAGCGCCTCGATCACCGCACGGGTCTGCAGGGCAAAGGCCACGCCAGCCGGGTAGTGAAGGGCCTCAAACCGCCGCCGGGACTCCGAGCTAGCGCGCCGAGCGCGATCGAGTTCACCTAGTCGGGCGAGGGCCACGGCCCGGGCCGCATCGCATTTCGCGACCTCGAGCGCGTTCCCGACCTCCTCGTTCGCGCGTGACGCCTCGTGCGCAGCGTCCACCGCGTGGTCGGGGAGCGACCAGCACCTCGTTTCTGCGAGGTTGGTCATGAGCTTGGCCCTCATGCTGGGAGACGACCCGACGACCTGCAGCGCACGCAGGTAGAGGGCCTCGGCCGTCGTCATGTCGAAGCTGAATCGGTTGGCGTGGCCCCGATGGCGAACGAGTTCGGCCCACGTGAGGGGATCGTCGGGACCGACGGCCTCCTCCATGACGACGAGGATGAGGCTCGCGTCCACGAAGCGACCGTCCATGATCAGCATGTCCGCGTAGTAAAGCCGCGCCCTGACGTGTTCGCGCCGTGACGGATTGAACGGTTCTGCCGCCTCGCTGAGCATCCGGAACTCCTCCCGTGCCCTGGCGTAGTTGCCGGTGAGCTCGCTCAGGTATGCCACCTCGAGGTCGAAAGACGCCGCCCGCCCGGCGAGCAGGGGACGATCTGCTTCCAGGTGCTCCAGCGCGGCGAGCGCGGCCATTGGGCCGGCGCCACGCCGGACCGAGAGCGCTTGGAAGAAGTCCGCGACGACGGACGCGGGATGTCGGTCCGTCCGAGCGGGGCCTACCGGAAGCGTGGTCAACGCCTGCCACTGGCCGTCGTCGTAAAGCCGATACGCGATGTCAACCAGTCCCTCGATCGCCCGGTCGCTGATCTCCGGTGAGTGCTGCCACGCCGCCACGAGCGAGTGGAGCAGCTCCAGCACCCGCTCCACGGCCTCGACGTCGCCGATGCGCACGCGGGCGAGGAGGTGGTTGGTGGCCTCCTCCATCGCCTTGACCTTGATCGGTGTCAGAATCGACGATTCGCGGACGAAGTCGGTGAGGAGGTCGTGGGTCCTGAAGAGCTCCGCTTCGCTGCCGAGGATGAAGAACCACTGCACGAAGTCGTCGAGGTCGGTGACGCTGATCGGCAGGTTCAGGCTGCGGACGAGATGCCCGTACAGGGCTTCGTCGAAGTGCTGCAGACAGGCCAGCACGATCGCCAGGGTCCGCTCGTCGGGGTCGAGATGGTCGAGGAGGTGCTCGACAGCCGCCTCGGAGCTGGCCGGTAGGTCGTCAGCGGTGACCGCACCCCGTTCGTCGAGCAGGGAACGGCATACGTCAATGGTCGCTTGCAGGAAGAACGGGATTTGGCCCGACGCCTGCAGCAGACGGGCCTCGACCGTTGCCCCTAGCTCGCCGAGCTGCTCCCGCATCATGCCGCGGCACTCCTCCTCTGGGAGGACGCCGAGAACCACCTGATCGAGCGTTCCCTCCCACTCTGCTCGGTCCCACCCCAGCCGATCTCGCGTCGCGATGAGGTGGACGCCTTGGCCGATGGTTGCGATTAGCTCGCGAAGCCACGGAGCGTCCGCCAGGACCGTCCTGCTCGCCTGCTTCTCGTAGGCGTCGTAGAAGCACACGAGGGCGCGCCCCTTGACCAGCCGACGCTCGACATCGAGTCCCAGGTAGTGCGGGAGCCGAGCGAAGAGCCCCTCTGGCTGGTCTCGCAGCGCGTCGATGGCCTCGAACGCCTCCCGGGAGTACTGACGCCGTTTCACGATGCCGCGACCGACCCCCTTGTAAAGGTCTGCTGCGAAGGTCAGCGGCAAGGGAACGCCGGCGAACACGCCACCGATCTCGACCGATCGCATCACAAGGCTCTTCGCCTGACCGCGCCCCGGGAGTGGTTGAGGGGTCTGGCCTGTGACGAACCAGTACGTGAGCAGCGCCGCGTCAAATAGAAGGCAGTCGAACGGGAGCTGGCTCCTGAGTACTCGCAAGGGTCCGACAGCGGTCGCGGAGGCCTCGCCCGAGAGCCCGACCCAGAGCATGTGCGAGTGCTTCGGGTTCCCGAGCCGATCCCGGATTTCGGCAAGGAACCGCGTCTTGCCTACCCCGGCAAGGCCGATGATCTCGAACACCTTGAGCTGGCTCGGGTCGTCCCGTAGGAGGTCGACTTGACGGCTGACGACGCCGAACTCGTCCACACGATCGAGGAACCTCGCCGGGGCTCGCGACGCGACCCCGAATTTGCTGCGAGGACGGGGCACGTCAGTACCCCGGGGGGTGCTGACGTGCTGGTTCGGCAGGCGGACGGAGGTCGATAGCCACTCGCACGGCGCAAACACTAGGTGGGGCACGGGCTCGAAGCGGGCATACGTGTGCATACGCGGCAACTATGCACGTCTGTGGGTGATCTGCTCCACGCATTTAGAGTACAGGAGTTCAGGTATCTGTGCCGGCGCCGAATTGGCTGAAGTGAGGAACCGGTTGGATAGCGAAAATAAACTACGCTCTAACCACGATGCTCGGCGACTTCAATATGAGGCCCCGCTCGAGTTGTAGCGCTTCGGGCACGGCCAATGCGAGCGACAGGCGACCACAGTCGCCAGGGTGCGGTCCCACGTTGGCATCACCACCCGGAACCGCGACCACCCCAGCCACCCGCAGAACAGGTTCGTGGCCCGCCCGTCGATCGTCGGGCCCTGACCCCAGTCCCACTGCGCCCACATGCCCGGCTCCACAATTCACGGCCGATACACCCGGCGGCGACCCCGCCGGAAGTTCAGTTTCACCCTTGCCACCGCCCGCCGGGCCGTGCGATCCGAGCCGGTGAACCCGAGCGCCACGAGTCTGTCGAACGCCACATCGGCTCGGATCTTGCCGTGCGACCGCTCGACCCATTCCTCGATCTTCGCAAGGAACTCGTCGATCAGCTTCGGGCGCTCGATGTCGCCAGTGGGCACCTTCTCATGGCCGCCGACACGCCGTTGAGAGGCTGGGTTCGGACGACCTTCCGAAATTAGCGAACGGTGCTTGTCATGAAGAACGGGACGAAACTTTCTCTAGCAGGCCGCAATTGAAAGGAGTACTGTTGGCTGACACTCGGCGCACCCTGGCGTCGGTCCGGTCCAGAGGGGGAGCCCCGTGCGGAGGAAGCGATCCAGTCGACGAAGCACGTACCTGTTTGTCGTGTTCGCGATCGTGTTTATCGCATGCGATCCAGTCGACAACATGGTACCTACGGCCACCTATGATCCCGGCGACTGCCACGAGGGCGTGATTGGCGCAGAAGTCTGTCAGGCCGACAACGCGTCGGATTCGGTCTACACTGCGAGCCTTAGTCAGGCGCTCCGGGATGGAGTCGAACAGACACTGAATCAGTCATACGAGACCACCGACCTGGACATCCAGTATACGACGAATCCTGTCTACTCGGCCGATAACAACGCTGAGACGGACATCATTTACCTCATAAATGACAATCTGCCCTCGAATGCTCTGGCGCGCACCTATTGCGAAGACCGCGACGGAGGAGGTGTCCAATGTGACCAGCACTATGTTGAGTTTGACCGCGGCACCATCTGCGCCACTTGGGACTGCACCAACCCCGACGAAAACCAGCGAGTGGGTTGCCATGAGACAGGTCACGCGGTCGGGTTAACCCACGGGAGCGAGGCGTACCCAGTAGTGCCTAACGACTACGGCCCCTTGTACTGCCTGAGGACGCCGGCAGCCGCTACGACCCGGAACATGGGTGCGGATAATGAGGCGCTGATAAATGCGACTTATTAGGCCGCAGCAGAACGGGAACTCTCGAAACAGCATCCTTAAGTGAAACACCTCAGATGCCTGTGCTCGTCAGCCAATCCCTCACATAAGGGAGACCCACGGTGAATTGGCAAAATTGTAAGCGCAGTTGCCTGACTGCGGTGTCCGTATCCGCTGCCATGACACTGATGGCTGGCTGCGGCACGAACTCCGACCGCAGCGTCGTTGCCGACACGGGTTCAAGCCGGAACAAAGTCACCGGCGTCGTCTGGGCGACTGGCCTAGAGGCTCTCCCGCCCGCCACGTTGCGGAACTGGCGCGACTACGCGGACCAGGTGGCGGTTGTGAGGGTGACGGGCGAACATGAGCAGCCCCCGACGGACGAGCAGGTCAAGATTGGTGAGTACGGGATCAACCGGACGGTCGATGTCGAAGTAGAACAAGCCGTTTGGTCTCGAATCCCGCCGGTGGACCGGTTCACGCAGGACGCCGACGGCTGGACCTACTCCAAAAAGAACGGCCGGCGAGAGATCCGCACGCGTCACGCCGAACGACTTACGCCCGGCGAGACCTACCTCGTGGGCCTCACCCGTTCGGAGCAAGGCGAATGGGGGCCGATGGAAGCGATGTCCGTTCTGCCTCTGGCCGTAGACGGCACGGTGTCTGGCGGGACAATCAAGGAGATTGTCGGGGAAACGCCGGATCAGGTTGGCATGAGGCTGAGTGCCCTCGCTCCGGACCCGGTGGTCGAGAAGTACGCCGACTATGCCGCGATCCGTCGGTATGGACTGGTCTATGCCGAGAAAACTGGTGACACGGCGGCTTCGAGCGAGGGAGCCCCGACGACGACGACGCCGTAAGAGTTGGGGTCTCCTCAAGACATGGAGATCCCGGTGTCGACCCCCATGGCCGCCCTTAGGTCATCGACAGCCGTTCGACACGCCGTCACGTAGCCGTCCAGCACGACGGCGTAGAGGGCCTGATCGATGCGGCGACGCGGTTCGAGGATCTTGGGGACGTGCCCTTGCGTAGCTTCGGGATCCCCAACGCCAAGTCACCGGCCTTGGTGGATAGGACCCGGGGGGGGCCGGACTCTCACCGGCTGGCTGTCGAGAGCTTGTCGCTCGGCTACGTCATGACCGCTCCTGTGCGTTCATGACGTCCGAGCTGCTGGACGCACGTGAGGTAGGCCGCTGGTTCGGCGTGCTGGTTTCCCCGGCGTCGAGCGCAGGCCCGAAGGTTCATCGCCCTTTTCGGCCGGGTCCGCCGTCACCTCCCCAGCGGCCCCCGATCGAACCGTGCATGCGGTTCTCCCGCACACGGCTCTCCGACATCGTTCACCGCGAGGCTTGCGCAGTCGGGCAGCGCACCGTTCCGGTGAGCCGGTAGATCCCGAGGTTCGTGAGCCAGTCCCATGTGAAGCGGTCCTGCCAGTTGAACCCCGACAGCGCGTGTTTCCTGCTGGCCAGGATCGCCACTCGTTCATGGACGTAGTGGTCGATGGCGCCGAACTTGCCCGACGAGTTGCCTTGCCGGAAGTAGACGCCCCAACCCCGCAGCACGGGGTTGAGTTGTTCGACCACCACGTTCAAGTCGAGCCCGACCCGACTCGGGGCCGTCATGTCGCGAACCTTGCCTCGAATCGAGGCCATGGCCCGCGGTGACGGCCACTTGTTGAGCCACCAACGACCTCGCCGCTTCCTGGACTCCGTCATCCGATGATGGAATCCCAAGAAGTCGAAGCCTTCCGCCCCGCGCCGAATGTCCACGATCCTGGTCTTGTCCGGGTGCAGTCGCAGCCCGAGCGGTCCCAGGGTGAATTCGGCCAAGTTGTCGACGTTGTCGTAATCCACCGGGGTGTCGTTCGGGTATTCCCGCAGCTGATTCCGGTGGGCTTGTCTAGTCGGTGGCGGCTCCGTTCTCGTCGGCGGCGCGGCCGGGGCGCTTGTTGGGCCGGTAGCTGCGCCCGTCGAGGTGGAGGTGATGCGCGGTGTTGATGAGCCGGTCGAGGACGCTTTCGGGGCTCTTCGGATCTGAGGGGGGACTGATCTCGGGTTGAGGATCACGGGCGCGGCACAGGGGCCCTGCGATTCTGGCGGTTCTCTACGCCAACAGAGCCGAGGACCCCTGTGGA
>Ga0136612_10001255_pt1 | contig 10669 bp, 11 predicted proteins | sample AntDryUQ224A2306_2_FD_106644 | JGI IMG/M metagenome (GOLD analysis project Ga0136612, IMG submission 106644) | Polar desert sand microbial communities from Dry Valleys, Antarctica - metaG UQ224A (23.06) | ecosystem: Environmental > Terrestrial > Soil > Desert | place: Antarctica: Dry Valley...
CGGAGTTGAGACGGCGGCGCCCGTCGAGACCGCAGTCGCCACGGCTCCCGCACCCGCTATAGTGCCCACGACGGCGCCTGGGCCAACGAGTGATCTGGAGCCGACGCCAGACGCTGAGCCTACGGAGGATGTGGGCGCGATCGCTACCGAGCCCGCCGCCGACGGTACGCCGGCTCCCCAGAGGACTGTGACGGCGAACCCTGGCAACGTAAACTCGCCGCTTGCTATTCCGGCGGCGGAGCTACGACGGGCCGGCTGGAGGTTCGGAGGCGGTGGAGAGGCTCCCTCCGGCGACGATCGTCGTCAGTTGAATCTCAACAAGGGAAAGACCGTCGTCAGCAACTACTGGACGAAGGGGTCTGGAGCCAACACCCAACTACTGGTGGACATCCGCTGGGAGTTCCCGACTGCGAGCAACGCCGAGGCGTTCTTCACTTACAGCGACAAAGACATCGTCAACAACACCGACACTCCCACAAAGAGGCTGACCGACGCACCCGATCTCGGAGACCAGACGAACTCGTACGAGTATCGTGAGCCGGCGGCAAACGGCGACGGCGTGTTCTACGTCGTGCTGTTTCGGCAGGGCGCGCGTGTAGGCGGCGTCGCCGTCCTGGGGACCACCGCGACACTCAAGAAGGCGGAGGCCTATCGACTCGCGCGCTTGGGCGTCGAGTAACAACCTACACTCCACGCGGCGGCCGGAACTTCACCGGCCGCCGTTTCTGTTTGCGTCTCCAGTCCTAACTACTCCTCATTCCCTCCTCCTGACGCGTCCACATCGTACTGCACTGGAAGTACTTGAAGAGTGCGTACCAAAGCCCATAGGCTGTAACGCTTTCGATATCTACACTGAATTGGGTTCCGAGTGCGGCTTTGCGCCCCCGTAGCGGGCTGCTTGCGCCGTGCCTGGTTAGTTCGAGGGATCTCTCTCGGCCGGGCAGATGCTCGACCGGCAATGCTCCCGGGCGGATCCGTACCCCAGCAACGAGGTGAATGTCTCCGAAGTACTGCTGTGGAGGCTGATAGGGTAGGTCGGACTGTTGCAGTCGTCTACGGTCGTCAAGCAGGTGCAGTCGCATGAAGTAGGTAGATTGAAGTAAGTCAGGACAATGAGCTTGAGATCATTGATCGTTAGAATCCACGTATTGATACTCGCTACGGCGCTCCTGCTCGGCGGGTGCGGGAACGGGTCGCAGGCTGTGAAGTCGACCACCGCCCCGTTGAGCGCAGCCTCGCCGATCGGCGCGGTGGCAGCGTTGCCGACGGCCGAGCCCACCGCAGCGCCAAACCCCACCGCGCCGGCGAAGGCCGGCAACCAGAACGCAGCGGGACCTACAGTCGGAAAAGCCGACAGCCAGAACTCGGCAACACCTATCCTTGACACAGTGATGCTAAAGGCCGGCTGGAAGGTCAGTGGCCGTGAACAGCCGAAAATAGCCGAGGTCCTTAGGGAGATATTGATTCTGGACAAGGCGCTAACCCTTTACAACGGCTGGACGAAGGGCTCTGGCGACGACGTCATGTATTTCCTTTACGATCGCAACGAGTATCTGGATGCGAAGACTGCACAGGTGAATGCCGTCATAATCGAAACCGACCTTGATACTCGCCCTACCGATTCTCCCGTGAGGCTTTCCGGCGTACCCGATCTTGGCGAGAAATCGTTTGCGTTCAGTGTGTCAAACTCTATGGCGCCAAATAACCAGACCTACACCCTACATTTTCTACAGGGCAAGCACATAATGACCATCACCTTCAGTGGACCGATCGCGAACCTGACGACGAACGAGCTCTATCGTCTTTCACGTCTGGCAGCCACGGAGAAGGTTGTAGCGACCGTGCCCGATGCCTCCCCGATGGCACAGCCGCCTCAGGGCCGTTTGGTCAAACTAGAGGCGGCGCTCCGAAAAGCAGGCTGGGTGCTTGGCGACCGCCGAGAGTCTACGATCGCCGAGATACGTAGCCAGATGCAGAGTCGCGGAGCGGCACAATCCGTTAACAGCCGCTGGAGCAGGGTCTCAGGCGACAAGATTTTGTCGGCCTCCTACTTTCGCATGGAGTACCTGAATGCGAAGATAGCTCAGGCAAAGCTCCTTGAACACGATCAGGAGAAGAGGAGTTCCGGCGATTCTGCCGTGACGAGGCTGGCCGACGCACCTTAGCTAGGCGACCAGTCGTTTGCTTACCTTTCGCATTCACTTGGACTGCAAGGAGAGGGTTCGAGCTACTACCTGGTTTTCCGACAGGGTAAGCATTTTTCTGCAATCACATTCTACGGACCAACCGAGGTCGTTGCCAAGGCCGAGTACTATCAGCTTGCGAGCGAGTTTGCGGCAGAAAAGATTGTCGACAGCGTTCCCCCTGTCGCCGCGACGCCCGAACCCAGTCCGACGCCACAGCCGTCCCCTGTCGAGCCGACCGACGCAGCGGAGAACGACAGTAGTCAATACTCGCCGCTCGCCATACCGGCGGCAGCACTTAGCAAAGCCGGGTGGGAGTTTCAACGCGGCGACGAGGTGAAGGCCGCTGATAGCGGAGCCCAGATGCCGGCCGGCGAACCGACGACGACCTTACTCAACCTCTGGGCGAAGGGTTCCGGGGAAAGGCTCAAACACTCCTGGATCTGCGATTTGAGTTTCTGAACGAAACACAGGCTCAGGCGTACTTCGTCAGGAGCGACAAGGAACTGGTCGCTGCCGACGGCAGCCCCTGGACGAGACTCGCCGACGCACCCGATCTGGGCGACGTGACGTTCGTGTATGTACAACGTCAACCCGGTGCGAATGGTGGGACTACAGCTTACGCCGTGATGTTCAGACAGGGTAAACGTGTGAGATTGGTCATCCTCTTGGGAGGATCCGGGAAGGTAACAAGAGTCGAGGCGTACAGTGTCGCGCGGCTCGGCGTCAAGTAACAACCTGCCGTCCCACCACGGCCCCTGCAACGGCCGGTAAAGCTCCGGCCGTCGTTTCCCTTTCTGCGGCTTGACCTATTTCATCCAGCCCTGCGCGCTACCGTTCCTCCCAACTCTGCCTCCATCATCCCCAGCATTGCACTCGAAGTTCTAGACGACTGCGTACCAAAGTCCTATTGTCTGTAACGGTTTCGATACCTACACTGATGGTAGTGCAATAGATAAGCGTTGATTTGGTGATCGAGTTGATAATGTTGGAGGTCGTAAGGTGAGAAGAGCAAGCAAGTTGCTTCTCGTACTAGGGGTGTTGTTGGCGCTGGCAGGCGGCGGCGCACTATTCATGTTCCTGCAGTCGCTTCAGACTGCGTCTGCTAAAGTGGTCCCCCCTGTCAATGTGGTCGTGGCGGCAAAGGACCTCACGCCTTTCCAGCCGGTCACCGCAGATATGCTCCAGATAAAGAGTGTGCCTGCCGAGGCGGCCTCGCCGGAGTACGCGCGTGACGTTGCGGCGGTGGTGGGCAAGGCGGTGGGCGTCCCCGTCAAGTCCGGTCAGTACATTATTACGAGCACACTGAGCGATAGCAGTTTCTCGTTCAGCGTACCTAAGGGCAAGCGCGCGATGGCGCTCTGGGTGGACCGACTGAGTACGCTCAACGGCGACCTTCGACAGGGCGACAAGGTGGATGTGATCTACTCCGGTGAGTATCCACAGATAAACTTCACCGAGGGCCTTGACGGACAGTACTCCGACCCAAAGGAAAAGGGACCTACAGGCAAGGTGGTTGTGCAAAACGTGCAGGTGCTCAAAGTCCTGAACCCAGGAGACTCGGCCAAGTTTGGCACACTCGTCGTCTCCGACGCCTTGAAGACGAACGAGAACAGCGGCAAGACCGATGTCAACGGCTTCTGGACCGTCACCCTGGCAGTGAGCGATCAAGAAGCAGAGGTGATCGCCTTCAGCCAGCGATTCGGGCAGACCAGCCTGGTAGTTCGTAACAGCACCGATACCGCGACAGTGACCACGACCGGTGTCTCGGAAGAGATCTTGAACGAGAATCACGGTGTGCCGGTTCCCGAGCAGCCGAACAAGAAGTAAAAGGCCAGGGAGGGTTAGTATGCTGAACAATCGGATGCCTTTGAAGGTCATGATCGTGGACGACGATCGAGCGTTTCGCGATACGATACGCAACATACTCGAACTGGAGAGCTGGGCTGAGCTGGTTGGAATGGCCGGCGACGTGGACGAGGCTGTGGCAATGGCGTCACTTCACACGCCGGATGTAATCGTGATAGATTACTACCTTCCGAGCGGGACGGGCGCTGAGGCGGCGGCCCAGATCGGGAAGCTGGCGCCCGACGCAGCGCTCATCATGATGTCAGTGGAGACAGCCTCCGACTTGATGCGCCGCGCGATGCTCTCGGGTGCGAGAGACTTCCTTGTGAAGCCCTTTGCGCCGTCGGAGCTATTCGATGCGCTGCGACGTGTGTCGTCTGGGGCTGTTCAGGCCGCTGAAATCGCCGGCCCATCTGCTCCAGTCGAAGGGGCGCAAATAATCACCGTCCACAGCCCAAAGGGCGGCTGCGGCGTCACGAGTTTGGTGATAAGCCTGGCAGTTGCAAAGCGGCTCGAAACCGGCGCGAAGGTAGGGCTGCTGGACCTGAGCCTCGCCTACGGCGACGTGGGCCTGATGATGGACATAACTGCGGCTTCGAACATCTACGAGCTTAGCCTCAAGCTCAGCGAGCTCGACGAGAAGTTGCTCTGGGACATGATGGAGACTCACCCGAGCGGTGTCAAGGTGTTGCTCGCGCCGCCTCAGCCGCAGCAGGCGGAGGCGATCACGGGGCCGCAGGTGCGCCAAATCCTGACTGAGATGTCTACGACGTTCGACTACATCTTTGTGGATACGTCCCACAACCCCAGCGATGTGACGATCGTTGCGCTCGATATGGCTCGAACGATACTACTCGTGGGCACCCAGGAAGTTGCAGCGGTGCGCAACATCAAACTCTTCACCGAGGTCGCCAAGCTGTTGGAATACCCTGAGGAGAAGATGAAGTTTGTGCTCAACAAGGCAAACAACTATACACCCCTCTCCCCAGCTTCGATAGAGCAGCGCCTCGGACTCAAGTTGCTCGGCACGGTGCCAGAGGATCTGAAGACTTTCGCCGAGGCCGGCAGCCGCGGTGTTCCGGCGGTGGTCTATAACCGAAACACCCCGGCAACCAAAGCGGTGAGGAGGATCGCGTCGCTATTGCAGGCTCAGCAGCCGCTGCTTAGCGACCAGGAAGACGAGTCAGAGACAACGGTGCGCAGCAAGAAGAGCGGACGATCGCTGTTTGCCCGAGCGCGGGCTTAGCTAAGGGTACGACGACTAGATGTCACTACTCAAACGGCTGAACCCGGAATCAGCAACGCCGACCAAACAGAACGTTCGCGGCGGCCCGTCCCCAGAATCCAGACAGCGCACCGTGGTCGAGCGCAACCTCGTTGAAATGAAGCTGACGATTCAGTCACGCCTGCTTCAGGCAATGGGCGCCGATCTCGACCTTGGCCGACCGGACCAGGTGCGTCAGAAGGTGTCGGAGATCTTCACCCAAGTTGTCGCGGCGGACAACCTGATCTTCACCCGAAACGAGCGGGCGGCGTTGCTCAGTGCGATCACTGCCGAGATACTCGGCTTTGGGCCGTTGGAGCCGTTGTTGGCCGACGAGACGGTGACGGAAATCATGGTCAACGGACCGAGCAAAGTCTTTGTTGAACGGGCCGGCAAGCTCATTCGAACCGACGCCGCTTTCGACAACGACGACCACGTGATGCGGGTCATTGACCGTATCATCAGCCCTCTGGGTCGAAGGCTCGACGAGAGCTCGCCGATGGTGGACGCGCGTCTGTAGGATGGCTCGCGGGTGAACGCCGTTATACCGCCGCTTGCACTCAACGGTCCGACGATCACCATTCGTAAGTTCAGCCGGGACCCATATACCGACAGGCACCTGGTTGAATTCAATTCCATCAGCGCTCAGATGGTTGAGTACCTACAGTGCGCCGTGCTTGCGCGGCTGAACATACTCGTCTCCGGCGGCACCGGCTCCGGCAAGACCACCATGCTCAACGTGCTCTCGTCGTTTATTCCAGACGATGAGCGCATCGTCACGATTGAGAACGCCGCCGAGCTTCAACTTCAGCAAGACCACGTGATCACGTTGGAGACCCGTCCGCCCAACATTGAGAACAAGGGCGAGGTGACGATCCGCGACCTGGTGATCAACTCGCTGCGTATGCGGCCAGACCGCATCATCGTTGGCGAGGTTCGAGGCGGAGAAGCGTTCGACATGCTACAGGCGATGAACACCGGCCACGACGGTTCGCTGACCACGTTGCACTCAAACAGCGCGAAGGACGCAGTTTCCCGTTTGGAGACGATGGTGTTGATGGCTGGCATGGAGTTGCCAGCACGGGCCGTCCACGAGCAGATCTCCTCGGCAATCCACGTGATCATACAGCAGGAGCGGATGCGCGACGGTACACGCAAAGTGACCAGCATAACCGAGGTAGACGGTGTGGACGAACACGGTATCAAACTGCGCGAGATGTACAAGTATCAGCAAACCGGGTTTGAAGACGGCAAGCTGAAGGGACGTTTCACAGCATCGGGACAACAGTCCAGTTACTACGACGAGATGTTGGACTCCGGCGCGCCGGTATCCGAAGAGTTGTTCCAGCCCTCAGTGGCTTAGGAGGAATCAAGTGGGGCAGTCGAGCACAATAGCGCCGGCCCTTATTAGCCTTACGCTAACCGCCGGTATCATGATGATGGTGTACGCCTTCTGGCGACTAAGGTCGAAGCGCGACCCCTGGGAGTTGATGGCAGTGGATGTGTTCACACCTGGCGACGCACCCGAAGCGGCGGGAAAGAAGGCCCGCAAGTCCTCGCTGTCCGAATCGTTGGACAAGCGACTGTCCGGCTCAACCTTTGCAGAGAAGACTGCCACCCGGCTATCGCAGGCGGACGTTCGCCTCACACCGGGAGAGTTTCTGGCTGCACGTTTGGGCGCAGCGGCACTGGGCGCAATTGCCGGCTTGATACTAGGCGGTGCAGTAGGCGCGCCGCCTATGCTTGGCGCCGCCGTCGTCGCCGGTGTAGGTTTCAAGGTTCCTGCGTTTATAGTTTCGTTTCGACGTAAGAAGCGCGTCTCGAAGTACAACGAGCAGTTGTCCGACACGACAATGATGATGGCGAACTCGCTCCGAGCGGGCTACAGCCTCTCGCAAAGTATGGACCTGATGTCCAGGGACGCACCGCAGCCCACGACTACGGAGTTCCGTCGTATCGTTCAGGAAGTGGGCGTCGGCCTCACCTTGAACCAGGCACTGAACAACATGCTTCGGCGAGTGCCGAGCAGCGACCTGGACCTGCTAATCACGGCGATAGCTGTGCAGCAAGAGGTAGGAGGCAACCTGTCGCAGGTGCTGGAGGGAATCTCCACAACTATCCGGGAGCGCGTTCGTATCAAGGGCGAGATCCGTGTGCTAACCTCACAGGGTCGCATCTCAGGACACATCATCACCGCGCTGCCCTTCTTGCTTGCGGCGCTGATTACCGTGATCAACCCTGACTATATGACGCCGATGTTCTCATTTCCCTGGATAGTAATGCCGATCATCAGTCTGGTACTTATCGGATTCGCGTTCTTGATCATCCGCAAAATAGTGAACATCGAGGTTTGACCGATGAATCCAACAATGCTCGCGCTACTTGTTTCCACATCCCTGAGCGCCTCCATATTCGTCCTCATCACGGGCCTGGTTGGGCTCCGTCGGACGGCGCGATTCAACGCGCGGATGGACTCTCTCGGTGGGCAGCCGATGAGCGTCGAGGACTTCGAGCTCAGCCAACCGTTTGCTCAGCGGTTCCTCATACCTGTGCTTCGCTCCGTCGGCGCCATCGCCGCAAGGCGAATGCCTATGGAGCGGATCAACCAGATGCGGAGCAAACTGGCGCTAGCCGGAAACCCCGGAAACCCCGGAAACTTGTCGGTGCCCGAGTTCATGGCGATTCGGGTGGTGGGAGCTTTTCTGCTCGGCGGAATCGCACCGATGCTGCTCCTGATGGTGGGCTCGGCGCCGTTGCACGCGATTGTCCTCAGCGTGGTGGGCGGCGGAATCGCGTACTTCTACCCGATGCAATTCGTCAAGCGAAAGGCCGGCGCTCGCCAGAAGTCGATTCAAAAGGCGCTGCCCGACACGCTTGACCTGCTCACCATCACCGTCGAGGCCGGCCTCGGGTTCGAGCTCGCACTGAAGCGCGTCACAGAGAAGTGGAACAATGCGCTCAGCTTCGAGTTGCAGCAGGTACTCACTGATATGAGAATCGGCAGGCCCAGGCGCGAGGCGCTCAAAGACATGGTCGAGCGCACCGGGGTGGAAGACCTTTCCACGTTTGTGTCCTCGATCATTCAGGCCGAGCAGCTCGGCGTCGGAGTCGTCCAAGTATTGAGGATACAGTCCGAGCAGCTTCGGCTGCTACGACGGCAGCGCGCACAGGAGAAGGCGCAGAAGGCCCCAATCAAGATCTTGATTCCAATGGTAATTTTCATCTTCCCGTCGCTCTACGTTGTGCTGCTCGGCCCTGCGCTGCCACGCATCCTCGAATCGTTCAGCGGGGGTTAGAGTTGATTATCACTATTCACAACACTCGCACAGGCGTGGTAATATGTACGCGCTGCAAGGTGGCGAGCTCGCTCGTCGCGCGCGGTGTGGGTCTGCTCGATCGCTCTGGTCTCGAATCGGGCGAGGGTCTGCTCCTGAAGCCGTGCTCAAGCGTTCATTGCTTCTTTATGCGGTTCGCAATAGACATAGCGTTCCTTGACAGGGATGGCAAGGTGTTGAAAGTATACGATTCAATGAAGCCCTGGAGAGTTTCGACTATAGTGCGAGGCGCCAAGCAGACACTGGAGCTGCCGTCGGGAGTACTGTCCGCAACGGACACCGTGGTTGGGGACGTACTCGTGGTTGCATCTTGAGGATTGGCGACGCGTTAGAACCCGTTTGGAGCCCGCTCGATCCGTCGCGTTGCGCTGCCTGCAACGCGACCGGTGAGTGGTTGTGCGCGTCTTGCCGCGGGAGGAGCGAAACCTACCCGGCGTACTCTTCAAAGCCTACCGGACTGGATGCCGTGTACGTTGCGTACGATTACCGCGGCCCCGTCCGCGAGCTTGTACATCGGTTCACGTACGACGGCCTGCGAGCCGCCGGCGGTTGGATGTCCGCGCAAATGGCCCCCCGTTTGGAAGACGGTCCGACTGTGCTTGTGACCATTCCACTGCACCGAAGCCGTGAGCGAGAGCGGGGTTACAATCAGGCCGCCGTGCTGGCCAACGGTGTCGCCAGGCGCACAGGTATCCCCACGCGCGGCCTCCTGAGCCGAACGCGCTCAACTCCGCCGCAGGCCCTACTGTCGGCGGCCGAGCGACGTCTCAACGTTCGCGACGTGTTCGAGGCGAATCCCGGCGCCCGTGCGACCGACACGGTGGTGCTCGTGGACGACGTGTGCACTACAGGCTCAACTATGGGCGAGTGCGCCGAGCTACTCAGGGGTATTGGCTCCACGAGGGTGGTTGGTCTGGTATTCGCCAAGCCAGCGGGCGGTGTGATCGAGCTGGGTATGTAGCCGGGCGGCTGCGTGTTGCGAGCTCCGAGCAGGCGCCGTGCGCGCCGGGCCGACGTTTCGCTCGTCGCACGACGCAGGGGATCAGCGACCGAGCTCCAGGATGAGGCGGGCTAGCAGGTTACAGCGCGGCACAACGCTTGGAATCAAGAGGTTCTCCTCTGGGCTGTGCGCCCCTTTGCCGATGGGACCGAGGCCGTCGAGTACCGGCACGCCCAGCGCAGAGATGTGGTTGGCGTCCGACCCACCGCCCGTCTCCATGCCCTTCAGCACAAAGCCGAGATCGGCGGCGATACCTTTTGCCAGCTCGAAGAGACGCATGTTTCGATCGTTGCGTTCCATCGGGGGGAAGCAGTGGTCGGTCTCTACACGGATCGTTGTGCCGGGGATGGTGGGCTCTGAAAGCAGGCGGCGAATCTCCGTGTCGAGTTGCTCAAAGGCCGCCATATTCGTGACTCGTACGTCCATCTCGCACATTGCCAGGTCTGCAACGACGTTGGGCCGCGTGCCGCCTTGTACCACGCCCACATTGACCGTTGTGCCTTCGCTGAGGTTCTTGAGCGCGGATAGCGCTACGATCTTATGAGCGAGCTCGTGGATGGCGCTGCGTCCACGATCCGGGTCCACACCCGCGTGGGAGCTGCGCCCGTGCACGTATATCTTGTAGTCGCCCACTCCCTTGCGGCCAATTACGACCGAGCCGTCTTGCCGCCCACTCTCTAGCACAAGGGCTGCAGATGCGTCTCGACACTCGGCGTCTATCTCTGGACCGGAGACAGGCGACCCCACTTCCTCCTCGGGGTTCAGGAAGAACACAAGCTCGGAGAAGCCCGTGTTTCCCGTGACTTGCAACGCGCGCATCGTGTATAGTCCCGCCAATAGTCCGTTCTTCATGTCGGAGGCGCCCGGCCCATAGGCGCGGTCGTCGGCGATGTAGAAGGGGTTCTTCTCGGCGGCGCCGTCGGGGTAAACTGTGTCCATGTGCCCGACGAGCACAACCTTGCCCGAGCCGTCGCCGCGCATACGGGCCACCAGGCTGTCGCCGTACACCTCGTGCGGAAGCCGGGTCATCTCGCAACCG
>Ga0136612_10001256_pt1 | contig 10669 bp, 13 predicted proteins | sample AntDryUQ224A2306_2_FD_106644 | JGI IMG/M metagenome (GOLD analysis project Ga0136612, IMG submission 106644) | Polar desert sand microbial communities from Dry Valleys, Antarctica - metaG UQ224A (23.06) | ecosystem: Environmental > Terrestrial > Soil > Desert | place: Antarctica: Dry Valley...
CAATAGGCGGTGTCCGGCCTCCCCGTTCCATCACAAACGCCGCCCCCGGCCAGGTTCACAGCCGTGTCAGATGGAACGGTCAGTGGTGAGGTGTCTGTCTCAGAAACGAGCGTATTTGAGACGGTCCCAAATGCGACAAGTTGTCGTATGTGCTAGGCACGAGCGGTTGTCTCACAACTTGTCTCATAATCATCTGTCTCAAAACTTACGAGCCGATTAAGTTTTGAGACAGATGATTATGACAACCTATCTAATAACTGGTGATTAGATAGGTTGTCGGCTGGCGCCCCATTGCCTTTGTCAAACGGTTCGACAATCGACTTTTCACATAATGTGAAATGCGAATTTAATTCGCATTTGGGGAAAGCGTGAACTTCACGCTTTTGGGCTGTCCCTAGGTAGCGGCCACAGTCGCCACCCCTTGCCGCGTGGGCTGGTAGACCCGTAGGTGAAGTTTCCCAAGTTGGGAAATTTGATTTGGAGTCAAGCTTGCGGCGGTCGTGCTGAAGTTGAAACTCAGTTTCAACTTTGCTCGCGGCGGTTGTGCTCAAGTCTGGATTGAATCCAGGTTTTGAGTACGGGGTAAAGGACGCTAGGGGCTGTGGTCCTGAAATGTAGATTTAATCTAGATTTCCAATGGGGAGAAAAGGAAAGACTCAGGGAGGAATTAGGGGTAGGCGAGCAGTACGTCCGGCTGGCGCTCACCGTTGCGGCGGTCGTGCTCAAGTGGGAATTCAATTCCCACTTTGGACACCGAGAAGCCTCGGCACTTGCGGCAGTCATGATGAAAGTTTTTTGAAAAACTTTCGACGTGGCGATTGGGCGAACGCTTGCGGCGGTCATGTTGAAGTGCACATTTAATGTGCACTTCGCTCGGGGCGAAAAGGGGGCGCTTGCCTACGTGGTCCTCAAATGTAAATTGAATTTACATTTGAGGCATGGCGATGGTTTCGGTAGCGAGCAACCCTTCCAAGTTTGGATGGAAGGCACGTATGCGTTTACTGAGTAAGCAGGACCATGCGTGTCATGTGACATGACAGTCTGAGATCGCTTGCGACAGATTTGCCCAATTATCCAAATTGGATAATCGCGGCTCGCAAACCGAGCTGGCAGCGGACTACTCCATCCCCAACAACCGACCCCACCAGGGCCGCACTCTCGAGCTCGAGGTGTCCGACGTCGTGTCCGCCGCCTTCTCGTCGCCTTGGCCCGTAGGTGAAGCGTCAGGAGGCTCTGTGCGTGATTCGTCTTTCTCCGGCGTGTAAAGACCAGACGGCAATTGTGGGATTCTCCCTAACGCTTCGCGGAGCAGTACATCACGCCGTTCGAGTTCGTCATTCCGCGTGTCCAGTTCGCGCCGAAGGAAGGCGATATCATCCTCGAGGGCAGCTATCAGCCGGTCCCGGTCGTCTGGTCCGGTCCGGTCTGGTGTCTGGTCAAATGGTGAAATTTTCACCATTTGGGACGTCGCCGCTGGCAGGAACACGACCCACGTCCCGCCGACCTTTTCGCCGTGCAATTGACCACGACTCAGGCGTTTACGGATGGCATCCGTTGACACGCCGAGCCGCTTGGCTGCCTCAGCAATCGTCGTCCGGTCGTGGTCCGGTTTGGTCTGGTCGGTTGTCCGGTCAGGCATGGTGCGGCATTGTCGCCGACAAGCTGACTGCATGTCGATTCCGGCCCCGGCACCCGACGGGCGCGGCGAACACGCGTCCTACATTGGTGAACACATAGAACGTAGGTTCTATGGTCCCTGAATTTCCCTTTTTTCGCTGATTCGGCGCGCCTTTTGTCTTTTTGCCGCCATAAGTGTTTATGGTAAACTGGCGATTGTACGGACACCCTTCTTATAGGTGTCGTCAGCTATCACCATCGGAGGTGGCTCAACCAATGACAGCACTGGAGCAATACCTTCCAATCGAGACCGCCGGCCGACAATTCGGCGTGCCCTATCGCACCCTCCGCAAGCGCGTCATTGATCGGACGCTACAAACCTACAGAAACGACCGAGACCGACGCGTGACCCTCGTCAAGCTTACGATATGGCCGCACTGTTTACGCCACGACCAACCGTCAACGCGCAGGAGGTTGAGTCGCTTAGCCCCGCTTAGCACGCGAAAACGCCGGTGAGCTATGAACTCACCGGCGTTTCCTGGGATCAGTTTTTTCACCACTCGTTTTTTACTACTCGAGGTGCAAACCCTGACCCGACCATTTGTACCCGGTCGGTTATTAGGGTAACGCCGGAACCGAGGCAACACAAGCCCCATCGGTCCGAATCCTCACCTCGAGTGGCTCACACACTCAGGTGTATTATGTCAACAACAGACACGACCGTCAATCAGTCCGACGACGCATCACCCACAGCGCGACCGACCGCACTTGCACCAATTCTTGACAATCTCCCCGACCGACTCACCGAAGGAACCGACTTCGTCGTGTGGGATTGGTGGTGGGACGCCAAACGTCGCAAATGGACCAAGCCACCACTTAGCGCAACGAGCGGTTATCGCACGGCAATCAACAACCCCGCGAATGGCGTCACGTGTGAAGCGGCCATTTCGGCAATGCACCGGCGACACCACGACGGCATCGGGCGCATGCTCTTTCGTGGTCATCATCTCGTCGGATTTGACCTCGACGGCTGTCGAAACCCCGCAACTGGCGAGATTGCACCTTGGGCGCAGGACGTCGTTGACGGTCTCAATTCCTATACCGAAGTCAGCCCCAGTGGAACCGGTCTCCGCATTCTGGCCGATGGCGAACTCAGCGAATCAGGCAACAAAACTGGCGACCTCGAGGTGTATTGCGACGGACGCTATCTGACCCTCACCGGTCAGCATCTCCCCGGCACACCGCAAACCGTTGAGCCACGTCAAGCGCAGATTGACGCTATTCATGGTCGCTACTTTGCGCCGACTATCTCAGCACCGAAAACCCCGAAGGTGAGGCGTGCAAGCGATCCTAATGTTGACAATATACAAGTCAACCTGACCGGCACCGACACCGAACCGCCGGTCATTCTCTCCCCCTCAGCCTTGGCCGTGTGGCGTGGTGAGCGGCCCGTCCTGAAGTCGAATGGCGAGACGGATAGGTCACGGTCACTCTACGAAATCGGCGTGGTCCTGCACGAACACGGCGCGACTCGACCGACCATCATCGCGGCACTGGCAGAGCGGGATACGGCGCTTGATTGGAACCGCTACAGCGACGTTCCACACGAGTACGGGCGCATCGCGGCGAAGGTCGCACCGAAACCGCGTCTCGTCGGTCCGATTGGCACCCCGGCACCGACCTCGACCAACACGGACACCTGTCCCGTGCAACTGGCCCAGGTCCGCGCTGAACTCGCCGAAAAGAACCTCATCATCTCCGGTCTGTTTCAGACGGTCCTCAACCCCAACCTGACCCTCGCCAAGAAAATCGCGTTTCTGTCCATCCTCGCCACCACCGAAAAGAAACGGCAGGACGGTGACGTCCTCGACAATGGCACGGTTGAGGTGACAACGAGCGACGTCTCGAACGACTGGCGCCCAACACCGGACAAGGGCGAATCGGTCGCACCGACCAACAACGACGGCAGCAAACCCCGGATGAGTCGTGACAAGGTCAAACCCGCGATTCAGTCGTTAGTCGCGTGCGGTTTGCTGCCAGCAACACCCCGCAAAGTCCTCCAAACCCGCGCTAACGGCACCAGGTACAACGACGAGGTATGGGACGTCACCCCAACCAATATGGCCGAATCGTTGGCACTGGCGGCGACGTGGCAATCCGAGGAACCGACACCCCGCAAACCCCGAACCAGTCGCGCAACCTGTCCGCATTGCAACGAGCTTCACCCTATCCAACGGCAAGACACCTGCACCGGCTGTGGCACCATCCGGGCGACAACCATCATTCAGCCCGACCTCGAGGCCGACACCAGCGACACCATTGCCGATACCGCACCGGCGACCGCTGAACCGAACCATCTCCGAAAAATTAGCGGACAACTAGTTAACACCCGACCAGTGGTTGTGGGTGAGTCTCATGTCCGAAAAATTAGCGGACATGAGCAGGCGACCGCGAACCCGATACCGGGATTTGCCCTAACACCGCTCGACCGATACACCGACGTCGCGAACAGAGCAAAGCCGTGAATCAGCACCTCGACCCCCGGCCGGATTTGACCGATGACCGTGGCCGATAACACGGGCAGCGCCGATTGCTCAACCATGAGCGCGATATGTGGGTGATCATTGCGTACCGTCTCAATCACGTCGAGCGTCAAACTGCCGTCGTCAATCACCCCGGCGCTATCGCGGTGCAGCGGAAGGAGCGCGTCGGTGACTTCGTTGATAACTCTCGTATACACCTGGGGAAGTTGGAATCCGCTTGCCATGTCTGATGTCCTCCGAGCGACCAATGTGATGAACAAGCTTCAAAAGGGGGTCGGATGAACCGTCGAAAAATGCTCGGCTGGACGATTATGGCGCCGTCGGTCGTGGTGTTTAGTTCGCGTTTGGGGTCTAACGCGTTCGCGACCTCTGGGGGAACTCCGCAGGTAATCCGTATAGATGCCATAAAGGTTTTGGGGCGTGTCGAAACGATTGGCATCGACAACGGGGTGATGAGTGCTCCAACTAATCTTGCGCTCGCTGGCTGGTACAAGGAAACGGCTCCGTTGGGCGAGCCGGGCAATGCCGTTATGACGGGATACTACTGGTGGAGCGGCCTGCCTGCGTTGTTCGGGGACCTGGCGCTGTTGGCGCCGGGCGATCAGGTTCGGTTAACCGGTGATAACGGACACAACTATCTTTACAGAGTGGAATGGGTGCAAACCTATGAGAAGCGCACCGCGCCGCTTCAGGAAATTGTCGGATCCACCGAAAAGACCGTGCTAACCCTCATCACCGATGCGGGAGAGTTTGATCCCGCGGCCAATGCCTATACCCGATCGACGGTGGTTCGTGCTTCTTGGGTTGAGAAAAGCTAGCCGCTGGCCTAGATGGAGCAAAGCCGTGAGCACGCAACGCTGGAAACGAGCGGAGCGGGAGATTGCGACCGCACTCGGAGGTCAACGTATGCCGAACAACGGACGCGGTAACCCGGACGTTCTGACCAATGACGGTCGCTACGCGGTCCAAATCAAAACCCGCGAAACCCTCCCGACCTGGCTAACCGAGGCGGTTGAGCAACCAAACGAGACGCTGGCGATCGGTTGCCGATGGTCGTGCTGAACGAAGTCACCCAGGGGGAAAAGGCGCAACGATTGGCCGGAGGGATAGCCGCGTGACCGTTGCGACGAATTGCGCCCGTTGTGGCACCCCGTACCAGGCCTCGTCACGACTTCCGGGGCACATACTGGTCAGATCGCTGGCCGATGCCGACGTTGACCCGGAATCGCATCGCCTATTTGCTCGCTGCCAGGAACGCGAGGTCGAAGAGGGGCGTTTGGAGCCCCTCACCGGAGTGGGTCCGACGGAGGCGATAGGGCACCAGACGCTGCGCGGGGTACCAGGTGATCTCGTCGAGCGGGGGCAGGAATGGTTGCGGCGAGGGGTAGCGTGTCGGAAAGAGCCGCGGCTCGTCGACCTTCCGAAGCCGGCGGCCGTCGGATTCGTACGCGACGCGATACTGGGCCAGCGCCTCGGTCGCGTACTCCACGGTCAGCGTCTCCCCGTCGAGCCACACCGCCGCGCGCGCTCCGGCGAGACCCCGCTCGCCGTACAGCCGCCAATGCCGGAAGCGGACGGAGCCGTTCGCGTCGAGCACCCGCGTGGTCCGCAGGCGGAAGAGGCGATCGAGGTCGGCCGGGTCGCACCACGCCCCGTGGACCCAACCCAGCACGGAGGCCGGACTGCGGCGTCCCTTCGGACGATCATGGTGGGCGGTGTGCGGCTGGTGATTGTAATCGTGGACAAAGCGCGCATGGGCGCCGCGCAGTTCGTCCCAATTCGTGGCACGCGCGAGGTGGTAGTCGGCCATGCGACGCATGACCTCGAAGTGCGTTTCGATGTAACTCTGCCAGGCCTGTCCAGGATCGATCCGCACCTTGCGGATGCCAAGCGCGGCGTAGATCGCCTGGGCGTGCTTGGCCTTGAAGATGCTGCCGCTGTCGCTGACGAGGACCTCAGGAGCACCATGGGTTTCGACCGCCGCGCGCAGCACGATCAGATAGGCCGTCAGGTCCTGCCGAGGGGAGATGGCACTGGCGAGCAAGGCGCGGCTGAAATTCTCGAGGATCGAGATCACGTAGACCGGCTTGCCGGTGCCGAGTTGATGGTCCTCAACGTACCGGACATCGACGGTCCAGTACTGGTGCCGCCGCGCGGCCGCGAACGGCATGGGCTGCGGCTCACGCGGGATAGAGACCGCCGGCAACGGTGCGCCCATTGCGCGATGAAGCGCGAGAATCCGACCGCACGTACTCGGGCTGAGATGGATACCGAGCTGCTCGAGCGCAGCGTGGATGCGAAATTCGCCCAGTTCGGGGTTCGCTTGCAACCGGCGGATGGCAACCATCGCCTTGAGATCGACCTTGCGGGCATGCTGATGCGGGGCGCGGGAGCGATCGGCCAAACCGGCCAGGTCCTCTACCGCCCAGCGCGCCAGCGTCTCGTAGACGCGGGTTCGCGTCGTCTCCAGGTAACTGGCGATCCGCTTGACGGTCCAGCCCTCCTCATACAACTCGACGATGGCCGCCCGTCGCCGCACCGGGTCGGGCATGTCGCGGTACCGGGAGAAGCGCCGCGGTGGGTGGAGCGGTAGCGGGTCGGATGCCAAGACCCGCTCGACCGTGTGGTGACCGACCGATCGCCCGAAGCGGCGCCGACAGATCGTGGCGATCTCGTACGGGCGCAAGGCCGGGCACTCGGCCTTCAGCTCGAGGATCGCCTTCCGAATCCCGAGCGGGAGCATCCGCCGATCCGGCGCGGTCGATGGCACTTCCGGCTCGAACAGACTCCGCATCCCGGTGCGCGCGAAGTGGGCGACCTGGCGGCGCAGCGTGCGCTCTGGCACCCCGGTCTCCTGGGCACGCATCGCGGTCGGCCGACCGACGAGCACGATCGGCCGCAGCACTTCGTAGGCGTGCTGTTCGGGTGAGGTGACCAGCAGCCGCAGTTGCTGCCAGTCGTCGGTCGGTTGATGCTGGGGTCGTGGACTCGGTGGCATCGGGGCGCTCCCGGCGGATCGTCGCCGAGGCGGACGCACGGCGAGTCGGCGCGGGGATGCGCGTTCTTACCGCGCTCATGTCAGCCTGTCAACGTCGGCATCGGCCAGCGATCTGACCAGTATGTGCCCCGGAAGTCGTGACGAGGCCTGCCCCGTACGAGGCCACAAAAGAGGATGTCATACGCGGTGATTGGCGCTGGTGTCCGGCGTGTCGGTTGAAGAAACCATCTCTTATTGATACATTGTCTCAAGTAAGAGAACCGGAGGTAGTTGAGTGAAAGCCGAAACCTGCCAGGCGACAACGCGAACCGGAAGCCGATGCTCCGCCCAGGCGGTTGACGGCGTGCATTGTCCCTGGCACGCCACATCGCCGGAATGGGTAGCGAAGCGCTCTGAGTGGTCCGCAAAGGGTGGCACCAATCGCTCGAATCAGGCACGCGCCCGTAAGTCGCTCCCAGGCGAGGCATTATCTCCGACGCAATTGGCGTGCGTCCTGAGTAAGGCGTTAGGTGACGTTTTACGCGGCGACCTCGAGGCAGGCCGGGCGAATGCCGCATCCGGATTAGCGCGAACACTGGTGACCATCTCCGAGACCGTGGAAATCGAGGCCCGATTGGCGTCACTCGAGTCCGCACTCAGCGAACGGAAAACCGCATGACCGCACTCACCACACGATTGTTTCGACTCGAATCGTTCCTGACCCTGACGCCTGGCTGTTACGTCTGCCGACGATGGACACGGGCGACCGTCTGCGATACCCACGGCGTCTGTCTCCGACCGGATTCCTGCCCGGCGTGCGGTCGGTCGGTTCCGGTTGACGAGCGCGTCCGTATCGACGGTCTCGAATTGGAGACCATCTAATGCGACTGGCACAGCGGCTGGCGGCGCTCGAGATTATTTGGCCGAAACCGGACCATGTCATCGCCGAGGGCGATATTGGCTCATTGGGCTATTGGAGTAGTCCGGTGGCAATCGGTGAACTGCGGGATTGGTGCGGTATTCGGGCGCATCTCCGCTACCAACACGAGATTGGCTCCAACTGGTGGCAATTGACCCGCGAACAACGCGACGAACGCATCCAGTTTGAAGTTGACGAATTCTGCCGCTTGCTCGAGGAGCGTGGTCCCGAGGATGGCTACTCAGCTTGGCATGACCAGGCGGCGACCTGGCACGGTCAACACGGACCGTGTGACCAGGCGACGTTTGAGAAGCGACTCAGGCACGCGTGGACGAATGCTGACGAGAACCGCGGTCACCCGCGTTCGTGGCTCTTTCGTCGCGTGTGGCCCGAATGGAAACCGGGCGCGACCGACGATGAATCCCTCGCATTTGACCTGCTGCTATCCCGCGAACGCGAGACACGACTTGCACCATACCAACCGAAGGAGTATTCACAATGACACGGAATCGCCTGACACAGCCAATCAATCGATTCGAGGGCATGACGGCCCACGAGCCACGTCCGAACCGTCAGCTGAAACAGTGGCGGTACATTGACGAAGGGCAGCTCGTGCGTGCCCAAGACGACTGGGATGCGTCCGAGCAGGCGCGGCAACACTGGGCCGCCGAAGGTAACCGAATCGACCGAGAGATTGCAGAACGGCACGCCGCCGAGGAGAAGGCCCAAAAAGACCGCGACGACGCCGTTATCGAAACCGTGTTCCGGGATCGGTATCTGGCCGCCGGTGGCGACCTGGCAACATTCGAGCAAGACCTCCCGGATCTGAAGCGCGAACACGCCAAACGGGTCGCGCTGGGATTGGATGAACCGGTGAACTCGATGGCGGTCCTGAAGCGCGAGCTGAAGGCACTGCGCGGCACCATCGGGGCGGCACCGGAGCCTGAACGAGTGGCCTCATAACCCGAACGCGCATCGCCACAATCGCCGCTACGCGTCTGGATGGTCCTCCCCGGTCATCATCGCATCTGCTTACCGCATCGTTCGTTGTGGGGCATCGTAGCGCGTCGGATGGTTCGACGAGGGCCGATGATTGTGAGGGTGGGACGCGTCGAAAACGGCGGTGCTGGAAGAACGACGAATTCCTCAGCGTGGATCGTTTGATCGCAACCGAAACGAGCAATCGGCTTTAGAGAACGCGTGTCCTGGTGTGACGAAACGGCACGGTTTTGCGGACACATGGTCAAGGCGAACTAGGCCCACCCGAGCTCTTTCAGGGCCAATCCATCGTTCCAAATCTTGGCCATGTGCCGGATCTTGTCGCCGTCGAACTGCATCGCGTAGACGTAGTCCGTTTGCATGCTCTTCCCCGTCGGCGGGACCGGCCCGCCCTCACCGGTGTGCGTGCCCGAGAAGACCGCGTATGCGCAGACAATCTGCCGTGCCTCGTCCGTCGCGAACGATCTCACGTCATACCCGGCGTCAGGCATAAGCGTGAACAACCCTTTCATCCATTCGGTGTACTGTTCGAGCGTTTCGACGTTGGCCAGCGCGTCGGCTTGTACCGAAAACGTCGCGTCCGGATGGCAGTATGCCTGGCACTCCTGCCAACCTTTTCCAATGTCGCACGCAACAAAGAACTTCTCAGCGGTCTCGGTGATCGACGCCATTGTCAGACTCCCTTTCCGGAGAAATCAACTCAAGGCCGGACGAACCGCTCGACATGCGTCATCGGAACGTCGAACGGGTTTCCCGGGCCGCAGTATCGTACCGCATCGAACGCTAACGGTGGTCGCCCTGGTCTGCACACATCGTGGTGTCTTAGAACCGTCTCACAAAGGAGGGTTAAAGATACTTACGTTGCAACAGAAAGGACGAAGAGAAGGGCTCTTGTCTGCAAGAGCGCACAAGGAAGAGGGAAGAGGAGCTTGTCCCCTCCCGTGTCGGTTAGGGCATGTCTGCGAACCGATGAGGGGGCGGCCGCCTATGAGTCCCGGTACCCCCCCCCACGTCGTGCCGCCTCGCCAGCTACGGAGCCGGCGTCGCCATGAGCGTCAGAAGCGGCTCGCCGGCCGTGTGGAGGTTCGCCAGCCACAGGACGAGGGACCCGTCGCCGGCATTGCGGGCGAGGTCCGCGTGCTCGCTAGGGGGAAACAGCGTGTCGCCGGCCCTACTGGTCCGTCGCTGCGCTTAGCAGGTCGGCCCCCTATGCCACCGGCGTTCCCGCCGGTGGCGTCCCCATCGGCTGGACCGCGAGGCGGGTTCCCTCGAGCGTACCGGTGCCGGAGGCGACGACGTTGCCCGCCGGGTCGGCGACGTCGTAGGTGAACGACCCGCTCAAGCCCTGCCCGTCACTACTTACCTCACCAACTGCAGGCACGGTGACGGTCCCTAGGTAGTTGCCGCTCTCGTCTGTCTGCAACCGAACAAGCGTCAGTGCCACCTGATTCGGCCCGACGACCGTCCAATTCCCATGCATCAGACTGGCGAAGGTCTGGCCAAAAGGAGCGCCGGGCGGGGCGGGAGAAACGGGCTTGACACTGACGAGCACGGTGCCATCGGCGGTGAAGGTGTCCAAGGCGCTCTCCTGGTCCATCGCGCCGGTGATCGCGA
>Ga0136612_10001257_pt1 | contig 10665 bp, 10 predicted proteins | sample AntDryUQ224A2306_2_FD_106644 | JGI IMG/M metagenome (GOLD analysis project Ga0136612, IMG submission 106644) | Polar desert sand microbial communities from Dry Valleys, Antarctica - metaG UQ224A (23.06) | ecosystem: Environmental > Terrestrial > Soil > Desert | place: Antarctica: Dry Valley...
ACGTTGGCCCAGAGAGTCGATCCCCGGCCGCCGACGCCGAAGAGCCCGGCCAGGATCCCGGCGCCGAACCCGAGCAGGAGCGCGAGGGCAACGACGCCGGCGCTCAAACGAGCAGCCAGATCGCGATCGAGGCGAGCAGCGCGGCGAATCCGAGCGTCAGCGGCCGGGGATCGACTCTCTGGGCCAACGTCGCCCCGACCACTGCCCCCGCCGCGGCCGGCAGACCGACAAGTGCCGCGTGACCGAGATCCAGGTGGCCTTCGAATCCGTACCGAGTCGCCCCTGCAAGCGCCGTGATCCCGATCGCCGCGAGCGAGGTGGCCGCCGCGACGTGGGCGGGTACTGCGGCGGCGAGGATCAGCAGCGGCACGATCACGATCCCGCCACCCACCCCGAAGAGTGCGCTGAAGAGGCCCGCGACCAGGCCGATCAGGACGAGCCGAAGCATCGTCGTATCCTAGGGCGGTGGCCGGAGCAGCCCTGATCGCCCGCCTGGCGGAGAAGCCGGAGCGAGCGGCGCTCCTCCTCGACGTGGACGGCGTGCTCGCGCCGATCGTCGACGTGCCACACGAGGCGAACGTGCCCGAGGAGACGCGAATCGAGCTCCGTCGGCTGCACGCTCGGTACGCCCTCGTCGCCTGCATCAGTGGGAGAGCCGGCCCGGATGCCCGCCGCGTCGTCGGGCTCGACGAGCTCGTCTACGTGGGCGAGCACGGCCTCGAGCTGGTGCCGGAGGCTGCGGCGTGGAGCGAGCGGCTGCGCGCGCTCGCGGCCAAGGTCGACTGGGAGGACGTGGAGCGGAAGCCGCTGACCGTCAGCTTCCACTACCGCCGCGCCGCTGGCGAGGCGGAAGCGGTTCGCTTCCTCGAGGCGGTCGCCTCGCGCGCCCGGGCAGAGGGATTCGTCGCGCGCTTCGGTCGAAAGGTGCTCGAGCTGCGGCCACCGCTCGACGCTCACAAGGGCACCGCGGTTGCACACCTACTCGGCGAGCGAGGTCTCGGGCGAGCGCTCTACGCGGGTGACGACACGACGGATCTCGACGCGTTTCGGGCCCTCGCGGGGCTGGAGCTCGGGATCGCGGTGGCCGTGGCCTCGGCCGAAGGACCCCTGGAGCTCCGCGAGGCTGCGAACGTGGTGGTCGGCAACCCGGCGGAGTTCCTCGATCTGCTTCGCGCGCTCTAGGGAACGTCAATTGCCCTTCGTCTCGCTATCACCTACGGATCCGGCGAGTGCCGCGGCCAGGAGGGAGAGCGCACAGACAAGGAGAAGGGCCACTCGCAGGTCGCTGGCCTCGGCGACGAAGCCGACCCCGGCGAGGAAACCGGTATAGCCGAGCGTCGAGACGGCGGCGAGCGACGGGCCGACCGCCTCACCATGAAGACCCGACGCGCGGAGGGTGAGTGGGAGAACCGCTGAGAGTCCGAGGCCCATCAGCACGAGCCGGCAATACCTGCGCCCGGGGTTCCGACCGCCTATGCAAGTCCAGGGCCGAGCCCGGCGAGCACGGAGCCGGTGCGGGTCGTCAGCGTGGCGCCGAGATGCACCGAGATGCACCGAGATCGGATCCCCGTGTAGCCGCCCAACGCCCATGGGAGAGGGCGAAAGCGGCGAGTCCGAAGGCAGCGACGCTCTCGCTCGCGCCGGTCCCGGACGCGAGATAGACGCTGCTCCAGTCGAAGACCGCTCCTTCGGCAAGCAGGGCGCAGAAGGCGATCACCCCAAGGACGGCGAGGCGGCGGCTCGGACGGGCAAGGTGCGTTTCGGTCGCCCTCGTCACGCAAAAGCCCAGGGGTGAGCGCCAGGGCGATCGCAGCACCAATCACGGCTGCCACCGACAGGTGCGGGAGCGGGGACACGTCGGCGGCAGCGGCGAGCGCCGCAAGACCGGCACCGGTGAGCGCCCCGAACGAGAACGCCGCGTGCAAGGAGCTGAACAGCTTGCGCCCGGCAGCCTGCTCGAGGGCGAAAGCCCTGCGCGTTCAGTGCGATATCGAGCGTGCCGTTGGCCGCCCCCACGACCACGAGCGCCAGGAGCAGCGTCGTTGTCGGGACGACTTCGAGGCCTCGGCGCCCGAGCTCGACGCCCTCGTCGAGGCTCTGCTCGAGGCCGGCGTGGTCTGCGCGCGGCTGACCGGCGCGGGCTTCGGCGGCTGTGTGGTCGGGCTCGCGGATCGCGACGGCACCGGCCGGATCGTCGAGACGGCCGCCGCGCGCTACCGGGCGCAGACCGGACGGCAACTTCGGTCGTTTCGTCGTCGTGCGGTCGAGGGCGCAGGCCGGATCGCAGCGCAGGCGACGGCGGGACCACACGGCAGGAACAACGAGCGCGCTACACCGCCAGCGACTGCTCGCTCTCCGCGTCGAACAGGTGCAGCTTGTCGCGCGGAATCGTGAACCGCGTCTGCTCGCCTGTCGCGACCCGTTGCTCGATCCCCAGCTTGGCGAGGAGCGACGTCTCGTTCAGACGCAGGTGGACGAGCTGCTCGTCGCCGAGATACTCCACGACCTCGATCAGCGCCTCGAAGGAGGCCCCGTCCGAGCTGCCGTTCGCCGGCTCGACGTGCTCGGGCCGGAACCCGGCGAGCATCCCGGATGAGCCCGCACCCTCGATCAACCCGGCCGGGACGAGATTCATCGCCGGGGAGCCGATGAAGCGGGCAACGAAGACATTGACCGGGCGTGTGTAGAGCTCCACGGGCGCGCCGACCTGCTGGAGTACGCCGAGCTTCATGACCGCGATCCTGTCGCCCATCGTCATCGCCTCGACCTGGTCGTGGGTGACGTAGATCGTCGTCGTCGAGAGCCGCCGCTGGAGCTTCAGGATCTCCGCGCGGGTCTGGACGCGCAAGGCCGCGTCGAGGTTGGAGAGCGGCTCGTCCATCAGGAATGCCGCCGGCTCGCGCACGATCGCCCGCCCGAGCGCGACGCGCTGCTTCTGCCCGCCGGAGAGCTGCTTCGGCTTCCGCTTGATCAGCTCGGCCAGATCGAGGATCTCGGCGGCGCTCGTGACTCTGCGATCGATCTCGTTCTTGGGCAACTTCTGGTTCCGCAGCCCGAAGGCGAGGTTGTCGTACACGGTCATGTGTGGATAGAGGGCATAGGACTGGAACACCATCGCCAGATCGCGGGCGCCGGGAGCGACGTTGTTGACCACGCGCTCGCCGATCAGGATGCGCCCGCTCGTCGTGTCCTCGAGTCCGGCCAGCATCCGCAGCGCGGTGCTTTTGCCGCAACCCGACGGGCCCACGAGCACGAGAAACTCGCCGTCGGCGATCTCGAGCGACAGATCGTTGACGGCCGGTGGAGCGTTGTCGAAGCTCTTGACGACGCTGTCGAAGGTGACTCTTGCCATCAGGGCTGCGCCTCCGCGAGAGGGTTGGGCGGCAGCGCGAAGCGCGCAGCCGCGACGAACGAATAGGCGACGGTCATGGTCAGGAGCGGGAGCACTGCGGCGACCGCTCCGAGAGCGTTGATGAGGAGCAGCGCGAGCGCGAGCGCGACGGAGGAGCGGGGCCGCCGGACGAGCGCAACCGCGGCGTCTGCCAACACGCGTCGGAGCGGCCGCTCACGCTCCGCGACCGCGAGAGGCCAGAGGACGAGTTGGAAGACCACGAAGAACGCGAGCAAGTAGGCAACGACGAACGCGAGCGGCCAGGTCAGCGCCCCGGCGGAGCCGTAGGCGCGCACCGCAACGACGCCTGCGAAGACGACGACGCCGACGAGCGCGGCAAGCTGGAGCCCGCGCAGCCAGAGCAGCCTGAAGCCCTCGAGCGCGCACGAAAGCGTGAGCTCCTGCTCGCGGACGAGGCGCACCGCGCAATGCATGAGCGCCGCCGCGAACGGTCCGACGCCGACCGCCAGCACGAGGGCCGCGGGCACATAGCTGACCACGACGACGACCGCGAGCACGACCGCGGACAGCGCGCTGTTCAGGAGCACGAGCCGCCACGACTGCTCATACATGTCGCGGAGCGCGTGGCGCAGAGCCGACCGCATGCTCATCCCTTGACGCCGCTCGCGACGACGCCCGCCACGAAGTAGCGCTGAAAGACGACGAAGATGACGACGATCGGCAGAATCGCGATCACGCTCGCCGCCATCAGTTGCGGCCAGAGCGTCTGGTACTGGAAGCTGAACTGCGCGATCCCCAGCTGCACCGTGTACTTCGAGGGGTCGCCGAAGCCGAGAAGGATCAGCGGCCAGAAGAACTCGTTCCAGATCCCCTGGAAGGTGAGGATCGTGATCGCCGCGAGCGCCGGCCCTGTGAGCGGCAGCATCACCTTCCAGAACGTCTTGAAGTGCCCGGCGTTGTCGAGCTTCGCCGCTTCTTCGAAGTCCTTCGGGATCGTCAGAAAGTACTGACGCATGAAGAAGAGGTTGGACGCGAGCACGAGCTTGATCAGCATGTAGCCCGTGAAGCCGCCGACGAGCCCCCAACCGCTGAGGAGCAGGAAGACGGGCACGAGGCGGAGCTGGTCGGGGATCATCAGCGTCGCCAGGACGAGCATGAAGAGCACCTCCCGGCCCGGGAACCGCAGCCGGGCGAACGCGTAGCCGCCGACCGAGCAGAGAACGAGGTTCGCCAGCGTGATCACGCCTGCGAGGAAGAAGCTGTTGGCGGCGTACCGAAGGAAGTCGAACTCCGTCAGCACCTCCCGATACGCCCGCAGGCTCGGCGAATCGGGCAGCAGGTCGAACCCCGTCGTCTCCGGCAAGGTCTTCAACGAGGTCGAGATCGTCCACAGGAAGGGGACGAAGAAGAGCGCCGCGATCGCGAGCAGGATCGCGTAGGTGAGCACCCGCCGAGCGCGCTCGGCGGGGGTGCGCGCCGGGATCGAGCGGTCGGCGCCGGGGAGAGGCGCGACGCCGATCGCCATCAGGCCGTCTCCGCCTTCCCGAACAGCAGGCGCTGGATCAGCGTCAGGGTGAAGATGAGCGCGAAGAGCGCGATCCCGATCGCGGCGGCGTAGCCGAACTGCACGTCGGCGATCGCCGTCCGGTAGAGGTACAGCACGGCTGAGAGAGTCGAGTAGTTGGGCCCGCCAGAGCCCTTTGAGACGATGAACGACTGATCGAAGAGCTGGAGTGCTCCGATCATGGAGACGACCGCGACGAAGAAGTGGCCGGGTTTCAGCAACGGGAAGGTGATCCGCCAGAAGGTCCGCCACGTCTTGGCCCCGTCGATCGCCGCCGCTTCGTAGACGTCGGTCGGGATCGCCTGCAGCGCGGCGAGGTAGAACAGCATCAGCGTGCCCGAGGTCGTCCAGGCGTTCAGGCCGGCGATCGACCAGAGCGCCGTGTCGGAGTCGCCGAACCACGACCGCTCGCCGCCGATCAGGGCGTTCAGGAGCCCGTCGGCCGAGAGGATGTAAATCGCGATCGCGGTGATCGCGGCAGACGACGCGAGCGACGGGAAGTAGAACGCCGAGCGGAAGAAGCCCTTCCCCCGGATGCCGGCGTTGACGATCACCGCAAGCGTTAGCGCGAGCGCCATCTCCAGCGGCACGACGACGGCCGTGTAGAGGAGCGTGTTCTTGATCGCCCGCCAGAAGATCTCGTCGTTGACCAGGGTGCGGTAGTTCTCCCAGCCGAGCGCTTCGATCTTGCCGAAGACGCCCCAGTCGTAGCGGCTGATGTAGGCCGAGTAGACGAGCGGATAGATGAAGAACGTCAGGAAGATCGCCATCGGCACGGCGATGAACGCGTAGCCGACGAATGCCTCGCGGACGCGGGCACTGCCGAGGGTTCGCTGCTTTCGTACGACGGTCGCGGCCATTCGAGCCTCGCTCAGCGTTCGGAGAGGTCCCTCCTCCCCCGCGTGTCGGACGCGGGGGAGGAGGCCGGAACGGACGACCTACAGGGCGTCGTTCGCCGTTTGCTCGATCTTCTTCAGCATGCCGGCGATCGTCTGCTTGCCCTCGAGCACCGCCGTCAGCTCGTTGTTCGCGACGTCCATCACCTTCGTGAAGGCCGGGGCGAACTGCCAGGGCCGGGCGGACGGGGCGGCGGCGATGAAGGCGGCGCGACCCGCCGCGGGCTTGACGTCGCTCCGCGAGGGCAACGCGAGCCCCTTCGACGTCCACGTCTTCATACCGGGCTGGCCGACGAGGTAGCGGATGAGCTGCCACGCGGCCGGCTTGTTCTTCGAGTCTCGGGCCATCGAGTAGGAGACCGTGAACGCGAGGTTGCCCTCCTGCTTGCCCCGCACCATCTTGTTGCTCGTGAACGCGACCGACGGGAAGGTGTCGGCCATGAAGGGCACCACCCAGTTGCCCTCGAACACGATCGCGGCCTTCTCCTTGCCGAGCGCCTCGCCGCACCAGCCGACGCCGAGCTGCGTCGGAGTCCCTGCGAGGCCGCTCTTGATCAGGCCGACATAGAACTCCGCCGCCTGCTTGACGGCCGGCGTGTTCACGGTCGACTTCGTCTTCGTCGAGTTCAGGAACGAGCCGCCGTTCTGGTAGACGAAGGCGAGCATCCGATCCCAGCTCGGCGAGAGGCAGATCGGCCGGCCACCCGGAACCTTCCCTCTCAGCTTCCTGGCCGCCGCGCTCAGCTCGGCCCACGTCGTCGGCGCCTTCACGCCCGCCGCGGTCAGGAGGCGGTTGTTCGTCTCCATCGCAAGCGGCGACCAGTCCTTCGGGAACCCGTAGATCTTCTTGTCCGGCCCCCGGAAGCCGTTCAAGAGCGACGGGTAGAACGCGGCCGTCTTGAGCTTGCTCTGCGCGACGAAGCCGTCGAGCGGCTCGAGCAGCCGCTGCTTGATCCAGTCGGGCGCGACGTTCGAATCGACGTAGAAGACGTCAGCGGGCTTGCGGGCAGCGAAGTTCGCGAGCATCGCGGCCGGGTAGTCGCCCGAGATCGGTGCGTAATTGACCTTGACGCCCGGGAACGTCTTCTCGAAGCCACGGATCACGGCCTTGAGCAGCTTCGTCTCGGTCGGCGACGAGGCCCAGCCCGAGAGCGTGACCTCGCCCGTAGCCGCGGCGCCCGTCGTTCCGTCGGTTGTTCCCTGGCTCGTGCTCGCCGCAGCGCCCGCAAAGATCACGAGGCCGAGGAGCAGAGCCGGGAGAAGGAGCTTGTGACGCTTCATCTAATGCACCCTTCCTTTTGTCGACCCGCGTTTGTCATGAGAGCGGCAATCGGCTTAGATGGGACCATGTGGAACCGGTTCCAAACCTGTCGCGGTGGAGTCAATCACCTTGTGCCGACGAGCGCAAGGCTGCGAGGTCCATCGGCTACGCTCGCCCGCGTGCAGGCCCCCTGGATCCGTGCGTAGGTGCAGCTCACGGTTCTCGAGGGCTCGACCTTCTGCATCTCCGACGAGCACGGCGACATCGCGGCGCCCGCGGACGGGCTCTTCGCCGAGGACACCCGCTACCTCTCCCGGCTCGTGCTCACGCTCGGCGGCAAGCGACCGCTGCTGCTGACGAGCCGCGCCGTCGCGCCCGCCGAGGCGAGCTTCGTGCTTCGGAATCCCCCACTGCCCGGGCTCGGGCCCGACACGCTCGCAGTCCTGAGGCACCGCACGGTGGCGGGAGGGCTCCGCGAGGAGCTGGAGGTACGAAACCTCACCGGCCGGGACGTCGCGGTCACGCTCGAGCTCGAGCTCGCCTGCGACTTCGCAGACATCTTCACCGTCAAGCAGCACGACTTCGGCGTCAACGGCGACGGGCCCCCGGCGCCCCTTCCGGCTTCCACCGACCCGGAGCGCCGAGACGGTGGCAGGGAGCTCCGCTTCGCGGACGCCGAACCTTCGGGGGCCGAGCTCCAGGTCGTCCTCTCAGAGCCCGTGGCCGCACTGGGGGGCCGGATCGCTTACGCGCTCGAGCTGGGGCCGCGCGAGCGCTGGCGCCTGGAGCTCCAGATCGTCCCGTCCGCCGAGGGCGAGCTCGGCTCCGCCACTGGGGCGGGCGCGAGGCTCGAAGCCGGCCGGCGGAGCGCAAGCGAGTCCCTCGCCACCTGGATGGCGGGCGTCCCGACCCTGAGCGCCTCGTGGGTCGACCTCGATCGAAGCTACCGCCGGGCTGTGCAGGACATCGCAGCCCTGCGCATGCGCTTCGGCGGGGGGGGCGAGCTGATCGCGGCAGGCATGCCCTGGTTCATGACCGTCTTCGGCCGCGACACGCTGATCGCGAGCCTCCAGACGCTGCCGCTCGACGGGAGCCTCTCGCGGGCAGCCCTGCTCGCGCTCGCCGAGCTCCAGTCGGACGTCGACGACCCCACCGTCGACGCCGAGCCCGGAAAGATCGTGCACGAGATCCGCCGCGGCAAGGCGGCCCAGAAGTGGTTCGCGCGGTACTACGGCACGGTCGACGCGACGCCGCTCTTCCTGGTTCTCCTCTCCGAGCACTGGCGCTGGACGCGTGACGACGCCCTCGTCGAGCAGCTACGGCCAAACGCGCTGCGGGCGCTCGACTGGATCGACGCGCACGGCGACGCGGACTGCGACGGCTTTGTCAAATTCGCGCGTCGGGCGCCCCACGGTATCGACAACCAGAGCTGGAAGGATTCGCACGACTCGCAGCTCTTCCATGACGGCACCCAGGCCCGCGGGCCAATCGCGGCGGCGGAGGTGCAGGGCTACGTCTACGACGCGAAGCGGCGCCTCGCCGAACTCGCGCGCTCTGTCTGGCGCGAGCCGGTGCTCGCGGCCCGGCTCGAGGCGGAGGCGGCGCTCTTGCGCGAGCGGTTCGACGCGGCGTTCTGGTGCGAGCGCGGCGGCGGCCACACCTACGCGCTCGCGCTCGACGGCGAGAAGCGGCCGGTGAACTCGCTCACGTCGAACATAGGGCACCTCCTCTGGAGCGGGATCGTCCCGGACGAGCGAGTCGACATTCTCGTCGCGCAGCTCACCGGCGACGCCCTCTGGTCCGGCTGGGGCGTCCGCACGATGGCAGCGGACGACGCCGGCTACAACCCGCTTGCGTACCACAACGGAACCGTCTGGCCGCACGACAACTCCCTGATCGCCTGGGGTCTCGCACGGGCCGGCCGGCACGCCGACGCGCTCCGGGTCGTGCGCGCCATGCTCGAGGCGGCGTCGTATTTCGACTACCAGCTGCCCGAGGTGTTCGCGGGCTTCGCCCGCTCCGAGATCGCTCACCCGATCGTCTATCCGACCGCGTCGCGCCCGCAAGCGTGGGCCGCGGGCACCGTGGTACTCCTCCTGCGGCTGCTGCTCGGGCTCGAGCCCGATCCGGCCACGCGCCGCCTCGTCTCGACCGTCCCCGCAGCACTGCCGGACTGGCTCGGAACGCTCCGGCTCGAACGCGTCCCGGCATTGGGAACGACGTGGTCGGTCGCAGTGGAGGATGGTGCGGTTCGAGTCTGGCAGGCGTAGAGCGCGGTCAGTGTCGAGCCGGTCGCAGGGCTGCGGGTGACGAGCGGAGGCGTCGTCTACGAGGGAAGGCCGGCAGTCGTGGAGCCCCGCCGGCGTGCACGATGCGAGTGCGACGTCGCCCCGGCCGCCGGACGAGCTGCGACGCACGATGGGCTGGCGTCCCCGAACTCGTCTGCCGGCCTCTCCGGCTTCCAGGCGGAGGGCATCGTCGCCGCAGCGTGCGCCGGGGACCCCCTCGCGCCTGGTTCTCGCCCGACCCCGAAGGCGAAGTCGCGTCGCTGCGTCGAGCGCGTCGGCGACCGACTCGTCGACTCCGCCGACCGTCGGGCGGAAGAGCTCGCGGTCGAGGGTGAGCTCACGGAGGCGCTGTGCGCCGTTGGGGATCGGCTGAGCCCGTACCCGGTCGTCTCCGTGCCGCCCGGCTGGTGCTCGTGGTCGGCGTACTTCAGCCACGCTACCGAGGCGGACGTCCTCGAGAACGCTGAGGCGGCGCTGTATTCTCGCTCCCGATAGAGATCGTCCAGCTCGACGACGGCTACGAGGCCGGTATCGGCGACTACGCGGGCGCGCTTGGCGGGAGGGCGGCACGCCAATCGTTCCCCGGTCGAGGCATATCGGGAGGGGCTACGTCTGATCCGGTTGGCGCGCCGCCGGCGCGCAGCTGACGCAGTCGGTCAGGCTCTGCGCAGATCCTGAGGCGGCGCTGTCGTCCGGCGGACGATGAGCTCGAGGGGCAGCGTCTCGCAGCGGGCGGCGAGTACCTCGCCGACGAGCTTCTGGAGCAACAGCTCGGTGCCACGCCGACCGCTCTCGAACAACTGCTGGCGCACCGTGGTCAGGCCCCCGTAGGAGGCGGCTTCGATGTCGTCGAAGCCGACGACCGAGAGATCCTGGGGAACGCGCACGCCCAACCCCTGCGCCGCCTCCAGGACGCCCAGCGCCTGCGTGTCCGAAGCGGCGAAGATCGCAGTCGGCGGCTCGCCCAAGCGCAAGAGCTCCTCCGCGATGCTCCGCGCGACATGACGGCTATGCGTCCCCTCGCGCACGTACTCGGGGCGCCGCTCGACCCCGGCGCTTGCGAGCGCCCGGACGTAGCCCTCCGTCCGATCGCCGCTCGCGTGGAACCGGAATGGATCCGGCGGCTTGTCTCCGACGAAGGCGATGCGCCGGTGGCCGAGCTCGAGTAAGTGTCGCGTCGCGAGCTCGCCGCCCGCGACATCGTCGGACGCGACACTCGGCAGGGCCGCGTGGCGCGCATCGACGAGGACGCACGGGATGCGTGCCGCCTCGAGTCGGACGAGCTCCGCGTCGGGTGGAACGAG
>Ga0136612_10001258_pt1 | contig 10665 bp, 10 predicted proteins | sample AntDryUQ224A2306_2_FD_106644 | JGI IMG/M metagenome (GOLD analysis project Ga0136612, IMG submission 106644) | Polar desert sand microbial communities from Dry Valleys, Antarctica - metaG UQ224A (23.06) | ecosystem: Environmental > Terrestrial > Soil > Desert | place: Antarctica: Dry Valley...
CCCTGATGATGAGGACCACCGACACTCCAGGCAATGCCTCCCTGGCAGGTCCCGGGCACGATGGCCCGGCCGGTCCGCCGCGAGTGTGGGCTTTCCACAGGCGCCGGGTCATGGTAGCCGCTCGCCAGACCTTGCAGCTATGTAACACGGCAGCCTGTTGACGCCAGGAGTGGCGCGCAGCGAAACTGACGCGCTCCTGAAACTCGCGCCGGCATCCCGCAGTGATAGCCTCCGCGACAGACACCGTGGCCTGGGGAGTCCGCTCATCAGCGGGTATCCGCGAAGGGCCGGAAGAGGCAAAAGGGGAGGGTCGTCCATGAGGCTCCGTCTGCTGGTCGCAGCAGCCATCGCGCTTTCGGGCATCTCGGGCCTGACAGCGGCCAGTCCGGCCGCCGAGGTCCAAGCGGCGCAGGGCACCTACAGCAACCCCTTGGACATCTCCAGCGAGGTGGGGCCAGTGGAGAACTGCGCTGACCCCACGGTCGCCAAGGAGCGCCGCCCCAACGGCAGCTTCACCTGGTACATGTACTGCACCAAGGATCCGCGCAACGACGAGGACCGTCAGAGCGAGAACCCCGACGAGTACGAGTTCCAGCTCATCCCGACGTACTCCTCTAAGGATCTGGTGAACTGGCGCTATCGGGGGAACATCTTCGACGACGACAACTACCCGGACTGGGTCGAGCGGGACACCGGTCTCTTCGCGCCCGAGATCAAGCAGATGAACGGACAGTGGTACCTCTACTACACGGTCACGAACGTGACCGACGCGACGAGCGGCGACGCAGGCTGTGGCTTCGATCCGGCCATCGGCGTGGCCACCGCGCCCAGCCCTGTCGGGCCGTGGACTGACTTCGGCGAGCCGGTCGTGGAGCCCCGCAGCAATGGCGGGACGTGCAACTTCTTCTGGACCTTCGATCCCGACGTGGTCACCACGGGGGGCCAGCGCTACATGTTCTTCGGCTCGTACTACGGCGGCGTGTTCGTGCGGGAGCTGTCGCAGGACGGCTTCGTGACCGACGAGGCCTCGCAGATCCGCATCTCGACGGGCAACAAGTTCGAGGGCCCCGAGGTCATCCGCCGCAACGGCTACTGGTACATGTTCCTGTCCGCTACCAACTGCTGCAACGGTCCCCTGACCGGCTATAGCGTCTACGCCGGCCGCTCGGAGGACATCACGGGACCCTACGTCGACCGCGACGGAGTGTCCCTGACGGACAACGATACGGACGACTCCGACCCGACCGACGGACGCATAGGTGGCACGCCGGTGCTCACCATGAACGGCAACCGCTGGGTGGGTACGGGTCACAACACGGTCTTCAAGGACTTCGCTGGTCGCTTCTGGACCATCTACCATGCGGTCGACAAGAATGACCCTTTCTTCGCTGACCGGATGGGCTTCACCAAGCGCCCTGCTTTGATGGACCCCATCGCGTGGGTCAACGGCTGGCCGGAGGTTCGCGCTGGTCGCTGGGCCTCGGATGAGGAGATGCCGGCCCCTGCCGCTCAGCCTGGGGACCAAGACCTGTACAGGCCCGTGAGCGACTTCCGCTCTCGACCGGGGGAGCTGATCGAGGAACTGTCCTCCGAGTTCAACGGTGACAGTCTCGACCCGCAGTTGTTCAGCTGGGTGCGCGAGCCGGACCCCAGCACCTACGAGGTCTCGGGCGGTTCCTTCCGTTTCGACACCCAGGCAGGCAAGGATCTCTTCAAGGAAAACAATACCGCCTCGGTGCTCGTCCAGGACGCCCCGGATGGGGAGTGGGCGGTCGAGGCGCGTGTCAGGCTGACGGTGCCTGCGGAAGGCTGCTGCTCGGAGTTCGCACAGGGCGGTCTGGTCATCTACGACGGTGACGACCAGTACCTCAAGCTGTCGCACACCTCGATCTTCGAGACGCGTCAAGTGGAGTGGGCCAAGGAGGTCATCCCGGACGACACGCCGGCCGGATTCGCTCGCTATGGCAACACCGTGATCGGGCCGCCAGGCGAATGGACCACACTGCGCATCATCAAAGCCGACTTCGGCGGCGGTGAGTACTACCAGGCGTGGAGCAAGCGTGACGGCGAGCGCTGGAACAAGGGCGGCACCTACCGCTATGACGAGTTGGGCGACGACGCCCGAATCGGCTTGATCTCCATGAACAGGGGTGGCTTCGTGACGGAAGTCGACTGGCTGCGCGTCTACGAGCTCGACGAGCGCGGACCCAAGCGCATCATCGAGCGCTGACCTCGGGGCAGTCCCCCGTACTTTCACAGCAAGAGTGGCCGGCGTCCATGGGCGCTGGCCACTCCCTCGTTTGACGGCATCCGCCGCCGAGCCTAGAATCCGCCCCCGCTGGGTCCCCCAAGGCGCGCCGCGCCCACGGGGGTCCTTTCCTTATCAGCCCGCCCGGGGATCATCGATGAACAACAAGCCGGCCTACCTCTCACGCGAAGGGCTCCAGAAGCTTCGCGAGGAACTCGACGAACTCGTCAGCCTGCGCCGAGCGGAGGTCGCCGGACGCATCCATGACGCCAAGGAACACGGCGACGTGACGGAGAACGCGGAGTACGAGGACGCCAAGAACGAGCAGGCCTTCGTGGAAGGCCGCATCCAGACCCTCTCGGCACTCATCAAGAACGCTGTGCTCATCGACGAGCACACCTCCACGACCCATGTGCAGATCGGCTCCACGGTAGAGATCGAGTCGGGCGACGGCCGCGAGAAGTACACCATCGTCGGCTCAGCCGAAGCATCGCCCACGGAGGGCAAGATCTCCAACGAGTCGCCCGTCGGTCGCGCCCTCCTGGGCCACAAGAAGGGTCAAAAGGTGACCGTCTCGGTTCCTTCGGGAGACTCGGTCTACAAGATCGTCAGCATCAGCTGAGGGCCGGGGCAGAGACCGCCCACGACGCCTCGGGAGGCGCCATGTACTGGGCCGATGAGGTCGCGGCCGCGGTCGAGGGTCCGCAGGTCGTCAACGATTCCAAGACGCCTTCGGGCACCGTTCACGTGGGCAGCCTGCGCGGCGTCGTGCTGCATGACGCCATCCGACGAGCGGTCGCGGCGCGCGGCATGGAGGTTCATTTCCGCTACGGCGTGGAGGACCTGGACCCCATGGACACGCAGGCGCTGCTGACGCCGGACGCCGTGGAGCGGGCGATGGGCATGCCACTGGTGAACGTGCCGGCGCCCGAGGGCTCACCGCACCGGAACTACGCTCGCCACTTCGCGAGCCTCTTCCTGGAGACCTTCGAGGGCCTGGGCATCCGTCCCGAGCTGTACTGGATGAGCGAGCAGTACAGCTCCGGCGCCATGGATCCGTACATCGCCACCGCGCTCGACCGGGCGGCCACCATCCTGGAGGTCTACGCCACGGTCAGCACCGTGCATCACCCGCCGGACTGGCTGCCGGTGCACATCATCTGCGAGGCCTGCGGCCGCATCGGCACCACCCACGCCACCGAGTGGGACGGTCGTGAGGTCAGCTACGAATGCCGCCCCGACCTGGTCACCTGGGCGACCGGTTGCGGCAACCGCGGCCGGGTGTCGCCCTTCGGGGGCCAGGGCAAGCTCGTCTGGAACGTCGAGTGGGCCGCCCGCTGGAGCCTGTTGGGCGTGACCATCGAGGGTTGCGGCAAGGACCTGGCCACCCGGGGTGGGTCCCGCGACCGCTCGGACGCCATCAGCGTGCGCGTCTTCGACCGCGACCCGCCCATCAACGTGCCCTACGAGTTCCTCAATATCGGCGGCCGCAAGATGGCCACCAGCAAGGGCCTGGGCGCGCCGGCCCACCGCATGGCTGAGCTCCTGCCCCCCGAGCTCCTGCGCTTCCTCTTCCTGCGCCACAGGCCGCGCCGCGCCCTGGAGTTCGATCCGGGCGGCGACACCGTGCCGGGGCTTTTCGACGAGTTCGATCGCATCGCCGCGGCCACGGCCGGCCTGCCCGTGCGCGGCGAGCTGCCGCCGGACCCCGAGCGCATCTTCCGAGCCAGCCTGGTCGATCCAGACGCCGACCCGGTGGTCGAGGGGAGACGGTTCCGACCGGCCTTCCGCCACCTCGCGCTGCTCATCCAGGTGTCCGGCGTGGACGTGCCCGCGCGCATGGCAGCTGAAAAAGGCGCGCCGCTGGACGAAGCGGAACTGGCCATCCTGGAGCAGCGCATGGCCGTGGCCAGGACCTGGCTGGAGGGCTTCGCGCCCGATCGCTACCGCGTCGAGGTGCAGGCGGTGCTGCCCGCCGAGACGACTGCCCTGGATGATCTTCAGCGTCGGTTCCTGGCCGCGCTTGCTGCGGCTGCCGACGGCGAGCGACCTGCCTCGGGTGACGGGTGGCAGGACCTCATCTTTCGCACGGCCAAGGCCGTGGAGCTCGCCTCCGGCCATGCCTTCGGCGCGCTGTACCTCGCCTTCTTGGGTCGACCCAACGGACCGCGGGCCGGCTGGCTCCTGGCCAGCATGGAGCACCACCTCGTGATGCGCCGGCTGCGCGAGGTCCCACCTGCCGCGGGCGTCGAGGCGAGCGGAGACACCGTGTGAGCGTCGGGCTTCAGCGACTCCGCGAAGACGCCTCACGGATCAGGCAGGGCGCCCTGGACAAGGGCGAGGATCCCGCCCTGGTCGATGAAGCCATCGCCTCTGATGAGGCGCGTCGCCGACTGCTCGGCGAGGGCGACGCACTGCGCGCCGAGCGCAAGCAGCTCAGCGAGCGGATCGGGACGTCCATCAAGGGAGGCGCCGACCCGAAAGGTAGCGAGGTGGCGGAGCTGCGCGCGCGGTCGTCGGAGCTGGGTACGCGCATCGAGACCATCGAGACTGGGTCGAACACCACCCAGGCGCGCTTGGATGACCTGCTGCTGCGCATCCCCAACCCGGCTGATCCGGACGTGCCGGTCGGTGGCGAGGAGTCAAGCGTCATCGTGCGCAGCTGGGGCGAGCCGGCGACGCCCGGCGGGCGCAAGCCTCACTGGCAGGTGGCGGAGTCGCTCGGGCTTTTCGACCTGGCGGCCGGCGCCAAGGTGACCGGCTCCGGCTTCCCCATCTACCGCGGCGCGGGGGCCGCGCTCCAGCGTGCCCTCATCGACTTCATGCTGGAGCTGCATACGAAGGAGCACGGCTTCACCGAGATCTGGCCGCCGGCCGTGGTCAACGCCGAGTCCGCCCGCGGCACCGGCCAGATACCGGACAAGGAAGACCAGATGTACGTGGTCACTCGCGACGACCTGTACCTGGTGCCCACCGCGGAGGTGCCGGTCACCAACATCCATCGCGATGAGATCATCGAGGCGGACCGGATGCCCATCCGCTATGTGGCCTACTCGCCTTGCTTCCGCCGCGAGGCGGGCGCGGCTGGTGCCAAGACACGCGGCATCCTGCGCGTGCACCAGTTCGACAAGGTCGAGATGGTCTGCTTCGAGCGACCGGAGACCTCCAACGACACCCTGGAGTGGCTCACCGCGCGGGCGGAGATCGTGCTACAGAAGCTTGGCCTGCCTTACCGCGTGAAGCTCATGGCCACCGGCGACATGGGCTTCACGCAGGCCAAGAAGTACGACCTGGAGGTTTGGGCACCCGGCGTGGAGGATTGGCTGGAGGTCAGCTCCGTGTCCAACTTCCGGGACTACCAGGCGCGGCGCATGAACATCCGCTGGCGACCGCAAGCGGCCGGCAAGGCGGAGATCCTGCACACACTCAACGGGTCGGGGCTCGCCCTGGCGCGTACCGTGGCAGCCATCCTGGAGGTGTACCAGACCCCGGAGGGCCAGGTGGCTGTCCCGGCGGTCCTGCAAGCCAGGCTCGGCGCGCAGCTCGGCGGATGAGCGCAGGCGGTGGTGGCGGTGCGGCCGAGGTACTGCGCCTCGCCTCGCTGGCCGAGGCTAGCCGCCCTGACCCTGGCCCTGCTGCTGGTTGGCTCCGCCCATCAGGCCACCTACGCGACCTTCGGCGATATTCTCGTCACCGGGCGCTGGGGGCTCGAAGGCCGGACTCTCGCCGGGCTCCTCGTCCGTGCCGCCGGGGCCGTCACCGGAGGGCATGGTGGCGGTGTCCTCCGACGCGCCGGGCGCGTCCATCGGGCGCTCGGTCGGGTCGAGCGGGGTGGTCGGGTCGTCGATCGGCCGGATGGCGGGGTCGTCCATGGTGCATTCCTCCGTGCGGACCTCCAGCCTGCGCGCCGGCGAGCCGAGCCGACGCGCGCCGGGCACGTCGCGGTGTATCGGCGGCATATCGACTGACTGCAACACTCCGGCAAGGGTCGCTGCCCGTGGCCCGTGCCCGCCGTCCCGTAGCGCGCGATACGGTCACCCGACCTAGACCCCAGATAGCAGGAGACCGGCACGATGCAGCGCAACGACTCCCACCCCAGCACGGCAGCCATCCTTGGTCACCCCGTGCATCCCATGATCGTGCCCATCCCCATCGGCGCGCTGTCCCTGGCACTCGTCACGGACTTGGTGGCGCAGCGCAGCTCCGACCGCTTCTGGCCACGGGCCTCGCGATCCCTGCTCGCGGTGGGGGCCGTCGGGGCGATCGCCGCCGCTCCCTCCGGGACCGTGGACTTCCTCACCATCCCGCGCGCCAGGCAGCTGCCCGAGGCGTGGCTGCACGCCGGAGGAAACCTCGCCGTGGTCGGCCTGACCGTTGCCAACCTGGCGCTGCGCCGCGGCGAGGATCGACGTGTGAGCCGGGCCGGGCTGGCCATGAGCGCGCTCGGGGCGGGCATGCTCGCGGTGACCGGTTGGCTGGGCGGTGAACTGTCGTTCCGGCACCGCATCGGTGTCGCGGCACAGGAGACGGAGACCTGGGCGTCCGATGAGCCGAGCCGCGGTCAGATCGACGCGTTCGGGGGTCACAGTGCGGTCGCCGTGCCCATGGTGGCGGAAGCAGGACCGACCGTCGCTGGGGAGGGGTTGAGTCCGGCGGAGGCCGAAGGCGTGGCGCGCGATCTGGCAGTGGCCGACCCGCCGCCCGACCTGCCCGATCCTACGGTCGAGGGTCGCTCTGGCGGAGGGTGAGGGACTCGAACCCCCAGACCTTGCGGTCACCTGATTTCAAGTCAGGCGCATTCACCAATTCTGCCAACCCTCCACGGCAGATGGTAGCAGCGGGCCTGGTCGCGACGCGTCGATGAGCGGGCGCTGCATCGGATACCAGAGCCCTTGTCTCCAGACGGGCGGCATGTAGCCTTCACCTATGGATGCGTGCGGCTGCGTGGACTTTGCGTCGATCTTCGACCGCCGAACTGCCGAGCGGGACCGCGATCGTTACCACCGCAGTGGTCCGGATCGGAGCACCCGCGCACTGCTCGACATGATCGGGCGATACCGAGTCAGCGACGCGACCGTCCTTGACGTGGGCGGCGGCATCGGTGTGATCGACTTCGAGCTTCTGAGGGCGGGTGCCGCTCGCGCCGTGCTTGTCGACGCGTCGGCTGCCTACCTCGACATCGCACGGCAGGAGGCGCAACGGGGCGGCCTTACCGATCGGATGGGGTTCGTGCAGGGCGATCTCGTCGCCCGAGCCGACGAGATCACGGCCGCTGACATCGTGACGCTCGATCGGGTGGTCTGCTGTTACCCCGACGTCGAGGCTCTTGTGGGCGCCACCGCGGCTCGAGCTGGGACGGTGTATGGACTCGTCCTGCCGCGTGATCGGTGGCTCATCCGCGTGGGTATCCGGCTGGTCAACCTCGGGTTCCGGATCCGGAGAAGGGCCTACCGCGCCTACGCCCATGCCAACCCGGCGATCGACGAGTCGCTCGCCGCCATCGGTCTCCGACCGAGGCACGAGGGTGGGACGTTCTTCTGGCGGGTCGTGGTCTATGACCGGGACGGTCCTCTAGGAGACGCTTCTCCGACGTTGCTGACAGGGGAACGCATGTAGCGAACGCTCACACGAGGGAATCGCATCGCCATCAGGCGGGCCTGAATCGCCAGCGCCTCGGCGTCCCGGTCGACCGAGACGATCGACCCGTCTGGTCCCAGCATGGCGGGCGCGCGCACGGTCGTGCCAGCCTAGCGGTGCGGGCGTTACCGTTGCTCGATGCCGCCGCTGAAGCGCCTTCTGACCTGGGCGCTGCCCGTCATCTCCGCGCTGGCGGTCATCGCCTGGCTGGCGGTCGCCATCGTGGACATGGATCCCCACAACATCCTGTGGATCGATTGGTACGCCTACGCCTACGGCACTGAGCGGCTACTCGCCGGGGAGTCGCTGTACATCGCCGAGCAGTTGGCCGGACCGTACAAACTTCCGGAGGTGACTCCTGCGGGGTACATCTACCCGCCGCCCTCGGCGCTTCTCTTCCTGCCCTTCACCATAGGCTGGGACATCGGTCTATCGGCCTGGATCGTGGGCAACCTGGCTCTCCTGGTGGCCGGCCTCGCGGCGGTCCTGCGGCGGGAGTTCGGGACCGTGCCACCCGTTGGCCTTGCGCTGGTCCTGCTGGGCTTATGTGTGGCCATCCCTGCGCCGTCCGGCCTCCTCATGCCGCTGGTCAACGGCGTCCTCGCCTCCAACGTCAACGTCGGGCTGGCCGGCCTCCTCGCCCTTTGTTGGGCGACGGGAGCGCGCCGGGGATGGATCGCCTATGCGGCGGGTGTCGGGGCCGCCTTCAAGATGTTTCCGGGCGCACTCGCTCTGTGGGCCGTCCGACGCCACGGCTGGCGCTCACTGCTCATGGCCGTCGGCCTGGTGGCTGCCATCGCCCTGGTGACACTGCCCATGGTGGGTATGGAGGAATGGCGTCGCTTCCTCGTGGCGCTCTCTAATGCAGAGCCGACCTGCACCGAAGGCCGCAGCTCCATCGCCTGTCTCGCACTGCCCTTCCTCGGTACCAGCCTGGCGAAGGCGGCGGGCATCGTGGTGGGCCTGCTGCTGCTCGGTGCTGCGATGCGGGTACGGGCCGAGTTCCCGGCCTTCGTGCTGCTCACGCTGGGGATGCTCGCGCCGCTGGCTGACGGCCATCAGCACTACCTGCTCTTCATCTACGTCCTGGTCGTCATCGGACTGGCCAGCCTGTTCCGCCACTACCGCGGCGTGGCCGCGCTGCAAGGCACGGGCAATGAAGCGACCCTGGGCAGTGGCGCGGCTACGGCGCCGCCGCCGCTACCGTGATGCTCGGGTGACCGGTCCATCACGCTGGCCGGCGCGCACCGGGGAGCCACATGACACACATCGGCTACGCACTGTCCAGCGAGGAGCACACGCCGGGCGATCTCGTCCGCAATGCCGTTATGGCCGAGGAGGCTGGCTTCGACTTCGCCATGATCTCCGACCACTTCCATCCGTGGGTCGACGCACAGGGCCACAGCCCCTTCGTCTGGAGCCTTATCGGGGCCATCAGCCAGGCCACCAAGCGGCTTCGCCTGGGTACTGGCGTGACGTGCCCCATGATCCGCATCCACCCCGCCATCATCGCCCAGGCCGCCGCGACATCGGCGGCCATGATGCCCGGGCGCTTCATGCTGGGACTGGGCACCGGCGAGAACCTCAACGAGCACATCCTGGGGGACAAGTGGCCACCCTATGACGTGCGCGCGGACATGTTCGAGGAGTCCATCGAGGTGATCCGGCTTCTGTGGCAGGGTGGCCAGCAGAGCCACTACGGTCAGTACTACGAGGTCGAGAACGCGCGCCTCTACACGCTGCCTGACGAGCCGCCGCCCATCCTCATCGCGGCAGGCGGACCCAAGTCCGCTGAACTGGCCGGGCAGATCGGCGACGGCCTAGTGGCCACTTCTCCTGACGAGGAGATCCTCGGCGCGTTCCAGGGCGGAGGCGGCGCGGACAAGCCGCTCTACGGACAGATCACCGTTTGCTGGGCCGCCGACGAGGCCGATGCACGACGTACCGCCTTCCGTGTCTGGCCCAACTCGGCCATCAAGGGCGAGCTATCGCAGGAGCTGCCCACGCCGGCTCATTTCGAGCAGGCCGCGCAGATGGTGACCGAGGACCAGGTCGCTGAAGCCGTGCTCTGCGGTCCGGATGCACAGCGCTACCTGGAGAAGATCCGAACCTATATCAAGGCCGGCTTCGATCACATCTATCTACACCAGGTAGGACCCGACCAGCGAGGTTTCATCGACTTCTGCCAGCGAGAGATCATGCCCGCCGTGGGATAGGTCAGGCCCGCTCGCCGGCGCCCTCCGTCCAGGCGAACGTGACCAGGACGGCGCACTGTGCGTCGGCTGTGAGGCTCCAAGGCAGCGCAGCCTCGATGCTGGCCGCTGTGCCCGCCTCCAGTGTCACCTCCGCGCCGCCCGCCTTGAGGGTGGCCCGACCCTCGAGCAGTTGGACGGTCACCGGACCTTCGCCGTGCTGCTCGTGGATCCCAGCCGACTCGCGCAGGCTCGCCAGCAGCAGGCGGATGCCGGCCGACTTCACGAGCGTGCGCGCATTCCGGTCGCCCCCGGTCCAGGCAGGCTCCTGACGAAGCGACTCGATCTCCTGGCCCAGGTCGAACGTCATCAGGCTCTCGGTCAGAGGCCGTGCCCCGCGGTCATCCGAGCCATGCGTCCAGTCGGTCTGTTCCGGCAGCATGTGTACCTCCTAAGCCTCCAGTGCGTAGCCGACGTTGTGATAGGTCCGGATCGGACCCGATCGCCTGGTAGCTCCCAGTTTGCGCCGAAGCCGCGAGACGCAGATGCGCAGCACCTGAAGGTCCTCCACATAGGCCGGCCCCCAGC
>Ga0136612_10001259_pt1 | contig 10662 bp, 11 predicted proteins | sample AntDryUQ224A2306_2_FD_106644 | JGI IMG/M metagenome (GOLD analysis project Ga0136612, IMG submission 106644) | Polar desert sand microbial communities from Dry Valleys, Antarctica - metaG UQ224A (23.06) | ecosystem: Environmental > Terrestrial > Soil > Desert | place: Antarctica: Dry Valley...
GCCCTGTAGCGCAGTTGGTTAGCGCGCCGCCCTGTCACGGCGGAGGTCGCCGGTTCGAGCCCGGTCAGGGTCGCTGCTCCACCTCGGTGTTCACGCATCAATGTGGAGTTGTAAGGGAGCCGTACCGCTCTCGCCAGCGGTACGGCTTCGTGGGGCAGGTAGCTCAGTCGGTACGAGCGCTCGCCTGAAAAGTGAGAGGTCGGCGGTTCGACCCCGCCCCTGCCCACCTCCGAAGTAACTGGTCGATTGCCGCGCGTCAGATGACAGCAAGCCCGAGTTGCGGCAATTGACCAGTTAGTCGCTCACGCCAAGGCGTCCAATCGGGCCACGTCCTCGGCGCTCAGCCGGATCTGCGACGACCCCATGTTCTCGGTCAGGTGCTCGACCGACTTCGTACCCGGAATGGGGAGCACGACCGGAGACGCCTGCAGCAGCCACGCAAGCGCGATCTGCGACGGGCTGGCATCGAGTTCGCCGGCGATGTCGGCCACCGGCGAGTCCGGCGCGGCCAGGTCGCCGGTCGCGATCGGGAACCACGGGATGAAGGCGATGCCGTCGTAGGTGCAGTAGTCCAGCACGTCCTGGGACTGCCGGTTGGTCAGGTTGTAGAGGTTCTGGACGCTGACGATGTCGACCACCTCGCGGGCGGCCTTGATCTCTTCGATCGACACCTCCGAGAGGCCGATGTGGCCGACCTTGCCAGCCTCCTGGAGATCGGCGAAGGCGCCGAGTTGGTCGGCCAACGGCACCTCGCCATCGATGCGGTGCAGCTGGATCAGGTCGATCCGGTCCAGCTTCAGGTTGCGCAGGCTGAGCTCGACCTGCTGCTTGAGGTAGGTGGGGCGACCAACCGATGACCACTGGCCGGGGCCGGTTCGGGTGAGTCCCGCCTTGGTGGCGATGACCACGCTCTCCGGGTACGGATGCAGCGCCTCGGCGATGATCTGCTCGGAGACGTTCGGACCGTACGAGTCAGCGGTGTCAATGAAGTCGACGCCCTGCTCCACCGCAGCGCGCACCACGGCCAGGGCGCCCGCACGATCGGCCGGCTCACCCCAGACCCCGGGCCCAGGAAGCTGCATCGCGCCGTAGCCCAACCGGTGGACGCTCAGGTCCCCGCCGACCGCGAACGTGTCGGACAGGGTCGATTCCGAGCGAGTGCGTCCAGTCATACCAAGGCCAACCGGCCCAGCGCGGCCGGAATTCCGGCTGTCAGTGAAGGTGCCGCGCGTCGGGTGCGCTCAGGAGTGCGCGGTCGGGTCCGGTTTCGCCGGCCGGCGGACGCGAACTGCGGGTACGACGTACCACACCGTCAGCAACGTCAACCCGATCCCGCCGGCGATTCCCAGCGCCAGCCAGCGGGGCAGTGCCACGTCCAACGCGAGCAATGTCGCACCGACGAGAGCAACCGCCAACAGCACCATGCCGGTCTTGGCCTGTTTGGCCGAGCCGTCGACCACCTCACTCTTGCGCCCGAGCCGGAACATCGCCCGGTGCAGGGCGACCGGCGCGATGAGAAAGATCGAGGCAGCGACGCAGAAGACCACGGTGACGACGTAGACGATCACCGCGAACCGGTCGAGTTCGGTGAATCGCTGCTGAAAAACCAGGGTCAGCAGGAATGCGAACAGGATCTGGACGCCGGTTTGGGTGACCCGCAGTTCCTGCAGCAGATCGTTGAAGTTGCGATCCGCTCGCTCAGCTGCGGATTCACCCGGCCGTTCGTCGAGGGCACCTTGTTGTTTGTCCACGCGTCGTCTCCTGGACCGGCCGTTCACCGAGTCGACACCTTAACGCTCAGCCGGGAAGCTCGCTCCACACCGCTTCACTTCCGCTGTGCCCGATCCGGATCACATAGATCAGCGACACCACCGCGCCGACGATCGAGATCGCGCCGATCCCCCAGCCGGCAAGGTTGACCCAGGACGGTCGATCCGGGCCACGCCGGCTGGCCCAGAAAGCCAGGCCGACCAACCCCAGTAGGGCGATCGACAGCATGAGCACCCAGGGCAGCAGGTCCTCGCCGAGTGCGGTGTGCGCCAAGACCAATTCGAATGGCGCATCCTCGGTGCTCAGCACCCGGTCCTCCAGGATCTTCCCGCTCTCCTGCGCGACGAAGACCGAGCCGATGGAGGTCAACGCCGCAAGAGCGGCCAGCACGCCGTACCTCGTCCGCCACCGCGGTATCGCGGTTAGCGCCATCGCGGCCAAGGCGGTGAGCGGTACGAACACGACCACGGCATGCACGATGAGCGGATGGGTCGGCAACCCGAAGACAGTGTCGAACATCGTGACTCCATCCTGAGCGCTCTGGACGATCGCTCGACAGGTGGTAGATACCGCAGGACGCTGAGAGCGGGCCGTGAAAACGCTGGGCGCTAGCGGTGGCCGTACGGGAAGGCCCACCGGAAAGTGGACAAGCCCGGGCGCTTGCACCAACAGTCAGCCGAGCAGCCGCATCTGGCCATGCCCAGGCGCTCGAGGACGCGCCCGATCACGGCGAAGAGCAGGTACAGGGTCAGCAGCCGTACCGCGATTGGCTTCATTGCCGCAGGCTAGTGCCAGCGGCGCGGCGGGTCAGCCGTCGGCGAGGGAGGCTTGTGCGGCCGCGACCAGCAGCGAGATCCCCTCCGGGTTCAGCCCGCGCTGCTGGGCCCCTCCTTGCCCGTACGCGCCCGAGATGCTTCGGGAGTACACCCCCGCCAGTACGGCGCCGAGTCGCCAGTAGGCGAACGCGATGTAGAAGTCCATGTCGTCCATCGGCAGATCGCTGCCTGCTCCGTACCGCGCCAGTGCCTCGTGGCGGCTGAGAAATCCCGGCGCAGTCGTCGGCATCGCCATGGGCAGCGTCTCGACGCCGGGCGGCGGGCTCCAGTAGGACAGCAACCAACCGAGGTCGGCCAGCGGATCCCCTCGGGTGCACAGCTCCCAGTCCAGGATGGCCGCGACGTTCCCGCCGGGGTCGAGCATCAGGTTGCCGAAGCGGTAGTCACCGTGGGCGATCGTCACCGCCCGCTGGGCAGGCACCCGCGCGGCAAGGCGCTCCCCCATGTCGATCAAACCGGGAATCGGCTCGATCGGCAGGCTGGCCACCTGCCCGGTCCAGCGCTTGAGCTGCCCGGCGACGTAATCGGCACCCCGACCCAGGTCGCCGAGTCCGATCGCATCGGGATCCACCTGATGCAGCCGCAACAGGCTGTCCACCGCGTCTTTGCCGGCGATCAGGCGCGCCGGCTCGGACAGCGCGTCGGCGACCGTGTTCGGATCATGGGCGACTACACCGGTCACGAAGTCCATCACGTAGAAGTCGGAGCCGAGCACCTCGTGATCGGTACACAGCCCGATCGTTTCCGGGACCGGTACGCCGGTGCCACCTAGTGCACTGATCACCCGATGCTCGCGCCGCATGTCGTGCGCCGAGGGCAGAACTCCGGACAGCGGTGGGCGGCGCAGCGCGAAGGTGTTCTCGGCGAGATCGGCCACCCGGTAGGTGAGGTTGGATCGGCCGCCCTCGATGACGTCGAAGCGCAGCGGCGGGCTGAGTTCGGGAACATGGCCCGCGATCCAGTCGGTGACCCGACGTGCCTGTTCTCCGGTGATGTCCGTTTCGGCCACGTGGCCTACCCAACCAGCCGCACGGTGTCACTCACTCAGCCGGGCGGTGTCAGCTTCGATCAAGACTCGCCCCTGAGCTTGGAGCTTGGCCAGTGCGGCTCGGGTGGACTGCTCGGCAGCCGGCCACAGGGCACGCGGTACGTCGGCATAGATGATCGCAACCAGAGCTGACACCTGGTGCGCCGCATCGGAGAGCAACGTCAGGATCTGCTGCTCCCGGAAGGCCCGATGTGCCAGGTAGAAGTCCAGTACGGCCAGCGGATCCTCGGTCAGCTCAGGTCCGTGTCCGGGATAGAGGGCCGCCGGGCCGAGGTCGTGCACCCGGCGCAGTGACTCCAGATAGGCCAGGACGTCGCCCTCCGGATGGGTCACCACCGAGGTGCCACGGCCCAGGACATGGTCGCCGACCAGCACCGCACCGGACTCGATCCGAAAAGCCAGATGGTCGGCGCAGTGGCCGGGTGTGGATACGACCTCGATCGCCGTACCCGCCAGGCGCAGTCGTTCCCCCGGCTCGAGCACCTGACCGCCCGGACCGGCCACCGCCGGGTCGGCGGCAGCGACCGGAGCAGCGAATTGCGCCCCCCAGGGCAGGGCGGCCGCGGCGTGATCGGCATGGTGATGGGTGACCAGGATCGCGACGCAGCGGGCCTGCCGGTCCGCCAGCGCCACACAGACCTGATCAAGATGCGCGGGGTCATCGGGGCCGGGGTCGATCAGCATGGCCTCACCTGATCCCGGCGCACCGACCAGATAGGTGTTGGTGCCGTCCAGGGTCATTCCAGACGGGTTCGGCGCCAGAATTCTGGTGACCAACGGCTCGAGCTCGAGCCTGGTTGGCAGCTGACCCAGTGCCGGCAAACCCCAGGTCGCCCGGGGATCAACCGGCTGGACGAGTTGGGTCAAGCCGGCCGGTACGTCGCTCATCAGACCATGATGCGTGGTGCGGGCCCGCAGATGTCAGCGGTGGACAGATCACCGGGTGCAGCCCAAGCCCGCGCGTCGGCCGCGGAGGCGGTCCTGCGCAGGGGTCCGGCTTGACCGTGCGAGGCTCCGCGGGGGTCAGCAGTTGCCGCGCAGGTAGATCCCGAGATTTGCCAGCCACGGAATCGGATCGATCGCGTTGCCGTACAGATTGCCGTTCGTATGCACCTCGAAGTGCAGGTGTGGTCCGGTGGACTGCCCCTCGTTGCCGACCGCGGCGATGTTCTGCCCCTCGTAGACCCGCTGGCCGGTCGAGACGAAGATCCGGCTCACGTGGCCGTACACGGTGACGTTGCCGTTGTCGTGGGTGATGTAGACGGCCTGGCCGAAGCCGCTGGCCGGCCCTGCCCGGGAAACCCGACCGCTGAGCGGCGTGTAGACCGGCGTACCGATCGGTGCGGCGATGTCGACGCCGTAGTGGAAGCTTCCCCACCGAGAACCGAAACAGCTGGTGGTCGTTCCCGATGTGGGAGCTACCCCGGCAGAGCCGCCCGGTCCTTGGACGGGTGCAGGTGGAGGGGCGGGGCTCCCACCGCCACCACCACCGCCTGAGCTCGGCGGCGGCACAGCGGCGCGCGCGGCGCGTTCGGCGGCGGCGGCCTGTTCGGCGGCTATCCGGCTGCGTTCGGCAGCCGCGGCTTCCTCGGCCCGCTTCTGCGCTTCCCACGCCTCGTAGGCCGCGCGTGCGCCTTCCACCCCGAGCAGCGCAACCTGGGCGGCCTGCAGCTGAGCGTCCAGATCTGCCTTTTGCGCCTGGACCTGGGCGACCATCACCGCGGTTTTGGCATACGCCGCCTCGGCCGCGGCTTTCGCTTGCGCTGCGGCCTTCTCGGCGGCGGCCATCTCGATCTCGGCGGCCCGGTTGGTCGAGTCGGTGTTGGCCACCGTGACCCGGGCAACCTCCAGGTTGTTGAGCACGTCCATCCGGCCGGTGGAGATGTAGTCGAGGAAGGCCGCTCGCTGGATGAGTTCACCGGGGTCGTTGCTGGTCAGCAGAATCATGTCGTTGGTGAGCAACGAGCCGGACATGTAGCTGCCGCGGGCGAACTCCACGATCGCCGACTGAGCCCCTTCGACCTCACCTTGCGCCTCGGTGAGCTCTGCAGCCGACTGGACGGCGGCCTCCTGGGCAGCGATCAGCCGACCCTCTGCGGCTAGGTATTCATAGGTCGCGGCTTCAGAGACGATGTTGAGGCGGGCGAGTTCGCCTTCGGCAGCCGCGAGCTCTCCGGAGATCCGGCCCACCTCTGCGGCGGCGGCCTGCTCGGCCGCGTCGGCGGCAGTTATCTGCTCGTCAGAGGGGTTGGGCGGGGGCGGCGGGACGGCGTAGGCAGGGGTGACGGCGACGAGCAGCGTCCACAGCAGCGCAACCAGTACCAGAGCAGTCACCCTCGAGCGGCGCCTGTCCGAGGACGCGAGGGGTCGCTTGGTGGACGCGGGAAGCCGGATGGCGACCATGAATCCCCCTTGCCCTCGGCCTGTGTGGGACGGACCCGCCGTGGCCTAGGACGCGGCGGGAGTCACAGACCGTCAGCAGGATGGCACACTGCTGTCCCATTGTCATCACCTGTCACGGCATTCCCACGGTTAACTCGAGTAACACTGTAAGACTGCACGTGACGGTGAGCCGGCCGTTTCGCGCGAGAACGAGCTGTCCGCCGAACCCCGGCTCACAGCTGGCGCGCGTTCACAACCGCGCTAGTTCGGCCCCGAGTAGATCGAGTCCGAGGCCACCGAGATTCAGCGCGGCGGTATGAAATGCTCGAAGGTCGAATGCGGCTCCCAGCCGAGTCTCCGCGTCGGCTCGGGCCTCGAGCCACACCCGTTCGCCGACCTTGTACGACGGTGCCTGCCCCGGCCAACCGAGATAGCGGTTGAGTTCGTCGCGGCGCATCTGGTCATCCATCGAAGCGTGCACCCGGAGGAAGTCCAGGCCGATCTCGGGATTCCAGATCGCTCCTTCGTGGAAGCCCGTACCGTTCGGAATGGGTAGCTCCAGGTGCATACCGATGTCCAGAACGACCCGTGCCGCCCGGAATCCCTGGGCGTCGAGCATTCCGAGCCGATCACCCGGATCGTCGAGGAAGCCCAGCTCGGCCATCAGCCGCTCGGCGTACAGCGCCCAGCCCTCACCGTGCCCCGAGGACCACAGCATCAGCCGCTGATACCGGTTGAGCAGGTCGGCGCGGTAGACGGTCTGGGCGATCTGCAGATGATGGCCCGGCACACCCTCGTGATAGACCGTCGTCTTCTCCCGCCAGGTGGTGAACTCCTCGGAATCCTCGGGCAGCGACCACCACATCCGGCCCGGTCGGCGAAAATCCTCCGACGGCGCGGTGTAGTAGATCCCCTCACCGGAGGTGGGCGACAGCTTGCCCTCGATGCTGCGCACGGGACCCGGGATGTCGAAATGCGTCCCGGCCAGCGCATCGACGGCGTCGTCGGCGGTGGTCTGCAGCCAGCGGGTCAACTCCTCGCGGCCGTGCAGAATCCGGGCCGGATCGTCGTCGAGCGCGGCGATGGCCGCGGCCAGGCCCTTGCCCGGACTGATCTGCTCGGCCACTTTGTCCTTCTCACCGACGATCCTGGCCAACTCCGACCAGCCCCACTCATATGTTTCGGCCAGGTCGAGGTCAGCCCCGGTGAAATAGCGCAGCCACCGGCCGTACCTCGCCTGTCCGACGGCATCGGAGACCGGGGCAACCGGCAGCAGTCGATCGGTCAGGAAGCCGGAAAAGGTTCGCAGCGCCTGCGCAGCAGCGCTGGCCGCGGCATCGAGGTCACGTCGGAGCGTGCCGTCGGCGTTCGAGCGTTCGACCAGGCCGGCGAAGAACGGGGATGTTTTCTCGTCGCCGGCCCATCGGGCCGCGATGTCGGCGCAGGTCCGTACCTGGCGCTGCGCGACCACCCGCCCGTCCGCAGCGGCGACGTCCAGGCCGCCTGCGTATGCCTCGAATGCTGCGGGAAGTTTGGCCATCCGGCTCGCGATGGTGGCCAAGTCGTCCTCGGTATCGGTGGCCATCAAGTCGAACACGATCCGCAGCGACTGCAGTGGGCTCGCGGTGGTGTTCAGCTCGGCGGCTAGGTCCCCGGCATCGAAGAGATCCAGTTCGGTGCTCAGCCGTTCGGCCATCGCCGCATTGGCCACCCGCTCCCGGTCATCGGCCGGTTGAATTGCCCGTAGATCGGCGGCGGTGCGCCTGGCCAGGTCTGCCCGTGCGTTGAACCCGTCAGCGCTGAAGTCGGTCAGTTCGGTCTCATGACCGGCGACGCCGAAGAAGGTCGCCGCGATCGGTTCCAGTCCGCAGTAGTCCTCGACGTAGCGGTCGGCGACCACGTCGGTCGGCGAGGACGGGACGGTCGCCGGCTGATGTACGGGGGTCACAGTCGGCGACCCTAGCCGCGCCGGCCAATCGCCGTTAAGCGCATAACGGTCAAGCACCCGCGACTTCTTCGCCGTTATGCGCATAACGGCGAAGAAATGAGCACGACTAGATTGGGATTCCGTGAACGAGTCATCCAGCGTCGACGTGATCTTCTCCGCCGGCCACCAGCAGGTGGTCTTCTGCGCGGATGAATCGAGCGGGCTCAAGGCCATCATCGCCATCCACTCGACCGCGCTGGGCCCTGCGCTGGGCGGTACCCGCTTTTACCCCTATCCCGACCAGGCCGCGGCGCTGACCGATGTCCTACGGCTGTCGCGGGCGATGTCGTACAAGAACTCCCTGGCCGGGCTGGACCTCGGCGGCGGCAAGGCCGTGATCATCGGGGATCCGTCCCGCGACAAGACCGAGCAACTGCTCCGGGCCTACGGCCGGTTCGTCGAGAGCCTGGCCGGGCGCTACATCACCGCCTGCGACGTCGGCACCTACACCCCGGACATGGACGTGATCGGCCGGGAGACCAGCTACGTCTCGGCCCGGTCGGTTGAGCACGGCGGTGCCGGCGATTCTGCCGGTCTCACCGCGGTCGGGGTCTTCCAAGGAATGCGGGCCAGTGCCCAGCATGTCTGGGGCACAGCATCTTTGAGCGGTCGTCGCGTGGCGGTCGCAGGCGTGGGCAAGGTCGGCCGCCACCTCGTCGACCACCTGGTCGCCGACGGAGCGTCAGTGGTCATCACCGACCTGGACCAGGCAGCTGTGGATCGCGTCCGGACGACACACCCGCTGGTCGACGTGGCGCCTGACACCGCAGCACTTCTTGCTCAGGCCCTGGACATCTACGCGCCGTGTGCGCTGGGTGGGGCCCTCGATGATCCCACCATCGCCACACTGAGCGCGCGGATCGTCTGCGGTGGTGCCAACAACCAACTGGCTCATCCCGGCATCGGCAAGGCGCTGGCCGATCGCGGGATCCTGTACGCGCCGGACTACCTGGTCAACGCCGGCGGTGTCATCCAGTGCGAGAACGAGGTCGGCGGCTATCCGGCTGACCGGGCCCGGGCAATGACGGAGCGGATCTTCGACACCACACTGCGGGTCTTCGCGCTGGCCGAGGCCGACGGTGTACCGCCGGTGGTCGCCGCCGACCGTCTAGCCGAGCGGCGGATCGCCAGTGTCGGCCGACTGACCGCCATCCGACTTCCCGGTTCTCGAGCCCCTAGCTGAGCAGCACCCTGGCAGTTTTGACGCAAACCGCCAATCGGCAGCAACATCGTGTACGACACGCGGTAGTATCTTTGTCTTATGACGGTTGTGAACTTCCGTACGGACGAACGCAGTGATCGGGCGCTCGCCGAGCTGACGGCTGATGGTGCGACGGTGTCAGAAGCGATTCGACAGGCGTTGGCGGACGCCGTGCGGCTGCGTCGACGCGAACAGATGCGCCGCGAGTCTCGTGAGGTGTCTGAAGATCCCGGGGAGGTGGCTGAGTCCAAGGCCGTACTGCGCGAGATGGAAGCACTGCGTGCGTGGTGACGTGCACCGACTCAGAACTCCACGCGGCGCACGGGGTCATGAGCAGCGTGGCGCGCGATTTGCCGTGGTGATGCAGTCTGACGATCTGCTCCTGTCGACACTGCTGGTTGCCCCGACCTCTCGGTCCGCCCAGTCTCGGATCTTTCGGCCGAGCATCATGGTCGGCGGCGAACGGACCCAGGTCATGACCGAGCAGTGCACCGCCGTTGCTCCCGAGCGCCTCGGCGCCTTGGTCGGTCACGTGACGCGTAACGAACTCGACAGCATTGATGCCGCGCTGCGCTTGGTCTTCGAACTGGACTGAGGGTGACGCCGGTCACCTGTGCGAGACACGCATGAACCCGTCGTGCCTGGTCGTCATCGGGCGGGTACGCTCGTGTTCTGACACACACACCCATCGGGGCCATGCCGGACCCGTATTCCTGTACGAGGGGGTCGAGCCATGGGGCGCGGCCGTGCGAAAGCCAAGCAGACTCGAGTTGCTCGGGACTTGAAATACAGTTCGCCGAACACTGATCTCGAGCGCTTACAGCGTGAATTGTCCATGGGCTCGCAGCAGTCGGATTCCACCTCAGCTGCCAGGGCCACCGATGACGAACCGGACGTCTGGGCCGCGCATACCGATCCGGACGAGGACAGCTGGGCCTCCAGCGCCCGCTGACCCACCCGAGCACCGACAGACCTGAGGGCACCTCCGTGACGGAGGTGCCCTCAGGCTATGGCGGTCTCACCGCCGGTGATGTGGGTCCCGGCGGGAAGTCCGGCCGGGCAATTCAGCTGAGCGTCCACCTCTCGCTGTTCCACAGTGGACCGGACTGGGTGGCGTTGTCCTCGACCCCCTGCAGGGTTGCGGAGTAGGCCAAGAAGCGTCGACCTCGGGGTTTCCACCGTGGGTGTAGTTCTGACCCTGGATGCCACCCTGCGCCTCCAGGCTCTGGTAGATCGACGCGGTTGCCGTACGGAACGGCGACCCGACCCAGGCGAACAGCGCGATGTCGAAGCCACCGGCCTCCAGGCTGGTCGGAACCGTGGCATCGGAGAAGATGTCCGGGTCCGGCCGTGCGCTGATCTCGAAGCCCGCCTCAGCGGCCTGCGGGATGATCACGTCGATCGTCTGCTGACGCAGCGGGTTGTTCACCGTCGTCGA
>Ga0136612_10001260_pt1 | contig 10657 bp, 12 predicted proteins | sample AntDryUQ224A2306_2_FD_106644 | JGI IMG/M metagenome (GOLD analysis project Ga0136612, IMG submission 106644) | Polar desert sand microbial communities from Dry Valleys, Antarctica - metaG UQ224A (23.06) | ecosystem: Environmental > Terrestrial > Soil > Desert | place: Antarctica: Dry Valley...
GAGCCAGAGGCGCCGGCAGAGCCAGAGGCGCCGGCAGAGCCAGAGGCGCCGGCAGAGCCAGAGGCGCCGGCAGAGCCAGAGGCGCCGGCAGAGCTTGCGGCTGACGCCGAGCCCGAGGCGACCGAGGAGTAAGCGCCGTGCGTGAGCTCGTCGACTTCCTCGTGACCGAGCTCGTCGAGGATCCCGACGCCGTCGAGGTCACCGAGTCCGAGGACGACCGAGGACTGCGCTACACGGTGCACATGGCGCCAGACGACATGGGCAAGGTCATCGGCAAGGGTGGCCGCACCGCCAAGGCGATCCGAACGGTCGTGCGCGCCGCGGCAAGCCGCGAGGGCACCAGCGCGTACGTCGACATCGTCGACTGACGGTGCCGAGCGAGCCGACCGTCGTCGTCGGCCACGTCACGAAGGCGCACGGCATCCGTGGTGAGGTCGCCATCGAGGTGCGATCCGACGACCCCGAGCGGTTCGCCGAGGGCGCGAGGGTGTTCACGGACGACGGCCGGCTCCTCACGATCGAACGGTCGCACCAGCACGGCGCCCGCAAGCTCATCGCGTTCGCCGGCATCGTCGATCGCACGTCGGCCGAGGCGCTGCGCGGCCATGAGCTGGAGGTGCCACGGTCCTGGCTGGCCGAGCTTCCCGCAGGTGAGTACTGGCCTTTCCAGCTCGAAGGCTGCGCGGTCGTGACCGATTCGGGCAGGGTGCTGGGCACGGTGACCGAGGTGATCCCGAACCCCGCCAACGATCTGTGGGTCGCCACCGACGATGAGGGTACCCAGACCCTTGTGCCGGCGATCCGTGACGTGATCGTCGAGGTCGATGTCGGCGCCGGCCGCATCCTGGTGCGCGACGTGCCCGGTCTGACCGCGCCGGACTGAGGTTCGCTCGCGCGCGCGTCGGCGCGCGGTAGCCTCCGCGACGTGCGTATCGACGTGTTCACGATCTTCCCCGATCTGGTCTCGGGGCCACTCGGCCAGAGCTTGTTGGGCAGGGCGATCGACGCCGGCGTGCTCGACGCGCGCGTGCACGACCTGCGGGACTGGACCGACGACGTGCACCGCTCGGTCGACGACGCCCCCTTCGGCGGCGGGCCCGGCATGGTGATGAGATCCGACGTGTGGTTCAAGGCGATCGAGTCGCTCGACCCCGATCGCGGACGTGCGCTGTTGCTCTCACCGGCCGGACGCCGGCTCGACCAGTCGTTCGTTCGCGAGCTCGCCGCCGAACCGCACCTTACCCTGCTCTGCGGGCGCTACGAGGGCGTCGATGAGCGTGTGGCAGGCGGTCTTCCCGCTGAGGAAGTCTCGATCGGCGACTACGTGTTGTCGGGTGGCGAGCTTGCGGCTCTGGTGGTGATCGAGGCGGTCACGCGTCTCGTGCCCGGAGTGATCGGCCGGGAAGAGTCACACCAACGTGACTCGTTCAGCGAGATGGAGATGCTCGATCATCCGCAGTACACGAGGCCGCGGGAGTTCCGTGGCATGGCCGTGCCCGAGGTGCTGCTGAGCGGCAACCACGCCGATATCGAGCGGTGGCGCCGTGAGGCGGCCGAGGCCAAGACACGTCGCAATCGCCCGGACCTGGCTCCCGGCGCCGGACCGCGCGAGCCGAGCTAACCGACGATCGACCCGGGCGGTCCCGACAGCGCTGCGTCGATGCACAGTCCCATGACGGACGCAGTGGCGACGAGCCCGGCAGCGGCGGGGAGGGGCCGCCGCGTTCACCCGCATCGCGGGCCGCCGGCTCGTCGGGTCGTGTTGACCATGGGTGATCCACGCGAGGATCGTGCGTGCAGCGGCCGTGCGGCACAAGGCTTCGGGGCTGATCTCCACCACACCGCCACGATCTCGCCACCGGTTCGACGCAGCGCGACGCCTGCCGTCATTCGGAGCGTCACGTCCGTCCGTTCGAGGTCGGCCGAGACCCGCTGGTACACTCGTCGATCGTTGCCATGAACAAGACCGATCTCGTCGAGCAGGCCTACCTGCGCAACGACATCCCGAGCTTTCGCCCCGGTGACACCGTCAAGGTGCACGTGCGTGTGGTCGAGGGAAGTCGCGAGCGCGTACAGGTATTCCAGGGCGTCGTGATCGGGCGTCAGAACGGTGGACTGCGCGAGACGTTCACGGTCCGCAAGATCTCGTTCGGGGTCGGCGTCGAGCGCACCTTCCCGGTGCATTCGCCCTCGATCGCGAAGCTCGAGATCGTGAGCCGTGGTCAGGTGCGCCGCGCCAAGCTCTACTACCTGCGCGAGCTGCGGGGCAAGAAGGCCCGCATCAAGGAGCGCCGCGTCGACGAGACGAAGCTCGCCGCCATGGAAGAAGCCGCCGCCCAAGCTGCGGCAGAGGCGGCCTCCGAGGCCGAGGCGGACCAGGAAGTCGCTGACCAGGAAGTCGCAGAAGAGCCCTCAGAGACGGCCGCCGTAGCAGTGGACGAGTCACCAGAGGCTGCCGCCGAGGAGAAGGCCGAGGTCTGATCCGTGGCCGATGGGCTGTCCGGCGCCGCCGAGCCCACCGACCCGCAACCCGCAGCACCTCCCAAGAAGCGCTGGCGTGAGCTGCCGGTGCTCGTGGGCACCGCGATCGTGCTCGCGATCGTGATCAAGCTCTTCCTGGTGCAGGCCTTCTCGATCCCCTCGGCATCTATGGTGCCGACGCTCGTCAAAGGGGACCGCATCCTCGTGTGCCGGGTCTGCCTGCGGTTCGATGATGTCGATCGAGGCGACGTGATCGTCTTCGAGGGCCCCGACGGCTCGACGACGCCCGATCGCGGTGTCGTCGGTGGAGCGCTGCACTGGCTGGGTGAGACCCTCGGCGTCGCGAGCCCGCCTCATGATGACTTCGTGAAGCGCATCGCGGGGCTTCCCGGCGACACGCTCGAGATCGACCGCACCGGCGTGTTGTACGTGAACGGCGAGGTGGTGCCCGAGCCGTACCTGAACGAGCCGAGGCCACGACAGCCGTTCCCGCCAACGACGGTGCCCGATGGCATGCTGTTCGTGCTGGGCGACAACAGGGGCAACTCCGGCGATTCCCGATGCGATCCGCCAGCGTGCACGGGGCTCGTGCCGGTCGACCGCCTGATCGGCGTGACGTTCCTTCGCGTGTGGCCCGTGGACAGGGTCGGGGTCGTGCGTTGACGCGCGCGGATGAGGAGGTTCGGTGAGCGAGGCGATGGATCGGTACGAGCGGATGCTCACCGCGCAGGGATTCACGCGTGTCGCGGGCGCCGACGAAGCAGGACGGGGCGCGCTCGCCGGGCCGCTCGTCGCGGCGGCGGTGATCCTTCCCGGCGGGTTCGACATCGAGGGCATCGACGATTCGAAGGTGCTCAGCGAGCCCCAACGCGAGGCCGCCTACGCGCGCATCGTGGCCGCGGCTGCCTGGGTCGCGTGCAAAGCCGAGCCCGCGGCGATCGATGCTCGCGGACTGCATCGCTCCAACATCGCCCTGCTGCGTCGTGCGGCGAAAGCGCTACAGCCCGATTACGTGCTGACCGACGGGTTCCCGGTGCCGCGCATCCCGTGCCCGTCGATCGGCGTGAAGAAGGGCGATGCCGTGAGCGCGAGCGTCGCGGCGGCCTCGATCGTGGCCAAGGTCACGAGGGATCGCATCATGCGCCACCTGCACCGGCGATACCCCGATTTCGGGTTCGACCACAACAAGGGTTACGGCACCCCCGAGCATCTCGAGGTGCTCGAGCGACACGGGCCCACGCCCGTGCACCGAATGTCGTTCGCGCCGTGTGCCCAGCCGTCGCTGTTCGGTGTGAGTGAGAAGCTGGTTCCATGACGAGTGACGACGACATCGAGCGGTTCGAAGAGGAGCGTGAGCTCGAGCTCTATCGGGAGTATCGCGACGTGCTCCCGATGTTCACCTACGTCATCGAGACTGAGCGCCGGTTCTACCTCGCGAACCAGGTGCAGCTCACCCCCAACGCTGAGGGATGGGTGCAGGTTGACCTCACCGACGCATGGGTGTGGGACATGTTCCGTCCGGCGCGATTCGTGTCGAGCGTTCGGGTCATGACACGTCGCGACGTGAACGTCGAGGAGCTCGCCAAGCGCGACGAGCCGACGACGATCCCCGATACGCCGTCCACGACGTAAGCCAGCTCGCCCTGCATCGCAGGGTGCCCCCTGCCCCCGCCCGTGCGATGTCACACCCTGTGCGTACCGTTCGCCTCATGGCCGACGTGCGAACGAGCCTCGGCGCCCGCGGCGAGCGGGCCGCCCTCGATCTCTATCGCCGCCGCGGGTTCACGCTCGTTGCGAGCAACTGGCGGTGCAGTCTCGGAGAGATCGACCTCGTGCTCCGCCGTCGCGACCTGCTCGTGTTCTGCGAGGTCAAGACGCGACGTGGTTCCGGGCACGGCGGGGGGTTCGAGGCTGTCGACGCGCGCAAGCGACGGAAGCTGCGCGCGCTGGCCGAGGTCTTCCTGCTCACCCACGGCATCGGAGCGCTCTCCGTGCGATTCGACGTGGCGAGCGTGGCGCTGCGCATGGGCTCGGCGCCCGGCGGCACGGTGCAGGTCGAGCTGTTCGAAGACGCGTTCTGATGCAACCGAGCACGCGTCTGCGGTGTACGCCGAAAGGCCAAGTACTCCAGCCTGTTGGCCTATCGATCCTGCCCTTCGGACCGTGGCGCGAAGGCAGAGCCGAGCTCTACCATTCGCCCACGATGAGAGCTCGACGACCCGAACCCGAACCGACTCGAGAGGTGGCGCGGCCGTGGGACAACACCGGCCTGCGACACCGGGTGGAAGGCAAGGAGATCGAGGGTGTCGACGTCTTGGCGCTCCAATCTTCGGTCGTCGAGCGTGCTCCTGAGCGGTCCCGGCGTCGCCAGCGGCGATCCCGCTGAGCGGCCTCCTCGGCCCGAGCCGCGCTGAGTTCAGCCGAGGGTGAGCTCGGCGACCACGTTGGCGGACAACCGCCTGAGTGCATCGAGCATGCGATCGACGTCGGCCTCTGTCGACAGGTAGTTCACGACGCCCGCTCGTAGGAACGTGCGTCCGCGCAGCGTCGTCACGCTGACCCACGCTTTCCCGCTGATCTCGAGCGCGCGCTGCAGACGGGCCTGGTAGTCGTCGAGCACCTCGGGCGGCCATCCCTGCGAGTCAGACGGCAGGTGACGGAAGCACACGACGCTCAGCTCGGGCTCGGCGGGCACGGCTTCGAAGTCGGGCTCGGCGGCGCATCGGCCCGCGAGGTAGGCGGCCAGGTCGTCGTTCTGCTCGATCAGCGCTGCGAACCCGTGCGTGCCGACCTGCTTCCAGCTCATCCAGAGCTTGAGCGCGCGGAAGCGTCTCGTGCCCTCGAGCGAGTACTGGTACCAGTTGAGCGGCTCGTCCTCGGGCCGGCTCGACGCGTAGTACTCGGGCGCCTCATGGAACGTGCGAAGCAGGTCCTCGCGCCGTCGCACCACGAGCGCGCCGATGTCGTAGGCCTGGAAGAACCATTTGTGTGGATCGATCGTGACGCTGTCGGCACGCTCGAGCGCCGGGACCCGGTGGGCGTCGCGCAGCGAGAGCCGAGCCGCGCCTCCGTAGGCGGCATCGACGTGCAGCCACACGCCCTCGCGTTCGGCCACATCGGCGAGGCCCGCGACGTCGTCCACCGAGCCGGTGTTCGTCGAGCCCGCGACGGCCGCGATCGCGAGCGGCGTGAGCCCGGCCGCACGGTCTCGCTCGATCGCCTCGGCCACCGGCGGTGCCTGCAGCCGGAACCGCTCGTCGCTGTCGATCACCATCAGCGTGTCGTCGGGGAAGCCGAGCACCCCGAGCGCCCGGGCGATCGAGAAATGCGTCTGGTCGCTCGCGTAGACGCGCACACGCTCGAGGTCGGCGCCGCGGGGCGCTCCGGCGATGCCACGGAGCTTCCCAAGCCAGACGTCGCGGGCCACGGTCATCGCCATGATGTTGGCCATGACGCCCCCGCTCGTGAGCACCCCCCAGCCGTCGGGACCGAAGCCCACCAGGTCACGGAGCCACGCGGTGACCTCTTCCTCGACGAAGGTGCCGATCGGCCCGGCGTGCCAGACGTCGACGCCTTGGTGGAGCCATTGGGCGAGCGTGTCGGCGGCGATCGAGCTCGGTAGCGGCGGCGGCGTGAAGTAGCTGAACGAGCCCGGGTGCTGCGCGTTGTAGGTGGCCGGCGCGATGCGCTCGCGGAACTCGGTCAGCACCTCGCCCCACGGGCTGGGCGACATCGGCGCGGAAGCCGGCAGGTTCGTGGGCCCGAAGAACGCCGTGCGCGCGTCTGGGTAGGTCCGTACGTGGATCGGACGGCGCATCGCTTCGCCGTAGAGCCAGTCGAGGGCCTCACGCCAGGTCTGCTCGCCGAGCGTTTCGAGGGCGGCACGAGAGCGCCCCTCGTCGCGCACATCGATCAGCTCGGGCTCGGGACTCCAGTCGAAGCGATCTGGCATGGCGGCGAGGCTAGCAGCGCGTCGAACCGGTACCGGATGTGATGGACGTCACGGAAGCTGTTCACCGCCGGTCGTAGCGTCGCCCTCATGTACGGACGGGTGCTCGGGGTGTCGGTGCTCGGGGTGGGCGGACACCTCGTGATCGTTGAAGCGCACGTGGGCCGGGGACTGCCCTCGCTCACGCTCACGGGGCTGCCGGGCGCAGCCGTGCGCGATGCGTGTGAGCGCATCCGCCCTGCGGTCGAGAGCCAGAAGCTCGAGTGGCCCCTTCGCCGGGTCGTCGTGAACCTCGCGCCGGGCAACCTCCGCAAGGAAGGTCCGGGCCTCGACCTGCCGGTCGCGGCGGGCGTGCTGGCGGCGACGGCGCAGATCCCCGCCACCTTGCTCGGGCGGTTCGCGCTGGCTGGAGAGCTCTCGCTCAAAGGAGAGCTGATGCCGACGCCCGGAGTGCTCTCGGTGGCGATCGCCGCGGCGCGTGCGGGGCTCGACGGGGTGATCGTGCCGGCGGTGAATGCCCTCGAGGCCGCACAGGTCGACCGGCTGCGGGTCGTGGCCGCCTCGACGCTCACTGAGGTGGTCGGCTTCCTGAAGGGAAGCTGGCAGCCGCCAACGATCGATGACACGGCGCTCGACGCCGACGTGCCCAGCGATGTCGACTTCGGCGATGTGCGAGGGCAAACGCAGGCCCGTCGCGCCCTCGAGGTCGCGGCCGCAGGCGCGCACAACGTGCTGATGATCGGCTCGCCCGGCGCCGGCAAGACGATGCTCGCGCGGCGCATGACGACGATCCTGCCGAGCCTCGCGCGCGACGAAGCGCTCGAGACGACCCAGCTGCACTCCGTGGCCGGCTTGCTCGCGGGCCGCGGCGTGCTCAGGGCCCGGCCGTTCCGGGCGCCGCACCATTCCATCTCAATCACCGGACTCCTCGGCGGCGGCACCGGCTACCTGCGGCCGGGGGAAGTCTCGCTTGCCCACCACGGGGTGCTCTTCCTCGACGAGCTCACGGAGTTCCGGCGCGACGCGATCGAAGGGCTCCGCCAGCCGCTGGAAGACGGGGGAGTGGTCGTGACTCGAGCCGTCGGATCGGTCGAGTTCCCGGCTCGGTTCACTCTGGTCGCCGCCGCGAACCCGTGCCCGTGCGGGTTCGAGGGCGACCCGCGCCGCCACTGCCGCTGCCGGTCCGACCGCGTTGACCAGTACCGCCAGAAGCTCTCAGGGCCGTTGCTCGACCGCATCGACCTGCGCCTGCGGGTTCCGCGGCTCACCAAGCAGGAGCTCATGGGAAGCGACCAGGGAGAATCCTCAGCCGCGATCCGCGCCCGGGTGCAGCGCGCGCGCGATCGCCAACGCGCGCGCTGGTCCGATCTCGGTGTGGCCTGCAACGCACATCTTCCGGGACCGATCGCTCGTCGTCTGGTGCGGCTCACCCACGCGGCCGAGAGCTTGTTGGGCGGCGCCGTCGACCAGCTCGGGCTCACGGGGCGCGGGTTCGACCGGGCGATCAAGGTCGCCCGCACGGTCGCCGACCTCGACGGCGCCGACGTGGTCGACCGCGACCACGTCTCCGAGGCGCTGTCGTACCGCGACGGCGTCGTGCTCGAAGGACTGACACGTGCCGGTTGAGGTGCGCCCGACACGCCGATCCGACGTGCCCCGACGGGCGCTTGACGTGCCGCCGGGGTTCCCCGAGGGCTACGCCGCCGGCGTCGGTGCTCGCGACGCCCTGCTGGTGCTCTCGGCGCTGCGGGGTATCAAGCCGTACCAGCTCCACGAGCTGGCGTGGAGCGAGGGCACCGCCGAGGCCAGCCTCGCGTCGATCCGAGCAGGCCGAGCGGGAAGCGGCGCCGACCAGGAATGGGCTCGCGAGCTCGACCCCCGCGCCGTCGCGCGTGACGCCACGGAGCTGGGGGCGCGGTTCGTGGCTCCGAACGACGACGAGTACCTGCAGGTGTTCTTCGAGCTGCTGCACGATCCGCCGGTCGCGCTCTACGTCTCGGGGCGCTCGCTTCTCGAGCTCGACGAACGGGTGGCGGTCGTGGGCGCGCGCAACTGCTCGCCGACCGGCAACGAGGTGGCCATGAGCATCGGCGCGGGGCTCGGCGGCGCCGGTGTCTGCGTCGTGAGCGGGGCGGCGAGGGGCATCGATGCCGCCTCGCACCGAGGCGCGCTCAGTGCGGGCGGCACGAGCATCGCGGTGCTCGGCTCGGGGCACGACCTTCCGTACCCGAAGGGCAGCTCGGAGCTCGTGCAACGCGTCGCGGCGGCGGGCGCGGTGGTGAGCGAGTACGCGCCTGGCGTCGTGGCCGAGCCGTTCCGGTTCCCGGCGCGCAACCGGCTGGTCGCGGCCCTCGGGCGCGCGCTCGTGGTGGTCGAGGGCGCACACGGCAGCGGGTCGATGATCAGCGTCGATCACGCGCTCGACCTCGGGCGCGACGTGTTCGCTGTGCCCGGACCGGTCACGAGCCCGCTCGCGGAGATCCCGCTGTCGTTGATCCGTGACGGAGCCACCATGGTCCGCGGCGCCGCCGACCTGCTCGACGACCTCGGCTACTCGGCGAAGCTGCTGCTCGAGCCTCCTCCGAACCTCAAGGACGACGAGCGGCGTGTGTACGAGGCGCTCGGCGCGTCGGGGCTGCCAGATGCGCTCGCGTCGGCGACCGGGCTCGCGCTGGCCACGGTCACGACGGCTCTGCTCTCGCTCGAGCTGAAGGGGCTCGTGCGCACCACGGGCGGACGCTACGAGCGGCGCGTTGCGGGCTGACGCCTGAGCCTCATCGGGGCATGCGCGTGGCAAGCTTGTTCCGATGCCTTCCGAAGACGAGCTTCCCCGGGCCGAACGCGAGCTGATCGATGCGTTCACTGCGCATCTCGCCCTTGAGCGACGTCTGTCCGACCACACGGTCAGCGCCTATCGGCGCGACCTCACGCAGCTCGCCACGTTCTTTCACCGGGGGGACACCTCGCTCGCTGAGGCGACGTATCCGCTCCTGCGACGCTTCCTCGCACAGCAGCACACCCTCGGATACGCTCGGGCCTCGATCGCCCGCAGGGTCGGCTCGATCCACACGTTCTACCGGTGGGCGCTGGCCGACGGCAGGGTCGGCGCGGACCCGTCGTTGTTGCTCGGGCGTCCCAAGGTCGTGAACCGGCTGCCGACGGTGCTGCGCCAGAAGGAAGCGGCCGCGTTGGCCGAGGCTCCGGCGACCGCGCTCCGCCGAGGCGCCGGTGAGCCACGCACCCCGGTCGAGCAGGCAGTGGTCCTGCGCGATGTGGCCGCGCTCGAGCTGATGTACGGCTCGGGCCTGCGGGTCGGCGAGGTCGCCAGCCTCACGATCGATCGCATCGACCTCGATCGTGGCCGCGTCATGGTCATGGGCAAGGGGGCCAAAGAGCGTGAGGTGCCCATGTCCGACTACGCGGTCGAGGCTCTGCGCGCCTTCTTACGCGACGGACGGGCCGTGCTCGCGCCTTCCGGCACGAGGCATCTGTTCCACAATCGTCGGAAGAAGCCCTTCAGCTCGAGGGACATCCGTACGATGGTGGAACGATATGGCGGTACAGTGCTGCCGGGCCGGCGGGTCACCCCGCACACCCTGCGGCACTCGTTCGCCACGCACCTGTTGGAAGGGGGAGCCGACATCCGAGCCGTGCAGGAACTGTTGGGACACGCCAGCGTTGCCACCACGCAGCGCTACACGCACGTGTCGCGGGCTCGGTTGTTCCAGGCCTATGAGCAAAGTCATCCGAGGGCCTGAGCCGTGGCTCCTGTCAAGAAGACGGTGACCAAGACGGTGGTGAAGACCCGGGCGAAGAACGCGAAACGCGCGCCGCAGCCGTTCGACCCCACCATCACGATCCCGCCCCAGGTCGACGACGAACTCGGCCGTCACTGGCACGGGTTCAAGAGCACGGGCGACGACGCATCGCGCGAGAAGCTCATCCTGCACTACGCCCCGCTCGTGAAGTACGTGGCGAGCCGCGTGGCGACCGGCCTTCCGGCCAGCGTGGAGCAGTCCGACCTCGTGAGCTACGGCATGTTCGGGCTGATCGACGCGCTCACGAAGTTCGAGCCGGGGCGCGGCAACAAGTTCGAGACGTACGCGATCCCTCGCATCAAGGGCGCGATCATCGACGAACTCCGCGCCATGGACTGGGTGCCGCGCTCGATCCGGTTCAAGGCCCGTGAGATCGAGAAGGCGCACACCGACCTCGAAGCCATGTTGA
>Ga0136612_10001261_pt1 | contig 10653 bp, 7 predicted proteins | sample AntDryUQ224A2306_2_FD_106644 | JGI IMG/M metagenome (GOLD analysis project Ga0136612, IMG submission 106644) | Polar desert sand microbial communities from Dry Valleys, Antarctica - metaG UQ224A (23.06) | ecosystem: Environmental > Terrestrial > Soil > Desert | place: Antarctica: Dry Valley...
AAGTTAACCAAACTGTAAAGAACAAATGAATGTAGCCTCGCCGCGAATCGAACGCGGATCCAGGGCTTCGGAGACCCTTATACTATCCATTGTACTACGAGGCCGGCTAATTTGCTAATTCGATAATTTGCTAATTAGCAAAGTCAAACTTTAAAGTCTCCGTATTAGCACATCAGCAAATTAGCACATCAGCACATTACTTTATCAACCCTTGTGCATTTGGGGCAAAGATCTTTACGGCAATGGCGAGCAAAACTACACCAAAAAACTTTCGAACGGCTATCAGTCCGGCAGGCCCAAGAATACGTTCTATAAACCATAATGATTTTAAAACAATGTAAACAATAATAAGATTTACAAGTATAGCGATTAACACTGTCACCTGTTCATAATTCGCTTTTAAAGAAATGATAGTGGTCAATGTTCCCGAACCCGCTATTAGCGGAAAGGCAATGGGTACTAATGTCGCAGCACGTACATCCTTTTCACTTTTAAAAAATTCAAAACCGATTACATTTCCAGGCCAATTAAAAAAATTACGATATAACCTGCAACGGCAAACGGCCGTACATCAACACCCAGAAGGTTAAGGAAGGGTTCGCCAATAAAAAAAATAAAATCATAAGGGCTCCGGAAACCAGCGTTGCCCTGAACTCATTAATACCAGCCAACTTGGTTTTTAATGAAATAAGAACGGGCACTGCACCTATAATATCTATTACAGCAAATAGTGTAAAGCTTACGGTGAGCAGATCTTTAAAGTTGATCTCCATGGAGTTGGTTTACGCAAATTTAAAAAACCTTCTTGCTGCGGTTCCACGAACTGTCCAACGTGAAATGTGAGACGTCAAAAGCTGTATCTTTTTTCATTTCTCACTTTTCACGTTTAACCAGGTAATAATTTATAGACCTTCACAATCTACTAAAACGCAGCACGGATACCGGCATAAGCGTTAAAGCCCGGCGTACTGTAACCATATATTTCCCGGTAATTTTCATCAGTTATATTTCGGAGGTCTGCAAACAATTTTAATCTACCTTTTAGAAACTGGTACTCTGTATAAAAACTTATCAAAATATAATTATCAAGGGTAATATTTTTTTGTTCAAATGTTACAGGATCAAAATATACATCCTTGTTTTTTCCGAAAGCCTGTAATTGTGCGCTTATATATAATTTCCTCGCAAGGTTACCTTCAACCGTTAGTGAAAAAGAATTTTTAGGCCTCCTGATCAGGTTAAAATAATTAGTGTCTTTTCCATTATTTTTTGTCGTGATCTCTCCATCAATATGTGAAAAAAAAGCTTTGAAATTTATTTTATCAGAAAGATCCCATTTGCCATCCATTTCAAATCCATTATCTTTTTGCTTATCCTGGTTAATATATTGCGACTGGAAAGTAGCAGGATTATAAAAGAAAGCGATGGCATCGTCAACTTTGCGATTAAAATAAGTAAAGCGAACATTGGCTTTTTGATTTTTAGAAAAATACTGTAAACCGCCTTCTATGTTCAATGAAGTTTCAGGATCAAGATCGCCATTTCCATACTCTGAATACAGTTGGTATAAACTTGGGACTTTATAACCTGTTGAAACGTTTGCAAATACTTTTACTATATTCTTACATAAGTAAGAAGGATTGATATTGAACGCAAAATTATTTCCATAAGCCGAGTGGTGGTTAAATCTTCCACCAGCCTCGAGATTAATATTTTGTGCAGTATTTACATTTATAGCACTGTATATGCCGAGTTGGTTTTGCCTGGCACTATCATCATTTATTTTTGAAGTCGCAGCAGGGAAAGGAGAGTACACATATAATGATGATTGATCCGTTTTTGAAAACCGATAGTCAACTCCCGCAGTTAGTTTTATTTTAGAAAATGGCAGAACAATATAAGATTCGGCAAAATGTTCGTCGGCCCTATAACTGGCATTTGAATAAGTATAAAAACTATTGATGCTCTTTGTAGAATCATCTGTATAACTTCTGTTAGTGCGATTAAAATTATACAGCAAATTTAATTTCGCTCCATTGATAATAAATTCGTTACGAACACCGGTTTGAAAATTTTCAGCAGCATAAGTATAATCCTGTTCGTCTACGAATGCTTCTCCGTCCAGGTCGCCTTTGATCTTAGAAAAACGAATGTAGGGTTGCAGGCGAATAGAAGGAGTAGCCTGAAGGCCAAGGCTTGCGTGTACAGCGTTTTGCTGGTAGCCATCTTTATCATATTTAGTTGAAACAATTTCCGGTTTTTCAACCTCACTTATACCCTCCGTGTCAAAAAAACTGTATCCAATATTATAATCCAGTTTTTTGCTTTTTCCATTTAGTCCCGCATTAGCACGAACAGTTTTAAAACTGCCATAACTTAATAAACCATACCCACCCACATCTTTATTATTTCCTTTACGTGTAATGATGTTGATCACGCCGGCAATAGCATCGCTGCCATACAATGTACTTTGACTTCCTTTTAAAATCTCAATACGCTCAACGTTATCAATTGGTATTTGCCTGATGTCAAAATTGCTTCCAATACCTGAGGCGTCATAAACGGGAACGCCATCAACAGTTATCAAAGTATGGTCAAACTTTGCGCCCCGCAGGTAAATATTTTTGTCTTTTCCTGGATTACTGTTAGCTCCGTTAATGTAAATCCCTCCTTGTTCATTCAATAGCTGCGAAAGGTCTTTGCTCCCCGCCCGTTCTATGTCCTGTCTTGTAATAATCGTAATTACCTTACCGGTTTGTGAAGTTTTGTTTGCGTACTTGTTCGCGGAAACAACTACTTCATCTAAATTGGCTGAACTGTCTGTTTGCGAATAAACCTGGTTGCTGATAAATATAGCAGCAGCCGCAAAAATTTTTTTCATATAAAAATTTTTAGTGACTGCTCCCGGAAAAAATGATGAAATATAAAAGCGAAGCCGCAATTACATTCCTGCCTTTCACCCGAAAGCGTAAATGGTTATTGTTTGAAACTGGCAGGTCTTCTGGCTTATAACACAGTTCAATCGCCTTCCCATTAATTAATAGTGGCATTATTGTCAAACTGTTCCCTAACTCTCCTATCGGGATGGGCGTTATTTACAGCTACGGGGATAGCGCCGGATTTACACCGGCTTCCCTTTTCATGGCACCGAGGCGCCAACCAATTTATGACGCAAATGTAGCCAAGTGGATAAATACATGAGAAAATATTTTGTACTAAGCTATATTGCTCCTATTAATCTTTTGGGCAGTTTTTATCCTGAGGAATGAAGGATCGCACACTTGTACGATTGGTAATTCTATTCGACACTTGCACAGTCAGTCTGCCTGCATTCAATCATACTTTTTGTTTGTCATCCCGACGAAGGAGGGATCTCAAAGATTTCTTTAATATATTTTTACATTAGTTTTTTTATTTTACTTTTTGTCTTGGAACAAAAAGTAACAAAAAATTCAAGGACAAACGAAAAGCTTCGCTCGTTTGTCCGGACCCGCCCGCAGGCAACAATCAATATATATTCTATTTTTCTTTATAGTTTAAACAGTTCGGCGTGTTATGGCTATATATTTAAAGGCGCTGTATTCCGCTGTGTTTTCATTATAGGAAAGTTAGTCTTTAACGACGTACGGAATAATGCGCTGAAAATTTCCTTGTATTTCTCCATTGATCATTGAACATCGAGAATTGAAAATTTTCCTTCTTAATTTTCATTCCTTCTTCCTTGTTCAATATTCCTCTTCTTTCCTATCTTCAAACCATGACATCAAAACCAAAGCTTGGGCTCTTTGATCTAACCATGATTGTTGTTGGGTTAGTAATTGGTATGGGTATTTTTCGTACCGCTTCCGATGCTGCCAATGCAGCCATTACTCCTTCTGTATTTTTTTTTGCCTGGGGTGCAGGCGGTTTAATTGCCTTGTGCGGTGCATTAACTTATGCAGAAATTGGTTCACGCTTTCCCGTAACCGGCGGTTATTACAAAGTGTTTGCAGAATGTTATCATCCATCTATTGCCTTTGCTATTAATTGTATAATTCTTATTTCAAATGCTGCATCTATGGCGGGTGTTTCATTGATTGGGAGTGAATATATTGCACAAATACTTTTTGCTACAGAGCCGGATCCATTTATAAGATCACTCATTGCCATGGTGCCAATAATTATTTTTTATGGTATTAACCTGATGGGGTTGCGCATGAGTGCCAAAACACAGAACGTGTTAATGATCATTAAAATTGGAATGCTGGTACTTCTTATCAGTTCTATTTTTTTCCCATTTAATGAAAATGCGGAAACCGTTACGACTATTGCGAAAGATTACTCCTGGAATGATTATATAAAATCATTTGGCGTCGCGTTGATTGCTGTTTCTTTTACATACGGTGGCTACCAGCAATCTATAAATTTTGGAGAAGAGGTGGAGCAGCCACGTAAAAATATTCCCCGCGGAATTTTTATTGGCATCCTGGTAATTATCCTGTTATACATGACGGTTTCTTATGCTTATTATAATGCTATTGGTTTTGAAAACCTGAAAACTTCCCGTGGTATAGCTTCTATTGTTGCCGAAAAAATGTTTGGACCTACGGGACGGTTTGTGTCTTCCATATTATTATTTATTGCCGTGCTTGCCTATGTCAATGTATTGCTCTTAAGTAATCCGCGTGTAATGTTTGCTATGAGTAAAGATGGAATTCTACCGGCGGCATTTAAAAGGCGAGATGAAAAGAAAGATGTGTTGACAGTAAGCTTAACAGCCTTTGCAGCCATTGGTATTATCGTTTTATTTTTTGCGAAAACCTTTGATAAGATTTTAGGGTTTACTATTTTTTTAGATTCCATCGGTATGGCTACTTCTGCAGCTACTATTTTTATATTGCGCAAGCGAACTAAACATTTGGATGGAACCGGTATTTATAAAATGAAGTTGTACCCAATATTGCCACTGATCTTTATTGCTGCTTATATTTTTGTGGGTATCAGCATATGGATTAACACGCCAAACCTTGCCTGGACTGGTATTGCAGTTTTTGCAGCATTCTTAATTATTTATTTTCTAGTAACAAGAGGAAGAGGAAAGGCAATTGAAAGAAGTGATATGCTTAAGTAAAGGTAAAAGAGGGGAAGTAAAAGGTATAAGGTTTAAGGCTCAGAAATCTGAAATGAGAAATCTAAAATCTGCAATCTGCAATCTGCAATTAACTTGCGGTAATCAAACAAACGCTATGGATTCAGACATTTCTTATATCATCAATGAATTAGGTGAAGACAGGAAAAATTATTTCAATGCGGTGGCCCCGCCCATCATGCAAACCAGCAATTTTAATTTTGATTCCATTGCAGAATTACGAAAAGCATTTGATGATGAAATGGGAGGTTATCTGTACACTCGCGGTCTAAATCCAACAACTGATATTTTAAGAAAAAAGCTGGCAGCGTTGGATGAAGCAGAGGATTGTTTGGTTTTTGGAAATGGAGCGGCTGCAATTTTTGCTGGCGTCTTTGCCAATGTAAAAGCGGGCGATCATATTATTTCTGTTCGAAATCCTTATACCTGGGCACAACGAACTTTTGACTCAATTCTGCCCCGCTTTGGCATTACGACCACTTATATCGATGGAACAAAGATTGAAAATTTTGAAGCAGCCATTCAATCCAACACCAGTTTCATTTATTTGGAATCTCCAAATTCCTGGACGTTTGCTTTACAGCCAATCAGGCAAGTGGCTGCATTAGCAAAATCAAAAAATATTATTACGCTACTTGACAACAGTTATTGCACACCCATATATCAACAACCTATCGCAATGGGTATTGATCTGTGCATGCAAACAGCAACCAAATATATTGGTGGGCATAGCGATACATTAGGTGGTGTTTTAACAGGCACACATGCTATGATGAAAAAAATATTTGAGGTGGAATACCTGGCGGTTGGCAGTGGTATTTCCCCATTTAATGCCTGGTTGTTGGTTCGTGGGTTACGTACCCTGCTGGCCAGGCTCGAAAGAATTACAAAGACAACCAAAGATGTAATTGATTTTTTAAAACAACATCCAAAAGTCGATCAGGTAATTTTTCCTATGGATGAAAATTTTGCCCAGTACGACCTGGCAAAGCAACAAATGACAGGTGGCTGTGGTTTGTTTACCATCACTTTAAAAAATGGAACCCTTGATTCTATTACCCGGTTTTGTGAGTCGCTTAGACACTTTCTATTAGCTGTAAGCTGGGGAGGCCATGAATCTTTAGTTATACCAAAATGTGCAGGAATTAAGCCACAGGATTTTGATGCATCAAATATCGAACATCAATATATACGATTGTATGTAGGTCTTGAAGAAAGTTCTTACCTGATTGCTGATCTGGAGGAGGCTTTAAGCCTTGCGAATTAAGGAATGTAACCTGGCATCTTTGAATAAACTGATCTTTCTTTTTAAAGATTTGCTCAATAGAACAAGCATTTTTTGGGAAGGAATTAAATTTTTAGCAATAGCTTTTCTCTTAATTTTACAGGCATGAGAAGGCAATTTTTAATCTCACTATTATTTTTTTTATTCTCCACCGGTTTACTCAAAGCCCAGGATAAATGGGATTTGACACGTTTGGTTGCGTATGCAATCGATAATAATATTTCGGTTAAGCAGGCCGATTTGCAAATCCGATATTCCGAGTTAACGCTGCTGCAAAATAGAGGTTCTCAAATACCTACACTAAATTTTGGGCTTAATGCGGGTTTAAATTTAGGCCGCAGGGAAAACCCAAGCACCGGTATTTTAGAAGATCAGAAATTATTTAGTACAACTACCAATCTTCAAAGTGGCGTTACCTTGTTCAACTGGTTTTCTATAAGGAATGCTATTGCTGCCAGTCGGTTAACGATTGAAGCAGACAAGGCCCAATCAAAAAAAGTGCAGGATGACATTGCCTTAAATGTAGCAGTAGCATATTTGCAAATTTTATTGGCAAAAGAACAATTAAATATAGCCAGGTTACAAGTGCAACAAACCTTATCACAATTAGATCTTACACAAAAGAAAGTAGACGCCGGTGCATTACCGGAATTGAATGCAGCGGAGTTAGAAGCACAACTGGCCCGGGATAGCTCCGCCCTCATTACAACAGAAGCAGCTATTCAGCAAAGTCTTTTGCAAATGAAGGTTTTATTAAATTTAGATGCTTCGGATACTTTTGATGTTGTAACTCCTCCAGTTGATAAAATACCCATAGAGACTTTGGCGGACCTGCAGCCGGAGGTCGTGTATAATTTAGCAATAAAAAATTTGTCGCAGCAGGAAGTAACTGCATTACGCATTGAATCTGCCTTGAAAACAGTTGAGTCGGTAAGAGGCAATATGTATCCGAACATCTCTGCATTTGGAAGCATTAATTCCAGTTATGTATATTTTAGAAATGCCATTTACAGGCAGGTGCTTACTGGTTTTCAGAATTCGGGACTACGGGTTGATGCAGGAAATGGCACGTTCTTTAATGTGCAAGCACCCAATTTTACCCAGGGTACAAAAACCGGCCAATACTTTACCCCTGACCCTTTTGGCCAACAACTTTCTGCTAATTTCGGACAGGGTTTTGGGCTTGGTGTACAGGTTCCCATTTTTAATGGACGCAGTGCCCGTACTGCGTGGGAAAGGTCTAAGTTGAATGTAGAGCAACTTCAACTGCAGGACCAGCAGGAAAAGCAAACATTAAAGCAGGATATTTACCGGGCCTATACAGATGCGATTGCAGCCATTGAAAAATTTAATGCGAGTCAAAAGAGTGTAGCTGCCGCACAAAAAGCATTTGATTTTGCCCAAAAGAGATATGACCTTAATCTTGTTTCTACCTATGACTTGGTTAATACGCAAAATAATTTATTGCGGGCAAGGTTGGAAATGATTTCAGCCCAATATGATTTTGTATTTAAAATGAAACTGCTTGAATTTTATAAAGGGCAGGGATTGAAACTATAACAATGTGCTAATGTGCTAATTTGCAAATTATTTTATTTCATATAAAAAATGACTTTCCGAAAAGCGGGGGCTGTGTACAGATGGCCTTCTCCTTTGGAGAAGGTCGGGATGAGGTCTTATGAACAAAACTGTTAAATGGATATTGATTGGTTTAGGTGTACTGATTGTGGTATTAATCGTAGGAAAGCTGATGGCAGGCTCTTCGGATACCGGCGTTAAAGTAGCTGTTGAAAAAGTGGTGAAACGTACCATTATAGAAACAGTAAATGCAAGCGGAAAAGTGTACCCTGAAATAGAAGTAAAAGTAAGCCCGGATATTTCCGGTGAAATTATAGAACTGAATGTACAGGAAGGAGATAGTGTACGCAAAGGACAAGTATTAGCCCGAATTTATGCAGATGTTTATTCATCGCAAAGAGACCAGGCTGCTTCACAAGTTGCCCAATCACAGGCCACAGTAGCTAACAGTGCTGCAAGCCTCGAAGCTTTAAGAGCACAACTCGATCAGGATAAAACAGTCTATAACCGCAACAAAGAATTATTTGATCAAAAAGTAATTTCAAAAGCTGAATTTGAACAATACGAAACAAAGTATCGTTCTTCGCAAGCGCAATTAAATGCTGCGCTACAGAATATCAGGAGCCTGCAAGCTGGCGTACAGGGCACACGTACCCAATTGACAATGGCAAATAAAAATTTAGGTCGCGCTACATTAGTGGCGCCCATGAGTGGTGTTATTTCAATGCTCAATGTAAAAAAAGGTGAGAGGGTCGTAGGAACGGCTCAAATGGCCGGTACAGAAATGATGCGGGTGGCTGATATGAGTGCACTGGAAGTAAGGGTGGATGTTGGTGAAAATGATATTGTAAAAATCGGTATTGGCGACTCAGCCGATGTGGAAGTTGATGCCTATAACAACCGGAAATTTAAAGGAATAGTAACGCAAATTGCCAGTAGTACTAAGGGCGGTGGGTTGGCTGCACAGGCAACTAATGATGTAACTAATTATGAAGTACATATTCGGTTAGACCCTTCTTCTTATACCGACCTCATGGATCCATCCAAGCCAAAAAAATTTCCTTTTCGTCCCGGCATGAATGCAAGTGCAGATATTAAAACAAAAAGAAAAGACGGTGTGGTGGCTGTTCCCATTACGTCAGTAGCTGCGAGGGTAAAGGGAAGCGATCAAAACCTGGATGAAAAGAAAAAAGAAACAAATAAAGACAGTGATGAAAATACTGATGACCAGTCATCGGTAAACGATGACCTGGAGGAGGTAATATTTATTGTAAAACCTGATGGAAAAGTAGAAAAAAAGATCGTGACAACGGGCATCCAGGATATAAACTATATTGAAGTACTTACAGGCTTAACAGGTAATGAAGAAGTAGTATCTGCACCGTACAATGCAATTAGCAAAACGCTTCGTCAGGGTACTAAAGTAACGGTAGTGCCGAAGGATAAATTATTTGAAAAATAGAAAATGAAAGTACGACGTACGAGGTACGAAGTTATAAGTACAAAATTAGAAGTAAGAAGTCATTAGCGTCTTGTTAATATATTGTATAGTTCTTTGAAAATATTGCTGGATAAGGGGTATAGAGTTTTTTAAATTCAAACGATTTGAAATGATTTCAGTTTTTTGATTTACAATTATTTGTAAATCAATTTTTTATGAATCAAGGCAAATATGTTTTTGCTCAATTAATTGAGTTTTTATCTCCTAATGATTTTACTAGTTGTGTATCCAAATACAATGGTAATTATAAAGTAAAAACATTCACATGTTGGCATCAGTTGCTTTATATGGTTTTCGGTCAATTATCTAATCGTGATAGCCTAAGTGATTTAATAATTTGTCTTCAATCGCAACAAAATAAATCCTATCATCTTGGAATGGGTAATGGAACGTCGAAGGCAAACCTTGCTAAAGCTAATGAGAAAAGAAATTACCGTATTTATGAATCTTTTGCTTTCATCTTAGTTGCGCAAGCTAAAAAGCTTGCTATATCTTATGAGTCATTTGATTTGTCGATAGAAGCACCTGTATATGCAATAGATGCTACGGTGATTGATCTTTGTCTCAACGTGTTTTGGTGGGGCAAATTCAGAAAGCATAAAGCTGCTGTGAAGTTGCATACGATGCTCGATGTCAAAACAAATATACCCACCTTCATGTATGTTACCAGTGGTGCTGTTCATGAAGTAAATGTATTAGATGTTTTTCCGATTGAAGCAGGCAGCTATTACATAATGGATAAGGGTTACATAGATTTTGGCCGGTTATACCGCATTCACCAATCAGATGCTTTTTATGTGACCAGAGCTAAAGATAATTTTAGGTTTGTAAGACTTTCTTCTCGTCCTGTAGACAAAAGCACAGGATTAAAATGTGATCAAACCATTCGACTAAAAAACAAAAAAGTTTCTTTGTCTTACCCCGATCATATCCGGCGCATAAAGTATTATGATGGTGACATCGAAATGGAGTTTGTATTCATTACAAACAACTTTGAAATAAGTGCTTTGGAGATTGCTCGTTTGTATAAATACCGATGGACAATAGAGCTATTTTTTAAATGGATAAAACAACATCTGAAAGTAAAAACATTTTGGGGTTATAGCATGAATGCAGTAAGAACACAAATCTATATTGCAATGATTACTTACTTGATCGTTG
>Ga0136612_10001262_pt1 | contig 10652 bp, 11 predicted proteins | sample AntDryUQ224A2306_2_FD_106644 | JGI IMG/M metagenome (GOLD analysis project Ga0136612, IMG submission 106644) | Polar desert sand microbial communities from Dry Valleys, Antarctica - metaG UQ224A (23.06) | ecosystem: Environmental > Terrestrial > Soil > Desert | place: Antarctica: Dry Valley...
GCCGTCCCCGGTCAGAACGGTTCGAGCGTCTCCTTCGCCGACACCTCCGGCCCGACCGGCCTCGGCCAGCTCTTCGTCGCTCACAACGACGATGGCGCTGTCGTCGGCGACGCCGACATCGAGATCTCACAGTTCGACGAGGCTTCGGGCAGCCTCGTGCGAGCCGACACAGACGTCGCGGGGACCGACGGCTTCACGATCCAGTCCTCGCTCATCGCCACCGGCCCCGCGGTCGACGACCCGAACACGGCCGCCGTCGAGACCGGGAACCGCAACCTGTTCTTCGTCGCCTCCAACGGTACGGACAGCCGCCTGTTCAAGGTTCCGGTGACCAACAACGCGGCCACCAACGCCGCCACCCTCGGCCCCGCCACCAGCACTCCCGACATCAACGCGACGCCGTTCGCCAGCCCTACCATCGCGTTCCTGACGGGGACCACCGGTGCACCGACGGCGCACGTGGCCGTCGGAACGACCGACGACGACGTGAAGACCTACACGGTTGCCACTCTGGCCCCCGGCCCCGAATCAGGATCCCTCGGCGGCGACGTCCAGACGCCGTCGGTGCCGGTCCAACCGAGCGGGCTGACCCCCAATCCGGCGGATCCGGTGAAGACCGCGCCGTTCATCTACGTCGCGGCGGCGACGGCGGGTACGACCACCACCGTCTCGAAGCTCAGCCAGCTGGGCGGAGCCCTCCAGACGGTCACCACGGGCGACGCGCTCCTCGGTGCACCCGCCCCGGCGCTCGCACTCGACCAGGAGTCCGAGCTGCCCGCGCCCGGCGAGGCCAAGGTCTTCGTCACCACGGAGAACAATCTCTACCTGCTCTCCACCGACGACCTCGGCGCGGCCGGTCAGTTCTCGCGCACCCCTCTCGCGCCCGGCACCACCGGCTTCTCCCAGACCACCGCGGCGGGCTCGGGTGAGTTCGTCTACGTGACCAACGACCAGGCGCAGCAGTTCGTGCTCCGCCTGTCCGACGGCAAGCCGGTCGGCGCGGACGAGTTCACCCAGGCCGGCGGCAACCCGGCGGCCCCGAACACGGGCGTGGGCCAGCCCTCCATCTCACGCGGGTTCGTCCAGTACTCGGGTGGCAACGGCGTCTTCGTCTACCGCAACACGGACGCCACGCCTCCGGCCGTCGCGCTCACCGCGCCGGCGGACGGGGCCACGGTCTCCGGGACGGTGACGTTCTCGGCGATCGCCTCGGACGCCCGTGGCATCACCAGGGTCGACTTCCGGGTCAACGGCCAGGTGGTCGGGACGGACACGGTCGCCGACTCGGGCGTCGCGTTCGGCGCCCCCGGGGCCGTCTTCTCGGTCACGGTGGACACGACGAGGCTCGCCATCGGCAACTCGGTGATCGACGCGGTCGCCACCGACGGCGGTGGGCTGACGACCACCAGCGCACCGCGCCGGATCACGATCCGGGGCGGCGTCGACGGCGATCGCCCGCCGACCGTGGCGTTCACCGCTCCCGCGGCGAACGCGCTCGTGCGGCGGACGACCACCGTGTCGGCCACCGCAGCGGACGACATCGGCGTCAAGTCGGTGACGTTCTTCGACGACGACCGTGTCATCTGCACGGACACGACGGCGCCCTACGCGTGCCCGTACACACCCCGAGGCGACGACGTCGGGCGCGACACGCTGTTCGCGGTCGCTACCGACACGTCGAATCAGACCGGCGCGGCGATCCGGGCGGTCCGGGTGGACCGCTTCTCGGCCCGTTCGCTGAGCGCGACGGTCCGCCCGGCCCGCGATACGTCGGCGCCGTTCCGCTTCCGGGTCAGCGGGCGCCTGAGCCGGCCGAGCGCGGTCAGCGCCGCGGTCGGCTGCAAACAGGGCATGGTGACCGTCCGCTTCCAGGCGGGGCGCAAGACGATCTCAACGCGCCGGGTCTCGCTGTCCTCGAGATGCACCTACGCCTCGACGGTGACGTTCCGCAGCCGGAGTCGCTTCACGGGCTCCGGCCGGCTCCGGGTCCGCGCCCGCTTCCAGGGCAACGACGTGCTGCGGCCGCGCTCCGCGGTCGTGAAGTCCGCCCGGACGCGATAGGCCCAGCGGCTACAGGTCGCGCTGCGCGAAGCCGCGCAGCGCGACCACGCCGATCACCCCGAGGTAGGCCAGGGCCCAGAGCCAGAGCAGTGGCCCGGCGTCCTGGGCTCCGCCGAACGGGCCGAGGTCGATCGCGAGCTTCGTGAAGCCGACCGTGTCCGCGGTGAGGCCCGCCAACGCGTCCTGGTAGAGCGCCTCGAACGGCAGCGCCCAGGTCGAGACGTCGGCGACCGCGCTCAGCGTGTCCGAGCTCAGCGCCTCGCCGATCTGCCCGAGCAGGCCGGCCACGAGGCCGGCGCCGAAAACCATGAAGACGGCGATGCCGTTGGCCGTCGAGGCCAGGAACACCGAACCGGCCAGGGCGAGGGCGCTCAGCAGTGCCACCGCGGCCGCAAGCCCGAGCGCCGGACCGACGATCCGGTCCGGCCACCAGCCGCCGGCGAGCTGGGTGAGCACCGCCGCGATCACGAAGACGACCGTCACGTAGGCGGCGCAGATCGCCGCGGCGCCCGCGAAGCGCGCGATCAGGAGCGTGCCCCGGCCCACCGGCCTTACGAGGACGGGCTGCAGCAGGCCGCTCTCGGCGTCACCGCGCACCGCCCCGAGGGTGAGGAAGACGGCGAGGATCGTGCCGAGGAAGAGCGTCCCGAACATGGCGAGCCCGAGCAGCGTCGCGCCCGCCACCGTCTGCGGCTCGACGCCGGCGAGGTCGTCGTCGCCGAAGCCCTCGTCGACCTCCTGGAACGCCTGCCACGCACCCAGCCCGTAGAGCGCCAGGAAGGCAACGGTGAGCACGGCGACGACGACGAAGACCCGGCGGCGCAACGACTCGCGCAGGGCGAAGCCGGCGATGGTGCGCACGAGGGAGAGGCTCACAGGGTGCCCTCGGCGGCGTACGCCGCGGGAGGGGTCTCGTCCGCCCTCCCATCGCCGGCGCCCGGGCTCCGGCCGCCGTCACCCACGCCGTCAACCGCGGCGAGGTAGGCGTCCTCGAGGCTCGAGCGGAGCACCGCCACGCCGTAGACCGACTCGCCGGCGGCGACCAGCTCGGCGACGATCCGCGGGGCGTCCTCCCGCCGTGCCCGCTCGAAGACGCGCGCGCCCGTGCCGGTCTCGACCTCGACGCCGCCCGCCTGGGAGAGCTCCTCCGGCCGCCCGGCGGCCACCACGGCGCCGCCGGCGATGATCGCCACCCGGTCGCAGACGAGCTCGACCTCGGAGAGCAGATGCGAGTTGAGCAGGACGGCGACGCCACGATCACGCAGCCGCTCGAGCAACGCCCGCACGAGGCGCCGCCCGGCCGGGTCCAGCGCGCTCGTCGGCTCGTCGAGGAGCAGGAGCTTCGGCGATCCGATCAGCGCCTGCGCCAGGCCAAGCCGCTGCTGCATGCCCTTCGACATCGTCCCGATCCGCCGCTCGGCCACCTCCGCGAGGCCGACCTCTTCGAGCAGCGACGCCCGTTCGGCCGCTCCGCCCCCGGACCCGGAGAGCCGCTGGTGGAGCTCGAGGAGCTCGTCGGCGCGGCACCAGTCGGGGAAGCGGAACAGCTCGGCGAGGTAGCCCAGCGCGGCGTTGGCGGCGGTCGTGCCCGCCGGTGCGCCCGCCACCGAGACCGTGCCCCGGGTCGGCCGGACGAGCCCGCAGGCCGCCTTGACCAGGGTCGACTTCCCCGCCCCGTTCGGGCCGAGCAGGCCGAACAGCTCGCCTTCGCGCACCTCGAGGTCGACTCCGTGCAGCGCGGTCACCGAGCCGTAGGTCTTGCGCAGGCCGGACACGGACAGGGCGGGCGGCACTCCCTCGTAGTCTCACAGGCGTGTCCTCCGGTCAGTTCGACCTGGCGCGCCGGGGGCTCGCCGTGCTGCGCTCGATGCGCGGCCTCGCGGGCAAGCTGGCCCAGAGCGCCGACCTCCTCGATCCGGACTGGGCGCCGGAGGCCGCCGAGCTCGCCGACGAGCTGCGCTCCGGAGCGCCGGAGCCGATCGCCTTCAGGCGGATCGAGCGCGAGCTGCGCGACGCGTGGGGCGGGAAGGTCTCACACCACCTGGCCGAGATCGACCCCGAGCCGGCGGCGATGGCCTCCGCCGGCCAGGTCCACCGCGCCGAGCTCGCCTCCGACGGCCGGGCCGTCGCGGTGAAGGTCCTGCACCCGGGAGCCGAGGAGGCCCTGCGGGCGGACCTCGCGAACCTCGGGCTGGTCGCCCAGCTCGCCACGGCGTTCCTGCCCGGCCTCGACGCCCGCGCGATCACCGCCGAGCTGCGCGAGCGGGTGCTCGAGGAGTACGACCTGGAGCACGAGGCCCAGGCCCAGCGCGGCTTCGCGCGCGCCTACCGCGGCCACCCCTTCATCCTCGTCCCCGCGCCGGTGACCGAGCTCGCGCGCACCTCCGTGCTCGTCAGCGAGTGGCTGCCCGACGGCATCCGCGTCGACGACGCCGACCGCTTCGGCGAGGCGCTCGTGCGCTTCCACCTCGGGGCGATGTTCCACCTGGGCGCCTTCCACGGCGACCCGCACCCGGGCAATCACCGGCTGCTGCCCGACGGGCGCGTCGGCGTCGTCGACTTCGGCGCGGTGGGGCGTGCCGAGCCGGTCTGGCTCGCCGCGCTGCTCGACCTCGCCGACGCCGCCGACGGGCAGGACTCCGCGCTGATGGCGCTCGACCTCGCGGCGCTCGGCTACCTCGCCGAGCCCGAGCGGGTCGACGGCGAGCGCTGGCTCGGGCTGGCGCTCCACCTGGGCGGTTGGCTGCTCGACGCCGACCCGGCCCGGCGGACGACGATCGAGCCGGAGCTCGGCGAGCGGCTCGCCGCCGGTGCGCCGGTCGACGAGGCGCTGCTCTCCGAGGCCCTGCGCTTCGCCCGCTTCCCGGCCCGCGACCTGCAGGCCGGCCGGCTCGTGTCGGGCCTCGCCGCCCGCCTGTCGTTGCTACGGGCCGCGGCTCCCTGGGGGGCGATCGCGGCCGAGTACCGGGTCGGGGCCGAGCCGGCGACCGCGCTGGGACGCGACGAGGCGGCGTTCTGGGCGGGGCGCAGGAGCCGGGCCGGCGCGGTGCAGGCGCTACGGCGCTGAACGCCACTCGAGGTGCTCGACGATCCGCACCGAGTCGCAGATCGCCTCGCCGTCCTCCCACTCGAGCACCGGGACGACCGACTGGCCGGAGACCTTGCGGACCCCGCCACGGTCGCGCCGGCGCCGGCGATGGCGGACCTCGCCGTAGGAGACGTCCGCCGCCCGGAGCGAGCGGGCCACCCGGCCGCACGGACAGAGCCAGTCCGTCGGGGTCCGGCAGCGATGGAGCGTGGAGGTCATCCTCACCCACGATAGGGTCGCCGCGCCATGGCGGTCGCCGTCGTCACCGACACCACGCACTACTTCCCGCCCGCGGTCTCGGAGGCTCACGGCTTCCACTCCGTCTCGCTCTACGTCAACTGGCCCGACCGCACCGAGCGGGAGGCCGACCTGCCGAACTTCGACGCGTTCTACGCCGAGCTGCGGACCGCGGGCGAGCTGCCGACCACCTCGCAGCCGAGCGTCGGCGACTTCCTGGCCGCCTACGAGCCGATCCTCGAGCGGGGCGACGACCTGGTCTCCGTCCACCTGTCGGGCGGGCTCTCGGGCACCGTCGGCTCCGCCGAGCAGGCACGCGGCGAGCTCGTGTCCCGGGGGATCGACGCGCAGCGCATCGTGGTGCTCGACTCGAGGACGTGCTGCGCGGGCCACGGGCAGGTCGCCACCGCGGTGGCCACGGCCGCTGGGCGGGGGGCGAGCGCCGAGGAAGCCGCCGCGGCCGGTCGGCGCGCCCGCGAGGAGGTCGAGATCCTCTTCGCGGTCGAGACGCTCGAGTACCTGCGCCGAGGTGGCCGCATCGGCGCCGCGAGCGCCTACCTGGGTACCGCGCTGAAGATCAAGCCGATCCTGACCTGCGAGTGGGAGGTCCGGCCGGTCGAGCGGGTGCGGACCTCCCGACGGGCCTTCGAGCGGCTCGTAATCCACTTCGAGGACCGCGCCCGCCTGGGCTGCGACGCCTACTACGTGCAGCACGTCCAGGCCGCCGGGCCGGCCGCGGAGCTCGTCGATCGGGCACGTTCGATCTTCGGCTCCGAGCCCGAGGTGGTCTCGGAGATCGGCCCGGTGACCGGCACGCACGTCGGCCCGGGTCTGCTGGGTGCGTCGGCCATCCGGCGCGAGGTGCTCGGATAGGCGTTCGCCCGCCCGATCTAGGCCGCGCATCCGGCGCTCGTCGTCTGGGCGACGTCACGGCCGCTCGAGCCGGATCGCCCCCACCGCCTCTTCGGACGGCACCTCGATCCGCCCGCCGCCCGGGGCGACCACCTCGGTCTTGACCCGCCGGTGGGCCCAGTAGTCGCGCAGCATGATCTGGACCGCGGCCGCGATCGGGATGGCCACGAGCGCACCGAGGACTCCGAGCAGCGAGGCACCGATCAGGATCCCGGTGATGATCACCAGCGGGTGCAGGTCGACGGTGCGGCGGTAGACGTAGGGCTGCAGCATGTTGGACTCGACCTGCTGGTAGACCAGGATCACCACCACCCAGATGATCGTGTCCGTCGGGAAGTCCTCGAAGGCGGTCACGATCCCCACGATGACGCCGGCGAGCGTCGCGCCCACCAACGGGATGAGGGCGAGGAACGCGCTCATGACCGCGAGCGGCACCGCGAAGGGCACGCCGAGGCTGGTCAGGGTGACGTACGTCACCACGCCGCAGATCGTTGCGACGGTGAGGGCGCCGGCGACGTAGCCGCCGACGGAGCGGTAGACATCCTCGGTCACCACCCGGTAGCGCGCCCGCGAGTCGGGCGTCATCTGGTCCAGCAGCCAGCTGATGATCCGGCGCCCGTCCTTCAGCAGGAAGAACGTCACGGTGAGGACCGTGATGAGCTGGATGATCGTCGAGAAGACCCCGATGGTCACCGCCTGCAGCGCGCCGACCGCCTCGTCGAGCCGGCTGGGCAGCGTCTCGGCCTGCTCGATGAGCGTGCCCGACAGGTCGTACTGGTCGTCGTAGCGGCGGATCGTCTCGTTCTCTCGCAGGTCTGAGATGTAGCCCGGCGCGTCCTGCGCGAGCTCCTCCACCTGCTCGATCACGGGAGGGACGACGAGCATCGCGATCACGAGGATGGCGAGGAACAGCGAGACGAAGACCCCGAGGATGGCCAGGCTGCGCGGTGCGTGCCGGCGGACCAGGAGGTCCACCGCCGGCCCCAGCGCGACGGCGAGGAAGATCGCGATGAAGACCAGCCCGAGAACGGAGCGGACCAGGTAGAGCGTGTAGAGGAAGACGGCGAGCGCCACCAGGGTGAAGAACACCCGGGCGATGGTCCGCGTGGAGAGCTGCTGTTGGGTCAGTTAGTCGTCGCTGCGGCTGAAGAGGCCGACGATCGCGCCGATCCCTCCGCCGAGCACGAAACCTGCGACCGCGGCACCGATGATGACGTTCCGGCGGTTGGCGGTGAGCTGTGCGCGCCAGTCGGTCGCCTTGGCGACCTCGGTGCGCAGCTGCTCCACCGCGACCCCGAGCTGCGCGCGGTTCGCCTCGATGGACTGCCGGATCTCATCCGGCGTGCGGGCGGCGCTGCTCATTTGGAGCTCTCCTTCTCGCGCTCCTGCTGGGAGTAGGAGGCCGGTGCGTCCGGCGCGGCGGGCGTCGCGCTCGAGGCCGACACCGTGGCGGCGGTGCGGCTCGACGACGAGCCCTTCGAGGCGGAGATGGTCTGGCGGATGAGCTTGCCCTCCTCGATGGCCATCTTCGGCGTCGGCGGTGTCCCGCCCTTGATGAACTTCAAGGCCAGGAACCCGGCGATGGCGCCGAGCACAAGGAGGATGGCCGCGACGATCAGAAATCCGATCCAGAAGCCGTCGTTGCCCTCGGGCTTCAGCAGGTCCCACAGGCCCCAGGCCAGGGCGTCGAGCAGGTAGAGGAGCGCCACCACGGCGAAGATCCCGGCGACGAGCCCGACCACCGCGCCCTTGACGAGCTTCGTGGCCTTCTCCGTGAGCTCGGCCTTGGCGAGGGCGATCTCCTCCGAGATGAGGAGCTGCGCCTTGGCGGTGACCTCCTGGAGGGCCTCGGCCAGCTTGTGGTCGCGCTGGTCAGGAGCCAAGGATCTTCACCAACTTGGCCAGAACGAAGGTGGCTCCGAAGGCGATCGCGGCCTGCAGCTCGGGCTTCTCCTTCAGTGGGAGGTTCTCGAACGGATCGTCGGACGGCGAAGCGGCGGCCGCCGCCGGCTGCGCGGTGGCCCGCGCGTCACGCGCGGCGGCGGCCGCGGCGCCCGGGTCCGTGCCCAGGCCCACGCCTGGAGAGGTGACGGTGGCGCCCGAGAGCACCGATGCGGCCGCGGGAGCCTTCTCGGTCGCCTCGGCGGCCTGCTGGGCGGCGCTCTGCGACTGCTCGCGGGCCCGGCTGGCCTCCTCGATCGTCGCCTGCTCGCGCTTGCGCGCCTCTTCGCGCTTGCGCTCGGCCTCCCGCTCGGCCTTCTCGGCCTCGGTGCGCGCCTTCTCCGCCTCGGCCTCCGCCTCCTCGGCGCGCCGCGTGTCGGCGTGCGCGACCTGCTCGCGGGTCTCGGCGGCGCGCGCCTGGTCGGCGGTGCGCCGCGCCTGCTCGTCGGCCTCTCGCTTGGCGGCGATGGCCTGGAGGTCTTCGGAGCTCGTGGCTCCGCCGGCGACCTCCGCCTCCTGCGCGGGTTGGCCCGGATCGGTGACCGGCAGGGTCTGGTCCGCGGTCTGGTCGCCCGCCGCCACCGCGCCCGTCTCGTCGGGTGCGTCGTCGGGTGTGTCCCTAGGGGGTTGGGTGCTCACTCGGGAGGATCTTCCCCGAAGACGCGCCGCCAAATCACGTGAGCGCTCTTGGCCGTCGCGACGGAGGCCAGCGCACCCAGCCCGGCAAGGAGCCCGGAGTACATCAGCCGCTTGACCACCTCGTTGTCGGTCATCGACGCGAAGTCTAAGCAGATGCGGGGGCGGAACGGACCGCGGGCTCTTCGAGCCCCGCGCACACCGTCTCGACCACGGAGGCCTTGGCCGCCTCGTAACTGCCCTCGTCCTCGGCGAGCAGCCCGAAGATCCACCCCGTGAGCACCTGCTCGATCGTGCCGTAGAACGCGAGCGCGGCGAACTCGGCGGTCACCTCGGTGCGGAACTCCCCCGTCGCCTGCGCCTTGGCCACGATCGCCCCGATCCGCGTGTAGGCCTCGCGGATGCTGGCCAGGTGCGTCTGGCCGAAGGAGTTCGCCGCCCGGGTGACCTCGACGATGATCACCTTCATGAGCTCCGGGTCGTGACGGTAGGAGTCCACGATGAAGGACGCGATCCCGTAGAGCTTGTCGCGCGCGGGGATCTCCGAGCGGTCGATCTCCGCGATCGCCTCGAGCATCACGTCCCAGCGCTCGGAGAACAGGGTGTCGAGCACCTCGTCCTTGGAGCCGAAGTAGTGGTAGACGAGCCCGTAGGCGACGCCCGCCTCGTCGGCGATGTCCGCCACCCGGCAGGTGTGGAAGCCCTGGCGGGCGAAGACGCGCACCGCGGCGTCGAGGATCAGCCGGCGCTTGTCGCGCTTGTCGACCGCCATCAGGCGTAGGCCTCCGGGCGACGGTTGGCCAGGGCGGGCATCCGCTCGCGGATCTCGCGCTGGCGGTCCAGGTCGAGCTCGGCCATCACGAAGCCCTCTGTGTCGGGCGCCTGCGCGAGGACGACGCCCCACGGGTCGACGATCATCGAGCGACCGCCGGAGCGCAGTCCGGGCGCGTGCTCGCCGACCTGGTTGGCGGCGATGACGAAGGCCTGGTTCTCGATCGCCCGGGCGCGGAGGAGGACCTCCCAGTGCTCGCGTGTGGTGGCCAGCGTGAAGGCGGCCGGCACCGCGAAGATCCTGGCGCCCTCGACGACCAGGGTCCGGTAGAGCTCCGGAAAGCGGACGTCGTAGCAGATGGTCAGCCCCAGCTCGACGCCGTCGGCCGTCCGTGAGAGCACCGCCTCGGTGCCAGGTGCCTCGTGCTCGGACTCCGAGTAGCGGGTGCCGGCGACCTCGACGTCGAACATGTGGATCTTGCGGTAGACCGCCACGTCCTCGCCGTCCGGGCCGACGTGCAGCGAGGTGTTCGAGCCGCGCTCGTCGTCGTGCTCGGCGCGCTCGGCGATCGATCCCGCGACGAGGTCGACGCCCAGCTCGCGGGCAATCTCGCGCGCCCAAGTGACCGACGGACCGCCGGCGAGCGCCTCGGCGCCCGCGGCGGTCTGCTCGGGCGTGCCGAGCAGGGGCCACTTCTCCGGAAGGACCACGAGCGCAGCGCCGGCGGCGGCCGCCTCGCGGACGAGCCGATCGGCCGTCGCGAGGTTACGCGCGCGGTCAGGAGTGGAGCTCAGTTGGACGGCGGCGGCGCGGATGCGCAGCAGGTTAACGTCCGCACCGATGCCTCGGCTGCACAAGCGCTGGCGCTGGGTCGGGTGCTTGTCCGACGAGCTGATGCTGTGTGCCGCGGTGGCCCGGATCGGGCCAGGGCGCGTGAGCTGGTGGGCGGTCTTGGACCGGGAGCGAGGCACGCTCGTCGAACGCACGCTCCCCCGTCTGCTTCGA
>Ga0136612_10001263_pt1 | contig 10646 bp, 11 predicted proteins | sample AntDryUQ224A2306_2_FD_106644 | JGI IMG/M metagenome (GOLD analysis project Ga0136612, IMG submission 106644) | Polar desert sand microbial communities from Dry Valleys, Antarctica - metaG UQ224A (23.06) | ecosystem: Environmental > Terrestrial > Soil > Desert | place: Antarctica: Dry Valley...
GGTCCCGTCCATGCTCGAGACGATCCAGATGGCGATCATCGCCACCGCCATCGGCTGCTCCATCGCTCTCCCGGCCTCCTTCCTGGCCTCTCGCGTCACCTCTCCCAACGCCTTGGTCCTTCGTGTGGATCGCGGCGTGCTGAACGTCATCCGCGCGTTGCCGGACCTGCTGTACGGGATGATCTTCGTGGCTGTCGTGAGCATCGGCCCGCTTGCCGGGATCCTGGCCCTGATCCTCTTCAACCTCGGGGTGATCGCAAAGCTGCTGTCCGAGACCATCGACGGGGTGGACGTGGGACCCATCGAAGCCGCTCGGGCGTCCGGCGCTGACCGCGTCGAGACCGTCCGGACGGCCGTCTATCCGCAGGTCCTGCCGAACTACGTGGCCTTCTCGCTCTACGTCTTCGAGCTGAACATCAGGGCCTCCACCGTCCTGGGCCTGGTCGGTGCGGGCGGGATCGGGAACCTCCTGAACCTGCAGATAGGCTTCTTCAACTACAGCAACGTCGGATTCATCATCCTCGAACTCTTCCTGCTGGTCTTCGTCATCGAGTTGGTCTCCATCTCGCTCCGGCGCAGGCTCGTGTGAGCGGCTCCGCGGACTCCCTCCAAGGCCGACCGGCGGCTCCGTCGCGCACGAAGCGGAACATCGCCATCGTCGCGGCGCTCGCGCTGCTCGGGTGGGCCCTGGTGAGCGTCGACGTCGAGCTGGACCGGCTGGTCGACCTGCCGGGGCGTCTGGCGAGCATCTTCGAGCGCATGTTCCTGCCGCCGGACTGGGCCTACTTCGGCACGGCTGTGGACGAGATGAGGGCGTCCATCCAGATGGCCTGGATCGGCACGGTCATCGGCGCGGTGCTGTCACTGCCGCTCGGGTTCTTCGGCGCGCGGAACGTCTCCAGCGGACCGGTCTCCAACGTCGTGCGACTCTTCCTCAACGCCGTGCGGGCCTTTCCCGAGCTGGTCCTCGCCATCGTCGTCTTCGTGCCTATCGCTGGCCTCGGCCCTGTGGCCGGCGCCTTGGCCATCGGTGTGCACTCCATCGGCACGCTGGGCAAGCTGACCGCCGAGGCCGTGGAGGGCATCGACTCGGGTCCTGTCGAGGCGGCAAGGGCCACCGGATCGCGTCCCCTCCAAGTCCAGCGCTGGGGTGTTATCCCCCAAGTGCTACCTGAGGTCGTGGCCTTCTGGCTCTATCGTTTCGAGATCAACCTGCGGGCGGCCGCCGTGCTGGGCATCGTTGGTGCCGGTGGCATCGGCCAGATCCTGCTCAATACGCTGTCGTATCGCCGCTTCGACAAGGCGGGCATGGCCATCATCATCATCGTCATCGCCACGATCCTGATCGACTACGTCTCCGGGACGGTGCGCCGACGGATCATCGAGGGCAGTGGAGCCAGGCGCATCCAGGGGGATGTGCTGGAGCAGCCCCAACTCGTGGAAGTGCCAGGCCCCGGCACATCGACCCGATCGACCCCTCGCTAGGTGCCTGGTGCCTTTATCCGGCGCGATCGGGCGACCCGCGAGGCCGAGGAGGCCGAGCGCCTGGCACTGGCCGCCGTGCGGGCCGCCGATTCCCGCGGTCGCGCCCGGCCCGAGCCGCCCGACGAGTACCGCACGGCCTTCGAGCGAGACCGCGACCGCATCACCCATGCCAAGGCGTTCCGCCGCCTGAAGCACAAGACGCAGGTCTTCATCAATCCCGAGGGTGATCACTACGTTACGCGGCTGACGCACACCATCCAGGTCACGCAGATCGCTCGTGCCCTGGCTGCCGCCCTCTCCCTGAACGAGCCGCTGGCCGAGGCCATCGCGCTGGGCCACGACGTGGGCCACTCGCCCTTCGGCCACACGGGCGAGGAGGCGCTTTCACCGTACTTCCCCAATGGCGGCTGGCATCACGCGGCGCAGAGCGTGCGCACGTTCGAGGTCCTGGAGGATCTGAACCTTGCCTGGGAGGTGCGCGACGGCATCCGCGCCCACTCTTGGAAGATCCAGCCGCCTCCCGAGACCCAAGAGGCGTTCTGCGTGCGGTACGCGGACCGCATCGCCTACCTCACCCACGATGCCCTCGACGCGCTGCGTGCCGGCTTGCTCACGGAAGAGGATCTCCCGGTCGCCGTGCGGGAGCGGTTCGGTGAGCCGGGGCGCCGCTGGATCGGCGAGATGATCACGGCCATCGTCGACCATTCACTGGTGGCGGGGCAGGTTCGTATGGATGATGAGACGTTGGCGGTGATGCACAGCCTGCGCGACTTCATGTTCGAGCGCATCTACATGGGTCCCGTCCAGCAGCAGCACCAGCGGGAGGCCATCGAGCTCATCCGCCGCCTGATGGACCACCACTTGCAGCATCCGGACGAGCTGCCGGAGTCCTTCCGGGCCAGCGACACCGACCTGGTGACCCAGGTGGCCGACTATGTGGCGGGCATGACCGACCGATTCGCCGTGGCCACCCACGAGCGCCTCTTCGGCACGCCCGGCATCACGGACCCCGCCCTCTAACGACCCACACCAGAGGACCGATGGCCAACGAGCTGACCCACTCCCCAGAGTTCCTGCGCCTGGGCATCGATATGGACGGCGTGCTGGCGGACTTCAACGCTGGCTGGATCGACCGCTATAACGCGGGCTTCGACAAGCAGTTGCGCCCTGCGGACGTGGTGCACTGGGACGGGCTTCATGAGCTGACGCACTTCACCACGATGGAGGCGTTCTGGGAGTGGTTCCAGCAGGACGGCCGCAGCATCTTCCGCGACCTGCCGGTCTACCCCGATTCGATCGAGACCATCGAGCGCCTTGCCCGCGACCACCGCGTGGTCATCGTCTCCTCCAAGTTCGACTGGGCCATCCCGGACACGCTGGAGTGGCTGGCCGAGCACCGCGTCACGGCGCGCGAGATCCACTTCGTGCATGACAAGACGGCCGTGGCCTGCGACGTCTACCTGGAGGACGCCCCGTACCATCTCCAGGCCCTCGTGGATAAGCGGCCCGACGCCACGGTCTGCCGGATGGTGCGGCCCTGGAACGTGCCGGTGCCGGGCACCGTGGACGTAGAGAGCTGGGATCAATTCGCCGACCTGGTCGACTCGCTGGCGCGGCACGTCCCTGGTCATTGCACTCGTTGAGGGTCGGGCCCGGTGTGCCGTCGCGCGGGTCCGCCATCGCGCTGGCGATCTTCGTCACATTCCTGTGGTCGACTTCCTGGATCTTGATCAAGGTCGGGCTTCAGAGCGAGGACCTGGAGCCGCTCAGCTTCGCCGGGCTGCGCTACGCGCTGGCGGCACTCATCCTCCTGCCGCTCGGCCTGCCGGCCCTGAGACGTGCGCGACCGTGGACCGCCGGGCGCGGGCTGATGCTGCGCGCAGCCGGCTTGGGGCTACTGCTCTACGCCGTGGCGCAAGGCGCGGCGTTCGCCGCTCTGGACCTGTTGCCTGCAGCGACGGTGGGTCTGGTCCTCTCCACCACGCCGGTGGTGGTGGCGCTGCTCAGCCGACGGCACGCCACGGAAGGCGCGACACGCATCCAGTTGCTGGGCATCGGCGTGCTCGTGGCCGGCGTGCTGCTCTACTTCGGGCTCGAGGCGGTCCCGGCGGGAGCGCTGCTCGGCGTGGGCATCGCTGTGGTGGGGATGCTGGCCACGGCCGTGGGCGCGCAGATGGGCCGGACGCTGGCCCGCGACGCGATGGACCGCTTCGGCGGTGCTGTGGCGTTGACCGGCGTGACCATGGCCATCGGCGCCGCCGTGCTCCTCACCGGCGGTGTGGCACTCGAGGGTGTCCCCCAGCTGTCGGCCACGGCTTGGCTCATCTGTGGCTGGCTGGCCCTCGTCAACACGGCCTTCGCGTTCACCATCTGGAACCACACCATGCGCCGGCTGACGGCCGTCGAGTCGAGCGTCCTGAACACCGCGATGCTGATCCAGATCGCCATCCTCGCCTGGATCTTCCTGGGCGAGGCGCTGGACCTCCGACAGATCGCTGGCCTGGGGCTGGCGCTATGCGGCGTCCTCCTCGTCCAGGTCGCGCCGGCGCTTCGAGCGTCGGCCGGTCGCGGCGGTCGAGCCATTCGTCCAGCCAGGCGTTGAAGACGTAGCGTCGATCCGATCGCAGCATCTCGCCGCGAGAGCCCAACCGAAGGGGCGATTCGTCACGATGACTCAACAGCGGAGGTCTGGGGGACCAGCTTTGCGGCCGCTGGCCCTTGGACTGGACTCTGCCTACGCGCTCTCGTGTCAACGCTCGTCTTCGTAACCAGGTCGCCGTGGTGGTGCGGGGGGCGTGCCAAGTAGCGGAGGAAGGCGCGCGTGCCGACTCCACGGCCCGTTCATCGGACGGGTGACGGCGTCCCTCCTCGTACCGGTGCGCCCGGTGCACCAAATGACGTCTGAGGGTCACCGCCGCGCAGGACGCCAGGGCACATTCGCAGTTTGATGCCTGACGCGCAACAGCCTCGGCCGAGCGACAGCCGAGCCGCCCGGGCTAGACTCGAGACCGCTTGAAGGAGGCAGTCAGATCGCCACCAAGACCGTACGCGCCAACGGGATCGACATCAGCTACACCGTCGAGGGAGCCGGTCCGCCGTTGGTCATGTTGCACGGCGCGACGTCCAGCGCCGTGGAGGACTGGTCCGCACAGCGTCCGCTCTTCCGCCGCGCCTTCCGTCTCTACCTGGTCGACGCGCGGGGTCACGCCGGAACGCGCTGGGACGCCACCGATGGCTTGGACAAGGACATGCTGGTGGCCGACCTGCTCGGCTTCGTCGACGCCCTGGAGTTGGGCACCTTCCACCTGGCCGGTTTCAGCATGGGCGCGATGACCGCGCTGACCTTCGCCACGCGCCACGCGGAGCGGCTACGCACGGCCCTCATCTGCGGCATCGACGTCCAACGCGAGCCCCGTGCCCGCGTCGCGGCCCGGCTCATGGACCCCGCGCGCATCGAGCACGACGAGCCGGCCTGGGCGGTGCAACTGGAGCGCCGCCACGCGCCGGTGCAGGGGCCTGGGGCCTGGAAGCGGCTGCTGCTGGCCATCGCCGCCGACGTGGCCGACCAGGAACTCCTATCACCGGCGGAGCTGCGCGAGGCGCGAGTCCCGACGCTGCTCGTCTACGGCGATCGCGACATCTTCGTGCCCGTCGACCACGCTGCCGCGCTCCACAGGCAGCTGCCCTCTGCTCGCCTGCTGGTCGCGCCCGACTGCCCACACCAGGTGATGGTCAGTCAGCCCGCCCTCTTCAACCAGGCGGCCGGCACGTTCTACCGCTCGACCGAACGCCTCGCTCGCGAGCGAGCGGGCGCCTCCGCCCCACCAGGCCCTGAGCCCAGCTCCGACGGCGCCGCGGTGCTGGACCCGTCGCTCGTGATGGCAGAGGCATCCGCGTCGGAAGCTGCATCTGGACCGCCAGGGGGCCCTGAACCCCATGCCGACGATCCCGAGTGGTGGGACGCCTGGCGCTGACTGTCAAAGTCAGCTTGGGCGCTGACGATCAGGGATCCTGCCGGCCACCCGCAGTACGGCCACTGCTGCCAGGGTGACCGGCTCGCTCGGCTGGCCCAGACCCCAGTCGACGATCTCCGGCGTCGGACCCCCGCTGCCGGGCTTGCGGTAGTGGACCGCCTCGATGGCCCACCGGCCGTCCGGCTGGCGCTTCTTCTCGAGCAGGTCGAGGGCATCCACGGCGCGCGGGTCCCGGATGTGCCCCGAGTCGACGAGCACGCGCAGGCCGGCGAAGAAGTCGTAGCGCCAGTACGGCGGGTAGTGGAGCTTCGTGACCTTGGGACTGAGCGGCTCGCCGGTCCGCTCGCTGAAGCAGACGCGATGGCGGAGGATGAACTCAGCGGCTCGATCGGCGGCTTCGCTGGCCGGCGAATCATCGAGCGCCCGCGCGTACGCCGCCAAGCCGCGCAGGGCCGGATGGGTCTCGTGAACGCTGGAGTGGTGCGCCTCCTCGCGCCGGTCGCAGTTCCAGCCGCCGTCGGGCCACTGCCAGGCGATCAGGCCGGCGGCCATCACCTTCGACCGGGGGTCGCGCGCCAGACCGAAGTGCACCGCGACCGCCAGCGCGTTCCCTTCGATCGAGGCGCATCGACGAGCGAGGCCACGGATGATCGGGACGTTCCTGCTGTGGGCCCTGCTCGTGAGCCAGGAGAGCACCGGTTCCAGCGCCTCGCCAACGCCGGGAAGGTCCGTCGGCGCGCCAAGGTCCATCAGCGAGGTCAGCCGCCAATGCGCTCCGCCCCACTTGGCGTAAGGATGACGGGGGGCGCCGGCGTCCTGGCGGCCGTTCAGCAGCGTACGGACGATCGGACCATCGGCGATACCCCGTCGAGCCTCCGCCACGCGCCGGTCCCGCGCCGACGCACCGGCCAGCTCGACCAGCGCGCGATAGCGCACCAGCGGCTCCGCCGAGTCGAGCAGCCAGTCGATCACCGGGCTCAGCACGAGCCGATAGTAGGCTTACCACCCGCGACCGACAACGCGACGACCAAGACGGAGGCACTGCCCATGCCCGCGACCCTGCTGGCCCTGTACCGCAACCCGGAGGGCGGCGACGAGGCGCTCCAGACGTTCCGACGCCGCTACCACGAGGAGCACCTGCCGCTCATCGCCAAGGTGCCCGGCCTTCGTTCCACGAAGGTCCAGCGCATCGCGCACGCCTATTACAACGAAGCGGACCTGGTGATGGTCACGGAGATGACCTTCGATGATCGCGCCAGCCTGGACGCAGCCATGGCCTCGGACGAGATGCGCACCGCTGGACGGAACCTGCGGGAGATCGCGCCGGGCATGATGACCCTGGTCGTGCTGGAGGCGGACTATCCGCCGGAGGGGCTCTCCGTACCGGTGGCGGACGAGCACCAGGCATGACCGTCCACTACACGGTCGAGGGAGGGCGGGCGACCGTCCGACTGGACCGCCCCGAGGTCCTCAACGCCCTGGACCGACCGACCCTGGAGGCTCTGCGCGACCGATTCCGGGAGGCCTCCGCCGACCACAGCGTGGGTGTGGTCGTATTGACCGGGACCGGAGAGCGAGCTTTCTGCACCGGCGCCGATCTCGACGAGCAGAAGGCGTTCCTCGATCGCCCCAACGACTACTGGGACTGGATGAGCCGCTTCATCGATGCCATCGAGGCGGTCAAGGGCTGCTCCAAGCCGGTCGTGGCACGGCTGAACGGCATGGCCGTGGGTGGCGGCAATGAGCTGAACCTGGCCTGCGACCTCGCCGTGGCCGCCGATGACGTCGTGCTGCGGCACGTGGGACCGTCGCGCGGCAGCCTGCCGGCCGGTGGCGCCACGCAGTGGATGTCGCTGCTGGTGGGGGATCGGCGCGCCCGTGAGGTGCTGCTTCTCAACCGGCCCGTCGCGGCGCAGCAGGCACTCGATTGGGGATGGCTCAACCGAGTGGTGCCGCGCGCGGAGCTGGACGCCGCCGTGGATGACTACTGCGAGGCGCTGCTCGACAAGATGCCCGAGATCACGCGGGCCACCAAGGTCCAGCTCGACTACTGGAAGGACCTGTCCTGGTCGATGACCATCCGCATGGCCCGCGAGTGGCTGACCGTCCATGCCGGGTCGACGGAGGTGGCGGAGGGCCTGGCCTCGTTCGAGGAGAAGCGGCCGGTCGACTACCGGGCCTTGCGCCAGTCGATGGGCTCGAACACACGGGCCGCTGCCGAGATCGAGCCATCCGCTGGATCGCAGGCGGCGCTGAGCGGCCCACCCCCGGACACCGACGACGCGCCGGTGACCCAGGAGATCCACGATGCCTGATGGCCGCCCCGAGCCTCCGGCCGCCGGGGAGGCGCCCGCCGCCGAGCGACCGCGCATCCGGGCCGAGCACCCGGCCGCCGACCCTCGCACCGGCCAAGCGATCGACGGCGTCGCGCTGCTCACCCTGGACCGTCCGGAGGCCCTCAACGCGCTCGACACGCAGACCATGCTGGAGCTCGTCGAGGCGCTGGAGGGGCTGGACACAGACGAGGCCTGCCGCTGCGTCGTCATCACAGGAGCGGGCGAGCGCGCCTTCGCGGCTGGCGCGGACATCAAGGAGATGGCTGAGGCCACGCCGGTCAGCCTGACCGTGGCCAACAACTTCGCGCGCTGGGAGCGCATCCGACGAGTGCGCGTCCCCATCATCGCGGCCGTGCGCGGCTTCGCGCTGGGTGGCGGCTGCGAGCTGGCCATGGCCTGCGACATGATCGTCGCCGCGGACGACGCGGTGTTCGGTCAACCGGAGATCCGCATCGGGGTCATCCCCGGGGCCGGCGGCACGCAACGCCTCACGCGCGCCCTGGGCAAGGCCAAGGCCATGGAGGTCATCCTCACGGGCCGCAACCTTCCCGCGCTTGAGGCCGCCGAGCATGGCCTCATCACGCGGCTCGTGACTCGGGAACAGACGCTGCCGGAGGCCCTGCGCCTGGCTGCCGAGATCGCCGCGCTGCCGCCGCTCGCGGTCCGGGCCGCCAAGGAGTCGGTCAACCGGGCCTTCGAGCTGTCGCTGGAGGCCGGCCTGGAGTTCGAGCGCCGCAACTTCTTCCTTCTCTTCAGCAGCGAGGACCAGAAGGAGGGCATGCGCGCCTTCGTGGAGAAGCGCGCGCCCGACTGGAAGGGGCGCTGAGGTCGATGCCCGCCATCCGCATGGAAACGACCGACGCCGTCCTGACCATCACGCTCGATCGGGCCGACGCGCTTAACGCCTTCGACCGGGCGATGAAGGATGAGTTGCTCGCCGCGCTCAAGGCAGCGGACCGGGACCGCGCTGTGCGTGTGCTCATCATCACCGGCGCCGGACGCGCCTTCAGTGCGGGACAAGACCTCAAGGAGCGCCAGGACCCGGGTGCGGCCGATCTCATCACCGAGCTGCGCACGCGCTACAACCCGCTGATCCTGGCCATGCGCCGTCTGGAGAAGCCGATCATCGCAGCGGTCAATGGCGTGGCGGCGGGCGCTGGCTGCTCGCTGGCACTGGCCTGTGACCTGGTAATCGCCTCGGAGCAGGCCCGCTTCATACAGGCCTTCAGCCGGGTGGGGCTGGTGCCGGACAGCGGCTCCACGTGGTTCCTACCCCGTCTCATGGGCTACGCCCGAGCGGCCGAGATGACCTTCCTGGCGGAGCCCATGGACGCCGCCACGGCGGAACGACTAGGCCTGGTCAACCGCGTCGTCCCGGGCGATCGCCTCATGGACGAGGCCCGCGCGCTGGCCGAGCGCCTGGCCGGAGCCGCACCGCTTGCTCTGGCGCTCACCAAGCGTGCCCTGAACCGCGCGATGGGCGCTGACCTGACATCGCAGCTCGACTACGAGGCGCAGCTCCAGGCCGTCGCCGGAGCGTCCGCTGACTACGCCGAGGGTGTTGCCGCGTTCGTGGGCAAGCGCCCGCCGACCTTCAAAGGCGAATGACCCGCCTGAGCGGCGATCGGCGGATCGTCGGGATCGTGGGGGCGGGCACGATGGGTGCTGGCATCGCCCAGCTGGCACTCCAGGCCGGTCACGAGGTGCTGCTGAACGACGTGGACGAGGCGGCCATCGCTCGCGGCCGCGACCGGATCGCCAATGGCCTGGACCGGCTAGTGGCCAAGGGGCGCATGGACGCCGACGAAGCCGGTGCCGCGCTCGCGGAGCGCCTCCGCGATGGCCACGGCCTGGACACCCTCGCCGCAGAGGCGGACATCGTCATCGAGGCGGCTCTGGAAGATCTCGATACGAAGCGCACCATCTTCCGGGCGCTCGACTCAGCTGCCCCGGTGACCACCCTGCTGGCCACCAACACCAGCGCGCTATCCGTTTCGGAGATCGCGGAAGTGGTCGAGCATCCTGAGCGCGTGCTGGGACTGCACTTCTTCAATCCGGCCCCGGTCATGGCTCTGGTCGAGGTGGTGCAGGGCGAACAGACCTCTGGTCCGACGCTACAGGCGGGCCTCGACTTCACGCGCGGACTGGGCAAGACCGCCGTCGCCTGTAGGGATGCGCCCGGCTTTATCGTCAACCGCGTGAACCGCCCCTTCACGCTTGAGGCCTTGCGGATGGTGGACGCGGAGCGGGCCACCATCGAGGCCGTCGACCGGGCCGTGGAGGCGGCGGGCTACCCCATGGGCCCGTTCCGGCTCATGGACCTGGTCGGCATCGACGTCAATCTCGCCGTGGCGCGGGCGCTGTACGAGGCGTTCGACCATGCGCCGCGCTTCCGGCCATCACCGCTGCAGGAGGAGCTCGTGGCAGCGGGCACCTTGGGCCGCAAGACAGGGAGCGGCTTCTACCGCCACCCGCCCGACGCGATCGATGAGCGTTCACCGGCCGCCGATCGGGCTGTTGACCACCCACTCTCTGACCAGGACATCGTTCGCCGCATCGAGCTGGCCATCACCAACGAGGCGTACCACGCCATAGGTGAGGGCGTCTGCTCACCGGAGGATGTGGACACCGCCCTGAAGATGGGGGCGGCGCACCCGTATGGTCCTTTCGAACACGCCGGCACGCTGGGGCTCCGTACCGTGGTGGAGGGTCTGGAGCGTTTGGCCGCGAGCGGCGAGGCGGACGCACGTGAGCGGTTCGCTGTCGCTCCAGCACTGTGGAGCATGGCCACCTTCTGACCCGGACGGTGGATGACCGTCACGCCCCGGCGACTGCGCACAGCGATTTGTAC
>Ga0136612_10001264_pt1 | contig 10643 bp, 13 predicted proteins | sample AntDryUQ224A2306_2_FD_106644 | JGI IMG/M metagenome (GOLD analysis project Ga0136612, IMG submission 106644) | Polar desert sand microbial communities from Dry Valleys, Antarctica - metaG UQ224A (23.06) | ecosystem: Environmental > Terrestrial > Soil > Desert | place: Antarctica: Dry Valley...
ATCGAACAGGGTGCCGATGCCGTCGAGTGCGATGTCCGGCTGACTCGGGACGGGCATCTGGTCTGCGTTCACGACTCGACGTTGTCCCGCACCTCGGATGGGCGCGGCCGGGTGTCGGAGATGACCCTCGGGGAGTTGCGAGACCTGGACTTCAGCGGATGGCGAACCGAGCTGCCGGAGACTGCCGACGACCTGATCGCCGAAACGTCGGTCGAGGCGCTGCCGGTCCTGGCCTTCGACGACCTGCTCGACCTCGTCGTGAGTGCCCCGCGGCCGCTACGGCTGTTCGTCGAGACCAAGCACCCGACCCGATTCGGTGGACTGGTCGAAGAGCAGGTCGTGGCCAGCCTCGCCCAGCACGGCCTGCACGAGCCGGCTGATCCGCTGCAGTCCCCGATCACGGTGATGAGCTTTGCGACCACCGCCGTACGCCGCGTCCACACCCTCGCGCCGAACCTGCCGACCGTGCAGCTCTATACCACCGTGCCAGCGTTGCGTCGGGACGGGACGCTGCCCCGGGGGATCAACATCGTGGGGGTGGACATCGAGACGCTGCACCGGCATCCCTCCTACGTCCGCCGGGTGCACCGCCAGGGCAACCGGTGCTACGTGTGGACCGTCGACGACCCGGCCGATGTCGAGCTGTCCCTCTCCCTCGGTGTGGAAGGAATCATCAGCAATCGCCCGGCGATGGTCCGGGACCTCGTCGCGGCCGCCTGACGCTGTGTGGGTCTGTCGGTCGACCGCGCTGACTTCACCCGGGCGGGACGCATCACAGGATGACGTCATCGACTGTGACGTTGACTGTCACTGACTCCAGGCGGATCGTGGCTCGGAGTTCCTGCACGACGCGCTGCTGCACCTCCTTGGCCACGTCGGCAATTGAGTCCCCGTACTGCACTGCGACAGCTAGCTCCACCGCAGCCGTACGCCCGAGTACACCGACGGCGGCATGCGGATGGCGGTGCCGATGCGTGGCCCACTCGACCAACCGCACGTTTCGTCCTTCGCTGCTCTTGCCCAGTGCCACGCGCACACCCGGGACTTGGCGCGCGGCGTCTCGTGCAATGCGGGCGACGACCCGCGCCGCGACTTTGACGGTTCCGAGATCGGTCAGTTGCAGGGTGTACCAGACATCTTGAACGAGCTGACGCACATCGTTCATGACCCGGGTGGTGAGCTCGACGGGTGCATGGATCCGTTGGGCCGCGAGTTCCCGCACCGGTTGCCAAACCCTGGCGAGTTCCGACAACGCGGCCTGGCAGTGCGAGCAGCCTTGTTGGTGGCGATCAAGTTCGCGCGCGCGCCCGTCGGCGACCTGCGCAAGGATGTCGTCCACGCCGTGACCGCAGGCGAGGATGCCATCCGGGGCCAGGGGGAGGCGGCTTACCGGAAAGGCCGGGTAGGGCATGCTGTCATCCGTCATTGCGTCACCTCCACTCTGCCAAAGTCATCGCAAGTCTGCGCCGAGCGCGGAATAAATGGCTACGCACCGCCGGGACCGTGCTACTCGTGATGGTCGCGATCTCGTCGTAGGACAGGTCCTCGAAGTGGTGCAGGACGATGACGACGCGCTGCGGGACCGGGAGATTGGCAATGGCGTCGTCGACAGCATTGACTGCGAGATTCCGCTCCACGATGTCGGGTGGGGTGTCGCCGTCGGCCGGAACCTCGCCGAGAAGGTCGACTGACTCGGTTACTTTGCCGCGCTGCAGGAGGTTCAAGGCGAGTCGGGTGACGATGCGGTACATCCAGGTCGAGAACGCCGATTGGCCGCGAAACTGCTCCAGCCGTCGCCATCCGCTCACCAGTGCTTCCTGGGCGATGTCTTCGGCGTCCTGATGGTTGCCGAGTAGACGTAGCGCAGTGCGATATACCCGCAACCCATGTCGGGACACGAGCTCTTCGTAGGCGTCGATGAAACCGTCCTGCGCTCGCTGTACGAGGTAGGCGTCGTCGACCTCCGTGTCGCTAACCGGCTTTCTCCCTCAAGTAGTGCCGATGAGGGGGGCCATCGTCAGGCACGTTGCCCACGGAACCTCATGGGACAGAGCCTTGCGTACGGCGATGGTTGTCGCCAGTGCGAAGAGTGGGACGGATGTTGTCTTGAGATTCCTTGCGATCATTGGCCCATCCCGGTGTCTAACTGATTGAGCCACCCGCGAGAGTCGCGTCGTCGGCGATGGCTGCCACATCCCGGATCATCTGGACTGACCAACTGGTTGGCCCAGCGCCACGAGGAGGATCGCTAATCTGATGACCCAGCCAGTCAAGTCCAGCACCAAATCACCCGACACCGACGCATCGTCTAGCAACGACGAAAGGTCCCGTATCGAGGGGCCCCTGACCACCCGTGACGGCAAGATCACCGTCGCACAGGGTGTTGTGCAAAAGATCGCCGGAATAGCCTGCCGCGAGATCAGCGGCGTGCACGCCATGGGTGGTGGGGCGACCCGCGCCTTCGGCGCAATCCGCGAGCGGATCCCCGGCAGCAGCGGTCCAAACGTGGCACAGGGTGTGGGGGTGGAGGTCGGTGAGACGCAGGCTGCCATCGACCTCGACATCGTGGTGGAGTACGGCGTAAGCATCGCCGACCTCGGCCAGAGCATCCAGCGCAACGTCAAGCAGGCAGTGGAGCGGATGACCGCACTGGAGGTGGTCGAGGTGAACATCAGTGTTGCCGACGTGCACCTGCCCTCCGACGACACCGAGAGCACCGACCAGGAGTCCCGCGTCTCGTGACCGAGGCCTTCGAGTCCGGAGCGGTGGTGGATGGCGTCGATCTCGACGCCGTCGCCATCGCGGTGCGCGCCTGCTCGGCTGTGGCCGACCTTTACACTGGCCCACGGGCGGACGCCGTCGCTACGTACCTGCCGGGGCGCACGATCAAAGGGCTCAAGCTGGCCAGGGACGCCGTGACGATCCAGGTCCGCAGTCTGTGGGATGTTCCGGTTGTGCGGGTCGCCGGGCAGATCCGTCCAGCCGTACGACCCTACGTCGGAGGGCGCCGGATCGACGTCGTCATCGCGGACCTGACCCCGCCGCCGGGTTACGGACCAGTGGAGGACAATGATCGATCGGAGTTGCCCGTAGACGACTCGTTGTCCGCTACCACCGTCGAGGACGCTGCCGGGGGCGACGCGCTCGTGGAGCCGGGTCCGGTCGGAGCGAAGCCGGCCTCGATATCGGTCAAGCACACGGTGACTGTCGAAGAAAAAGTGGTCGTTGACGAGTATGAGGACCCGGCACTCCCATGGGTGAGGCCGAACGGCGCAAACAGCGACGCGAGTTCATTCGCGCCAACCACCCGGACCGAGGGGGAGATCCCGCCGAGTTCATAGCCGGACTCGCCGGCTTCGATGACGAGCCGGAGCGAACGGCCCCGCCTCGGGTGTTCGTCGTGCGCCAGCATCCGTGGCCGGTCACGGTCCTGATCCAAATAACCGAACGACTGCGCCGACCCCGTCGCCCACCGCGAGTTCGGTGAGCCGTACCAACATGAAGGTGAGAAAGACATGGCTCTTACCAGCCTAGGAACGATCGTTGGCCTTGTCCTCGGCCTCGCGCTCGCATTCGGCAGCTTCGGGCAGATGCTCATCGTCGCACTGTTCGCGCTGATCGGCTTCGCTGTTGCCAAGGTACTCGCGGGCGACGTCGATCTGAGTCCGTACCTGTCGGGTCGGCGCGCCGGCCGGTGAGCGTCGCCGCAACCGAGACCGGTGCCCACGGCCGAGCGAGACCAGGCAAGAACGCGTTGGGCACGATCAGTATCAGTGATGCTGTCGTGGAGAAACTAGCCGCCCAGGCGGCCGTTGAGATCCCCGACGCCGGCGCGGCTGCGACCACTGTCTTGGGCGTTCGGCTGCCCGGAGCGGATCTACTCGGCACGAAATCTACCGACCTCAGCGCGCTGCCGAAGGCGAGCGCCACAGTCGATGGTTCCATCGTCGTCATGGACCTGTCGATCAGCGTCCGCTGGCCGTGCTCGGTGGCAAAGGTGACCGCAGATGTTCGTGCCCACGTGCGTGGCCGCGTCCAGCAGATGACCGGACTCGATGTGGTCGAGGTCCGGATCTTGGTGACCGACCTCGCCACCGCCATCCCGTCGCCACCCCGCGTCCGATAGTCGGAGGAGTAGCCACTCGTGAGATACGTCAATCGCGTCCTCGCTGCGGTGCTCAGCGTCGCGCTGATCGCGGCCGGGGCGCTGCTGATCATCGAAGTCATCGCTCAACGGCTTGGCTCGGCACCGGCTCTGATCCCATGGCCCGACATCTACGTCTGGGGCAATGACACCACCTGGGATGAAGCCGTCATCCGGGTCATATGCATCACGATGTCCGTGGTTGGCGCCGTGCTGCTCGTCTTCGAGCTCAAGCGCCCGCGGGTGCGCCGGCTCGCCGTCGCAGGGGAGCCGGAAGGCGTCGACATCGCCTACACGCGCAGCGGGGTAGCGCGGGCTGTGCAGGGCGCCGCAACAGGCGTCGACGGCGTCCGCAGCGCATCGGTGCGCGTCGCTCGCCGCTCCGTTCGACTGACTGCTCTGTCCGCGTCCACCGAGACTAGGGCCGCCAAATCGTTGATGGATCCGGTATCCCGGGCTGCGCAACAACAAATCGACGACCTCCGACTCGACCCAACGCCGCGGCTCGCGGTCTCTATGAGAGCGACGAAGCGCTGATGCATGCCGACCGCACCAACCGAGTCGTCCTGGCGACCGTGGCCCTGTTGCTGCTCGCCACCGGAGTCCTCGGGACTCTGCTGAGCTTCGGCGTCTTTGGGACCTCTGCCCAGCGCAAGTCACTGCTGGACAATCCAGTCTCGGTGTTCATCGGTGACAACAGTGCCTGGTTCTGGCCGGTTGCGGCCATCCTCGGACTGATCCTCGTCGCGCTTGGGCTGCGCTGGCTGATGATCCTGACCTTCTCCACCGACCGCGTCGGGAACCTGGTCGTAGGCGGGGACCGCTCCGGGGGCCGCAGCACGGTCTCCTCGTCGGCACTCACGAAGGCCGTCGCTGACGAGATCGAGGGGTACAGCGGAGTGCACTCCGTCAAGAGTCGCATTATCGGCCACGCAGACGCGCCCGAGCTGGTACTCGAAGTAGTCCTCGAGGATTCAGCCGATCTTGCCGCGATTCGGCACCGCATCGAGACCGAGAGCATCGCACACACCCGGCAGGCCCTCGACTCACCAAACCTGCCCGTGATCGTCGACCTGACCGTCACCAATAAGCAACAGAAGCGGGTCGCCTAACCGTCGCGTCCCACCTCGATCGGCTGCATTGCTCCTGCCGCCCCTCGTCGCAACGGATAACGGTCCTTGACACGTCATTGGTCGTCGCTTGCTAAGTCCGTCCCAAGGCACAGGCCCGATCCCGGGAGCCCGTTAAAGTCGCGATATGTCCTCCCGCAGCGCCGGTACACCCAGCGCCCGAACACCCACTTCCGCTACCCGAGCGAGTGGCAAACGTCGTCCCATCGCCGGATCCCGGCCAGACCGCCGAGCAGCAGCTCCGGGAGATGCGCCCAACCCACGCCAGCCCTGTCCGTGCGGCTCCGGGCGCCGATACAAGCACTGCCACGGCTCCGGGAACTCGGTACGGGTGGCGAGGCCCTTCGAAGGGCTCACTGGCGAGGCAGACCTGATCGCCCTGCGTGAACTGGTCTCGGCAGCCACCGCACCGCTGACCCTGTCCGATCCTGCGTACGCCGACCGTAGCGTCACCCTGGCGACCGTGCTTCCGCAGCTGGCACCGGCCCTGGTCCGCGAGGACGGCCGGATCCTGCTCGGCCTGCAGCTCGTGGCCTCATCCGACGATGTCAGCCGCGACATCGGCACGGCACTTCAGGCGGCGCTGGATGCCGAGGCCGGACAGCCGATCAACCCCGGACCCATCGGCGGCACCGGATCGGCCGGACCGCGACTGCAGGATCTGCTCGTCGACGCACCGCTCGACGTCACGGTGCACGAGGACTACGGCTTCTGGCTGGGCACGGATCCCGATGACGAACCGGTCGATGCCTCGCTGTCGGAGTTGATGCAGCAGGCCAACGACGCAGTCATCCCCTCGGTTCGGATGCCGGGTGACGAGGCCGCCTACTGGTGCCGCCCCGACGATGCCAAAGCGCACCTTCGCTGGGTGATGACCCATCCCGAGGAGCCGCTGCTCGACGCCCTCGCGGTTCTCGGGGCCGCCGGTGAGCTGGACCTGGGTACCGGGACGAAGTACGCCGGTGCGTTTCGTGCCCACGGCCTTGTCGCCCCGGTGTGGGATCTGCCCGCAGACACCCCTCCCGAGGACTGGTGGCAGCCGGCGCAGGACTTCCAGGCCCGATTGGCCGCGACTCTGAAGAAGGCCCCCAAGCTCGGCGAGGCGGCCCGCCGGTTCCGCTCGGAGATCTTGTCCCGGCAGGTCACTCTGCGATGACCCAGGAGTCCGGTGAGTCCGATCAGTCGTCCTCACCCCGAGGGCTCGGCTACCGGCCGATCGAGGACGGGGTCACCACTGATCTGACCGACCGGATGACCTACGCCGGCTATCTGCACCTCGACAGACTGCTCAGCGCGCAGGTGCCGCTCTCCGATCATCATGACGAGATGCTGTTCATCATCCAGCATCAGGTGACCGAGCTATGGCTCAAGCTGTTGATCCATGAGTTGCGCTCGGCCCGGGAGAAGCTGGCCAATGACGACCTGCCCCCGGCGCTCAAGCGGATGGCCCGGATCAAGCACATCCAGCGGCAGATGTTCGAGCAGTGGTCTGTCCTGGCGACCCTGACCCCGATCGAGTACGCCCAGTTCCGCGACAAGCTCGGAATCGCCTCGGGCTTCCAGTCACCGCAGTACCGGACCGTAGAGTTCCTGCTGGGCAACAAGAATCCCGGCATGATCAAGGTATTCCGGCACGATCCGGAGATCGCCGCGGCCCTGCAGGCAGATCTCGAGGCACCCAGCCTGTACGACGAGTTCCTCCGCTTCCTTGCCCGGGCCGGGCACGACGTACCGGTAGAACGCGCCGAGCGCGATTGGTCGCAGCCCTATACCGCCCATCCCGGTGTGGTCGAGGTGTTGCGCCGGATCTATGCCGAACCCGAGCGCTACTGGGCGGAGTACGAGGCCAGCGAGGAACTCGTCGACGTCGAGGAGAGCTTCCAGCTCTGGCGGTTCCGGCATATGAAGACCGTCGAGCGGGTGATCGGCTACAAGCGAGGCACTGGGGGCTCCTCCGGTGTCGGGTTCCTGCGAAAGGCGTTGGAGCTCACCTTCTTCCCAGAACTGCTGTCCGTACGTACCGAGATCGGCGAGGATGTTCGTGGCTGACGGCACGCCTCCGTACGCTCCCGCCGCCGACCTGGCTGACGCGCACCGTCGCGACGAGGCGGATCCGCTCGCCGAATTCCGCGAGCGCTTCGCAATCGGCGCGACCCCGGTAGCCTACCTCGACGGGAACTCGTTGGGCCGGCCACCCAAGGCCACGATCGCGCGCCTGCGTGAGGTCTTGGACGCCGAATGGGCGGGCCGGCTGATCCTGAGTTGGGAGGAACGATGGATCGACCTCCCGGTCCAGGTTGGTGACCAATTGGCCGAGGCCGTCCTGGGATCCGGCGCGGGGCAGACCGTCATCGCGGACTCCACGACCGTCAACCTCTTCAAGGCCCTGCACGCCGCCTGTCGGTTGCGCCCCGACCGGACCGAGATCGTCGTGGACGATGCCAACTTCCCGACCGATCGCTATTTGGTGGAGAGCATCGCGGCCGAGCGCGGGTTGACCATTCGCTGGCTCACGCCCGACCCCGAACTAGGCGTCACTGCAAGCGATCTCGCCGACGTGCTGGGTCCTGATACTGCCGTCGTCCTGCTCAGCCATGTGGACTACCGCTCGGGGTATCTCGCCGGCCTTGATGGAGTGACGGCGGCTGTACACGAGGCCGGTGGCGTCGTCGTATGGGACCTGAGCCATTCGGCTGGGCTGGTCCCGATGTCCCTGGACGCCGCCGAGGTCGACTTCGCGGTCGGCTGTACGTACAAGTACCTCAACGCCGGACCCGGGGCGCCGGCGTTCCTCTACGTTGCCGCCCAACATCTTTCGGTCGTCGAGCAGCCGATCACCGGCTGGTTCGGGGCCGCGGACGTCTTCGCGATGGCCCCGCGGTACGAGCCCGCCCCCGACATCCGGCGGATGCTGTCCGGAACGCCGTCGGTGCTCGGGATCGTCGCCGTACAGGAAGGCATGACGCTGATCGCCGAGGCCGGGCTGGACCGGATCCGGGCCAAGGCCGTCGATCTCACCGAGTACACGATCGCCTTGGCCGACGAGAGGTTGGTGCCACTGGGAGCGAGCGTGGCCAGCCCACGCGCTGCGGCGCAACGGGGCGGGCACGTCACGATCCGCTGCTCCGATGCCGAGGCCGTGACAGCGCGGCTGGTGGCGGCCGGTGTCGTACCGGACTTCCGCAACCCCGACCTGATCCGGCTGGGCCTGTCCCCACTGACTACCTCGTACGCGGAGGTCTGGACCGCCATGGACATCTTCGCCACCGTGCTGGCGAAGGGCTGATCTGCTGGGACGTTATGCGCATAAGAGCGTGCGCCAATAGTCATGGGCGGCGGTTGGGTCGGTTGTCCCATCGATGGGTGGTCCAGGCGGTGCGGACCAGGCGTCGGATCATGATGATGGCGTTGGCCAGGGCGATCCAGAAGTCGATGACTTTGACTCTGCGTTCGGTGCAGATCTGGAGTTTTCGCAGTGCGTTGTGCCAGGCGTGGGTCCGTTGGACGACCCACCGTTGTCCGGCCTGGATCGGGGCCGGTTGACCTCGTCGGGCGATCTGGCCGTGCAGGCCTCGTTCGGCCAAGGCGGCCCGGCTCTTGGCCGAGTCGTAGCCACGGTCCAGATGCACGGTGACCTGGTCGGGCAACGGTCCCAGCCCGGTGAGCAGGTCCAGGGTCGGTGCCAGCAAGGGCGAGTCTTGGGCGTTGGCCGCTCCGACGTGCACGCTCAGCGGTATTCCGGCGGCATCGACCACCGTGGAACGCCGAATCCTCTGTTTCCCAAGGTCTATCGGGTTTCGGCTGGCTACCTCACCCCCGCACGGTGCCTTCACGATGCACCCGTCCAGGGCCAGGTCGGCGAGTTCGAGTCCGACTATCCGGTCGTAGGCCTCGCGCACGGTCTGTTCCAGCTGGGTCATCACCCCGGCGGCGATCCATTCGTCTCGGCGCCGGCGCAGCGTGCTCGCCGAACGACACCCTCCGGGGGGAGGCCGGCACCGACACTCTCAAGGCAGTCGACCAGGTCTCCGGGAACGACTCACTCGACGGAGGAACCGGAACGGACACCTGCCGATCCGACCCGGGAGACTCGGTCACCGGCTGTCCCTAGCTCTGATCCCTTCGCACGTTATGCGCATAACGTGCGGAAATCGGGCCGCCCCGTGGACGTTATGCGCATAACGTCCAGCATCCGATCAAGAATTCCGCCGGTATGGGCACCCGCGATGCAGGCAGCTAAGCGCTCTGCGGCCGTACCGGACCGCGTGGAGTCGCGGAGGCCGCACGTCGGCGTACCTGTCGTGGGCCAGCACGCCAGGCCGCAGCTGAGGACCAGTCCGATACCGAGGAACGTAGCGCCGGCGGCGGGCGCGCCCGTCGCTAGCAATAGGACGGTGGACAGCAGCGGAGTGGCGTAGCCGAGCGGGCTCAGCCGTTCGGCGCCGCCGCCGGTCATGGCTCGGGTCCACAGCGCATAGCCGGCTGCCATGGGGCCGAGTCCGAGATAGGCGGCGACCAGTACGCCGGTCCCGGTCGGAGCCGTGCCACCGCGGAGGACGAGAAAGACCAAGGCAGCCACAGTTCCGGCAAGGGTGGCCGGGATGAGCAGGGTTGTTGCCGCGGCGGCCGGACGCCGGCTCACACCAAGGGTGTAGATAGCCATGCACGCCGCTGAACCCAGCGCAGCGAGATAGCCCCATGGCAGACCAGTCCCGGCGATCGGATCATCGGTGGACTGGTTGGGACCGGCGAAGATGAGCGCGATGCCGAGGAAGCCGAACAACGCCAGCCCGGCGCTGACCAGGGTGTGCCGGCTCCGGATGGTGGCGGCCAGCCAGACCGCGGCCAGTAGTAACGGCCAGGCGTAGGCGAGCACGTTGGCAGCCACGATGGGCGCGGTCGCGAAGGCCACGTATTGCAGGGACATCGTGCCGGTCAAGCCGACAATGCCGATCAGGACCACGGGGTAGTCACGCCGGGGGCCAGCTCCCGCGACGTCGGGGGCAGGACCGAAGCCGGAACGGGCCCCACCGGCGCGTGCGGCGCGTCCGGCGCGTACGGCGAGCAAGGCCGCGGCGGCGGAGGAGAACTGGATCAGCCAACTGCAGTCACGGCCGCCGCCAGTCTGCTTGTGGAGGACGTCACGAGCACAAGGCGGGCATCGCGGCCCCCACTGCGTCCCGGCACCTCGACGTGCTTCGCCGCGCCGGGCTGATCGAGACCGAGCGCATCGCCGGCTGGACCTTTCACCGCCGAAGCCGGTCCGGGATCGACCATGCGCAGCAACTTCTCGAGGACGTCTAGGCCCTCTGCGATCGGCTCCGGCGTTCCGTTCGTCGAAATATGTCCACGACAGGGTCAACCGGTGA
>Ga0136612_10001265_pt1 | contig 10640 bp, 7 predicted proteins | sample AntDryUQ224A2306_2_FD_106644 | JGI IMG/M metagenome (GOLD analysis project Ga0136612, IMG submission 106644) | Polar desert sand microbial communities from Dry Valleys, Antarctica - metaG UQ224A (23.06) | ecosystem: Environmental > Terrestrial > Soil > Desert | place: Antarctica: Dry Valley...
AGACGTTCCCGCTGCTGTCGGTTGCCACTCCAAACGGCTGGTTGAACCGCGCCGCGCTCCCCGTCCCGTCGGCACTCCCGGAGGTTCCCGCAAGACCCGCCAGCGTGGTGACCGCTCCCGCCGGGGTGATCTTCCGGATCGTATGGTTGTCCGAATCGGCGACGTAGACGTTCCCGCTGGTGTCGGTTGCCACTCCGCTCGGACCGCTGAACCGCGCCGCGCTCCCCGTCCCGTCGGCACTCCCGAAGCTTCCCGCAAGACCCGCCAACGTTGTGAAGGTCAGCGCCTGCCCCAGCATGGCTGGCGCATGAGAGAGAACCGCCAAGACAACCAGGGCTGCCGCGAAACTGCGCTTCGAGCCGAGGGACATGAAAGCAATCTCCATATTAAACAGACGAAGGCGAGAGGAAATGTTATCGCAGGTGGTTCCCGAATCGGGGAGATATCTTATATAGGGCTGACGAGATTCAGATCAACCCCGTGCCGATCCGCCACAAGTCCAGTTTGAGAGCCTGCGTACGAACTTGATATCCCATTCTGTGATCTCAGTTTGCTAACTTTCGGCCGATAGAGTGAACATGAAGTCCTCCGGAAGGCGGTTCAGATTTCGCTTGACCGCCTGAACCAGCGCGCGTTTCGACCTCGAGTCTGACAGCGAGGCGTCGAGCGATCACTTTGTGATCGCGGATGAGGAATTGCGGAGTTTGTCGCCGGCTTGCCCAGAGGGTGGCTTCCAGGCCGAGGTTGGCGCCTGAGGAGGATTTCTTTCGGGTTTTGCATGTGCCAGCCGTTGCGTCCGGGTGTTCGTGAATTCATTGCGTCGCCTGTCGGCTCTTGCGCCCTCACCCGGCGCTGGCGCGCCACCCTCTCCCGCGGGAGAGGGAAAAGCTTCCCCTCTTTCGCGGTGCTGGCAACGGTCGCCGAAGCGGAACTCGACATCGCTCCGATCTGGCGTTCACCATCAGAGCGGCGGTGGCCCTCCCGCGAAGAGGAAATTGATGAGGTAGAAGATGTCACTTGTGGTGACGGCGCTGTCGTCGTTGGAATCACCCCTGCTCAGGGATGACACCTCGAGAAGAGTTGTGACACGGGACGCCGCCTTCGGCGACTTCGACCTGGACTAACTGCTAAGACCGGCTAAGACGTCACGGCCGCGAGTCCGAGGAGCTGTTGCTCGTGCGGAGCGTGGCCGACGCCGAGATCTTCGGCTCGCTGACGCACCAGACGGGTGAGGTGGAAACGGATCGGGTCGATCAGCATGTAGCGCGATGTTAGACGGCTCTGGCGTTCCGCCTCACCGACCATAAGTCCCGCGATCGTGTTCGCGCGCTCGTCGTACCACTCGGACGTGACTTCGACCCGTCGCAACTTCGAATCGAGCACCCTGAGAAGATGTTCGCGATCGATGATCTCGGGATGGTGATTCACAGCAAAGAAGCGCGGCATGAATCCTTCGGCGTCGCGGGCAATCTCGATTGCCGTCAGTGCATCCCCGGGGGAACCATCTTTCTCGAAGCTGATGGCGGTCATTCCGTCGGGAAATCGTGAAGAACGGGGAATCAGGTCGAAAAGACGGTTGTCGATGACTTTGAAGGAACGGCCATCAGGAAGCTGCGCTGAAAATTTCTGAAACCATGAGTGCCCGACTGCCTGGTCGGTCAACCAATTGGATGGGACTCCAGTGCTCTTTCCGCCTTTCTCAGGACCGCGCGCGACAGCGTCCGCTACGCCGGCCCACCGGCAGATGACGCCGAACGTATGGCAGACGGCTACCAGTGAGGACCCTGAGTCATCCGCGATTCTGTCGAAGAGCGCGAAGAGACGTGGCTCCCACGAAGGATCCTCTACGATTCCCTGCCCCTCCTGGTGGGTCCCGTCGTTGATTCTGGGGTCCAGATGTCCTGGTCCGCCGGTGCCGATGAAGAGCTTGAATCGGTCCGCTTTGTCCGGCACCATGAGGCTCTGCCTGACGTCAAAGGACAGGACGCGGATCTTCACCTCGGATTGAGCCAGAAAGTCGAGCATCTCTCCTGCGAGTTCCCGAACGATATGGACCAGCGAATCGTGACCTACATTCGGCCACGAATGGTTCATGTCGAGCACGACGACATCGATCGTTCGAGACTCCTCCGGAGGGATCTCCTCGGGCCGCGTCACGCGAACGTAACTCACGATGTCGGGACGCTCAGGATCGTAGCTCTGATGCTTCATTGTCCTCGCAGCCCTTCAAGGAACGGGCCGGTAGTGCCTTTTTCGTCACAATCGCCGAGCTCCGCAGTTGTTAGCATCCTTGAATGAAGAGCTATTTTACGTTCTCGCTGATGTTTCTGCTCGTGGCGGCAGGCCAGGGAGCCGACGCTCCGCTTACCTATCTTCAGGAGTATCGCCTTGCCCAGAAGCTCCTTGGTGAGGGTGACCAGAAGGGATATCTCGAGCACATGCAGAAGGCTATGACGCTGAACGATAAGCCGGTGAACCGGCCTTCGTTCATGTATGAGCTCGCTCGCGGACATGCCATGAACGGCAACCATGCGGAAGCTCTCGACTGGCTGGAAAAGCTCTGGAACGACAGGATCGAAAGTCTGATGATCTCTTACGCCGATTCCGATCCAGCCTTCAAGGAAACGCGGAGGCGACGTGAGTACGCCCGAATCAGCAAGCTTTACTCCTCACTTCAGATAGACGTGAAGCCTCTTGGTGGAAACGTGCTGCTCCTGGATGGTGCTGGCAGCTCGCTGGTAGCCTCGGTGGGCAACGATGGGATTCTGCTGGTTGATACAGGCTACGCGAAAGGTACTCCTGCAATCCAGAGAGCGCTACAACGGCAGGGGCGGGGAACCCCGGTCCGCTATGTACGCTACATCATCAATACTCACGAGCATGAGGATCATGTCGGAGGCAATGCCGAGCTCGGGAAAGGAGCGACGATCATCGCTCATGCGGCGGTCCGTGATGCGCTCATGAAACCGCAGACGTTCATTGAGGGAGTGGTGCTCCCGGCGAAAGGGGAGGCCACACTCCCAGACGTCGATATTCGTTCCGCCACAACGCTTCACTTCAATGGCGAAGATGTCTGGATCTATCCACTTCCTGCACACACCGCGGGAGATCTGGTCGTCTACTTTTCGCGTTCGAAGGTTCTGCATATGGGGGACAACTACTTCCCTAATCTTCGTCCTCTCCTCCATCCAGGCGAGGAGGTCGATCGTTACTTCGAAACGATGGAGCCTCTCATGAAGGACCTTCCGGACGATGTGAAAGTCGTGACTGGTCACACCCCCGTCGTGGACGGGAAAAGCCTCAAGGAGATTTACGCAAAGACGTCCGCGGTCTATCGATTCGTCAAAACCGGCAAGGGTGCTGGAAAAACCCTTTCGACTCTGAAGAAGGAAGGGACAGCCAGAGAGATGAAAGAGGACTGGGTAGCCTTCTACTTTTCGAGGGTCGGTGCCAGGAGCGCGAAACCTTGAGTCTGTCCTTCGTGGTGCACTAGTAACCAACTCCGATTCGGCCGATCTGATCATGAACCTGCTGAACGAAGACCTTCTGAAATTTCCCGGTCGGTGAGTTGAAGTAGGCGATGCCTCGGATTGTTACCGGACCGTTCGAACCCAGAATCGTCCTCTCAGCCTGGGCGGGGACCCAGAACTCAACACTGCCTTCCTGGGCAGGATCGATCCGCTTGTTGAACGCCTGGGAGTTGCTGATGAGTGTGTAGGCTCCCTCACCCATCGATTCGACCCTGACCCTTGTGAGGGTGAGTATGGCGGGCGAATGGTTCAGAACGCTGAGGCGGAAATTGATCGGTAGTGGTCCTGTCACGTGGCGGGCCGCGATTGGAGTTCGGCTGATCTGTTGAATGAGGATCTGAGGAGCAATGAGGTCGGCAGCGGCCCTGGCCTCCTTCCTCGACATGTTGGAAGTGGCCTGCTGACTGGTCCCGCAAGCGGCAAGAAGGAACGGCGAAGAAAGGAAAACGAGGATGAAAAGGCCCTTCGAGACGCTCTGGCTTCGCATGGTGTGCGACCTCCGTGTGCATTTCGCAACAGGAAGAGCCGAAGGGAGAATTTCAAGCTCTGAAAAAGGAATAAGGGCGGCCAGCAGGCCGCCCTACAGGTCCACGAAATCTGAAGACTCTTATTTTACGTAGGTAAGCATTTCCTTTGCAGTTGTTACGTCTTTTCCGCTCGGCTCCAGCTCGATGTATTTCTGAAGGTGCTTACGTGCGTCGGCGTTCTTGCTGGAGCGGACGTAGATCATCCCGAGCTCGTAGTGCGCCGCAGAGAAAGTTCCGTCGGCCTCGATTGCCTTGAGCAGTAGTGGCTCTGCAGCATTGTCCTTCCCGGCATTGATGTGGCGCGCAGCCTCGTTGAAAAGGCTGGTCGGATCGGCGGGCGCTTTCTGCCGAAACTCAGCCGCTTTCACCTTGTCACCGCTTTTTGCGTACGCCTGAGCCAGAATCGCGGCCAGGGAAGGATCGTCCCCGATGATGGCAATTGCTTTATTGCCGTTGTCGATGACTTTGGCCCACTGCTTTTTCTGTGTGTACATCTTGGCCAGGGCGATGTAGGCGGAGGTTAGGGTCGGCTTCGCAGCGACGGCCTCCTCGAACTTGAGAATCGCGCCGTCGACGTTTCCGGCGTTGGCAAGCGCCGCTCCTTCGTTGTAGGAGGTGACTCCGATGTCGACCTTCTCGGGTTGCGGAACCTGGACGCTTACTGTCGATCCTGCAGCCGTGCCGGCCGCGAGCGTGATGGTCTTTTCGTTACTCTCCGGAATCAGCTTGAGCTTCATCGTCTCTTCGTAAGGAACGAAGCCCTGTTTGCTCACCACGAACTTGTAGCGAAGAGTCCCGTCGATGAGGATGAAGCTGACCATACCCTTCTTGTCGGACTTGTAGGTCTGTTTAAAAGTCTTTCCACCGGTTGAGGTGACGAGGACATCAGCACCCACCACGGGGGCATTTTTCGAGTCGACGATCTTTCCGCGAAAACGGGCCTCGCCAACGGCGAGAGCCGTGCCTGTTACGGTCGTTATGAGGATCGCGGCAAGCGCGAAGGATTTACGCATTGGATCTCTCCTTATTCGTTGTGTTTCCGAGTGTTGAAAACGAGATTATTGTCAGTGGCATTCCGGCCCCTGGCACGGTCGTTTTTGGTCGTGTCAGCCGTTCAATATTTTCGTCCTGGGGCGAGCCTCAATCGAAGCTCAGGTACGTCTGGTCGCGCAGGCTCCGTTCGTAGTCCGCCAGCAGGCGCATCCCTTCATTCGGTTTGAGCCTGTCCTGCTTGATGGCTGCATCGATCTGTGCCTTGACCTTCTTGCCGAGGTCGTTCGTGTCGTACTGCGTCATGCTGAGGACTTCAGCGATGGTGTTGCCGGGAATCGTCTCCTCGACGTAAAAGCCGCTCTCCTCGTCTTCGTCGAGGAAAACATGCACCTCGTTTACGCGACCGAAGAGGTTGTGAATGTCGCCCATGATGTCCTGGTAAGCGCCTGTCAGGAAGATCCCGAGATAATAGGGCTCGCTGCGAATCTCGTGAAGAGGAAGCGTATCGCGCACGTCGTTGAGGTCGATGTACTTCGAGACTTTGCCATCCGAGTCGCAGGTGATGTCGACCAGCGTGCTCTCCGAGCTTGGTGGTTCGTCGAGGCGATGGATCGGCATGATGGGAAAGAGCTGACCGAGCGCCCAGTGATCGAGCAGCGACTGAAAGACCGAGAAATTACAGATGTGCTGATCGGCCAGCTCGGTCTTGAGGTGTTCGAGCTCCTCGGGTAACTCTGACGGATCGAGCTCGGAGCCGAGCTGCTTGATGTGCTCCGCGATCTGCCAGAAAAGCGTCTCCACTCGAGCTTTGACAGGGAGGATCAGCAGTCCCAGCTCGAACATGGTTTGTGTCTGTTCCTTGAGCTGAATGAGGTCGTGCCACGACTCGGTGAGGTTCTCCACGCTGAGATGCTGCTCGATCTCGATGAGGTCTTTGATCAGCTTGTGATCTTCCGTCTGGATGACGTACGGCTCTGCCGGAGTCTTCTCGATCGACCCGAAGGCCTCGATCACCAGCACCGAATGGTGAGCCACGATGGCGCGGCCCGACTCGGAGACGATCGTTGGATGAGGGACCTGCTCCTCGTCACAGATGTCCATCACGTTGTAGATGATGTCGTTCGCGTACTCCTCGACGGTGTAGTTCATCGAGGAGTGGAACGTCGACCGTGAGCCGTCGTAGTCGATCCCCAGCCCGCCGCCCACGTCGAGATACTCGAGGGGGTGCCCCATCTTGTGGAGCTTCGCGTAATAGCGCGCAGCCTCACGCACGGCGCGCTTAATGGTGAGAATGTCGGGAATCTGTGAGCCGATGTGAAAGTGGATGAGCTTGAATGACGACTCCATCCCGGCCTCGCGAAGGATTTCGATCCCTTCGAGGATCTCGGCGGTCGAAAGGCCGAACTTGGCGTGCTCCCCCCCGGAGGTCGCCCACTTGCCGGCACCTTTGGAAAGGAGTCGTACGCGCATGCCGATGAGTGGAACCACACCCATCTCTTTCGCGACTTTGACGATCGCTCGGATCTCGGACAGTTTCTCCGCCACGAGGATGACTTTCTTGTCCAGCTTCCGCCCGATCATGGCCATCCGGATGTAATTGGGATCCTTGTAACCATTGCAGATGATCAGAGACTCGTTGTCGGTGTGCACAGCCAGACCGGCGAAGATCTCTGGCTTGGATCCGACCTCGACGCCGTAGTTGAAGGGCTTGCCGGCGTCCAGGATCTCCTCAACGACTTCCCTGAGCTGGTTGACCTTGATCGGGAAAACGCCGCGATAGGAGCCCGTGAATTTGCTTTCCCTGATGGCCTGATTGAAGGCAGCGTTGATCCCCTCCACGCGGTGGCGAAGCAGGTCCTGAAAGCGGATGAGCATCGGAGCGCGGAGGCCCTGGTCCTGCGCTTCGCGAACGACGTCGAGCAATGCGATCTTCGCCCCCCCTTCCTGCAGGGGGGCCACGGCCACCAGCCCCTTCTCGTCGACCTCGAAGTATCCGGCGCCCCAACGGTCGATCATGTAGAGCTCGGTAGCGTCTTCGGTCGTCCAGCCGGTTTTCGTCTCAGGTTCGTGAAGTGTGGTTTTCATTTCTCGCGGGTGCTGTCCGGTCTCTCGTCTGCTCTTCGGTTGGGAAGCGCGCCATTGTGCCATCTTGCCCAGAAGGTTGCAGCAGAGATCAGAGGGGTCCGGACCAGTGAGCCGCGAAGCGGCGTTTCCCTCTCCCGGCGGGGAGAGGGGAGCGAGCGAAGCGAAGCAGGGAGAGGGGCGCGCAAGTCTCGCCATTCCGTACAACCTGTGAGGTTGTCGTATCGCCACGGCCCCTCTCCCGGTCGCTGCCGCGCCCACCCTCTCCCCGCCGGGGAGAGGGCCTTGGCCCCTTTGGGGCGGTCGTGCAGGCTCGCGATGACGGCTCGCTGCTAGTCGCGAGAAAACTCCGCTTTATCAATCGTCTCGACTTCATCTCCGGAGAGCGTCAGGTCCGAGGCTCCCGCACTGTCAATAGCGTTCTCGACCTTGCTCGCGCCGGGGATGGGAACGATCCGGCTTCCCTTGGAACGAACCCACGCCAGCGTGACCGCCCCGGTCGACGCGCCGTGATTCCTTGCAATCTGCTTCATGACGTTGATCGCCGCGATTTTTTTGGAGAGTCGTCCTCCCCCGAGGGGGCTGTACGCGAGGAACGTAATCTTCCCTTTCTGGCAGGCGTCGATCACCCCTTCGTCGATCGCTTCCCGGAAAAACGGGCTCAGTCTGTTCTGCACTGATTGAACCTCGAGAATCTTCGATGCGCTGGCGATCTGGTCAACCGATACATTACTCAGACCGACGTGCTCGATTTTCCCTTCGCGCTGCAGTTCGGCGAGCGTCTCCACACTCTTTTCGAAGGGGACCTCTGGATCCGGAGCGTGGAGTTGATAGAGGAAAATTTTTTCTACATCGAGGGCTCGCAGACTGGCCTCGCAAGCCTCACGTAAATGACGAGCCGAGCCGTCCCGGGTCCAATCTCCGTCTGGCCTGCTGAGTCCGCCTTTGGTAGCGACATGGATGGTTTCGCCATTCCTGCGGTCGCGAAGCGTCGCAGCAATGAGCCGCTCGTTGTGTCCCAGGTCGTCATTGGTCATGCAATAGACGTCGGCGGTGTCGATGAACGTCACCCCTGCGTCGAGCGATGCATTGATCACCGCTCTGGCTGTTCGCTCGTCAGGCCTTCCCTTGATCGAGAGAGGCATGCCGCCGAAGCCGATGGAGCTGATCTCGGTGCCGGTTCTTCCCAGCTTCACGTGTTGCATTGAGCTCCTCCATGCCCCACGATCTTGACGAACCCTTCAATGTTCTTCGTCTTCGCGGTAGCGGTTGTAGGCCGCACGGTGTGCGGCCGACATTCCTACCCATGCAAGCGGTCAGCCGTTTCGACGCGATTCAGGGAAGAAGGTTGACGTCGAGCGTGATCTTCAATCTGAGCCGCCGGTACTGGCGAAGCTCCGACATCGAAAGGTTGATTGGGATCGTCAGCTCCTTGACAAGTCCGTCGGCCGCGCGGCGATCGAGGGGCTCGGGTTCGACTTTTCGGAACCTGGCCTCGTTGATTCGTTCCGGAATCCGTAGATCGATGGGAGGGAGTGCGACGCTCGCCGGAATCATGTCGGCTGAAGTGGTCTGATCGATCAGCTCGTCGAACGGCCCGGAGATTTCGCTTGCGTCGTCGCGAGGAGCGGTTTCGGGAATCAGCTCCGTTGCGACCAAAGGAATCGCATCAGCCGCGACGCTATCTGCGACACGGTCGACGACGCTGTCCACAGCACGGTCCACGACGCTGTCTGCTACGATTCCGGGACCATTCTTCGTGTGCTCGGTGGCCAGGACATCGTCGACCCACACCGATTCCGTATTCGGTGCGACTTCCGGCGGCAGGGTCGGATTCAGGATCTGAATCTCTTTCTCGATCGGCTCAGAGCCTTCCAGCCCATATTTCCTGACCAGACTGTTGAGTACCAGCTGGGTAACGACTTTGATGGTCTGTTCCACGCCGATACCGGTCGTCGCGACCGACTCCGTTGATGGTGCTCCGAGGTGGTTGATCGCGGCGTTGAGCCTGGCCACCGACAGGACGTTCGGCAGATCGCGCTTGTTGTACTGGATGACCAGCGGCACCTCGGCGATCCGGATCCCCTGACGCTTGAGGTTGTCTTCGAGGTTCTGCAGGCTCTCGAGGTTCGCGTCGAGTGCGGACTCCTGACTGTCCGCAACGAAGACCACTCCATCGGCCCCTTTGAGCACAAGCTGACGCGTTGAGTTGTAGAACACCTGGCCGGGCACGGTATAGAGCTGGAGTTTGGTACGCATCCCGCGGATTTTGCCGAGATCGAGCGGGAGAAAATCAAAAAAGAGTGTGCGGTCGGTCTTCGTCGCCAGCGAGAGCATCTTGCTCTTGTTGTTCGAAGGAAGGGAATCGAACACAAATTGAAGATTCGTCGTCTTCCCGCAAAGACCGGGACCGTAGTAGACGATCTTTGCGGTGATTTCCCGGGTGCCGTAGTTGAAAAGGACCATCGGAATCAGTGAGGGTATCGGAGCCCGGTGCAGACGTCAACGGCGAGAGAAAATCCGAACGGAGAACGGAGAACGGAGAACGCAGAACGAAGAAAACCAGGCAGAGAGCTTAGGCTCTCATTCTTCATTCTGCGTTCTCCGTTCTCCGTTCGGATTTTCCTTACCGCTGAGGCGATCCAGACCGACACACACCGACAAAATCTATCCTCCTTTCCCCTACTCTCGATTACACTCCCCGGCCTGTTCTTTCACAAATCAATCTGAGATGGTGTGATCGCACGCGGCGTGCGATCGAGGGAAGTCGGTGTGATACCGGCGCGGCCCCCGCCACTGTAACCGGAGACGAATTGCGCATGGCCTGTCATGGGCCCCCACTGTGAGAACGGGAAGGGCGCGCAACCAGGACGACCCGGAAGCCAGGAGACCGACCATCTCAGACGTGGTATTTCCTCCGGGGTGTTGAGGCGTCTTAGACGATTCCTCACCGCTCCCGACCGCTTCGGAAGGAAGCGAAGGAGTTGTCTATGAAGTACTGTCTGACTGTCCTGTCCCTGCTGCTGCTCTCGTCTCCTCTCGTCGCCCGCCAGTCGTCTGCTGACCCCTCCGTATTGCCACTGGCAGAAGAGATCGTCGTAACCGCCTCGGCGACGCCCGAAGCCCTCGACGACACGTCCGCTTCCGTCTCGGTTGTGACAAAAGAGGAGATGGAGGAACGCGCCGCGCGGGACGTGAGTGACGTGCTTCGAGAGGTACCCGGAATTCAAATCTCGCGGAGCGGCTCGGCAGGGAAGACAACTTCGCTCTTTTCCCGCGGTGGCAACTCCAATCACACGCTCGTGTTGTTGAACGGAATCGAGATCAACAACCCGTACTTCTCGGGATTTGACTGGGGACGGGTCTCGACGGCAGGGATCGAGCGGATCGAGATCGTGCGCGGCCCCTTTTCCGCGCTTCATGGCTCTGACGCCGTGGCGGGGGTCGTCAATCTCCTGACAGGGAGCCGCAAGAACGGACTGGACATAGATCTCCAGGGGGGCGAAAG